>ERZ827469.218-NODE-218-length-76235-cov-10.689236_pt1 | contig 76235 bp, 72 predicted proteins | sample MGYA00519917_ERZ827469 | MGnify/ENA primary metagenome ERZ827469 (study PRJEB31778, sample SAMEA3449314) | human gut metagenome | biome: human gut; feature: human-associated habitat; material: faeces | place: United Kingdom | collected 2010/2012 ... | reverse complement strand
CGCTTTTGTCGTGCTGACCCTGACGGGCAGCCCTCCCCGCTGCGGCGCGCCCGCCGCAAATCCCCCATTTCCGCCGGGCCATTGCTCCCCCGGAGCCGGCCCCGCACCCCAATGGGTCTTGCGGTTTCCCCTTTGGGGCCGCTTTACCGGGCGAGGAATTTTGCGGGCGTTATTTGTTGCGGTTGATCTCGCGCTGGGCGGCCTTTTCCTGTTTTCTGCGGGCGGCGGCCTCCCGTTCATTCTTGCGGCGGTTTTTCTTGGCCTCCAGCTCCATCTTCTCCACGGTGGCCAGGTCGTAGTCCATGTTCAGCTCCAGGAACGACTCGGCGTTTTCACCGGCGATCCTCTTGAGCAGGGTGGCCCGGTGCTTGAGCTGGTCGGTGTAGAAGCTCTCGAAGGCATTGATCCGGTTCTGGTCGCTGATGGCCTTGGGGTCGGCGCAGCCCTCCAGGAACACACTCGTCAGGTAGCAGATCTGCCGGATGGGATCGGCGAAAAGCTCCCGGTTGCGGCGATGCTTGCGGCAGCGGTACACCAGCTCGGCGCTGGCCTCCTCCATTTGGCCGTACAGCTCCGCCAGGTGGCGGGCGGTTCCCCGCTTCATCAGCTTTTGCAGCTCCTCCGGCTGCTCGGCGGCCGGCAGGGCCTGCATCACCCCGTCCTTTTTGCGGGTGGAAAGCGAGGCCGCGGGCGCTTTGCCGCCCGGCAGCACATAGTTGGAAAGCTTGCAGAACGCCTGGGCGAAGCGGTCAACCATATGACGCATTTCCTTTTCGCCGCGCTTGCTGAAGATGAAGCACATGATGATGGCGAAAACCATCACCGCATAGCCGATTTTGATAGCCCAATCCATGGTGGGTCCTCCTTTTTTGGCGGGCGGGACAGGATGCCGCCGCCCAGTTTCTATTTGCTGCCGGAGGGCCTGCGCCCTGCCGGCGAATCGCCGGTTTTGATGAAAAAACTTGCCAAGGGAAAAAACATATGCTACACTGTGGCTGAAATCACAGTGGATGAAACCAAGGTTGAAAAACTCCCCCCACTAATACGGCAAAATCGACCCCTTTTTGCATCTGAGAGGTTAATATTTCACAATTTTTAACAAAAAATTTACAATTTCGGCCGTTTTGGGGCCGTTTATTCTGCGAAAGAGGTGACAACGATGGAAAAAAGTACTGCTCCCCGCGCCCGGTTTATTGCGGCCATCCTGCTGTTTGCGGCGGTGGTCATCGGAGATCTCATCCTGAGCCGGGGATACCTGGCCCAGGGGCCTGCCACCTGGCCCGTCTTCCTGCTGCTGGAGCTGGTGATGCTGGCGCTGCTGGTCATCGGCGGCATTCTGTTCTGCAACCGCCGGGGGCTGGATACCAACAAAAAGCTCATCCTGGGGTTTGGGTTTTTCCTGGTGTGGTGCGTCCTTACCGTCATTTTCTTTGCCGACTATAAGGCGCTGTACCTTTCCACCCTGCACACCGAATATCCCAGCTACGGGGCGGCCATCACCTGCCTGAAGCTGGTGCTGGTGCTTTGCGGTTTGACAGCTTTGATCCCGGTCGCGCCCGCGCCCACGGGACGCGCGTACGCGGATGGTTTAGCGCGCGCGTACCAAAAGCAGAACATAGAGCAGGCCAAAACCGCGGCTGCCGAGGCCCAGAAGGACCTGGAGCGGCGGGTGGAGCAGCTGCGTAACTCCATGAGCCCGGAGGAGCTGGAGGCGCTGACGCGAAAGCTGAAGCAGGAGAACGCACCCGCGGCGGCCGAAGAATCCCGCGAAAAGACGGAGGAAAAATGATATGTTCCTGATCCGCACGCTGCTTTCTCAAGGGACGATCCTGTGCATCGTTCTGCTGCTGGTAACGCTGGATGTGGGCTTTTCCACCGCCAAGGCCACGACCAAGCCGGGGAAGCTCCTGCTGGTGCTGGCGGGGTGCCTTGTCCTCTTTGGCGGAATGGAGCTGCTGAGCCGCGGCGGCGACCCGGCCGGTGAGATCACGGCGGCCATGTTCCTAGGGTGGCTGGGACTGCTGGGGACCATCGGCGCGCTGGCCTCGCTTCTTTCCCGCGCTGTAAAGGCACGGTACCTGAAAAGCCAGGAGCAGGAGGAAAAGATCCAGCTGTGAGCCTGTAAAACAAACGACCCGAAGGTTCTGCCGGTGGCGGAGCTGACGGGTCGATTTTTTATCCGTCAGTCCGGGGGAGATAAAAGCCTTGCGGAGGGCTTGGGAAGCGCCGCTCGCCGCGGGGGGTGGTGGCCGCCTTCGGCGGGGCGGAGCCTTTTGCAAGGCTTAGCTAGTACGCCTGCCCGGCGGGGATAGATTGTAGTCGCCTAAAGGCGTCACGAAGTCACCGAAGGGTGAAGGCCTGTACGGCTCGCCACCGCTTCGTTACCCCTTACAAAGGGGAGGCTTTTGGTTGGAGCGGGTGAAAATTACTGCTGGTCGTCGTCCTCCGGGGGCTGCTGGGGTTTTTCTGAGCGGACGAAGGCAACGATGAGGCAGAAGATCACGAGCAGATCGGCGAAGAAAACCGTTTCGGAATAGACGGCCTTGGCCCGGATGGCGCCGAGGACGGCGGCGATGAAGGCCACCACATACAGCGCCCGGCGCACCCATTTGGAGTCCTCCCCGCGCTTTTTGGCGAGGATGAGATTGACGGCAAACAGCAGGATGATAAGGACGCCGCAGCCATACAGGATGTAGACGATGGTATCGAGCCAGTTCATGAGAGTTCCTCCCCTTTTGTAGAAATAAGTGGGCTTGCTGGCTTTATTATACTGTTTTGTTGCATTTTTGCAAATAATTTGTGTTGCGTAATCGCAACACTGATGCATTTGCGCAACACACGGATTTTAGCAGAATTCCAAAAATTTTTCCGACAATTTGTGCGGGGTCCCCCTATAAAAAGAAAAAATCGGGGTGGGTTGTTGCGTTTTTGCAACAGAAAAACAACAAAAGGGCATCGAAGACGGCGGGAAATTTTTTTGAGGACGAAATAGGGCTGTTCTTTTCTTCGCCGAAATGACCAAGCGGCGGGAGAAAAGTTTGGCCAAAACGCAAAAAACGAAAGCGGCAGAACCCCAAAAATGAGGCTCTGCCGATTTCGATCTTCTATGTTTTCTCTAAATTTGGCTGCGGCGGCCCCGCTGCCCGAAAGCGGTGCCGGCATGGGAACGGAGCGGTGACATCTGCCCAGTCGTTCTTCTCCGCTCCCTTACCCCTTATCAAGGATATTGTAACACAGAAGGGGTGCAGGGGAAAGACCCTTTGGGACAGCGTGCATAAATAGGTAAGATACTGTCATATTTGCTTCCAAAATTCGCACAGGTGTGATATAATTTGACAAAAGAGTGGAGGCGACGGGATGATAAAAATAGCGATATGCGATGATGAGAGAGAGCTGCGGGAAGCGACCGCCGCCCGGCTGCGGGAATATTTTGCTGAGGAGGCGCTGATTGCGCCATTTGAAAGCGGGGAAGCACTGCTGCGCGCGGTGCGGGAGGAGAACTGCCGCTACCAGCTGGCGGTGCTGGATATTGAGCTGGGAGAGATGAACGGCATAGCGGTGGGAGAAGCGCTGAACCGGCTGCTGCCCACCTGCCAGATCATCTACCTGACGGGATACCTGGACTATGCCCCCGACGCCTATGCCACCCGGCACACCTACTATGTGTACCGGCCGACGATGGAGAAGCACCTGCCGCTGGCGCTGCAAAAGGCGATGACCGCACTGGCCGAGGCCGAAAACGGCCAACTGGTGCTGCCGCAGAAGGGCGGCCAGCTGGTACTGGAAAAACGGGAGATCTCCCACCTGGAGCGGCGGCTGCGGGTGACCAAGCTGTACCTGGCGGACGGGCAGTGCGTGACCACCGCCCTGGGACTGGAGGAGCTGCTGGAACGGCTGGAGAGCCCGGCCTTTCTGCGGTGCCACAACAGCTTTGCGGTGAGCCTGGACCATGCGGCGGTGTTTCGGCGGGAGAGCTTCCTGATGAAGGACGGGACGGTGGTGCCCATCAGCCACGGCTACTACCCTGCCGTGCGGGAGCAGTTCCGTAAATACCACCATATCGAGCTGTGAGAGAGAACGGAATTGAGGAGAGAGAAGCATGACAGCGATCATTCAGTTTTTTACATCGCATTTCTTTGGAAACATGGTGTATGGCATCATCAATAATCTGATCACATTTATATTTGTTTGGTTTATCCATGCCTTTATCCCCTACAAGCCGAAATACCAAAACCGGAAAAACCTGACCCGCGCCACCCTGCTGCTGTATATTGGGCTAGTCATCATCAGCTACCTGCGGGAAGTACCCGGCAACAACGCGATCCCTATTTTCTACCTGCTGATGGCGCTGTATTTTGTCTTTCAGCTGGTCTATCTGTTTACGGTATTTGACGGCAGCATCGCGATGCGGCTGCTGCTGTTCTTTGTGGAAAAGATAATAGAAATACTGGGGATGGCGCTGGGGGATATCCTGGCGATCTGGCTGATCCCCGACTACATGTACTACTACCTGCTGGATAATGTGCGGGGCGTGTGGTACTTTAACGCTTCCATTGCCGCCTCGGAGCTGATCTTCGTGGGGCTCTGCTGGGGGATCATCCGGCTGATACGGTATGTGCAGAGCCGCAATGCCCGCTTGGACATCATGGCGTATATCCTGATCCCCGCTTCGCAGTTTATTCTGTTTTTTATTACCCTGGTGCTGTACGCCAATGAGACCAAGACGGCCATTTTTAACCCCTATGGGGTGGCGGCGCTGGTGGCGGGGATGCTGGGCGACCTGGCGCTGTTTGTAATGATCCGCCGGATGAACGAGAACGCCGCGCTGCGGGCCCAGCTGGAGGCCACCCGGATGCAGCAGAGCTACTATACCCTGCTGGAGGAGCAGCAGAAGCAGATACGGGAGATGCAGCATGACATCAATAACCATGTGGCGGTGATACGCAGCCTGACCGCCGGGGCCCCGGAGGGCACCGACCTGAAGCAGTATGCCGAGGAGGTGGCCGCGCCGAAGCTCATCAACCTGCACTACTGCCGCAACGCCATACTGAACGCGCTGCTGGTGAATAAGGCCGCCGACTGTGAAAAGGCGGGTATTGAGGCGAACTTTGACATAAAGCTGACGGCGGGGACGGCGGGCTTTGACGACTACGACCTGGTGGCGCTGGTGAGCAATCTGCTGGATAACGCCATAGCGGCGGCCGGGGCAGCTGAGCCGAAGCAGGTAGGACTAACCATGCAGACGGCGGATGGGGCGCTTTCCATCCAGTGCCGCAACAGCTGCGGTAAGGGCGCCGAGGGCACCGCCGTGAACCAGGGCAAGATGACCCGCGGCAACGGCCGGGGGATCATCAACCGGGTGGTGAAGAAATACGGCGGCGAGATGGAGACACAGCCGGGCGACGGGTGCTACACCGTGAGTGTGATGGTCTTCGCGAAGGGAGAAGCGCCGATAATGACATAAGCGATCGTCCTATGAAAAGGAAGCTCCGAGAGGGGCTTTTCCTTTTGGATGGGTATGTCAGGTTTGGTCTATTCTCCTACCGGCAGATGGGGCGATCATCTCGGTTTTGCTTGTTCCGGCAGCCATGCCGTCATTTATACGGCTGGCCGCTTCCCGATGTAAGAGGAGCCTTAAGATAGCGGAATACCAGATACGAAAAGAGCCGACCCATGGGGACGGCTCTTGATTTTTGACTGATTACAGAAGGCCCTGCACCAGAATGACGATGATGAGCAGGGGGAGAACATAGCGGAAATAGGGACGCAGCCAGCGGGGGAGCTTGGGGCCTTTTCCGGTATTGGCCTCCGCGAGGTAATTTTCGAAGCCCCAGCCCCAGCGGCTGACGCAGAACAGCAGATAGACGACTGCGCCGATGGGCAGCAGCAGATTGCTGACAAGGAAATCCTCGCTATCCTGCACGCCGCGTGCGCCGATGAGGTGCAGATCACCCCAGACATTGAAGCCGAGGATGCAGGGCATGCTGAGCACCAGCATGGCAATGCAGCCGATAAGGGAGGCCTTTTTGCGGCTGATGCCGAAGGTATCCACCGCGAAGGCCAGGAGATTCTCAAACACGGCCAACACCGTGGAGAAGCTGGCGAAGGTCATGAACAGGAAGAACAGGGTGCCCCACAGGCGGCCGCCCTCCATATTGACGAAAACGCTGGGGAGCGTCTGGAAGATGAGGGAGGGGCCGGCATCCGGCTGGACACCGTAGGAGAAGCAGGCCGGGAAGATAATGACGCCGGCCATAATGGCCACAAAGGTATCCAGGACGCAGATGCGGGTGGCTTCGCCGGCGAGGGTGTGCTCCCGGCTCATGTAGCTTCCAAAGATCTCCATGGCTGCGATGCCGAGACTGAGGGTAAAGAAGGCCTGATTCATGGCGGCGGTGATGATATTCCCCAGGCCGTTGGTACGGATGCTTTCGGCGGAGGGGAGCAGGTAGAATTTCATGCCCTCAGCGGCGCCGGGCAGCAGCAGGCTGTGCACCGCCAGCACAACAATGAGGGCCAGCAGGGCGATCATCATGACCTTGGTGATGCGCTCGAGGCCTTTCTGCACGCCAAAGCTGCAAACCAAAAAGCCCAGAACGACCACGATGACCATAAAGATGGTCATTTCTCCGGGGGAGGAGAGCATCTGGCTGTAGACGCCGCCGATCTCCTCGGTGCCCATGCCGGCGGCAAAATCGCCCCGGAGGAATTTATAAAAGTAATCCACCATCCAACCGGTGACGGTGGTGTAGTACATCATAAGCAGGCAGCAGCCCAGCATGCAGAACCAGCCGTGGATGTGCCACTTCTGGCCCGGCTTTTCGAGGGTCTGGTAGGCCTGTACGGCGCTTTTGCGGCTGGCGCGGCCCACGGCCAGCTCCATGGTCATAACCGGGATGCCCATGATGACCAGGCAGATGAGATAAAACAGCACAAAGTATCCGCCGCCGTACTGGCCGGTGATATAGGGGAAGCGCCAGACATTGCCGATGCCGATGGCGCAGCCGGCACTGACCAACAGGAACCCTAAGCGGGAACGGAAATTTTCTCTTTGCATACAATACTCCTCATTTCGACTTTATAAAAAGTATTCTTATTATAGGACGGGAGAGGAGCATTGACAAGGAGCAGTTTGGCATTATAATATAAGAAAAAGTTATGATGCAGCGGATTGCAGGGACCGGAAAGGAGAAAGGGAGGAAACCGATGAACCGAAACCAACTGAGATACTTTGTGGCGGCGGCGGAGAGCCGGAGCTTTACCAAGGCAGCCGACCAGTTTTTTATCTCCCAGACAGCGGTGACGCAGCAGATACGGCTGCTGGAGGAGATGCTGGGGTGTCCCCTGTTTGACCGGAGTACCCGGCCGGTTTCCCTAACGCCGGCGGGCAAGGCGTTTCTGACCGAAGCGAAGGCGATCCTGGAGCGGATGGATCAGGCCATTGACCGGGCGCACGGAGCTTCCACCGGGCTTTCCGGCAGCCTGCGCATTGGGTACCTAAAGGGCTATGAGCAAAGCGGATTTACCGATTTCCTGCGGGAATTCCACCAGCGGCACGCCAATTTGCTGATCACCTTTTACCGCTGCACCACCGACCAGCTGGCAGCGGGACTTTTGGGGAATCAGTTTGATCTGATCCTGACCTGGGACAGCACCAACCTGAAGCAGGATGAACGGGTGGACTGGCTGCTGGCCGAGGAGGTGGGGCTGGTGGCGGCGCTGTATGCCGGGCATCCGCTGGCGCAGCGGGTGCGGCTGACCCGCCGGGAGCTGCGGGGGGAGCCGATCATTTACATGTCCCCGGCGGAAACGCTGGATTCCTACGGCGACGCGTTTTTTATGAACCTGTATAAGGAGGCAGGCTACCGGCCTAATATCCTGTTCTGCTCCTCCGATAGTGAGAGCATCCTGATGATGGTGGCGGCGGAAGAAGGGGTATCCATTCTGCCGGATTACTCGGCGCGGAAGAATGCTCCGGCGGAAAACCTGGTTTTTATCCCGCTGACCGGACAGGGCGAGCAGGAGGAAGTGATAGCGGCGTGGCGGCGGGACGCCCAAAACCCCGCGCTGGCGCAGTTTGTGGCGGCACTGCGGCAGGCCGCGCCCTTTGGACGGTGAGGGGCGTATCTGCCGAAAATTAGGAGGATAATGGAATATTTTCGTCTGCTCGGCGAAAGGATAGTCTGGACAAGACAACAAGTAAGGGCGAACCCTCTCCTTATAGAACGCGGCAGGGCTATGCCCTGCCGCCGCTGATTTTGCCCTATGTGCAAAATCAGCACCTATTAAGCGCGAAAGGGAACCCTGATGGTTCCCTTTCACACTTTTCCTCCTTCCGAGGACGCAAGTCGGCACGGCTATCGCAGGGAGCGCCCTTCGGTCTAAAGGATTTCGCTTGCTGCGGTAAGCGGCCAAAGACACTGTCTTTGGAAACTGCAAGCCTTTTGAAAAAGGCTTGACCGAAAACTTTTACGGTTCTTCTTTGTTGGTTACTGCCGGTGCTCTTCGTCCCACAGCTGTTCGGCGGTGGGCTGCCAGCAGGCGGCGTAGACCTTGCACTTTTCGCACAGGTGCTCGGCACTTTCCGGCGCCTCCAGATCGGTGGAGCGGGCGCCGCTGCGCTTCACCATCTCCGGCAGAAGCTCGGGGTTTTCCAGCATGGGGCAGGGCCGCAGGTGGTTGCCATTGAAGGGCTGACCCTTGCGGTATTCCAGGAATAGCGGCTGCTGCAGGCACTCCAGGAAGCTCTTTTCCCGGATATTGGCGCCGGAATAATGGATAAAGACGCAGGGCTCCACATCACCGGCCGCATTGATATGGCAGTAGATGCGCCCGCCGGCCACACAGCCGCCGGCAAATTCACCGTCATTCTGGAAATCGATGCAGTAGAGCTCCTTGCCGCCGGTCACACCGCGGATCTCCCGCACACGGTTTTTCATGTAGGTGCGCTGCTCGGGGGTCAGCAGCAGATCGGTGGAGGCGCCCATGCCGACCGGCATGTAGTGGAAGTACCAGGCGAAGACGCAGCCCTTACTGATGAGCAGATCGAGGAATTCATCGCTGGTGACGGTCTTATAATTCTTGGCAGTGTAGCAAATGGAAACGCCGAAGGGGATCTTGTAGCGGTGCATCAGCTCCATGGCGGCCAGCGCCTTCTGGAAGTGGCCCTCGCCGCGGCGACCGTCATTGGCTTCCTCGAAGCCCTCGATGGAGACGGACACAAAGAAATTGCCGACCCGCAGCAGCTCCTTGCAGAAATCATCATCGATGAGGGTGCCATTAGTGAAGGCGTGGAAGGCCATATCCCGGTGCTTTTCACACAGGCGAATGATATCCTTTTTGCGGATGAGCGGCTCGCCGCCGGTAAAGAGGCAGGCATGGGTACCCAGCTCCTTGGCCTCGGTGAGGACTCGATCCATCTCCTCAAAGGTCAGGCTCTGCTGATGACCGTACTCTGCCGCCCAACAGCCGGTGCAGTGCATATTGCAGGCGGAGGTGGGGTCCATAAGGATGAGCCACGGAATATTGCAGCCGTACTTTTCGGCATTCTTCTGTGCCTGCTGATAGCCGCGGAAGCCGCCCTCATACACCGCGTTGGTCAAAAAGGTTTTGAGAATATAAGGGTCGGTTTCGTCCAGAATTCGCTGGACATAGTGCGCCCACTTGCCCTCCGGCTGGCCCGCAATCATATGCAGCACCTCGAAGGATTCCTTCTTCCACACGCTGCCCTGGATCTTTTCGGCCATATCCACCAGGTCCTGCGCAGCGGAGGCGGCATCCGCTGTTTTTCCCTTTTGGATGAAGTTTTCCAGCACCTTCTCGAAGGCCTTGCGTTCTGCCGCATGGGCGGCTTTTTCCATCAGTGTCATAGTCAGTTCCCATTCCTTTCCCGGTAGTACAGGGCAAAGCCCTTTATTTCCTCTTCATTGTAGCGCCGGGGCGGCTCGGAGCCCATCGGCAAAAGTCGGCGGATGAGAAAATTTGGGACAGGGGAGCCAAACTGTGAAACAGCCAGGGGACGGTTTTTCTGTGAAAAAGCTCCTAACCTAAAGTGAACTTTAGGGCTCATAATGAAAATAGCAACAAAATGGAAGGAGAGCGCCTATTATGAGCTTTGTGGAAGTAAAAAAGAACTTTGGCTTTGGCTGTATGCGGCTGCCCATGCAGGGCGAGGAGGTGGACCTGGCGCAATTTAGCCAAATGGTGGACGAATACCTGGCGGCGGGGTTCAATTACTTTGATACCGCGCGGGTGTACCTGGGCGGCAAAAGTGAGCCCGCCATCCGGGAGCGCGTTGCCAAGTGCTACCGCGGGAGAGCTTTCTGCTGGCGGATAAGCTTTCCAACGCGCTGTTTGAGACGGAGGAAGAGGTGCGGCCGCTGTTCTAGAAGCAGCTGGAAAGCTGCTGGGTGGAGTACTTTGATTTTTACCTGATGCACGCCCAGGGCAAGGGGTATTTTGAGAAATTTAAGAAGTGCCGGGCCTATGAGCAGGCGCTGGAGTTGAAAGCGGAGGGACTCATCCGCCATGTGGGACTTTCCTTCCACGATAAGTCGGAGGTGCTGGATGAGATCCTGACCGAATACCCACAGATGGAATTTGTGCAGCTACAGCTGCACTATATGGGCTATGACGGTCCGGCCATCCAGGGACGGCAGTGCTGCGAGGTATGCGCAAAGCATGGTAAATCGGTCATCGTGATGGAGCCGGTGAAAGGCGGCAACCTGGTAAAGCTGCCGGAGGACGCCCTGCGTTACATCACCGACCTGCATGGAGGCAGTCCCGTCGGGTACGATTCACGCAGCGGCAGGCTACCCTGGGGCGTTTATTCTGATAATACAATCTTTTATCTTCATACATTTGTTTTTCCGCTTCAGCAATCAAAGATGATATATTTTTATCTGATGTGTTCCCAACAGAACATCCTATAGAAATGTGATAAGATTCTTTTTCAACCTGTTTTCTTATTTGCTCAATTTTCACCCTTATCCTATCTTCCGATTCATCGGTAAGCAAAACGACAAACTCATCACCGCCTATGCGATATGAATTCATTTCACCGAATTCATTCTGTATGGTTTTTCCTACATACCGGAGCACCTGATCTCCCGCGGCATGTCCTTTTGTATTATTGATTTCATGAAGCCCATTCACATCTACATAAACACTTGCGATTTCACAATTTTCCAGTGATGCATAATCGTGTAACCTTTGCTCATAGGCATTACGATTTCGCAGACCTGTTAACATATCTGTTTCGCTTAATATCGCAACCTTACGGGCAAACAGTAATCTCTGGCATTTCACTTTCATTGCATAGGTGCCCAGGATGGCTCCTAAAACACCAAACACTACAACATCAACAATGTCAACAAAAAGCACGGACTCGTCTTTGACCTTTATCGCTGTGAGGATAAAAAGAACAACACCAAAGCCAATACTACAAATCATTCGAAGAGGCTTGTCTGTAAAAAGGAGCGGCACCGTAAGCAAAAAAGCAATCATAGAAACCGCTTGTTCCTGTGGCTGAGCGACTGCACCTAAGATGACGGCAAATACATACAGCATGATTTCAAAAGCATACATACAAAAAAGTAACATTGCCGGATTCTTATTTTTGCTTATATATGCACCTGCTAATATAAGCACCGCTACAAGTATCAGTAGTATGTAAGCTGACCGATATCTTACAAACGCAGGAGAACAAAAAGAAATTAAAAGCATAACAATCAGAAACAATATCGTGATCACGGAGAAGAACAACAAACTGTTTCTGTTCTCCTCCTGCATATCTTTTTGAATCATATCATATTCCTTATCCGAAATATGATATTTCATGAATTTTCCTTTCATCCAATCCATAAGTTTATTCATCGTAAATATCCTTCTTTGTCTTGATTTTTGTTTGTGTTGCTTTCCGCTGGAATTAAAGCGTCAGCGCATATTTGGTGTACTGCCCGGCCTGCCGCAGCCGGGGCAGCCTTACCCCCTGGGATACCAGAAATTCCTGGTGGTGCTGTTCAATCAGCCGATAGGTTTCTTCGATCTGTTGGTCGGTATAAGCCGCCAAGATCGGCACTCTCCAGCTCCAGCAGCTTGATCTTATTCTCCAGCCCGCCGGCGTAGCCGGTAAGGCTGCCGCCGCTGCCCACTACCCGGTGGCAGGGGATGATAATGGAAACACGGTTATGCCCCACGGCGCCGCCCACCGCCTGCGCCGAAAAATGTGTCAGGCCGCGCTGCCGCGCCAGTTCCCCGGCCAGCGCGCCATAGGTGGTGGTCTGCCCATAGGGGATCTGCAGCAGAAGCTGCCACACCGCCCGCTGAAAATCCGAGCCCACAGGATGCAGCGGCGGAGTAAAATCCGGCTCCCGGCCGGTAAAGTAGGTATCCAGCCAGCGGCAGGCCTCTTCCAGAGCCGGCGTGCGCTGCTCCTCCCTTTGCTGCGGCAGTCCGGCCGCAAAGTACTTCTGTCCTTCCAGCCACAGACCGGTCAGACCCTCCTCATCGGCAGCCAGCAGCAGGCGTCCCAGCGGGGAGGCGTAATGGGTAATAAAGCAGCTCATGGCATATCCTCCTTGCAAGCATTATTATACCATTACTATACCACAAAAGCCCCCGCCTGTCCCGTTTTTCCTCCATGGTTCGGTTTGTTTCCAAAAAGCCGCTGGAACGGTAGGGCCGCCGCATGCTATAATAGGGAAAAATAGAGCCGGAAGGAGATGCCCCATGTCCCAGATCACCAAACGCGCGCTGGAGCAATCGCTGAAAAACCTGCTGCGGGAAAAACCGCTTTCCAAAATCACTGTCACTGATATCACCGAGGACTGCGGCATCAGCCGCATGACCTTCTACTATCACTTCAAGGATATCTACGACCTGGTGGAATGGGCCTGCATGGAGGACGCTGCCAAGGCACTGGCCAACAAAAAGACCTACGATACCTGGCAGCAGGGCTTTATTCAAATCTTCCACGCGGTGCGGGAAAATAAGGTCTTTGTGATGAATGTCTATCGGTGCGTCAGCCGGGAGCAGGTGGAAAAATACCTGGTCCCCCTCACCGATCAGCTCATCATGGGTGTCATTGCGGAGCGCTCCGCCGGAATGACGGTGCGGGAGGAGGATAAGCAGTTCATCGCGCAGGTCCACTCCTATTCCTTTGTGGGGCTCATGCTGGATTGGATCAAGGACGATATGCGGGCCGAGCCGGAGCTGCTGGTGAATAAGCTGGCTCTGGTCATCCAGGGCAGCATCAGCGCCGCGCTGGAGCGCTTCCGCACCGACCGGCCCTCGAATCCTTGACAAACAAGCCCGTTTGATAAAAACTTATTCAGCTCTTTCCCCGTGACGAAGTTTTTGTCACGGGGGTTTTTCTGTCTATTTTATTTCGCGGCCCGGCGGGATAGAATAAAGCCATCAAAGGGAGCGCCGCTCCCGAAACCAATCTTACAGGAGGCTTCTTTATGTATTATTCTGCAGGAACCTACGAAAGCTTTGCTCACCCCGAAAAGCCCCAGGGCGTCGATAACAAATCCGCCTATATCATCGGCACCGGCCTGGCCGGTCTTACCGCCGCATTTTACCTGGTGCGCGATGGCCAGATGAAAGGCGAGCGCATCCACCTGCTGGAAAAGCTGGACCTGGCCGGCGGCAGCTGCGATGGCCGCAAGGATGTCACCAAGGGCTTTTATATGCGCGGCGGCCGTGAAATGGATAACCACTTTGAGGTGATGTGGGATACCTTCCGCGATGTGCCCTCCATCGAAACCCCCGGTGTATCCGTACTGGATGAATACTATTGGCTCAATAAGCACGACCCCAACTACTCCCTGTGCCGCGCCACCGTAAACCGCGGCGAGGACGCCCACACCGATAAGAAGTTCGCGCTGGATAAGGAAAGCGCCATGGCCCTTTCCAAGTTGTTCATTACCCCGGAAAAGGACCTGGAGGATAAAAAGATCTCCGAAGTCCTGCCGGAAAGCTTTTGGAGCACCAACTTCTGGCTCTACTGGCAGACCATGTTCGCCTTCCAAAAGTGGTCCAGCGCCTTGGAAATGAAGCGCTACCTGTGCCGCTATGTCCACCACATCGATGGCCTGCCCGACTTCAGCGCCCTGCGCTTTACCAAGTATAATCAGTACGAGAGCATGATCCTGCCGCTGGTGAAGTATCTGGAATCCCACGGCGTCCGCATCGAATACGGCATGGATGTCCGCAATGTCATTATTGAAACAGAGGGCGACAAGAAGGTAGCCCGCCAGATCGTCTATGTGAAGGACGGAAAGGAGCAGACCATTGACCTCATCGAGGACGATCTCGTATTCATCACCAACGGCTGCTGCACCGATACCTCCTGTTACGGCGATCAGACCCACGCGCCCGATCTTTCTGGCGTCAAAGATGGCTGCGGTGAATCCTGGGATATGTGGAAGGCCATAGCCGCCCAGGCCCGGCACGGCGAATACGGCAACCCCGATGCCTTCTGCGGCGATGTGGAGGCCACCAACTGGATGAGTGCCACGGTTGCCACCGCTGATGAGGAAGTCATCCGCCACATTATGAATATCTGCAAGCGCGATCCCCGTGCCGGCAAGGTGACCACCGGCGGCATCGTCACCGTGAAGGACAGCGTAGATCACTGGTACCTTTCCTGGACCATCAACCGCCAGCCGCAGTTCAAGAGTCAGGATAAGAACACCGTGCTGGTGTGGGTCTACGGTCTGCATACCGATTGCGAGGGCAACTATGTTAAAAAGCCCATGCGCGAGTGCACCGGCGAGGAGATCTGCCGTGAGTGGCTGTACCACATCGGCATCCCGGAGGACCGCATTGAGGAGCTGGCTACGAATGCCTGCAATACCACTACCTGCTATATGCCCTATATCAATGCCTTCTTCCAGCCCCGCAAGGAAAGCGACCGCCCCAAGGTGGTACCGGATGGCGCCGTGAACTTCGCCTTCGTAGGCCAGTTTGCCGAAACACCCCGCGATACCATCTTCACCACCGAGTACTCCATGCGTACCGGTATGGAATCGGTTTACACCCTGCTGGATATCGACCGCGGCGTGCCGGAGGTATGGGGCAGCAAGTACGATGTGCGTGAGCTGCTGCGTGCCTGCTACTATGCCGTCGATAAGAAGCCCATCAGCGAATTGCCGCTCTCCTTCGGCGAGCGGGAAGCGGTCAAGATCCTGCTGAAGAAGGTAAAGGGCACCGATGTGGAGCTGCTGCTGAAGGAAAGCGGCCTGCTGGAGTGACGCCCCCTGCCCCGCACCGATATAAATAACCCAATGATAAAAGCCCGTGCCGATGGTATCATCGGCGCGGGCTTTCCCTGTATGGGGGAGATATGCCTTTCTAAGTCCGGATTATGGGACACACAAGATGCTAAGATAGGGCTGTACAAGAGAAAAAGCCAGCATCCGGCCCACGCGCCGGCAAAGGAGGAATCATTATGGCAAAACATAAAAGCAGTAAACAGAGCAGCTCCTACTGCCCCATCGTCTCGGACCTGATCGATCTGGGCGCAGCGCTCGCCTTGGATGTCTTTTCTGCCCTGCTGCGCCAAAGGGAGAGCGCGTCCAAACACTCCTACCGGGTGGACCCCTATGCCGCGGCCGGCATCGCCGCGGGAATGGGCCGGCTGAATACCCTTGATGAGATCATGCAGATGGGCGGCCAGCTGGGCTCGCTGGGGGCCTTCGATGCGCCCACCCGTCAGACCTCGGTGCTGCCCTTCCACTGCGGGCTGCGGGGCAACTGCTATGCCTGGCGCCTTTCCTGCGAGGATGGCTCCGCCTACGGCATCGACCCCGCGAACTATGAGACCCGCGGCGAATATGATGCCGCCCTTTTCCAGGCAAAGCAGCAGTAAGCCTTCCTTTATTCTTCCGTCGTGGGCGTAGCCGGTACTTCAGCAGGTCCTTCCTCCGGTTTGGGCTCGGTAATGGTGGGGATAAACGCCTTGGCGATCTTCCCCTCCCCGCGGCGCTTGATGTAAAAATATCCGATAAAGCTAAAGACCAGCGCCCCGATGAAATTGACAAACAGGTCCTCCATGGTATCGTACAGCCCGATATCCAGGTACCCGCCAAAGCCCAGCTCCTGCCCGTTTACCGCCACACTGGTGATATCCCCAATGGTCACCGGGATGTTCATATTGGTGGGGTCCAGCATCACGGAGGTGATGCTGTGGATAATGGTATCCTTCTGCATATCCATTAGGAACAGCCGGTCCATGCTGAACTCAAAGAACTCCCACAGCACACCGATGGTCATGGAAAAGCAGAAAGCCACCAGCGAAACATACACCGGCGAAAGCTCAAACTTGATCTTGCTGTTGCGGTTCAGAATATCAATAAGCGCAAAGCCGGTGGCCGCGCATAAAAAGCCGGTGGTGGTGTGCAGAATAGAATCCCAGTTGGGGTAGGTAATAAAGAAGCACCCCAGTTCCCCCAGGATCTCGGAAGCGAAGATAAACAGCAGGATGATGATCTCCAGCGTGCTGGGCAGCTCTATGCCAAAGTTCTGCTGGATAAAAAGCGGCAGCATAAATAAAAACAGCACCAGCAGGCACACAAAGGCGTTTTCGTACTCCCCGCGGATAATGGAGGAAACAAGGGTCAATAAGACGACAATACGCAGGATGAGATACACCGCGAAAACGGTGGGTTTTTTGTGGATCACCGCACGCAGATCGCGGGGAGGCTTGGGGACTTTCCGGTTCTGTTTCATGGTCATGTTCCTTTCCTTGAGGGCAGTTTTCCCTTCGGATTATACCATAATTCCCCCTAAAAGCAAAGAACCGGGAGATTTTCCGCTTCTCTTTTGGCCGCTCACCCCTGTATCGGTTTTGGGGGTAGAAAAGATTTCACCTCCATGAAAGCGCACAAGCTTTGAGAAAGGCATTCATATGCCCCATCGCGGGAAGTATTTTTGCAAGGTAGGCAACATAAAAAATACAGAAAACAAAAAGAGCTATCTGACTTCTCTAACAGAAATCAGATAGCTCTTTATTCTTGGATAATCTAAAATGTTGTCATTTTGTTGTCACGGGGCAATTCCGTAACGCAAAAGTCCAGTGTTTACGGGCTTTTTTCAAGCTGTGCAATTATTCCCACTCAATCGTCGCCGGCGGCTTGCTCGTAATGTCATACACAATCCGGTTGATGTGGTCCACCTCGTTGATGATCCGGCTCGAAACCTTCTCCAGCACCTCATAGGGGATGCGTGCCCAGTCCGCCGTCATAAAGTCGGTGGTCGTCACGCCGCGCAGCGCCAGCGTGTAGTCATAGGTGCGGAAGTCCCCCATCACGCCCACGGAACGGTTGTTGGTCAGTACGGCAAAGTACTGGTGTACCTTGCGGGAAAGCCCGGCCTCCGCCAGCTCCTCGCGGAAAATGGCATCGGCGTCCCGCAGGATCTCCAGCTTGTCCTTGGTCACTTCGCCAATGACCCGGATGGCCAGCCCCGGTCCCGGGAACGGCTGCCGCCAAACCAGATACTCCGGCAGGCCCAGCTCCAGGCCCAGCCGCCGCACCTCGTCCTTAAAGAGCAGCCGCAGCGGCTCCACGATCTCCTTAAAGTCCACATAGTCCGGCAGGCCGCCCACATTGTGGTGGCTCTTGATGACCGCGGCATCCCCCGCGCCGGATTCGATCACATCCGGGTAAATGGTGCCCTGCGCCAGGAAATCCACCTTACCGATCTTCTTCGCTTCTTCCTCAAAGACCCGGATAAACTCCTCGCCGATGATCTTGCGCTTTCTCTCCGGCTCGGTCACGCCGGCCAGCCGGCCCAGGAACCGCTCCTCGGCGTTCACGCGGATAAACTTCATCCCACGCCCGGCAAAGGCCGCCTCCACCTCATCGCCCTCGTTCTTGCGCATCAGGCCGTGGTCCACAAAGATGCAGGTCAGCTTATCGCCCACCGCGCGGTCCAGCAGGGCAGCCGCCACGCTGCTGTCCACCCCGCCGGAAAGCGCCAGCAGCACTTTGCCGTCGCCGATCTTCTCCCGCAGGGCTTCCACCGTGCTGCGGGCATAGTCCTTCATGCTCCAGTCGCCCTTGGCATGGCAGATCTCATACAGGAAATTCTTTAGTATATCATTGCCGAACTGGGTGTGCTCCACCTCCGGGTGGAACTGCACCCCGTACAGGTTTTTCTCTTTACACTGGATGCCCGCGTTGGCGGTGGCTGCCGTATGGCAGATGGCGGTAAAGCCCTCCGGCAGGCGGCTCACGTAGTCCACATGGCTCATCCAGCAGATGGCCTCCTGCGGCATCCCCTTAAAGAGCAGGCTCTCGGTATCGTAGTGCACCGGCGTCTTGCCAAATTCGCGGGTCGGCGCGCTTTTCACCTCGCCGCCCAGCACCTGGCTCATCATCTGCAGACCGTAGCACAGTCCCAGGATGGGCAGTCCCTGCTGGAATACCGCCGGGTCCACCTTGGGCGCGCCTTCCTCGTATACGCTGTTCGGCCCGCCGGTAAAGATGATCCCGATGGGGCAGAGCTCCTTTATCTTCTCCAGCGCCTTTTTGTAGGGGTGCACCTCGCAGTAAACGCCCAGGTCACGCACCCGCCGGGCGATCAGTTCATTATACTGCCCGCCGAAATCCAACACCAAAACTGTCTCGTGTTTCATGTTCCACCTCGTTTATTCTTCGCAGCCGTTTCGGCTCAATATCCCAGTTCCTCGTCTATCAGCACCACTATGGTCTCCCCCACGCCTTTCATGGGCCCCATGTGGATGGTCATACCCCGGCAGATGCGCTCGGGGCTCTGGCAGTCATAGCACTTCATTACCTCGCTCAGGGCACAGGGGGTCCTGCGGTTCAGCCGCTTCGCGTTCAGCGGGCTGGCGATATTCCTCGCCCGCCATATCGCTGCCTCCAGCGTCGGGGCCAGCTTATTCAGCCCCACGATAAAGTACACCTTCTCGGGTCCATACAGCGTTGCCGCCACCCGGTTGCCGGTGCCGTCTATGTTCACCAGCTCGCCGGTTTCCGCCACGCCGTTGGCGCTGCTGATATACACCGGAGCCGTCACGCCCTTATCGGTGTCCTTTCTATCCCAGCTGCGGCCCCGGGCGTAAACGGTACACCCTGCGGCCTCCAGCTTTTCGGGCAGGCCCAGCTGGGCGGCGGTCACGCTGCCTCCCATCCCGATTTCCTGCCCCTTCAGCTCCCCGCACAGGGCCTCGGCGGCTTCGGCGCCGGTGGCGTAGCGCCGCACGGTAAAGCCCCGTTTCTTCATATTTTCAGCGGTTTTCTGCCAGTCCATATCGTCCTCCGTTTTGTTTAGGCGCGGTGCCACTTCACCCCTTCGGGGGTATCGGTCAGCACAATGCCCCGGGCGGTCAGCTCATCACGGATGCGGTCCGCCGTTGCAAAGTCCTTATTTTTGCGGGCGACCTGCCGCTCGGCGATCAGCGCGTCGATCTCCGGGTCGCTTTCCTCGGCCGCCGGCGCCTGCTTCTTCTCCTGGTGCTTGGCCGCCTCCTCAAAGAGCCCCAGCCCCAGCACCGTTTCAAATTCCCGCAGCAGCATGGCCTTGGTCTTATCGTTGGTCTTGGCCTTCAGCACATCGTACACCGCCGTCACCGCCAGCGAGGTGTTGAGGTCATTATCCAGCGCGTCGGTAAATTCCTTCCGCAGCGCCGCGGCCGCCTCCTCATCGATGGCATCGCTCTCCACCGGCTTCAGCGCCGCCACTCTCGCCACCAGCTTATCATAGGCCTGCTCGGCGTTATCCAGGTTCTCGTAGCTAAAGACCAGCGCCTTGCGGTAGTGGCTCTGCAGGCAGAAATAGCGGTACGCCAGCGGACGGTAGCCCTTCTCCTCCAGCAGAGAAACAGTGAGGAATTCACCCTTGCTCTTGCTCATCTTGCCGGTATTGGTATTCAGGTGCAGCACATGGAACCAGTAATTGCACCACTTATGGCCCAGGTAGGCCTCGCTCTGCGCGATCTCATTGGTGTGGTGCGGGAAGGCATTGTCAATGCCGCCGCAGTGGATATCCAGGTCCTCGCCCAGGTGCTTCATCGAAATGCCGCTGCACTCGATGTGCCAGCCGGGGTAACCCACGCCCCAGGGGGAATCCCACTTCAGCTCCTGGTCCTCAAACTTGCTCTTGGTGAACCACAGCACAAAGTCCGCCTTGTTGCGCTTGTTCTGGTCCTCTTCCACGCCCTCCCGGACACCGACGGCGAGATCCTCCTCGTTGTGGTCGTTAAAGACATAATACTTCTCCAGCTTGGAGGTATCAAAGTAAACATTGCCGCCTGCTACATAGGCGTAGCCTTTTTCCAGCAGCCCCTCCACCAGCTTGATAAATTCGGGAATGCAGGCGGTGGCGGGCTCCACCACATCCGGGGTCTTAATATTCAGCTTGCGGCAGTCCTCAAAGAAGGCGTCGGTGTAGTATTTGGCAATCTCCATCACCGTTTTATGCTCGCGCTTCGCGCCCTTCAGCATCTTGTCCTCGCCGGTATCGGCGTCGCTGGAGAGGTGCCCCACATCGGTGATGTTCATGACCCGCTTTACATTGTAGCCGCAGTACCGCAGGTACTTTTCCAGCACATCCTCCATGATGTAGGTGCGCAGATTGCCGATATGGGCAAAGTGGTACACGGTGGGGCCGCAGGTATACATCTTCACGATGTCCGGGTGGTTGGGCACAAATTCCTCTTTTTTGTGGCTCAAACTGTTATAAAGCTGCATAATATTACTCCTTGTATTGCAATTCGACCCTTACCGGTCGCTGTAAAGCTCTTTGTTCTTCAGCATATAGTTGGCGCCGCTCAGCACCGTCGTCGCCACCACTATGCCCATCAGCACCACAAAGACAGTATGGGCCCAGCCCGCTTCCGGGAACAGCCACAGCATCAGCAGGGTGTAGTTCAGCCATATCATCTGGCTGATGGTCTTGATCTTGCCCCATTTATCGGCGGCGATCACCACGCCCTTACCGGCCGCGATGAGCCTGAGGCTCGTCACCATAAATTCTCTTGCCAGAATGACCACGACCACCCATACCGGCACATCGGCCACCGGGATAAAGGCCACCAGGGCGCTCATCACCAGCAGCTTATCGGCCAGCGGGTCCATCAGCTTGCCAAAGTCGGTCACCAGGCCCCGGCTGCGGGCAATGTGTCCATCCAGCGTATCGGTAAAGCAGGCGATCAGATAAACCAGCAGCGCCCACAGGTAGTGCATCGGGATGCTCTCCACCAGCACCAGCACCAGAAAGACCGGGATCAGAATAATGCGCAGCATCGTCAGCTTATTGGGTAAATTCATTTTGTATCCTCCTTCGCTTTCGCCATGCCGATGAGGTCATAGCCGTCGGTATCGGTGATGAGCACCGGCACATAGCTGCCTGGCTCTATTTCGTCCTCACTGGTAAAGTACACTCTGGTATCAATATCCGGGGCATCCATATAGCTGCGGCCGTAGTATTGGCCGTCCTCCCAGCCCTCCGCCAGCACCTCCAGCGTACGGCCGGTGCACCGGTCGGCAAAGTCGAAAGCCGCGCTCATCTGCAGCTCCATAATGATCTCGGCCCGGCGGCGGCGCACCTCCTCCGGGATCTGCTCCAGCTCGGCAGCGGGGGTATCCTCCTCCTGACTGTATGCAAAGCAGCCCAAGCGGTCAAAGCGCACCTCCTCCACCAGCTTACACAGCTCGGCAAAGTCCTCCTCGCTTTCGGTGGGGAACCCGGCGATCAGCGTCGTTCTCAACACCACATCGGGGATCTTCTCCCGGATCTTTTGGCACAGCGCGGTGATAGATCTCCGGTCGCCCCGGCGGTTCATATCCCGCAGCACATGGGCGCTGGCGTGCTGCACCGGAATATCAAAATAGTGCACCGCCTTGGGCTGGCGGGCTATGGTGTCGATCAGCTTATCGGTGACCCGGTCGGGGTAGCAGTACAGGATGCGCACCCAGTGCACCCCCTCTATCTCGCACACCGCGTCGATCAGCTCCGGCAGGCGGCCTTCACCGTAAATATCCTCGCCGTAGCGGGTGGTATCCTGCGCCACCAGGTTCAGCTCGGTCACGCCGCGGGCGGCCAGCTCCTTGCATTCCTCTATCACATTTTCCATGGGCCTGCTGCGGAACCGGCCCCGGATGAGCGGAATGGCGCAGTAGCTGCACCGGTTGTCGCAGCCCTCGGCCACCTTCACATAGGCAAACCACGGCTCATTGGCCAGCATCCGTTCCCCTTCCATCGAAAGGGACTCCTTCTCGCCATATTCCGTAAAGTGCTCGCCCATTACAGCTTTCCGTATCGCCTCGCCTATCTTTCCGTTGCTGCCTATCCCCAGCACCACATCCGCCTCAGGGATCTCCCGTGCCAGCTCCTCACGGTAGCGCTCCGCCAGGCAGCCGGTCACCGCCACGCATTTCAGGCTGCCCTCGCCCTTGGCGGCGCAGCACTCCAGTATCGCGTCAATGGATTCCTTCTTGGCGTCCTCAATAAAGCCGCAGGTGTTCACGATCACCGCGTCACACTCGGTCATGTCATTGCAGATCGTAAATCCATCCCCGGCCAGTATCGCCAGCAGGCGCTCGGCGTCCACCTGGTTTTTGCTGCACCCCAGCGAGATCATTCCCACTTTAATCGTCACGGCAGTTTTCCTCCTGCTCCAGTATCGTATTCATCGCCACCTTTATCTCCTCCAGCGGGTAGCCCCGCCGGTACAGCGCCGCGATGGTCTTTTCCATCCCGGCCCGGTCGGCCATGTTCTTCGCGTATTTCTTCCGGATGAGGGCAAGCAGCTCCTCCTGCCCATCCCCGGTTTCCGGCGTTTCCTCCGGCTCCGGCGTTTCTCCGCCCTCCGGCAGAGCTTCCATCGCCCGGCTCACCGCCTGCCGTATCACCTCGTAGGAGAATCCCCGGCGCTGCAGGGCGGCTTTCACTTTATCCCGCTCCTTGCGGTCCCGCAGCTTCCCACGGTACGGCCCCTCCAGCAAACGGCAGGCCGTTTCTATCTCAGTCTCCTCGGTGATATCGGCCAGGGCCTCCTCGATGACTTCCGCCGGGACGCCCTTTTTTTTCAGCTCCATGGCGATCCTTCTCCAGGGCCATCCCCGCAGATTCACTGCGTCCGCCGCGTACCGCCGACCGTAGTCCAGGTCATTGATGAGCCCCAGCTCCTCCATGCGGAGCACAGCGGCCTCCACGGCCTCCTCGCCGTACCAGCGCAGCAGCTTTTGCCGCAGGGTGCCGCTGGTCTGCTCCGCCGCCGAAAGGAGGTCCAAAGCCCGTTCCCGGGCGCTGCGCAGTTCGTCCTCCTGCCGCAGAGTTTCCAGCCGCTCCGGCGACACCTCGGCCCCCTTTTGCAGCCAGGGGCACAGCAGGAAGGTATCCCGGTGCAGCGAAAAGGCAAATTCGCCGTCCACCATCAGGGCGTAACGGCCCTTTTTGGTGGTTTCTATCCCGGTGACGCGCATGGTTTTTGTTCCCCCTTCGCTAATAGTTCAGTATACCATAATCCCGCCCGGTAAACAATGCACAATTCGCATAAAATCCGGGCTTTCCGGCAGCAAATGGCCGGGTCCCTGCCGCATCCCGGCCCCGGCGCCCGCAGGGCAGCCCGCCGCAGGCGGGCTCGGCGGCCTCCGGCCGCCGGTTCCGGCTTTGCCGGAACGCCCTGCGGGCGCCCCGTGCCTTTTGCCGGCCCTCCCAAAGCCCACCCGCCGGATAACACCGCCCCGGAGCAAAAGACCTCCCGGGCGCGCGGGGCGCCGGGAGGCAGAAATTCAGTTTTGCGGGGCCCGGCAAAGGGTATTTTTGCCGGGTCGTTGCGCTTTTGGGGCGGGCCGCGGTCCATACGGCAAAAAGCGGCAAATCTTCTGGCCCGACCGGCTTATTCGTCCTCGTCCACCTCGGCGGTCAGGTTTACCTGGCCCAGCTTTTTGGGGGCGGCGGCCGCGGCGGTACGGCCCATCAGCTTATCGGCGTTGGCCATCACCTTGGCGGCGATCTCCTCGGCCAGCTCGGGGTTCTGCCGCAGGTATTCCTTGGCGTTATCACGGCCCTGGCCCAACCTTATCTCGCCATAATTAAACCACGCGCCGGATTTCTGCACGATATCCAGCTTGCTGCCAAGATCCAGGATCTCGCCCAGGCGGGAAACGCCCTGGCCGTACATGATATCAAACTCGGCCTCCTTGAAGGGCGGGGCGACCTTGTTTTTGACCACCTTGACGCGCACCCGGTTGCCGATGACCTCGCCGCCGGCTTTGAGCTGCTCGGTGCGTCGGACATCCAGCCGGACGGAGGAGTAGAACTTGAGGGCGCGGCCGCCGGGGGTGGTCTCCGGGTTGCCGTACATCACGCCGATCTTCTCTCTCAGCTGGTTGATGAAGATGACGATGGCATTGCTTTTGCCGATGGCTCCAGTCAGCTTGCGCAGGGCCTGACTCATCAATCTGGCCTGCAGGCCGACATGGGTATCGCCCATTTCGCCCTCGATCTCGGCCTTGGTGACCATCGCGGCCACCGAGTCGACGACCACGACATCCACCGCGCCGGAACGAACCAGCGCTTCGCAGATTTCCAGGGCCTGCTCGCCGGTATCGGGCTGGGAGACCAGCAGCTGGTCAATATCCACGCCCAAATTTTTGGCGTAAACGGGGTCCAGGGCATGCTCCACATCGATGAAAACGGCGGAGCCGCCGCGCTTTTGGGCTTCGGCCACCACATGCAGGGCCACGGTGGTCTTACCGCTGGATTCCGGCCCATAGATCTCGACGATTCTGCCGCGGGGCAGGCCGCCGATGCCCAGTGCCATATCCAGCGAAAGGGAGCCGGTGGGGATGGCTTCCACATTCATGGTGGCATTCTGGCCCAGGCGCATTACAGCCCCTTTGCCAAACTGCTTTTCGATCTGGCTGATGGCGGTTTCCAGGGCTTTTTGCTTATCGCTGGGGGCGGGGGCGGTTTCCTTTGCTTTTTTCTCGATGGCCATGCAATTTCCTCCCAAAGTGATGGTATTCTAATTCCATTGTACACGATTTTTGCCGGGATTGCAAGAGGGAAACGAAAATTTGTTCGCGGTTGGGGCAAAAAATTTTTGGCGGCAAATTTTCGGCCGTCCGGTGGGATTTTTCTCCCGCGCGCGGGCAGGTGCGCACCCATCGCGTACACATATATACGCGATATACGCGTACACGCGCGCGTAGGGGATTTTTACAAATTGGGAATTTGTGCATTTCGCGACTGATGTGTGGTCGCCTTCGGCGGGGAGATGCTTTTCTGTGAAGAAAAGTAACTAAAAGTCACTCGGGGAGATCCCCGAGACCCCCAACGCGTCGGAGCCCCCCCGCCCGAAAAGCCAAAGGACGGCTTCCCGGAGCGGGATTAGACGACGCTTATAAGGTGCCGCAGGCGCATTTTTATGTAGAGATTGTAGATAGAGTCCCCCTTCCCCGATGCGGGGAAGGGGGTAGGGGGAAAGGGCAAATGCTGCCGCAGGCTACCTTTGGAGCGCATCTGTGCGCAGTACGGATTTGTTTTTCCCGATTACTGAGGGAAAAACAACATTCGTAGCCAGCACAGCTAAGCGTCAAGGGGGTTTGTCAAGGGGGAAGCCCGGTCCCCCTTGACCGTATTTTGGTTCCTTTTGTACGCACAAAAGGAACGCCCCGGCGGCGAGCCGTGCAGACCGTCACCCTTCGGTGACTCCGTGACGCCGATAGGCGACCACAAACTGGCCCTGCCGGGTAGGCGGGATAAAACCAAGTCATAGTTTGTACTGACAATCCCTCCGGCTCATTTCATTCGCCACCTCCCTTTGCACAAGGGAGGCTTTGGGTCGGTGCGGGGCCGCAGACGGCTTTACAAGCTCATTTTCGCCATCAGGCGGTCCACACGGCGGGAGAGGGCGGGAAGGGTATCCAGCTGGGGATCACGAGCGAGGAGCTCGCCGGCGGCCTGCTGGGTCTTTTGCAGCAGTCGGCTATCGGCGGCGAGATCCGCCACCTTGAGCTCCGGCAGGCCGTGCTGCCGTTCCCCGAAAAAGTCGCCGGGGCCGCGCTGCTTGAGGTCCTCTTCCGCTATTTTGAAGCCGTCATTGGTGCTGCACAGCACCCGCAGGCGCTCCCTGGTTTCGGGGTTATCGGTATCGGAAAGGAGGATGCAGTGGGACTGCACCTGGCCCCGGCCCACCCGGCCGCGCAGCTGGTGGAGCTGAGAAAGTCCGAACCGCTCGGCATTTTCAATCATCATAATCACGGCATTGGGGACATCCACGCCGACTTCCACCACGGTGGTGGCCACCAGCAGCTGGATCTCCCCGGCGGCAAATTCCGCCATGACTTTTTCCTTTTGGGCGGGGCGCATTTTGCCGTGGAGCAGGCCGACCCGATACTGCCCAAAGGCGCCGTGGGCCAGCTCCTCGGCGTATTCCACGGCGGATTTGAGATGGGCGGCGGCCGCCTCTTCCTCCTCGCTTTGCACGGCGGGGCAGATGAGATACGCCTGATAACCGGCATCGAGGTGGCGGCGGATATAGCCGAAGGCCCGCTCCCGGATCTCGCTATTGATGAGGTAGGTGCGCACCGGCTGGCGGCCGGCGGGCAGCTCATCGATGATGGAGAGCTCCAGATCGCCGTAGACGATCATAGCCAGGGTGCGGGGAATGGGGGTGGCGGACATGACCAGGACATGGGTATCCTGGCCCTTTTGCCTCAGGGCGGCCCGCTGCTGCACCCCAAACCGGTGCTGTTCATCGGTGATGACCAGCCCCAGCCGGGAAAATTCGGTATCGGCGGTGAGGATGGCGTGGGTACCGATGCAGAGATCGAGTTCCCCGGCGGCGAGGGCGGCTTTGAGGGACTCCTTCTTTTTGACGGAAAGGGAGCCGGTGAGGAGGGCCACCCGCATACCAAGGCGCTCCAGGAGAGGGGCGAGATTGTGGTAATGCTGCTGGGCCAGGATCTCGGTGGGGGCCATCAGGGCGCTCTGGGCGCCATTGAGGAAGGCGAAATAGCAGCAGGCCGCTGCCACCGCCGTTTTGCCGCTGCCGACATCCCCCTGCACCAGTCGGTTCATGGGGGTGCCGCTGCACATATCGCCGATGGCTTCGGCAATGGCGCGCTGCTGGGCACCGGTCAGCTGATAAGGCAGGGCCTGGTAGTAGGCGGTAAGGGGATGCGGCTGCATGGGGGCGATATGCCGCAACGCCCGGCCCTGGCGCATCCGGGCAAAGCAGATGGTAAGGCAGAGCAGTTCATCAAAGACCATGCGGCTGCGGCCGGTTTCGATCGCCGCCCAATCGCGCGGGAAGTGGACGGCATGGAGGGCTTCCGAGTAGCTCATCAGGCCGTACTGCCGCGGCAGGCCGCTGCCTGCCAAGGGATCCGGGAGCTGCTCCACCTGGTGGAGGGCTTCGGCGACCTGGCGGCTGACCATCTTATTGCTGAGGCCCTGGGTGAGCGGATAGACCGGCAGCAGGGTGCCGGCTTCCTCCGGGCGGAATACCTGCGGGGAGTCCATCTGCCGGGTGTAAAAGCCGCCAGCCACGGTACCGTAAAAGAGGTATTCCTCCCCCTCGCGCAGCGAATCGACGGTGTATTTGGCATTGAAAAAGGTGATGTGGAGGGTGACGGGGCCATCCACGGCGGTGAGGCGAAAAACGGAAAGCCCCCGGCGGATGCGCTGCTCCCGGCCCTTGGCGGCCAGCAGCGCCCGGACGGCGCATTTCTGCCCCGGAATGGCTTCCGCCAGCGGGGTGGGATGGGTGAGATCGACATAGCGGCGGGGGATGTGGTAGAGGAGGTCCTCCACGGTATCCACGCCGAGCTTATGGTAAAGCTGGGCGCGGCTCTCCCCTACCCCTTTGAGGTAGCGGATATCGCTTTGCAGTTCCAGCGGCACAGGGCGGCCTCCTTTCCGGGGAGTACTTGGGTATGAGTTTATTATACCCGGCGGCGGTTAAAAAAGGAAGCCCCCGTAGGGGGGCAGGGTGATCAGGAGGCAACGCCGAAGCGGCCGGTCCACACCAGGATATTGATGGTGAGCACAAAGAGCAGAATGGCGGTGCCGATGAAGATGAGCGCGATGCCGACCTTTTTGAGGGCTTCGCCCTCGTCACCGCGCTTAGAAGCGACGCGGACCATGATGCCGCCGATGAGCAGAACGCCCAAACCGATCCAGAAAAGCATAAACATATCCTCCCAAAATTAACGCTGAAAGTATTATAACGAAAGCGCGGGAGAAATGCAATGCGGGGCGGGGAAATGTTATAGCCCATTGCGGGGAAAAGATGGGAAAGAGATGGAAAGTATAGTGATAAAATGCTTGACAAGCCGGGGGGAGGCCATTATAATATATCTGTTGCCATGCGGCAATATGAACCATTAGCTCAGTCGGCAGAGCATTTGACTTTTAATCAAAGGGCCCGGGGTTCGAATCCCCGATGGTTCACCAAAAGAAAAAGACGCCTTTGGGCGTCTTTTTCTTTTGGTGAACCTTACCTTATCACAGCAAAAGCTCCCCCGGTGGGGGAGCTTTTTGGGTGGGGCGGATGATTTTATTTTTTGCGGGAGAGGACGGCCATGCCAAGGGCGGAGACGGCCATGAGGGCCGCGGCCGCGGCGACCATATCATTGGCGCCGGTGGTGGGGTTCTTCTCGGGCTCGGTCTTGGGGGTGTCCCCGGTGGGGGTGATGATGACGATGGTGGTGGGGGCGGCCTTGATTACGGTAGCGTCCTCAAGAGCACCATCACTGGTTGCTGCTTTATTCGGGTTAGTGATTGTAAGTTTATTATCCTGAGAAGTAATCTTCTCATTGGGCAATTCAGCCTGATTCCATACAAGATAAGGTGCCTTAATAATGTTATCGCTGATTGTCACATCGGCATCCAGTCCGCTATAAAAACGGAACGCATTGCCGGTATTGACATCAATCTTATTGTTGGTGATGATAAACTCTCTGCCCTTGGTAAGCTGAATGGCTGCGCCATAGGTCTGATCATTCTCGGTGTATCCGGTCAAGTTGGTGATGGTGTTGCCGGTGATGGAAACAGTTGCAGTAGAATCCGCCTCGACATTTATGCCGCGCTTGGCGTTGGAAATCTGATTGCCAGAAAGCACCACATTTGTCATCGTCCTCTGCACAAAAATTGCATAGCCGTTCTCTTCACTTCCGGTAAACACACAGTTTTCTACCTTCAAGGTCGAATTGTCTCTTGCATGAGGCATTCTCAGGCCCGCCTTGAAAGTGCAATTAGTAAAAGTAAGGCTTCCGGGGTTACTATCGTTTCTCATGGTATCTTCAAAGGTGATGTTTGCAAATACCACTTCATCTGCGTTTACGCTTACACGGTATTTATCATTATTTGTTTTGCTGATAGTAGCATTGTTATGGCCAGTAACGGTAACTTTACTTACAGTAACAGCAGGCGTAAAGTAACCGCCAGTAAAGATACAGTCTCCTGCGCCATTGTCGCCTGCAACACCAGCGCCATCGCCAACAGGAACCGTGCCATAGATGTCCCACACTATGGATTCTACTGTGCCCAAATTGTTTGCACCGAAGGTATTTCCTTCGGTTACAACGCCTTTGCTCTCACGCCAAGCCTTTGCGGCGGCAGTAAGGGTATCGAACTTGCCATTGACACCTTCAATGGTGCAGTAATTGGCATCATCCGCCATTGCCACGACCGGCAGCATGACGGCCAGCATGAGCAGCGCCAGCACAACACTTAAAAGCTTTTTCATTTGAACAAACCTCTCTTCTTTTTTATTTTTCCCGCAGGCGGGGTTGTGTTTGCGGAGCAAACACAAAATATCCCCATGGGGATATGATTGGTATAAACAGGATAGCACGGCGGGGCGGGGGTGTCAATTGGTGCAGGAAACAATTGGTGGGGTGCACAAATTTACCTTTCTTTTTTGTGCAATATTTTGCCCCGGCGGGGCTGTTGTAAATTCCACCCAAAGCAGATATAATGAGGCTGAACACATTTTAACAGATAGGAGGCACGGCAATGAAGGTTTTGATCCTGAACGGCAGCCCCCGTGTGGGCGGCAATACCACTGTGGCGGTGGAGGAGATGGAAAGGATCTTCCGGGAGGAAGGCGTGGAGGTGGAAACGGTGCAGGTGGGCGCGCGGGATATCAGGGGGTGCATTGCCTGCGGCAGATGCGCCGAGACCGGCCGGTGCGTCTTTGATGACATCGTAAACGAGCTGGCGCCCAAGCTGGAGGCGGCGGACGGCCTGGTGGTGGCCAGCCCCGTCTACTACGCCAGCGCCAATGCCACGCTGGTGGCCTGCCTGACCCGGCTTTTTTACAGCAGCCACTTTGATAAATCCATGAAGGTAGGGGCCAGTGTGGTGTGCGCGCGGCGCGGCGGGTGCAGCGCGACCTTTGATGAGCTGAACAAATTTTTTACCATAGCGGGGATGCCGGTCGCTTCCAGCCAATACTGGAACAGCATCCACGGGCGGGCGCCCGGCGAAGCTGAGCAGGACGAGGAAGGCCGGCAGACCATGCGCACGCTGGCCCGCAATATGACCTTCTTGATGCGCAGCATCGCGCTGGGCCGGGAGAAATACGGCCTGCCCCAGCGGGAAGCGCCCATCCGCACCAATTTCATCAAATAAGCGCAGCAAAAAAGGCCGCCCGGCTGGGGCGGTCTTTTGGTTTGCGGGGTTTGCTTACTCCTGCCCGGCGGCGGGGGTCTCCGGCTCGGCGGCAGGCTCTTCGGTCTCTTCGGCGGTGACATCCTCGGAGCAGCTGGGTTCTTCCTCCAGCTCCACCTCGGCGGCAGGGAAATTCTCGCCATGGATGGCGCTCCAGGCTTCGCCGGCGGCTCCCTTCACCTTCTCGATGAACTCGGGGGCTTTTTCCTGCACGGCCCCGATGGCGGCAGCAGCCTTTTCCCGGACCTCTGGGGCCTTCTCCCGCACCTTGGCGGCGGTTTCCGCGTACACCTCGCGGGCGGCTTCCTTAACGCCGTAGACGGTATCCTTGGCATCCACGGCGCCATCGCCGTTCAGATCCGCGTTCGCGTTCTTCTTTTCGTTGTACTTCTGCGCTACCTTAACGGCAGCATAGGCGGTGCCGGCGGCAACACCCAGGCCCAGCAGATTTTTCAGAAATCCCATAATACGACCTCCTAAAATGAATTTTTTATGGTGATACGGGCGGCGGGCGGAAAAGGGAGGGGATGGCAAGGCTGCACCCGAAGGAAGGCTCGCGCCCGGCGCAAGACGGGCTTATGCCTTTCGAGGGGGCAACGCAGCCAGCACCCGCTTTTGCGTTCGCCGCCTGGGTTGTCTTTTTATCAAAAGCCCAATTTGGTAAAGACCCACGGCCACAGGAAGGTACCGAACAGGCCCATGAGGCCGTAGCGCAGGGTGTGGCACCACATCATATCGGGCAGCAGGGCCTTAAGGCCGATGCGGATGGCCATGATAAGTGCAAAGCCCAAAATGAGCCGCAGCGCCCCGCCGAAGAAGCCATTGGCGGAGCGGAACTCCACCAGGCCGTCCTCCAGCCACATGCCCAGTACAGCGCCCACGCCCATCGCCAGGGTTTTTACGCTGTCGCCGGAGGGGCTGACCAGCAGCATCAGGCCGGAAAGCAGCACAGCGGCGGCCATCAGCAGCAGGCGGTGCTGATAAAAGCGGCGGAACAGCAGCCCGCACACCCAGGCGCACAGCAGGCCCAGCACCGCGCCCACAATGGTATCGGTGGGGTAATGGACGCCGAGATAGACCCGGGAGAGCATGACCAGCAGGATGACCGCGATGCCGCAGACTTTGATCCCGAGCTTGCGGCCATTGATAAGGCTGCCGTAGATGCTGCCAGCGGTTTGGCTGTGGCCGCTGGGGAAGGACCAGGAGGAAGAAAGGTGCTCAGTATCCACCAGCAGGCCCTTTACCTTGACATAGCGCAGGTCGCTGAACTCGTCATTCAAAAACGGGCGGGGACGGCAGATGATATCCTTGAGCAGGCCGTTGAGGCTCATGGCGGTGTAAAGGGAGAACAAGAGATATTCGCCGATCCGCTTATCCCAGCACCAGTACACGGCGATGAGCAGCAGAATAGCGAAGGTCTCCTCGCCCAGGAAGGTGAACACCAGCATGATCTTATCCATCATGGCGCCGCTTAGCTGCTGGATGACGGCCATCACAGCGTGATCGAAGGGCTGGCAGAGCTGCAAAAGGGTGGCCATAGGGAAACTCCTTTCGGTCGCTTTGATTTTTGTAAAAGACGGCAGACTGTGGTAAGTCTGCCGCCGGGGGGCGTGATTTTACAGAATGACCTCGCCGTAGACTTCACCGGAGCAGCCGGCAGCATTGGCTTCATCGGTATCCAGGTGGCAGGCGGTGCCGGCCGTGGGGGAAACACGGCAGATGACATCATCGAACACCAGACTGCGGCCATCGGAATCAATTTTCAGCCGGACGATCTGCTTATCCTTAACGCCGAACTTCTCGCCATCCTCCGGGGTGAAGTGGATGTGGCGCTTGGCGACGATAACGCCTTCCTTCAGTTCGATCTCGCCCTTGGGGCCAACCAGACGGCAGCCGGGGGTACCGGCCAGGTCACCGGATTCCCGCACGAAGGGGGCGATGCCGATGGAACGGGCGTCGGTCATGGAAAGCTCGACCTGGGTCTGCTTGCGGACGGGGCCGAGAACCGAGATCATGCCCATGGACTTTTTGGGGCCGATGACCTCGACTTTTTCATTGGTGGCAAACTGGCCGGGCTGGGAAAGCGCTTTTTTGAAGGTCAGCTCGAAGCCCTCGCCGAACAGGGTCTCCAGATCCTGCTGGGAAAGGTGCAGATGACGGGCGGAAGTTTCTACTAATACTTTTGCCATAGGGGGATGCCTCCTTATTGTCGCATACTTTTTTGTCCATAATATTATAACACCCATGTTCTATTTTGCAAAGAGTCTAATTATCTGATATAATAGATTTATCGAGAAATTTACAAAAGGAGGCGACACCCATGATGGACTGGGAAAGCCTGAGGGATACCGCGCTGCACTGCACCGCCTGCAAGCTGTGCCAAGGCCGGCACCATGTGGTCTTTGGGGTGGGCAACCCCAAGGCAGAGATCATGTTCATCGGGGAGGGGCCGGGCCAGCACGAGGATGAGCAGGGAGAGCCCTTTGTGGGGCGCAGCGGCCAGCTGATGGATAAAATGCTGCACTACATCGACCTGGACCGCAGCCGCAATATCTACATAGCCAATATAGTAAAGTGCCGCCCGCCGCAGAACCGCGACCCGGAGCAGGAGGAGATCGCCGCCTGCATGGGCTACCTGCGCAACCAGGTGGCGCTCATCCGGCCCAAGATCATTGTGTGCGTGGGGCGCATTGCCGCCATGACGCTGATCCAGCCGGATTACAAGGTAACACGCCAGCACGGCGAGTGGATCCAAAAAAACGGGGTGTGGATGATGGGGACCTTCCACCCGGCGGCACTGCTGCGCAACCCCTACAATACCAAAAACGGCTTCGCGGATTTTCTCTCGCTGCGGGAGAAAATACAGGAGCTGGGGATAAAGATATGATTTTTGTACCGGGAGGGCCTGTGGGCCCTCTTTTTTTGTGGCTTTCGCACGGGTGAGCAGCGGGGACAGGCGGCCCGCAGGGCCGGGCGCCGCAGGCGCCCGTGGGGCGGCAAAGCCGCCCTAAAACCGTCCCGGAGGGACGGTTTGCCCTGCGGGCCGAACCGGCACCCTGCAGGAACCTGGGGCAACATCCACCGGGGCGGCATAGAATGGCACCAGCGGGCGCGAACGCCACACCCCGCCGAAAGGAGCCTTTTCATGGAAAAAACGATCCCCTGCCGCTGGTTTATGGGGTGCAATTCCCAAAATGGGTTTTATTCGCTGTTCGGGCAGTTCACCCGGCCGGAGGAGGGCTGGCGCTGCATCCTCATCAAAGGCGGGCCGGGCACCGGCAAATCCACCCTGATGAAACGGGTAATAAAGCTGGCCCTGCAGCGCGGCCAGCCGGTGGAGGAGATCCACTGTTCCTCCGATGCCGCCAGCCTGGATGGGGTCATTCTGCCGCGGCAAATGACGGTGCTACTGGATGCCACCCCGCCCCACGCGCTGGAGCCGCAGTTCCCCGGCGCGGTGGAGCAGCCGTTTTCTCTGTATGGGTGCTGGAATGAGGAGCTTCTATTCACCCGGCGGGAGGAGATCGTCCGACTGGGGCGGGAGATCAGCGGGCTGCACTGGCAGGCGGTCCGGTATCTTTCCGGGGCGGGGGCGCTGCTGGGGGAGGTGCGCCGGCTGGCGGCGGAGACCCTAAACTGGGAAAAAATCGAGCACTATGTGCAGCGGTTGGCTGCCCGGGAGCTGCCTGACCGTGGCAAACCGGGCAGCGAGGCGCTGCGGCTGCTCTCCGCGGTGACAGACCAAGGCACTATTTTGTTTCATGAAACAATTTCGACGCTGTGTGAGCGGGTCATCTGCCTGGAGGACCCCTGCGGGGCGGCAGCCGCGGCACTGCTGCCCCGGCTACGGGATGAAGCAGTGGCACGGGGGTACCATGTCATCAGCTGCCCCTGTCCCCTCTCCCCCGAAAAGCTGGATCATCTGCTGATCCCGGAAACGGGGCTGGCCTTTGTGACCAGCAACAGCCTGCACCGGGTACCGCTGGCGGGCCGGGCCATCCACGCTCAGCGTTTTACCGATAATGGCAGCGCCATAAAATCCCGGCGGGTACGCATCCGCTTTTTGCAAAAGACAGCCGCGACACTGCTGCGGCAGGCGGAGCTGGCCATTGCCGAGGCGCACCGGCGGCACGATGAGCTGGAACAGTACTACATCGAGGCAACGAATTTTGCCGAAGTGGACCGCCTGGCGGAGGGCCTGCTGAAAAAGCTGGCGGCGGAAATGTAGCTTGTGCCGGGAGCGGGGCGGGCCACAGGCCCGGCGGCGCAGCCGCCGACACGGGCTTTGCCCGTGTGCCCGCCTTCGGCGGGCGGCCTGCGGCCCGCCTCCCCTGCCCCCTGCGCAAACCAAAAAAAGCAGGAGCCTGCCCTCAACGGCAGACTCCTGTTTTATTCTGTTACTTATCACTGAAGCAATCCCTCAGCCGTTCCGTAAAGCTCTTGCGTTTCTGGTAGTTCTTGTCGCTCAGCGCCGCGTCAAATTCCCGCAGCTTATCCTTCTGGGCCTTGGTCATGCTCTTGGGCACTTCCACCACTACACGCACATACTGGTCGCCGCGGCCGCGGCCGTTCAGGGCGGGGATGCCCTTGTCCCGCAGGCGGAATACCGTCCCGCTTTGGGTGCCCTCCGGCACATGGTAGCTCACTTTGCCATCCACGGTGGGGACTACAATGTCATCACCCATAGCCGCCTGGGCAAAGGTAATGGGGATCTCGCACCAGATATCATAGCCGTCACGCTCAAAGAGCGGATCGGGCCGGACGCTGACTGTCACCCGCAGATCACCGGCGGGACCGCCATTGCGGCCGCTGTCGCCCTGGCCGCGCACCGCTACGGTCTGGCCGTCATCAATGCCGGCAGGGATATTGACGGTCACGGTCTTGCTGACCTTGACACGGCCCTTGCCGCCGCACTTGGGGCAGGGCTCCTTGATGATGCGACCCCGTCCGCCGCAGCGGGCGCAGGGCTGCTGCATCTGCATTACGCCGATGGCGGTCTGACGCCGCACGGTCACCTGGCCGGTGCCGTGGCAATCGGGGCAGGTTTCGGGGCTGGTACCCTTCTTGGCGCCGCTGCCGCCGCATTCACTGCAGTTTTCCAGGCGGGAGACCTTAATATCCCTAGTGCAGCCCTTTACCGCCTCCATAAAGGAGATGGTAACCTGCGCTTCCCGGTGCTCGCCGCGGATGGGCCCATTGGGGTCCCTTACCCGGCCGCTGCCAAAGCCGCCAAAGCCGCCTCCGCCGAAGATATCTCCGAACAGGTCGCCCAAATCGCCAAAGCCACCGAAGCCGCCGCCAAAACCGCCTGCTCCACCGGTCGCACCGCCGCCATAGCTGGGGTCCACTCCGGCAAAGCCGAACTGATCATACCGCTGGCGCTTCTCCTTATCGGAGAGCACCTCGTATGCCTCGTTGACCTCCTTGAACTTGGTCTCAGCCTCCTTATCGCCGGGGTTCAGGTCGGGGTGGTACTTCTTCGCCAGCTGGCGAAAGGCCTTTTTTATTTCATCCTCGCTGGCGCCCTTTTGCAGGCCCAGCACCTCATAGTAATCTCTTTTCTCTGCCATTCATCTCACCCTTTATTACAGGATCATGCAGAGAAAATGGTTTTATCCTCTGCAAGCAGGACAGCGCAGCGGCAAAACTGCCTCTGCGCGCCCCATTACAATTTGTTTTTCGGTTAGTTATCGTCTACCTCACGGTAATCGGCGTCTACCACGCCGTCATCGGGGGCAGCGCCCGCACCGGCCGCACCGCCCATATCGGGGCCGGCGGCACCGGCAGCGCCGGCATTGGACTGATATACCTTACCGAAGATCTCCATGGAAACCTTGGCCAGGTCATCGGTCGCGGCCTTGATCATCTCGTCATCGGTGCCCTTCAGCGCTTCCTTTACGGCCTCGGTCTTTTTCTCGATGGTGGCCTTATCGTCAGCGGAGATCTTATCGCCCAGATCCTTTACGGTCTTCTCGGTCTGGTACACGATCTGATCGGCGTTATTGCGGGTATCAATGGCCTCACGGCGCTTCTTATCCTCAGCAGCGTACTGCTCGGCTTCCTTCACGGCACGCTCCACATCGTCCTTGTTCATATTGGTAGAGGAGGTGATGGTGATGCCGGTCTCCTTGCCGGAGCCCAGATCCTTGGCAGATACATGGACAATGCCGTTGGCATCAATATCGAAGGTCACTTCGATCTGCGGAACGCCGCGGGGAGCGGCGGGGATGCCGGTGAGCTGGAAGTTGCCCAGAGTCTTATTATCGGCAGCCATTTCACGCTCGCCCTGCAGTACATGGACCTCAACGGTGGTCTGGCCATCGGCAGGGGTGGTGAAGATCTGAGTTTTCTTGGTGGGGATGGTGGTATTGCGCTCGATGACCTTGGTCATGACGCCGCCCAGGGTCTCCACACCCAGGGACAGAGGAGTAACATCCAGGAGCAGCAGGCCCTTCACATCGCCGGTGAGAACACCGCCCTGCAGGGCAGCGCCCAGGGCCACACACTCATCGGGGTTGATGCCCTTGAAGGGCTCCTTGCCCATGAAGCTCTTGACAGCTTCCTGGACAGCGGGGATACGGGTGGAGCCGCCTACCAGCAGCACCTTGCCGATATCGGAGGGCTTGAGGCCCGCATCGGAAAGGGCATTGCGTACCGGGCCCATGGTGGCTTCCACCAGATCGGCGGTCAGCTCATTGAATTTCGCACGGGTGATGGTCATATCAAAGTGCTTGGGGCCGGTGGCATCCGCGGTGATGAAGGGCAGGTTCACATTGGTCTGGGTCATGCCGGAAAGGTCGCATTTCGCCTTCTCAGCAGCCTCTTTCAGACGCTGGTGCGCCATCTTATCCTTGCGCAGATCAATGCCGTTGGTCTTCTGGAAGTCATCGGCCATGTAGTTGAGCAGGCGCTCATCAAAGTCATCGCCGCCCAGGTGGTTGTTGCCGGCAGTGGCCAGTACCTCCTGTACGCCGTCGCCCATTTCGATGATGGAAACATCGAAAGTACCGCCGCCCAGGTCGTAGACCATGATCTTCTGCTCGCTTTCCTTATCAATGCCGTAGGCAAGGGCAGCCGCAGTCGGCTCATTGATGATACGCTTGACCTCCAGACCGGCAATCTTACCGGCGTCCTTGGTGGCCTGACGCTGGGCATCGGTGAAGTAGGCGGGAACGGTAATGACTGCTTCGGTGACCTTTTCGCCCAGGTAGCCCTCTGCATCGGTCTTCAGCTTCTGCAGGATCATCGCGGAAATTTCCTGAGGGGTGTACTGCTTGCCATCGATGTTCACCTTGTAATCGGTGCCCATGTGACGCTTGATGGAAGAGATGGTCTTTTCGGGGTTGGTGATAGCCTGGCGCTTGGCCACCTGGCCTACCAGACGCTCATTGTCTTTGAATGCTACAACAGAAGGGGTCGTGCGGGCGCCCTCGCTATTGGGGATGACGACGGCTTCGCCGCCTTCCATAACTGCTACGCAGGAATTGGTGGTACCAAGGTCGATGCCGATGATCTTACTCATAATCTATTCCTCCTAAAAACTACTGTGAATTGGTTTGATTTATGTGAATTTGAATTGCTGACTTAATTTAATTGGCCTGCTGCACCATGGCGTGCCGCAGGATGCGGTCTCCGCGGCGGTAGCCGCTCTGGAATACCTGCGCCACCACATTTTTGCCGAGGGATTCATCCTCGATGTGCATGACGGCATTGTGCAGGTTGGGGTCGAAGGGCTCTCCGGCTTTTCCGAAGGTCTCCACGCCCATCTTCTTGAGATATTCCTCGAAGCCCGTCTGGATCATCTTGATGCCGGTGAGATAATTTTCATCGGCACAGGGGGTATCCAGCGCCCGCTGGAGGTTATCCAGCAGCGGCAGCAGCTCCTTTAGGGTATTCGCTACTGCATCGGGATAGACATTTTCGCGTTCCTTTTGGGTGCGGCGGCGGTAGTTATCGTACTCGGCCATCAGGCGCAGGTATCGATCCTCCAGCTCCTTTTTTTCGGCCTCGCACTTTTCCAGCGCTTCCGCTTCCCGGCTCTTTTTCTTTTTGCCCTTTTTCTGCTCCGGGGCGGCTTCCTCGGCGGGCTCGGCGGCTTCAACAGCTTCGGCCGTTTCCTCCGTCATCAGCTCTTCCTCGGGGGTGGTGTTTTTGTTTTCCTGATCCACAGGGTCTCTCTCCTTTCGCAGTTTACAGACCGTTATTCAGTGTATCGCTCAGCATCCGGCTCAGCATATTGGCGAAATATTCCACATGGGGGATGAGCCGGGCGTAATCCATGCGGACGGGACCAACCAGCCCCAGGGCGCCGATGGAATCCTCACCGATGCGGTAACGGGCAACGATCATGGAGGAATTCTCCATTTCGGGGCGGGCATTTTCCCGCCCCACGCTGACAAACAGGTCATTTTCCCGGCTGCCAATGATCCGCAGCATTTCCTCGCGGGAATCGAGGAGGCGGTACAGCCGGTCGGCCACATTTCTCAATTCGGGGTGTTCCAGCAGATTCCCCGTGCCGCTGCGGTACAGGGCACCTTCGCAGGCTTCCCGGCACAGCTCGTAAATAGCGGCCAAAAGCGGCGCAAAAATGTCGGTGTGCTCACCCAAGGTAAAGGCCATCGAATTGATGTACTGGGCGGTGATCTCGTTGAGGCTGCGCCCGGCCAGGCGGCCATTGGCGAAGCTCTGGAAGAAGTCCACCACATTGGGGGTCAGATTGAAATTGACCCGGCAGACCTTGTTTTTCACCATGCCATTGCTGCACAGCAGCAGGATAACGACGGTATGCGCCGTAGCCGGAATGATCTCAATGCGCTTGACAAAGAGGCTCTGGCGGGAGATGGTGGTGGAAAGGGCATAGCAGCCGGTTTCCTTGGCCAGCATCCGGGTGGCGCCTTCCAGCACGCGGTCGGGGTCGGGGTCGCAGTAATTGAACAGGGCGTCAATCTCGCCGCGGGCGGCGTCCTCCAGCGGCTGCGGCTTCATCAGGTGATCGAGGTAGTAGCGCAAACCGCGGTGAGTGGGGATGCGTCCGGCGGAGGTATGGGGCTGCTCGATGTAGCCCTGCTCGCTGAGGTAGGCCAGGTCATTGCGGACGGTAGCGGAGGAGACAGTCTCCTCCAGCATGGCGGCGATCATCTTGGAGCCGATGGGCTCGCCGGTGCGGATGTAGCTTTCCACCACGCAGGTAAGGATCCTGCTTTTTCTGGGATCCAGCTCCATATTGCTCCCTCCTTTTTAGCACTCACTCACTTCGAGTGCTAACGATTATTATTGTACTCACTTTTTCGCGGTTGTCAATAGGGTTCACAAATAATTTACAACTATTTTTCGCAGTCACCGTTGCAGAGTGCTAAGCACATGCTATAATGAGAAAAAGCTGCCCGGCGGGCTTCCCGCGCGGGTTTAGCGCACATGGGCGCGCGTACGCGCACGCGCGAGGGAACCAATAAAGTATAACCGATGAGCCGGGACGAGTGGAGAAAGGCGGGGCGCAGCCCGGAGCCTGCACTTACTTGCTAAAGGAGAGAATGCAAACCATGTTCCAAAACAAATGGTTTTATCTGTTCTGCATATCCATGCTGCCTATTGTGGAGCTGCGGGGCGGCATCCCGGCCGGGGCTGCCATGGGGCTGTCCTTTTGGCCGGTGTACCTCACCTGCGTACTGGGCAACCTGCTGCCGGTACCGTTCCTTATCTTATTTGCAAAAAAGATACTGGAGTTTCTCTCTACCCTGCCCCATATCGGCGGATTCTTCCAGAAAATCATCCGCCGGGCGGACCAAAAAGCGGCCGAGATCGGTCATTACGAAAAATGGGGGCTGTTCCTCTTTGTAGCCATTCCGCTGCCGGGCACCGGCGCCTGGACCGGTTCACTGGTGGCGGCGGTGCTGCGGATGCGTATCTGGCAGGCGTTCCTGGTCATCACGGTCGGGGTACTGGTCAGCGGATTCATCACCGGCGGGATCGCCTACGGGCTGTTTACCGCGCTGGCATAATACAATAATATATATAAATGGAGAAGACCCCCTGCTTTCGCAGAGGGCCTTTTCCGTTTAGAGAGAAAATGAAAGAAGAATAAAGAGGAAGGCTGATTTATTCCGCCATGCCTTCACGGATAATCGCTTCCGCCTGGGCTGCTTCCGCTTTGGAAAGCTGCGGGGTGCCCAGCAGGGGATACTCGATCCCCAGGCTATCGTACTTTACCTTACCCATGGAATGGTAAGGCAGCACCTCCAGCTTTTCCATATTGGTCAGCGTCTTCAGGTAGCGCCCAAGGGCCAGCAGCTCCTCCCGCTGGAAGGTGATACCCGGCACAACGACATGACGGATCCATACCGGCTTGCCGATTTTTTTAAGGTATTCCGCGAAGGCAAAGACCCGCGCGTTGCTGTGGCCAGTCAGCTTTTTGTGCTCTTCATCAAACATATGCTTGATATCGAGGAGCACCAGGTCGGTAACGGCCATCAGCTTTTCGACTTTTCCGGTATGGTCGGGATCGAACAGGATGCCGCAGGTATCCAGCGCCGTGTGGATCCCGTTCTGCTTGGCTTTGGTAAAAAGCTCGGTGAGAAAATCAATTTGGAGCATCGGTTCGCCGCCGGTGGCGGTGATGCCGCCGGAGGTATAAAACTCCCGGTTGCGGGTGATCTTCTCGATGATCTCATCGGCGGTCATCTGGGTGCCGCCCGCCATTTCCCAGGTATCGGGATTGTGGCAGTAGAGGCACCGCATGGGACAGCCCTGGAAAAACACAACATAGCGGATTCCGGGGCCATCCACCGTGCCAAAGCTCTCAAGGGAATGGATGCGTCCAGTCAGTTCCGACATGGTAATCACATTCTTTCGTGGAAGGTGCGGGAGATGACCTCATCCTGCTGGGCACGGGTCAGCTTGATAAAGTTGACGGCGTAGCCGGAAACACGGATGGTCAGCTGCGGATACAGCTCAGGATGAGCCTGCGCATCCAGCAGAGTCTCGCGGTTGAGCACATTGACATTGAGGTGGTGCGCATGCTTGCCAAAGTAGCCATCCATGAGGCCGACGAGGTTGGTCACGCGCTGGTCATCGTTCTTGCCCAGGGCATCGGGAACGATGGAGAAGGTATTGGAGATACCGTCCTGGGAATCCATGAAGGGGATCTTGGCAACAGAAGCCAGGGAAGCAACAGCACCGTGGCTATCGCGGCCGTGCATGGGGTTGGCACCGGGCGCGAAGGGCTCGCCGCCCTTACGGCCATCCGGGGTGGAACCGGTATTCTTACCATAGCTGACATTGGAGGTGATGGTAAGGATAGAGGTGGTATGGATACCGTTACGGTAGGTGGGATACTCACGGATGTAGTTGATGAAGCGGTGCAGGATATCCTTGGCGATCTCGTCTACACGGTCATCATCGTTGCCGTACTTGGGATAGTCGCCCTCGACCTCGTAGTCAACGGCCAGGCCCTGCTCGTTGCGGATGACCTTGACCTTGGCATACTTGATGGCGGAGAGGGAATCGGCCACTACGGAGAAGCCGGCGATGCCGGTAGCGAACCAGCGGGTAACTTCCTTATCGTGCAGCGCCATTTCCAGGGACTCATAGCAGTACTTATCGTGCATATAGTGGATGATGTTAAGGGCATTGACATAAACGCCGGCCAGCCACTTCATCATATCCATATACTTCTCCATGACCTCATCATAGTCGAGGTACTCGGAGGTGATGGGACGATACTTGGGGCCGACCTGATGGCCGTTCATCTCATCCACGCCGCCGTTGATGGCGTACAGCAGGCACTTGGCCAGGTTGGCGCGGGCGCCGAAGAACTGCATCTCCTTGCCGATACGCATGGAGGATACGCAGCAGGCAATGCCGTAGTCATCGCCGTGAACGGGACGCATGACATCATCGTTCTCGTACTGGATGGCAGAGTGCTTAATGGAGATCTCGGCACAATACTTCTTCCAGTTGGCGGGCAGGTTGTGGCTCCACAGAACGGTGAGGTTGGGCTCGGGGGAAGCACCCAGGTTATCCAGGGTGTGCAGATAGCGGTAGCTCATCTTGGTGACCATGTGACGGCCATCGGTGCTCATACCGCCCAGGCTTTCGGTGACCCAGGTGGGATCGCCGGCGAAGATGTTGTTGTAATCGGGGGTACGGGCAAACTTGACCAGACGCAGCTTCATAACAAAGTGGTCCACAAACTCCTGGATCTGCTCTTCGGTGAATACGCCGTTGCGCAGGTCGCGCTCGGCATAGATATCCAGGAAGGTGGAGGTACGGCCAAGGCTCATGGCGGCGCCGTTCTGCTGCTTGACAGCGGCGAGATAGGCAAAATAGACGGCCTGGATGGCCTCCTGCACATTGGCGGCGGGCTTGGAGATATCACAGCCGTAGATGCCGGCCATCGCCTTGAGCTCCTTCAGGGCACGAATCTGCTCAGAAAGCTCCTCACGGTCACGGATGACATCGGCCAGCATAACGCTGGGGGTGGTGGCTTTCTGGAACTCCTTGTCCTCGATGAGGCGGTCTACGCCGTACAGTGCCACGCGGCGATAGTCGCCGATGATGCGGCCGCGGCCGTAGGCATCGGGCAGGCCGGTGATGACATGGCTGCTGCGGCAGGCGCGCATCTCGGGAGTGTAGGCATCAAACACGCCGGCATTGTGGGTCTTGCGGTGGGTGGTGAAGAACTCCTCCACCTCAGGATCCAGGTGATAGCCGTTATCCTCGCAGGCCTGCTTGGCCATGCGGATGCCGCCGTAGGGCATGAGGGCGCGCTTAAAGGGCTTATCGGTCTGGAAGCCGACGATGGTCTCCTTCTCCTTATCCAGGTAACCGGGGCCATGGCTGAGGATGGTGGAAACGACCTTGGTATCCATATCCAGTACGCCGCCGGCCTCGCGTTCCTTCTTGGAGAGCTCCAGCACTTCGTTCCACAGGGCGGTGGTATCGGCGGTAGGGCCCTTCAGGAAGCTGTCATCACCATCGTAGGGGGTGTAGTTGTTCATGATAAAGTCACGAACATCGATCTCGGTTTCCCAACGGCCGCCTTTGAATTCTTTCCATTCGTTACGCATAATTTCGTTACCTCCCAGTTCATTTTCTCTTATTGGTTCGGGCTTTTGCTGTGCTTTATGCCGTCTTGGACACATTTTTCACAAGACTTGTGGACTGTGCACAGGCCAGGCCTTTTTTGTCATGCTTATTGTATTCTACTTCTCACAAGTTGTCAAGAGTTTAACAAGAGTTTATTCCGGAAATGTATTGCACTTATTCCTGAATGTTTATACTATACCATTTTGGTACAGTTTATGCAAGCAGCAAATCGCCAAAATTGCAAAGAAAAGCGGCATGCTTTTTACACATACCGCCAAAGAGCCTACTATTTTGCCGCCGGATTCATCACAAAAGAACTATCTTGCGGCATTATTTCCCTGTAAGACCGGTGGGGATCACCGGGGTACGGGGGCGCTTCTGCTCCCGCACCAGCTGCCAAATGAGCTCCGGACTGATCGCTGGATTGATGGTGGTGCGGGCCTGCAAAGCCGCCAGCGCCGCACCCATGGCAAAGTCCATGGTATCCCCCAGCCAGTAGCGCTGCGCCGTGCTGTACAGCAGCCCCGCCATGAAGCTATCGCCCGCGCCGGTGGCGTTTTCCACCTGCTGCAGGGGACGGGTACGGCTCCACAGCCGCTGGCCCATGTTATCGGCATAGTAGCAGCCCCGGGAACCGGCGCTGATGATAACCCGGCGCACCCCCTGCGCCAAAATGCCCTCCGCTGCCCGGAAGTAGTCCGCCTCGCAGCGGATAGAACGGCCGGAAAGAATCTCGGCCTCCAAACGGTTGGGCTTCAGGGTATCGATGCCCCGCAGCACCGGACGCATCCGGCGGGCGTAGGCGGTAGAGACGGGATCGGCGAAGATGGGGACACTGCCCCCGAAGGTGCGGATAATATAGCGCAGCGTTTCCTGCGGCAGGCAGCCATCCACCACGATAGCAGCCGCCGCTGAGAGCTTGTCCCGCATGGGTTCCAGCCGGGCAGGGGTCAGCTCCTGCAGAATGCGCATATCGCTGAGGGCGACGGCCATTTCGCCATCGCTGCGGTGGATGGAAACATAGGACGAGCTGTTTTTCCCGGGCAGGGTGATAAAGCTATCGGTGGCGATGCCGCATTCCCGGCACCAGGAGCGGATCTTTTCGCCGTACATGTCCTCCCCCACCGTGGTGATAAGGCGGGTAGGCAGCCCCAGCCGGGCCGTATTCTCACAGACATTGCGGGTGACGCCCCCCACGGAAACCGAAAGGGTGCCGGGGTTGCTGTCCTCCATCACCAGTCTGGCGGCGCTTTCGCCCATGATATCCACATTGGCCGCGCCGATACCGACGATCTCTTTTGGCAAGGCGGTATCCTCCTTTGGATTTACTGCCCTATATTATACACCAAAAGGAGGGTTTTTCAAGGGGTGGAAATCCGGGTGGGTACGCGCGTGCCGGATGGGAAAGTCCGGTACAGAGGGAGGGCGGCGCAGCCGCGCGCCCTCTGCTCAATCCCAGAAATGGCAGAGCAGCTCCTCGGCGGTTTTTTGGCTGGTGCGGGTATAGCGCGGGATGCGGATGAGACAGGCGGGATCCCGGGTAAGGCAGCAGGGCTTGCCCTCCACACCGAGGGAAGCGGCAAAGCCCAGCTGCTCCAGCAGTTCCTGGCTGTGGCGGCTGTAGGAGCCAAACGGATAGGTAAAGGTATCGGGCCTCCAGCCGGTCATCTCCTCGATGCGGTCCTGGGCTTTTTGCAGATCGGCGCCCACGGCGGCAAAATACTGTTCAGTGGTTTCATCCTTGCGCTGGGCGGCGCCGCGGCGGGGATTCCCGGTCTTGTGCAGATTATAGGTGTGGTTCTGGATCTCAATGAGGCCGCTTTCCATCATTTCGTTGATCATATCCCAAGTAATGTGGGAGTAATTTTCCTTATTTTCATCCAGCTCACTGTATTTATCGGTTTCCCCCACGATGATGGAGATGACGGCTTTCATCTGATATTTTTGCAGCAGCGGGTAGGCATTCAGGTAATTATTATAGTAGCCGTCATCAAAGGTGATCATCACTGGCTTTTCCGGCAAAGGCGCGCCCTGCTGCACATAGGCGATGAGATCACTCATCACCACGGTGGTGCAGCCCTGCCGCTGTAAATAAAGGAGGTCCTCCTCCAAGGCCTGCGGCGTAATAACATAATCCCCTGCCTTTTTAGGATTGGAATGGACGCCGTGGTACATCAGCACCGGAAGGCGCACCTCCTGCGAGACCGACAGTCTGCGCATTGCCGGAATGATGCGTCCGCTGCCCCACCACACCGCACTTATCAGCAGTACTGCCGCCAGCACCATCACCAAAAGCCGCTTCCACCATGTCATGGGCCATGCCTCCTTCTGCCGCTTCTTCTGCTATTTGTATGCGCCGGGGCTTGACGGTATCACCGCCCGGCGGGTATACTGGAAAAAATAAAGGAGTGTGATTTTATATGGTACGGCATATCGTAATGTACCGCCTAAAGGACGAAAACAAAGAGGAAAACGCCCGGCAGATGAAGGAAAAGCTGGAGGGACTCAATGGAAAAATAGAGGGGCTGCATGGGCTGCGCATCGACCGGGACTGCAACAGCCACCAGTACGATGTGTGCCTGACCGCGGATTTTGACGACCTGGCGGCGCTGAAGAGCTATAAAAATCATCCGCTGCATGTAGCGGCTTCCGACTTTGTGCATGAGGTAATGACCGAGCGTTCGGCCTTCGATTTTGAGGTGTAATGCCCCTTTGCAACCGTCGGTTGCGGAAAATCCAACGAAAAGCGGTGGCCTGCCACCGCATTTTCCTCTATGATAGGATTACAAGATAAGCCACTATCCCGAAAGGAGAAGAATATGACACTGGGAGAGCGTATTGCATACTACCGTAAAAAAGCGGGTTATTCGCAGGAGGGGCTGGCGGAGCGGCTGGGGGTCAGCCGTCAGGCCATCAGCAAATGGGAGACCGGCGAAGCCACCCCCGACGCCGAACGCATCATTGCGCTGGCGGCGGCACTGGGTATTTCCACCGATACCTTGCTGCTGGGCAAAGAAGAGCCGGAACGCCCTTACACGGAAGCGGAAACGGTACGGCAGCCCGCCCCCACCCCGGAATGGCTGGATCATCTGCCCCGGCATATCGGGCGGCTGTTCCGGGAGAAAGGCTATATTGCCGGGTATATTGTGGCGGCGCAGGGGCTGGGGATCCTGCTGGTGGGGCTGCTGGCGCGCTTCGGCTTTGGCAGTATTCTTTCCATGCAGAACAGTGCGTGGGGCATGCAGGGCTTCTGGGATAACATGAGCGGTATGGGCGGCATGTCCGCCGCCTTCCGGTTCCCGATCATCTTTGCTGATATTCTCTGTATCCTCGGCGGCATCGTTATCATCGGTGGGGTGGCGCTGGCGATCATCTGGAAAAAGCGGGGACAACAATAAAGGAGCGGCAGCATGCACTATGTAATGGCTAAGGGGATCCTTTCCGCCGGGGGAAATATAAACCTGTACCGGGGCTGCACCCATGGGTGTATCTACTGTGATTCCCGCAGCCGGTGCTATCACATCGACCATGCATTTGAGGATGTGGAGGTAAAGCAGAACGCCGTGGAACTGCTGGAGGAGGCCCTGCGGCGCCGCCGGGCCCCCTGCATGGTGGGGACCGGCTCCATGACCGACCCCTACCTGCCGCTGGAGGCGGAGCTAAGGCTGACCCGCCGGGCGATGGAGGTGGTGGAGCGCTATGGCTGCGGCTTTACCGTTATCACCAAAAGTGACTTGATCCTGCGGGATCTTGACCTGCTGAGCCGCATCCAACAGAACGCCAAATGCGTGGTACAGATGACCCTGACCACAGCTGATGAGACGCTGTGCCGCAAGCTGGAACCGAATGTGTGCACTACCGCCCGCCGCTGTGAGGTACTGCGGGAACTGCAAAAGGCCGGCATTCCCACGGTGGTGTGGCTTTCCCCCATTTTGCCTTTTATCAACGATACCGAGGAGAATATCTCCACCCTGTTGGACCGCTGTGAAGAAGCCGGTGTACGGGGGATCCTCTGCTTTGGCATGGGGCTGACGCTGCGAGAGGGCAGCCGGGAATACTTTTACACCCGACTGGAAGAGCTGTTTCCTGGCCTGAGCGAGCGTTACCGCCGCACCTACGGCGACCGTTATGAGGTGACCAGTCCCCACAACGACCGGCTGATGCGGCTATTCCATACACAGTGCGAAGCCGCCGGGATCCTGCACAATAACAACGCCATCCTTCAATATCTGCATGAGTACGAAACGCCGCTGCAGCAGCTTAGCCTATGGTGAGCCGCTGCGGCGGTTTTTTGCGAATTGGTGGGTTTCGCAAGCCGCCCGCAGGGCAAGCCGTCCTGCGGACGGCTTCGGCTTCGCCGAACCGCCCTGCGGGCGGCGCCCCTGTTTCTGCTGGAATTATAGCAGAAGCAGCATCCACAGCGGCAAACCCGCAGAAGGTGTAAGGGCAAAAAACGCAGAAAACCGGGCAGCCATTCCGCTGCCCGGTATACTTTTGGCGTGGGACAATCCCGCACCGCTGATTTACCACTGATGGAACGACTCCAGGTGCTTGGCATTTTCACGAGCCTTAGCGGCCAGCTTGGTGTAGAGGCCATGATTCTTTTCCTCCACCAGCTCCTGGTAGCCCTTATCGATCGCAAGAAACTTCTCATTTCTCGGCAGCGGAACATCCTGTTCCACCAGGATATCCTGAACTCGCCGGATATCCACACCACGCAGGCTGGTGCCCTGAGAAAGCGCCACCGCCGCGGCTACGCCGGCGGCCTGGCCAGTACCAACGCACTGGGGGATCAGATTCAGCCAGTCGATGGCCACATCATCCGCCGAAATATGTCTGCCGGGGCACAGCAAGCCTTCCACCTTCTGCGGAACAATGGCCCGGTAGGGGATCTCGACCGGTCCGCAATCATTGATGGAGCAGATGGTGCTGTGCCAGGCGATAACATCCTCAAACTCATGCGCAAAGGCCCAGTCATTCGCGGACATCACATACTCACCGGTCAGCCTGCGGCTGCACCTGGCACCCAGCTGCGGCGCAATATCATAAAGATATGCATTGCGGAACGCCATGGGGACAGCTTCCTTCAGATAGGCCAACACCTCCCGCATACTGGCGCGGGTCGCCATCTCGGTCTCGGTTTGATCCTTGATCTTGGTACAGTCCTTTTCGGCGTGCCAGTTATTGATCCAGCACATCTCATTGGAATTGGTGGGCAGCGGCATGGCCCGGAATCCGGCGACCTTGCTGATGCTGCCGCGCAGCGCCGCAAAGGCCTCAGGCCGGGTACGCTTCCATTCCTCAAAGAGATCCCAATTGATGCCCGCGATGCGCCAAACCAGCGCCGTGGTGCTGGAACGGGTCTCCGCATCCGCCAAGCTGGCGAAGGGCGCGCCGGTTTGGGAGAAGATATCTCCATCGCCGGTGGCATCGATAACCGCCTTGGCAAAGATAGCCTGACGGCCCTCCTTACTCTCAAATACTACACCCTTTACAGTGTTCCCATCCATAATGGGACATACGCCAGTACTGTGGTACAGCACCCGGATAGACTGCCGCTCTTCCAGCAGCATCTTATCCAGTTCAATTTTCAGCTGGTTCGGTTCAAAATAGACCGAGCGTACCAGCCGGTGAGGGGAATCCTCTCCACGGCTCCAGCAGTCGTGGATTGCCTTCCAGCTATCGCAAAGAAGGGGATCGGTACTGCCCATTTGGGCACCCTCCGGGCCGCGCACGGCACCGGGGATGTGCTTCATGCGCTGGAACCACTCCTCCTGCAGACCCTTTACAAACTGTTTATCATACCAGGAAAGATCCGGGACCATAATGACATATCCGCCGGTCACATCGCCGCCGGAATAGCCATAGCGATCCATCAGGATGATATTCCTACAGCCGGCCCGGGCCGCAGCAATTGCCGCGGAATGTCCGGCCGCGCCGCTGCCGATAATGAGTAGCTCGCACTCATCGTAGACCTTCAGCCAGCGGGCCTCTTCGTAATATTGTTTATCCATTGGTTGCTCCTTTTGTGTTTTTTCAAGAGCGTTCCTCCGCCGTTTCCTCATAGAACGCTCTGGCAAAATCGATCACGGTTTTGACAGCGGAAGTCTCCGCCCGGCGCTTATTCCATATCAGCGCCAGCGATACCGGCAGCGCCGGTTCAAAGGGGATCCCCACCACATTTTGGGAAGAAAAGCTGCCCCGGATCTGCACTGCACAGGCCAGGTCACGCTCCACAATGCTTTGCAGGGCGCTGATTTGGGAAAGCCGCATCACGATATTAGGCGGGCAGCCTATTGAATCCAGCCGGGAAGTAAGCTCCCGTTCCCGCTGGAGGTATTTGCTGAGCATAGCCAGCGGCAGCAGGCGCAGGTCCTCTGTTTTGATGCTTTTTCGCTGGGCCAGTGGGTTTTGCTTGGAAACATAAAGCACCTGCTCCGCCCGTCCCAGTGACAGAATATCACAGTTTTCGGTATCGTAGCAGATATCCGTTGTAAAGATGACATCGATCGAACCTTCCGCCAGCAGGGCCCTTGCTTCCAGATTATTTTTCTCGGTGGCCGCCAGCGTGATATTTGGGTAATTTTCGTGGAACTTTTGATAGAAATCCGGGAAAATTCTTTGCGAGGTAAAGGGGGTCAGGCCGACATTCACGATTTGGCGCTTCGGGCCCTCCGCCAACTGTTGGGCTACCTGCTCGATGGCGCAGATGCGGCCCAGCACCTCATTGATCCGCTCATAGATGATCTTTCCATCATCCGTCAGCTCCAGGCCTGTGGTGGTGTGTGTAAAAAGCACAATGCCCAATTCCTGCTCCAGCGCATTGATGGAGCGGGAAATGGCTGTACGGGAGATGAAAAGCTCATCCGCCGCCTTGGTCACGCTGTGGAATTCGCATACCGCCTTGAAATACCGCAGTTGTAGCAATGTCATTGTCTGCCCATCCTTTCCCCGCTGTACAGCAGGGGGCCAAGCCCCCTGCTATACATCAAGTCTATCAGATAATCCTCCGTCCGGCAACCGCCAGGACTGTTGTCATCTGTCGTTCTTGCTCAGAACAGCATCCCACAGATAACCGGCAGCCAGATTGCCGAAAGCAGGCAAAGGATCACTTGGATGATTGCATTGGATTTTGGCATATCCGCCATTTCATAGTAGCCATAGCCGTAGGTCAGCAGCGGCACTACATCAATGGGGAACAGGAAGCAGCAGGTGGCGCACATTACGGTAGTGCAGATGAGCATAACAGGGCTCATATTGGCCGCAGCAGCAACCGCCACCAGCGGAACTGCCAGGGTAGTGACCAGCGTAGGGCCTACCGGCATGACAATAAGGATGAGGAAGCCGATGAGCGCCAGAACAAAGACAAATACGAAGTCGGAGGTGGCAATGGAGCTCAGATCCATAATGCTGGTGAGCCACTTTACCACGCCGTTGGTACGCAGCAGGCCGGTAAGGCCGATGAGGGTACCCAGCATGAAGAAGGCAGTCCAGTTGACTTCCTTAACGAAATCCTTCCAGCCAAAGACGCCAATGCCGGGCAGCATCATGATGCCAACGCCTACCATGGCGACCACCATGATATTGAAGAAGCTGAACCAGGTGCCCAGGATCCAGCAGATGAGCATCGCAGCAATGATCACACAGACACGAATCTCATCCTTGCCGATCTTCTCCGGAATCTCCAGCTTGCTGAGGTAATGATGGATGGCATCCTGGGTGAGCTCTGCGGGCTTAAAGACCGCGCGGATGATGAAGTAAGCCGCAATAAATGCCACAATGGCGATAGGCCCAAAGATAGCGACCCAATCCAGGAAGGTGACATTCACGCTAGCCAGGTTCTCCAGATAGGTGATGGCAATGACATTCACCGCACCGCCGGCGGGAGTGATCATGCCACCGATCATGGAGGCGGTGGGCAGGGCGATGAGCATGCAGCGGCCGGTGCGCTTGCGCTCGTCCTCATTTTCATAGATGCTGAGGAAATCCAGCACCAGCGGGATGAATGCCGAGCAGGCGGCGATATTGGAAACGATGGAAGAAAGCAGGCCGCAGCACAGCATGATGGCCAGCAGAACAGTATTGACATTTCTGCCCGCTTTGGTGATGATGCCGCGCATCAAGCGGCGGGAAAGGGGCACTCTGGTCACGGCACAGGTCAGGCCAAAGCTTGCCAGCATAAAGAAGGCACTTTGGTTCTGGAAGCCAGCCAGCGCAGCCGCGGGCGTTTCCACACAGCCGCAGATATACATAAGCGGAATGACCAGCATGCACAGTACGCCGATGGGCAGACCGCCGGTGAGCATACAGACGATGGTAGCCAGCAGCAGGCCCAGCGAATTGCGGCCCGCCGCAGTCAAGGTCTCAGAGGTGGGGATAAAGAACATTGCCACGAGGATCAGGATAAAAAGCGCTAAACCAATATTATTTTTTACAGATCTGGTTTCTTTTGCGTTAGCCATTTATTTTTCCTCCCTTTCATTGGAATGTATATCAAATGATTCGATCAAAGGCAGAGATTTTCAAACAATGCGGTTAGGTTTGCCGCGTTTTCCAGCTGGGCCGTTTCGGCTATTACCTTTTCGGCCTTATAGTCGGGCAGGATGCAGTTAGCGCCCAGGCGGAAACGGTCCTGGATCTCCTCATCGGTCAGGCGGTAGCCATCCTTATTGGTGCCGCGGGAATAATCCACCGATTCGGTGTATACCTGACCGCCTACGGTCACCTCCACCCGGCCGTACCAGCTCAGGGGATCCTTGCGGCGCAGCTCGGCATACTCAGGGGCCACATGCATGGTCACCTTTTTGGCAAAGGCCAGCAGCCGCGGGTCATTCAGTGCGATCTTATCCTGCCAAGCCGGGCCGGGCTTGTACCCAAAGGCCTCCAGCGCCATAGCGATGGGTCCGCTGAACTGCACATCTACCTGATTAGCCACGGAATACTGATCGGGATTCGCCACAAAGGCCGCGGTATGGCAGTCGATCGCCTCGATCTGCTCCGGGGAGAAGTGGTATTTTTCCTGCAGGATTGCAAAGGCATCCAGCACACTGTGGAGGTAGCGGCACACAGGGTATGGTTTATAGTGATACTCGGTAAAGAACCAGCGGGAGCCCAGTTCCTCCACTACCTTTTCGGGGTCCCATACATCCGGCTCCCGGCAGTAAATATGAGGGAAGCCGTATTCACTATCCAGGGTATACTCATTTCCGGTATAGCCCAGCTCGGCCATCTCGGCCGCCTGCACCGCGCCCTGGGCCATCCAGGAAACCGGCACATATTTGATCATGGACTTGGGGGAGGTAGATTCCCAGTCGCGGCAGACGCCCAGTGAGCAGTAATAGGCCGCGATGCCGATGGCATTGCGCATCTGCTTCTCGTTCAGCTTCATCAGCATACCGCAGCCCACCGCAGCGCCAATGATGTGCTCATTGCTGTTGCCAAAGAAGTCCGGAGTCTTGCCGTATTTCATAATGGACTTTGTCATAATGCTAAGCAGCACGCGGGAAAGCCGCCGGGCTATCTCCTGGCCGACACACAGTGCCGCCAGCAGCTCCTTGCCGGTGGAGCCGCGCTCCTCCGCCACTGCCAGAATGGCAGGGATCACGATGGGTGGAACATGGGGCACAGGGTCCATATCCAGGCCGTTCCACAGCTCCGCATTGCAGAAAGCCGCCACAGCCGCGGAAGATTTTCCGCCTACGCCGATCAGACTGGCCGCACCGTTGCCCCCCTGCCGGCGTGCAAACATTATACCGATCTTGCCCTTATCGGAAGCAATGCCGCCCAGCGCGTTTCCCAGGCCATCCAGCAGTACCCGCTTGGATTCATGGATTACTTCCGCCGGGATCTTATCATAATCGGCATATTCCAACGCAAATTTTACAAATTCATCGGTGACATTCCTCATATTGCAGTCGCCTTTCTTTCTTATGTTCTATCCATGGACAAATATATTGTATCTTGTCAAAGTTCATAAAATCAAGAAGAAGAAATGGTACATACTTGTGTAGTTTTTGTTTCATGGCTATAAAAAAGACTCTCCCCTGCGGAAGAGTCTCCTATTTTTATTCAATTTAACGGTTACCGGCTGGAATAATTGGTGTAGCTGACAAAGCCGTCATACAGCTTACCCAGATACTCAAAGCTCTTACCGGTACCGATGGCCACCGCCTCAATAGGATTTTCGGCCAAATGCGCCCGGATGCGCACCCGGCTGGTAATGAGCTTATCCAAACCATCCAGCATGGCGCCGCCGCCGGTCATCAGCAGGCCGTTTTTCTCAATATCCGCCACCAGCTCGGGCGGGGTCTGCTCCATCACCGATTGCAGCGCCGTGATGATGCGCTCCACCTCGATGCGCAGCGGCATCTCCAGCTCGTAGCTGGAAAGGGCGATCTTCTGCGGCAGGCCGGTCACCAGGTTGCGGCCCTTCACCTCTACGGTCTTTTCAGGCTGACCCTCGGTCCACACGGTACCGATCTCCCGTTTGACGCGGTCGGCGGTGGAATCACCAATGAGAACATTGTAGGTGCTGCGCACATACCGCACAATGGCCGCGTTCATCTTATTGCCGGCCATCTTTACCGAGCTCTTGCAAACAATACCGTTGAGGGAAAGCACCGCGATATCGCTGGTGCCGCCGCCGATATCCAGCACCACGATGCCGCCGGGACGGGTAATATCCATCCCCGCGCCAATGGCAGCCGCGACCGGCTCCTCGATAAGGTAAACATTGCGGGCGCCGCTGGACATCACCGTATCAATGACGGAACGGGATTCCACCTCGGTGATGGCGCTGGGCACGCAGACGCACACCCGGGGCTTAAAGACCCGGCTGGGGTTCACCTTGGCAAAGAAGTGCTTGAGCATCTGCTCGGTCACCTCATAATCACTGATGACGCCATCCTCCAGGGGGCGCACCACCCGGATATCCGAAGCAGTCTTGCCCAGCATCGTGTAGGCTTCATCGCCCACGGCCAGCACCTGCCCGTTGCGCACATCCATCGCCACTATGGAAGGCTCCCGCAGAACAATGCCTTTCCCGGCTATATAGATCAGGGTCGTAGCGGTACCCAGGTCAATTCCGATATCATTTGCAAACACCTTGATATTCCCTCATTTCGCTGTAGCTTTGGCCGCCGGAGCGACCTTTCCCATTTATGAATTTATCATACCATTATCATCTGATAATGTCAAAGCCGGGGCGGCACATTTCGCAGTAAATTCACAATTTACCCTTTATTGCCCTCCGGCCTGGGGGTACGCAGCACCGCCGCAGCAGTCACGCTTTCGGCGCCCTGCGCCAGCAGGAGCGCGGCGCAGTTTTCCAGCGTTGCCCCGGTGGTAATAATGTCGTCAATGAGCAGAATATGCTCACCGGGCGGCAGCTTCCTTTCCCCGGCCCGGTAGCTTTCCTTCGCTAGCGTGATGCGGGCCGCCCGGCCCGCCGCCGCGTGGGCGGTCGCTCGGCCATCCCGGGCCAGCACACCCTCCCGCAGCGGCAGTCCCAGCTCCCCGGCCAGGTGCTGCGCCAGCAGTTTGGATTGATTATACCCCCGGTGGCGTTCCCGCTCCGGCGGCATGGGCACATAGGTCACAGCCGTCAGCTGCGGCAGCAGGCCGCTTTGCCGCACCGCTTCCGTCAGCATCCCGCCAAAAAGCGGCAGGCTTTCCCGCACGCCCTCAAATTTCAGCTGCTCCATCCCGGCGCGAAAGGCCCCCTCATACCGGGCGCACCATAGTATTCCCCGGCAGCCGAATACCTCCGGCTCCCAGAAAAATTCCCCTGCCTGCGGCTGTTGCTTCTGGCAGCTCTCACACAGCAGTTCCTCCCAGCCGCACAGCGTCCCGCACAGCAGGCACCGCGGCGGGTACAGCAGGTTGGTCACTATTTCCCGCAGCGTCACATGGTCACTCATCGCACATCTCCTGCAGCATCTCTTTTTGATTGGTATAGCGCAGGGTGCGGCGGTTATTCTGCACCATGGCATACACCGTTTCCTTTTGTCCGGTCATAATAAGCAGCTTTCTCGCCCTTGTTACGGCGGTATACAGCAAATTGCGGTAATGCAGCTTGGGGTGGCGGCGCTCCAGCGGCATCACCACAGCCTCAAATTCGCTGCCCTGGCTTTTATGCACCGTCACGGCATAGGCGTGCTCCAGCTGGTCCTGGTTCTCAAAGGAATAGGTCGCCAGCTTTTCCTCAAACCGTACCTGAATGGTCTTACTGCCGGGGTCCAGCATCTCAATAATGCCCATATCTCCATTAAAAATACCGGTCCCGGCGGTACCATCCGGCTGCTGCCATATGATATCGTAGTTATTGCGGATCTGCATCACCTTATCGCCCTCCCGCAGCGTGCGGCCCATCAGGGTGGCTTCGCCTTTGCCGCGTTCGGGCGGATTCAGTTTTCCTTGCAAAAGGCGATTCAATTCCCGGGTGCCCAGCGGGCCCTGCTTGGCCGGGGTAATGACCTGGATATCCCGCAGCGGATCGTATCCATAGCTTTTTGGCAGGCGGCGGCTGACAAGATCCACCACCAGCCGCTGCTGGGCAAAGGCATCCGGCTGCTCCAGGAAGAAGAAATCCCCAGTACGGCAGCCAAGGTCCGGCATCTCGCCCCGTACAATGGCGTGAGCGTTGGTAACGATCAGACTTTCCGCCGCCTGGCGGAATACCCGCTCCAGATGAATACAGGGCACCAGCCCGCTTTGGATGAGATCCCGCAGAACATTGCCGGCGGAAACGGAAGGCAGCTGGTCGCTGTCCCCCACCATAATAAGCCGGGCGCCCAGCCGCATCCCGCGCAGCAGGTGCTCCATCAGCAGGGTATCCACCATCGACATTTCATCCACGATGACCGCATCGGCGGGCAGGGGGTTCTTTTCCCCGCGCTTAAACGTCAGCACCTCGGTTTTTGGCTCCACCTCCAGCAGCCGGTGGATGGTACTGGCCTCCCGCCCGGTGATCTCCGCCATGCGCTTGGCGGCACGGCCGGTGGGAGCCGCCAGCGCCACCTTTTCGCCCCGCTGCTCCAGCAGCGCCAAGATGCCCCGCAGAGTGGTGGTCTTGCCGGTGCCGGGGCCGCCGGTCAGGATAAACAGACGGCTCTGCACCGCTTCGGCAATGGCGCGGCGCTGCACCGGGTCGTAGGTAATGCCCTGTGCCTGCTCCAGCTCGTCCAGCTCGTCCTCCATTGGCTCCAGCTGGGGCGGCTGTAATTGCAGCGCAATGCACACCCGGCTGGCCACATAGCTTTCCGCCCGGTACAGCGGCTGCAGGTAGATGTATTCCTTCTCCCCCACGGCATAGGCCGCCAGGGTGTTGTCTTCTATCAGTGTTGCCAGGGTATTCTCCAGCCCCTCCGGCGCCGCCTGCAAAAATTCCGTGGCAAGAGAAAGCAGCTTTCCTTTGGGCAGACAGGTGTGGCCGCTGCGGCTATTGACCCGCAGGATGTACTGCAAGCCCGCCCCCAGGCGGCAGGGGTCCTCCCCCGCCACACCAAAGTGCGCCGCCATACGGTCCGCCTCCTCAAATTCCACCCCGATCTCCTCGCAGCAGAGAGCGTAAGGGTCACTTTTCAGCACATCGGCGGTATTGGCGCCCCAGCGCCGCCAGGCTTTTATCGCCGTCGCGGCCGGCAGCCCCAGCGAAGCCAGCAGGCTCATCACGCTGCGGATGCCGAACTGCCGCTGGTATTCCTCCCCTATTTTTCGGGCCTTTTCAGCCGAGATGCCCCGCACCTCAGTCAGCCGTTCCGGTTCCTTTTCTATGATGGTGAGGGTATCATCACCGAAGCGTGCCACAATGCGCCCCGCCAGCGCGGGGCCCAGCCCCTTTACCGCCCCGGAGGATAAGTACTTGCGGATGGCCCCGGCCGTTGCGGGCAGGGTACGCTCTATAAGCTCCGCCCGGAACTGCACCCCGTAGGTGCCGTGTACCTTGTAGCTGCCGGTCGCGGTAATTTCTTCCCCCTCGGCGATCTCCGGCACTTCGCCCACCACTGTCACAGGGTCACCGTCCACATCCACCAGCAGCACGGTAAAGCCGCTTTCTTCGTTGTGGTAGGTCACATCCTCCACCGTCCCGGAGATCTTTTCCAGCTCCTGTTCCATTGCTTTGCGGCTCACCGTCCTTTCCTTTTGGTATGCGCAAATCCGCTTTTGGCGGCTAAAATCGGCGCTGGCTGCGTCGCCGCCCCTTGACAGGCATCAGCCCATCTGCGCCGGGCATAAGCCTGCCTGCGGGCGCCTTCTTGCCATCATCCGGTTTCCCCGCCAAAAAGCATCCCTGCGCTTATCAATCATTTTCCTTTATCATACACCATTTTTCTGCCTGGGGCAAATCCAAAGTATCAATATTCCGGTCCCGGCAGTACCGCCGGCAGATCTCCCGTGCCTCCGGCTCCAGCGGCAGCAGCACGGTGCAGGGCAGCCCGCCCGTTTCTCCGCGGTGCAGCAGGCGGCAGCAGCCTATCAAGCTGCTTTCGGTATAGTCGGCGTCCTCCGGCACCCGCAGGTACAGTCGGCAGCCCTGTGGCGCTTTGGGCGGGGCGATCAGATCCACCAGCAGCGCCACTACCCGCACCAGCCCGATGATTGCCAAATATCCTGCCAACAGCCATAAAATTTCCTTCAGCACAATGGATCACCTCCCGCCATCCTATGCCCGCGGTTGATTTTTGCCCCGATTGCGGGTATAATAAAAGAACTATTCTGCATTTTATCCTATAAAAAGACAGGAGCTTACGCTATGGTCAGTAATAAATACAAAAAACGCCGGATCGGGTTCGTCATCCTGCTGCTCCTCCTGCTGCTCATTGCGGTGGGGGTCATCACGGTGACGGGCGAGATAAACGGCGGCAAAAAAACCGGCGAGACCGTTACCGTTTCCATTGCGCAGGGCAGCGGTACCTCCGCCATCGCCCAAGAGCTGAAGGACGCCGGCCTTATCGGCAATACCACCCTCTTTAAGCTGTACAGCCGCACCCACGGCGGGGACGGCCGGTACCAGTACGGCGACTTCACGCTGGAAAAAGGCAGCAGCTATCAGGAGCTCATCGATGCCCTCTGCTCCACTGTCAGCTACCGGGAAACGGTGACCCTCACCCTGCCGGAGGGCTGGAACTCCTTCCAGATGGCCAAAGCCGCGGCCGAAGCCGGCCTGTGCACCGAGGAGGAATATCTGGCGGCGGCCAACGCCCTCGATTATGACTTCGACTGGATGAAGGACATCAGTACCGACCCCGATAAGCTGACCGTCCTGGAGGGCTTCCTCTATCCGGAAACCTACTCCTTCTACACCGATGCCACCGCACGGGATATCGTCGCCACCCAGCTGCGGGAGTTCGAGAAAAAGGTGCTGACCGAGGAAAACAAAACGGCTCTGAAGGACAGCGGCTTTACCCTGGAGGAATGGGTCATCTTCGCCTCCATCGTGCAGAAGGAAAGCGCCAGCGTGGAGGAGATGTACAATGTTTCCTCGGTATTCCACAACCGCCTTTCCAATGCCAGCGAATACCCCATGCTGCAAAGCTGCACCACCAATAATTTCATCTGGGACTATGTGGAGCCCTACTACAATGACAATGTGCCACAGGCGGTGCTGGATGCCTACGATACCTATGACCGCAACGGTCTGCCCATCGGCGCCATCGCCAATGCGGGCCTCGATGCCTTCGATGCCTCCCTGCACCCCAATGACACCCCCTATTATTTCTTTGTCACCGATGTGGAATACACCCACTACTACGCCGTCACCTATCAGCAGCACCTTGCCAATATCGAAAAGGCCAAGGCCGTGAATGCCAAGCATGGCATCAATGGGCTGGTAACCGGCTAATAAAATAATTTGCGGCATTTCTATCTTTTCTTGCAATCCTTGCAGGGAATTCACAGAAATGCCGCACTTTATTTACAGAACCTTGTTCTACTGCTTTTCCCGCCCCTGTTATAATGATGATGCCGGGCTTTCTCTTGCAGGGGAAGGCCCCCGACAGCAAAGTGCCCGAAAAGAGCCGACCCCGCCGGCCGGAAAAACCGCGGGCTGCCGTTTCTCTTTCGGGCGGCAAAAAAGAAAGGAGAACATCCATGAAGAAATCACTGCGTTCCCTACTGGCCTTTCTCATCGCGGCCACAGTGCTGTGCTGCATCGCCATGGCGGATACCGGTCCCAAGCCCAGCGCCAGCTTCACCTTTACCGGTATGCCCGATGAGGATTACTATGTCACCATGCTGGCCGAGGTGGATGCCTATGGCCCCCACCGGGTCCATCAGCCGGGAAGCGAGATCCCCGGTTATGTACTGGAGCAGGGCGAGCAGGACCCCGCCTATCCCGCATGGCAGAAATTCGTGGACTACAAGGACCCCGACGGCTACTATTTCCTCGAGGATCTGTTCGAACAGTGCCACGGCGATGACGAAGCCGGATGGCGCTATTTCCCTCCGGAGCGCTTTAAGCTGCTGCTCTACTTCCCCGAAAGCGATACCTTCCTTTGCAGCCCCGTCACCGCACGCTACGCCTTCGATAGCGTCTACCGTCTGGATCTGGGCGGCAAATCCCCCGCCGAAATCGCCGCACTGACCCTCACCGGCCCCGACGGCGCCCCCATCCCCTCCCCCGCCGGGGAGATCACCCTGGATAAAGCCGACGGCACGCATCAGCAGATCGTCGGTTTCCTCGGACGGCTGTGCATCACCCTCATCATTGAACTGGCCCTGGCCTGGGGCTGGAAGTACCGCAAGGGCAGCCAGCTGCTCTTCATCGGTCTTGTCAATCTCATCACCCAGTGCCTGCTGAACGCCTCCCTGCTGTACTGGGGCGCCCGGGAGACCAGCCGCGGGGCCATCATCTTCTGGTACATCCTGCTGGAGCTGGCCGTCACCGGCATTGAGGCTGCCGCCTATGCCTACCTGCTGCCCGGCACCGACCGCAAGGACCCTGCCGTGCGCCGCCATGCCGCCCTTTACGCCCTCTCTGCCAATCTGCTTTCCTTCCTCGGCGGGCTGGCCCTCTCCGAGGTCTTCCCCATCCTGTTCTGACCCCGTTTTTTCGCATCCCCGCCCCCGACGGTGCAGCCCCCTGCCCGGCCGGGGGCCTTCTGCTGCCCGCGGCCCGCCCGCCCCCTGCACAAACCCCTTGACAAACCCCCGCCCCCGGCGGTACAATAGCACTAATTTGAGAATGAATTGCAAATTTACCGTTTTCGGGAGGTCCCCCATGAAAGAAAGCTATCAAACAAGGCAGGGCAACCTCATCCTCACCACCCTGCAAACGCTGGCCGGGCCGGTCACCGCCGAAGCGCTCTCCGCCATTTTACAGGAGCAGCGGGTCAGCAAGGCCACCGTCTACCGCCATTTGGAACGCCTGACCGCCGCCGGGCAGGTGCGCCGCTTTATCCCCGCGGAGGGGGCCGCCGCCTGCTACCAATATGTCGGCGACCACCACGACTGCCACCTGCACCCCCACATGGTCTGCGAGTGCTGCGGGCGGCTGTTCCACTTGGATTGCAGCCAACTGGAGGCACTCTCGGAACACATCCGGGAGCACCACGGCTTTTTGCTGGACTATAAAAATACCATTCTCTACGGCGTATGCGCCGCCTGCCTGGCAAAGGAGGAAACCCCATGACCCTGATTCAATGCTGCGATCTTTCGCTGGGGTACGAAGGCAAATGCGTCCTCTCCCACCTGGAGCTTTCGGTGCAGGATGGGGATTACCTTGCCATCGTGGGCGAAAACGGTGCGGGCAAATCCACCCTGCTCAAAGGCATCTTGGGACTGATCCGCCCCACCGGCGGGCATATTCACTTCCACCTGCCGCCTAAGGAGATTGGTTATCTGCCCCAGCAAACGCCCATCCAGCGGGATTTCCCCGCCTCGGTCATGGAGGTCGTCCTCAGCGGCCTGCTGGCCGCCAAGGGCTTTGCCCCCTTCTACACCCGCGCCGACCGCGAAACAGCCCTTGCCAAATTGCGCCTGCTGGGCGCGGAGGACCTGGCGAACCGCTGCTACCGGGAGCTTTCCGGTGGGCAGCAGCAGCGGGTGCTGCTGGCACGGGCCCTGTGCGCCGCCGGCCGCCTGCTGCTTATGGATGAGCCCTTTACCGGGCTGGACCCCACCGTCACCAATGAGCTGTACGATGTGGTGGACAAGCTGAACCACGAGCAGGGCGTCACCGTCATCATGGTCACCCATGATGTCCCGGAGGCCCTGCGCCATGCCAGCCGCATCCTGCACCTGGGGGCGGAGCATTTTGACGGCACAGCGGAGGAATACCGCCAAAGTCCCCTCTACCGCCGTCTGATGGGAGGTGACAGCCATGCATGATCTCCTTTCCGGCCTGTTTTCCTATCCCTTTATCCAGCGGGCGCTCATCGCCGGTACACTGGTGGCGCTCTGCTCGGCGCTCTTAGGGGTCAGCCTGGTCCTCAAGCGCTATTCCATGATCGGCGATGGGCTTTCCCATGTAGGCTTCGGCGCCATGGCCGTGGCAATGGCGCTGGGGGCTACCCCATTAGCCGTTGCCTTGCCGGTCGTTATCCTGGCCGCGTTTTTCCTGCTGCGTCTCAGCCGCGGCAGCCGTCTGGCCGGGGATAGCGCCATTGCGCTGGTTTCCAGCGGAGCGCTGGCCATTGGTGTGGTGGCTACCTCCCTCAGCAGCGGCAGCAATGTGGATGTAATGAACTACCTCTTCGGCAGCATCCTTACCATGACCGCCGCCGATGTAAAGCTGGCTGTCCTGCTTTCGCTGGCTGTATTGCTGCTGTTCCTGCTGCTGTACCACCGCATCTTTGCCGTCACCTTCGATGAGACCTTTGCACGCGCCACCGGCATCCGCGCCAATCTCTACAATATGGTACTGGCCCTGCTCACTGCCGTTACCATTGTCATCGGCATGCGCCTGATGGGTACCCTGCTCATCTCCAGCCTTATCATCTTCCCGGCCCTTTCGGCCATGCGCATCAGCCGCAGCTTTCTCGGCGTGACGGTCGGGGCGGCCGTGCTTTCGGTGGTCTGCTTCTGGGTGGGGGTACTGGCCTCTTTCCTGCTTTCCACCCCCACCGGCGCCAGCGTCGTCCTGGTGGATCTGGCTGTCTTTTTGCTGCTTTCCCTCTACGGTCTGCTGCGCCGCCGCAAATAACGCAAAGTGAGTGCTGCATTTTTGCAGCCGGTATAGTATAATATAGCTTAGAGCCTGCTTATGGGGCCCGCAGGGCACCGCTCCGCGGTGCGACGGGCTTCGCCCGTCCCCGGCGGCTGCGCCGCCGGCCCTGCGGGCCCCCACCCTGCCCCCTGCATCTATCCTCCCACCCCGAAAGGAGCCACCCCCATGACCGATATCAACCGCCGCGATACCAGCGAGATCAGCGAGCTTTCCCGCGCCGTCTTTGAAAATCCGCAGGTCTTTGTCGACCGCGCCGAGAGCCGCTTCCGTGACCAGCTGCGCGGCATGACCGAAAAAGTAGCGGCCAGCGGCAGTCACATCGTGCTGCTGTGCGGCCCCTCCTCCTCCGGCAAAACCACCACCGCCAATCTTCTCGTCTCCGATCTTTCCGCCCTGGGACGGCGGGCGGTGCGTATCTCGCTGGATGATTTTTACCGTAACCGGGATGTGATGCCCCTGTGGGAGGACGGCACCAAGAATTTTGAATCCATCGAGGGCTTGGATCTGGAATGCTTCAGCACCAGCGTCAATACCCTGATGCGGGAGGGCCACGCCGAATTCCCCATCTTCGATTTTTCCACCGGCAAGCGCTCCCCCCTCTCCCGCCCCATGGAGTACGATGAAAACACGATCCTCATTTTTGAGGGCATCCACGCCCTGCAGCCGCAGCTGCGTCAGGGCCTTGCCAGCAGCAATTTCGGCATCTACATCCACCCCAATACCAGCTATGTGGATCAGGATGGCCACACCCTGCTGGATGCCCGCGACCTTCGCCTGACCCGCCGCATCATCCGGGATAACCTGCACCGCGGCACCCCACCGCTGGGCACCATGCAAATGTGGAAGGATGTGCTGCGCGGCGAGCTGCTGTACATGAAGCCCAGCAGCGGCACCGCCGATGTCTTCGTCAATACCAGCCACGACTACGAGCCGTTTTTGTACGCCGCTGTCATTACCGGTCTGCTGGAGCAGATCGAGGACGCCGGCGATAACCGTGAGACGGTGGAGCGCCTGCTGGAAAGCTACCGCCACTTCTTCCCCATCGGCGCCGAGCTCATCCCGCAGGGCTCCCTCATCCGGGAGTTCATCGGCGAGGACGGCGAATGATCCCCCTGCCCCCGGCTCCGCCGGGGGCCTTTTGCGCCCCTGCCGGCCGCTGGGACCCGGGGCGCAGCCCCGCCGCCCTCCGGGCGGCGTCAGCGGACTTCCGTCCGCTGCGACGGGCGTCCCGCCCGTCGGGGCTGCGCCCCGCTTCCCCCCACCCCCTGCAAGCTGCGGGCCCTCCCCCTGCACCATCCCCTTTCTAACTCCCCCACAAAAAAATCCTCCGCCGGATCACCACGATCCGACGGAGGAATTATTTTTTATTCGGTTACGGCATCCCCGCAAAAATACTCTCAAACGGGCCATAGGCCGGCTCATTGTAAGCCACGGTGCCGTTCTTCGCCATCTCTATGGCGTCCTTCACCGAAAGCCTCTGCCCCTGCGCCTTGTACTGCTGAATCAGCGACCACGCCACATTCAGGTACCAGTCGGCATATTCCACCCCGCACTCGGCGGCGGTCATGCCTACCAGCGGCACGCCGTAGCTGCTGCCGTAGTTATGGTAGCTGCACACCTGCGGGATATTGGAATTCTTATACCAGCCGGTGGCGGTATCGGAGCAGCCTGGCCCGGCCAGCATACCGGTCAGCTTGCAGTACTGGTAACTGGTCACATTGTTGCTGGTCTCAAAGCTCTGCCCGCTGGCCCCCTCATGCACCTGGCTCATAATGGCCCGCCAGATCTTGGGGGGCGGGTAGCTGGAGTACCGGATGGAATTGGGGATGGCCACGCCGTATTTATTATACTGGATGTTCCCCGCCTCATCGGTCTTATAGCGGGAATCGTAACCCAGCCAGCACACGCCCACATAGTATGGGGTAACGCCCACAAACCACTGGTCCACGCTGTCGTCGGTGGTACCGGTCTTGCCCGCCACGGGGATGTTCATCCCACCGAGGTTGGCGGCAGCGCCGGTGCCCTCCCACCCGGTGACCTCCTGCAGCAGGCGGTTCATCACGGTGGCGGTCTCAGCGCTGATGACCCGGACCGGAACGGTGTTTTTCTCCAGGATCACATTGCCGTAGGTATCCTCCACACGGGTGTAGCTGTACGGCTCGGTGCGCACACCGCCGTTGCCGAACATCTGATAAGCGCCCGCCAGCTTCACCAGCGTCATACCCTTGGAAAGGGAGCCCAGCGCCATGGGGCTGTAGCTGTTGTCCCCGGCGGTCAGGGTATCCACGTTCAACGAATACTTGAGGAAATCGTAGCTGGTGGTGGTACCCAGCTTCTGGGTGATCTGCACCGCCACGGTATTGATGGAGCGAATGAGGGCGGTACGCACCGTCACAAAGCCCTTGAAGCTGTTATATTCGTTCTTGGGCACCCACAGCGGCTGGCTGTAGCTCACCTCATCGGGGTTGATGACCACCTGCCGGTCCTCTATCACGGTGGAATAGGTGATGAGGTCTTTTTCAATGCCCAGCACATAGGAGGTGATGGGCTTGATGGTGGAGCCGATCTGACGGGTAGTATCACTGGCCCGGTTCCAGATGCGGTTGCCCTCCTTGCCGCGGTTGCCGCCCACAATGCCCTTCAGGGCGCCGTTGGTATCAGTGATGACAAAAGCCGACTGGGGATATTCCTCGTTATTCACAGGCGGGAAGTTATCGGGACTGGAATAGTAGTCCTCCAGGATCTCCTGTACCCGCTCCTCGCAGGTGGTGTAAATGCGGTAGCCGCCGCCGATGAGGTTCTGGTACGCCTCCGCCTCGGTAATGCCCTGCTTTTCGGCCAGGTCACGGCACACCTCATCGGTCACATAGTCCACAAACCAGGTCTGGATGGTGGCATTGCTGTTGGTGCCGGTGGCCAGCACGATCTCCTGCGCCATAGCGGCGTTATACTCTTCCTTAGTCAGCTTGCCCTGCTCCAGCATCAGCCCCAGGATATACTCCTTGCGCTCCTGGTTTTCCTCCCAGTGGGTAAAGGGATCGTAGGCGTAGGGATTTTTGGTGGTGCCCACGATGGTGGCGCACTCCGCCACGGTCAGCTCGCTGACATCCTTATTGAAGAAAACATTGGCAGCCGCTTGAATGCCGGAGCAGTTCTGCGAAAAGCTGGCCAGGTTCAGATAGGTCTCAATGATCTGCGTCTTGGTGTAGTATTTTTCCACATTCAGCGCCCGGAAGATCTCACGCAGCTTACGCGCCCAGCCCGCCGCGCCATCCACGGCACGGTCATTGGTGATATTACGCACCACCTGCTGGGTGATGGTGGAAGCGCCGGGGGTGGCCCCGCCGTAGAAGCCGGTCAGACCGATCTTCTGCAAAATGGCGCTGAGGCCCGCCTTGGAGGTGGTGAGGAAGTCCACGCCGTTGTGCTCCCAAAAGCGCTTGTCCTCCACCGCCACGGTGGCATCCAGCAGGCACTTCGGCATCTGGTCATAGTCCACCCAGATGCGGTTGCCCGCGTCTGGATCGTAGGCGCGCGCCAGCTCGGTCACACCGTCATCGGCATAAAAGATGGTGGTGTACTTGGCCTTCTGCATGCTCAGGTCCAGCATCTGCTGGTCGGTATTCAGGGTATCAAAGGCCCATACCGTCAGGACGCACCCGGCCACGCACATCAGCATAATGCCCACCAGGCATACCGCCGCGATGGCCCGCAGCACCTTATGGCCGCCGGGCTTTTTCTCCTTTCGGCCGGTGTTATCGGTATCCGGCTGCGCCGTCTTGCGGGCCTTGGCATTTTTAATAGCCTGGTCCGCCTTGCGGTTCATCCGGTTCCATTTTTCCTTAAAGCTCAAGCTGCTACCTCCTTCATTTTACGGGGGAGAGGAAAATCTGCACAAAAACCATCATGCGGCTCTATGCACATATACGATGTTATTATAGCACACTTTGGCCGCTATGTGTTACTATTTTTTGAATTTCCGCCCGCTTCTGACTATTCCGCCAAAAAATGCCCATACTGCCACTAAATAAAAGGCAGGAAAGGAGGCATTTCCATGCCCCGCAGGATCGTACTCTCTTTAGCCGTGGCCATTGCCGCCCTGCTGCTGGGGCTGGTGCTGGCGTTTCTTTCCCGCGGGAGCACCCCGCAGCCGCAGCCGGAACCCCAGCCGCAGGAGGAGCCCATCTCCCCCGCGCAGCCGGTCGAAAATCCCCTCCCCGATGAACCGGAGGAGCCGCAAAGCCCCGCGGGCTACCTTCTGCGTGATTATGAAGGCCGGCTGGCCATCTTCCGGGAGGAGAGCAACACCCCGGAGATGATCTTCGATGTTTATACCCGTCTGCTGCCCCAGGCCGACCAGGAGCGGCTGACTGAGGGCATCTCCGCCCCCGATTATGAAACGCTGACCCGGCTCATTGAGGATTATATCAGCTGATTGAAAGCATTTTGCAATCAGCTGCCGTTCCCCGTCACCAAATCGTAACCCAATTTTCAATTAAAAAGGCGGAATTCTGCCCCCAGGCGGCATATAATAAAGACAGAGAAAGGGAGCACGGTGTCTCCACCACCGCCCTTTGAACAGCTTTCCGGTCTTCCAAAAAGACTGACGGATAAAAATTATTTTGGTTGGGAAAGGCTCTGCGAATGCAGGGCTTTTCTTTTTTGCCGTCTGCGCCGGTTTGTGCAGGGGGCCGGCCGGGGCCGCAGGCCAAACCGCCCTCCGGGCGGTTTCAGCAGTCTGCGACTGCTGCGGCGGCGCTGCGCGCCGCCGGGCCTGCGGCCCCGCCCGCCCCTGGCGCCAGTCCCCGCAAAAGGGCCGTCCCGCCCCACCCGGAGCGAAACGGCCCTGCTTTATTATCTTGTCTGCTCCAGCAGGATGCTCACCGCGCCGGCTTCCTGCGCCGCCCGGATCTGCTCCGCCCGCTGGGTCTCGCCCCAGCCGCTGCCCTGCCACAGGTCCGCCGCGGGAGCATAGTCCTGCACCTCCGCGGCCAGCGTTACCCCGGCCGGCAGCTTTTTGGAAAGGGAGGACCACCACGGATGCATCACGGTATAGATGCTCTCCTCCAGCGGGGCCTTGCGGGTGGCAAACTGCTCCGGCGCCGCCTTGATCAGGCAATTCTCCGCCGAGGCCATCACAGTCAGCGGGCTGCCGCCCAGCCGCACGCTCTCGCCGGAAAGATCCCCCAGCCACAGCGCCGTCCACAGGCTCACATTCCGGGCCTTCATGGCGGCTGCCGCCTTGGCGGTAAAGTCCGCCAGCACCTTGGATTTATCCACCGTCACGCCCTTTTCGGCGTAGGTGGCCAGATTCAGCGAATATCCGGTGGGGAACTGCACCCCCTCCAGGATCAGCACCTCCAGGCCGTTATCTGCGGCCTCGCCCAGCAGACTTAGGATATACCCCTGCGCCCGCTCGCTCATGGGATTGAGCCATGTGTGGCCGCCGGCCTCCTTATCGTTGTGGATCCAGTTGGTCTCGGTATAGTTGTATTTTACCGTCGCGTCGGTCAGCTTGCGCCCGGCGGTGTGGTCGTCAAAGGCCCACAGTCGGCCCACGGGGGTCAGCCCCGCCGCCTTTATCTTGGCTATAACCGCCGGGAGGTCGTACCGCTGGGCGGTCTGAGCCGCATTGCCGGTCACATCCTCCAGCGCACTTTGGTACAGCACCAGGCCGTCCTCATCCTTCAGGGTAAATACCGCTCCGGTATAGCCCTTGGCCGCCAGGGCCGAAAGCCGGTTCTCCAGTGCCGCCATGTCATACAGCACCGCCGTATCCAGCACCGCGCAGCTCTCCGGCAGGGCGGTCTGCTCCGCGGTGGGCTCGTCGGTGGTTCCCGGATTTTCGGGATTCCCCGGCTGATTTTGGTTCTGCTCCTCCTGGCGCTGCTGTTCCTGACGCTGCTGGCGCTCCTCGGCCTTTTCGGTCAGCCACGCGCTGATGGGATCATACAAAAACCACCCGGCGGCGCAGGCCCCGGCGATCAGCAGCACCATCAGCACCGTTTTCAGCGTCGCGGCTGTTTTTTGGTGCCTGCGGTCCCGTCCGTAGCGTTTTACCTTGTATTCCTTCATCCTTCTCTACTCCTTACAGTCATGGCCTTTACGCCGCCAGCGAATGCCCCAGCAGCCCGAACAGCGCCATCGAGATCATCCCCGCACCGATCAGCCGAATGGGCAGCCCGCGCAGGAAAAAGGGCAGGCGGGTATATTTCAACCGGTCGGCAAAGACAATATGCAGCCGCACCGCCAGCAGGTAGCCCAGTCCGCTGCCCAGCCCAAATACCAGGCACTCATACCAGCGGTAGTTGTTCAGACAGCACAGCAGCAGTACACCCACCGGTAAAAAGGAAAAGCAATCCCGGGTGATGGCATGCATAAAGGTTTCGGTCGGGCGGTTATTCTTGGTGGCCTGGAACAGAATACCGCAGCCCACCAAAAAGATCACGATATACAGCAGGATGCCCGCCGGGGTGCTCAGGTAAACAGGAATATCGGTATAACCGGTAAAGATCAGCCGTCCCAGCCAGCCGGAAATGGCCGCCGGCAGGCACATCCCCGCCGCCACTATGCTCCGCAGCATCACATCCCGGCGTTCATTCAGCTGGGCATCCACCGTTTCCGCCATAAAGCAGCGGGTATAGAAAGGATTTTCCACCAGGGCCGCCGTCAGCAGCAGGCCCAAAAGGTTCAGCGCCAGATTCATGCCTCAGCCTCCTTCCCCACGGTCTCCGCCTGTCCCCGGCGGTGGATAGCCCGGCGCAGCGTGGCCTCCACGGCCCGCAGCACCGCCAGCAAAAAGCCGGAAAGGATCAGCCCGAAGAAGGGCTGCTCCGCCGCCTCGGTCCGGATGGACATCGCCACAGGCAGGCCCAGCAGGGTATTGTGGCGTAAAAGCTCCCGCAGGGCGCCGCTTACCAGGATGATAATGCAGAAGTCCCGCAAAAAGCGCAGCGTCCGTCCCCAGAATTCCCGCATGTTATCCACCGCGGTATAGCTATCCGCCTGCAGCAGCACCGGGGCCGCCACCAGCAGGAAGAGATAGATTCCCAGGGAATCGAAGGCGCCCGGCCAGTACAGCACCAGCGCCACACAGCAGGCAGCCGCCAGCATAGCCGCCACCAGCACAGTCAGCGGCAGGGCCACCCATTCCGCCAGGTTCAGCTTCCGCCGTAAAATAAGATGCAGCGCCGAGCAGGGCAGCATCAGGATAATGAGCACCGCGCACAGGATAATGCCGTTCTGCAGGGAGGTGGCGCCCACCGCCCAGAACGGCACCGCGCCCAGCATCAGGTAGGCGTGGTCCTCACTGGTTTTTTCCGCCACGCGGCGGCGGGCCTGGGCCCGGGCGCTGCTTTTCTGCACCCGGCGGGTCCAGCGGCCCGGCAGCAGGCGGGAGCGCCGCTCTTTTTGCTCTTCATCCTGCGGATAATGGATCAGTTCTTCAGCATCGTGCTCATTGATCTCCGACAGCTTCTCGTTTGGCATAGCGCGCCCTCCTTTCCTTCTGCATCCGCTTCTCGGTCACGGTATCAATATGATGGTTGATAATATTCATCAGCAGCACCACAAAAAGGATGCCCTGCTGGTAAGCACCAAAGTAATTATACCCCACCAGCAGCAGCCCCGCCACAATGCTGGAAAGCAGCCGGCCCTCCTCCCGGGTGGCGCCGGTCACCGGCTCCGAGAGCATGAAAATAGTGCCGAACAGCGCCGCGGTGCCAAAAATCTCATAGTACATGGAGGCCAGTGAGGAATAGGCAGCGCGGGGGAAGAAGGCCGCAAAGACCGCCACCACCCCCAGGGTGATGAGCGGCTGCCACAGCCGGATGCTCCCCCGGGCCGCCAGGTACAGCATACAGGCCAGCAGCACCAGGCCGTTCAGGGTGCCCATGGGGCCGGGGTGCAGGCCCAGCATCACGCTGGTCATATCGGTGGAGGGAACGCTGCCCACGCTGAGAACATAGGCAATGGAATTGGTGGTACGCACCGTCACCTCGCCAAATACTTCGGGATTGGTAAAGGTGGCGGGATAGGCAAAGACCAGCTGCGGCCAGCACAGTGTCACAAACAGCAGGCCGCCCGCCGAGGGATTAAACAGGTTGTAGCCGGTGCCGCCAAAGGCGTATTTCACCAGCAGTATGGCAAATACATCGGCCACGATGACCACATAGTACGGGATGGAAGCCGGCAGCATCAGGGGGATCATCATGCCGGTGACCAGTGCTGAAATATCATGGGCGTTATGGCGCTCCAGCCGCAGAATGCTGCCCAGCCATTCGCACAGCATGCACACCGCCATGGAAACGATCCCCAGCATAACAGCCCGCCAGCCATAGTAAAAGGCCGCGATGAGGTAAAGGGCCGCCATGCACAGCATCACATCCAGCATAATACCCCGGGTGGTGGCAGGGTGCTTGATGTACGGCGCCATCAAGGAAGATTCACGGATCACGGCTCCTCGCCCCCTTTCATCTTCTGCCGGTACAGCAGGATCTCCCCTGCCACCGACTGCCGGGAGGGACAGATATAGCTGCAGCAGGTGCACTGGGTGCAGTCCTCTATGCCCAGCTCCTCCACCGCCCGGCGGTTGCCGCGGCGCAGCTCCTGCAAAATTCTCATGGGGTTCAGACCCTGGGGACATACGGCGGTGCACCGCCCGCAGCCGATGCAGGTATAGCTGTATTCATGCTTATCATCCCGGATAGCCAAAACGGCGGTGGTGCTCAGCTCCACCTTTTCATTCCGCAGATCCTCGGTGGCCGTACCGGTCAGCGGCCCGCCCAGGATGACACGGGTGGGGCGCTCGGTCAGGCCGCACAGCTTCAGCAGCTCCAGTACTGGGGTGCCCAGCGGGGCTTCCACATTGCGGGGGAAGCCGACGCAGTTGCCCGCCACCGTCACAAAGGTGGTGGTCTGCGGGCGGCCCTCCACCGCGGCCCGGTACAGGTGGATCATGGCGCAGGCCCCACACAGCAGCCAGCTGCCCTTTCCGCTGTATCGCTCAGCCAGCTCTTCCTCCATCTGGCACTGGGCGGGGTATTTGCCGCCCACCCTCTTGATGGGGATGCCGCCGATATTGCGGGGAATGGCCACCTCGCTGTCGCTGATGTGCCTATAGACCAGCACCGTGGCATCGGTGGTGCCCAGAGCCCGGGCCGCCAGCCGGATGCCGCCCGCGCACTGGTCCCGCAGGGCCAGCATGGGGCCCATCTGGCTGCTGACATACGGCTCGTCATCTATGGCATCGATGAGCAGCATAGTGCCGCTGTCCATGGCCTCCCGCAGCTTTTCCGCCAGCGGTCGGCCATCGGTTTCATCCACGATATCGGCTTCCTCCGCCGCCCGCAGGATCTCCTCCGGCGAAAGCGCATCAATATCACGCGGGTTTTCACACGGCTCCGCCGGCTCCATCTGCTTCACGGTGCGGGAAAGGGCAGGTTCCTTCATCTGCTCCAGCATCACGCCGCGGCGGTACAGCCCCTTGAATATCTTATCGGTCAATTGCATGGTATTTCTCCTTACTTTTCCGGAGTTTCCTTCGCGTTATACGGCGGCCTTTGCCAACTCCCGCAGCGCGGTGATCTCCGCTCCGTAGTCCTCCCGGCCAAATACGGCACTGCCCGCCACAAAACAGTTGGCGCCCGCGGCCGCGGCGGTGGCTATCGTTTTCCGGTTGATGCCGCCATCCACCTGCAAAACGGTACCGGGGCGGCAGCGCTCCCGCAGCCAGGCCAGCTTCGGCATCATGTCCTCCATAAAGCTCTGCCCGCCAAAGCCCGGTTCCACCGTCATCACCAGCACCAGCTCCACCTCATCCAGGTAGGGGGCCAGCACCTCCACCGGGGTGCCCGGCTTGACGGAAATGCCCGCCTTCATGCCCTCGGCATGGATCATGCGGATGGTCTCGGCGGGGTCGCCCTCCGCCTCCACATGGAAGGTGACGAGATCGGCGCCGCTTTTTTTTAGGTCGGTGATATATTTCTGCGGCTGGCTTATCATAATATGCACATCAAAGAACAGGTCACATACCGGGCGGATGCACCTGATGACCGGCATTCCGAAGGAGATATTCGGCACAAAGTGCCCGTCCATCACATCGATGTGCAGCCAGTCGGCGCCGCCCTGTTTTACACGGTCCAGTTCTTCTTTCAGCCGGGCAAAATCCGCCGAAAGCATGGAGGGAGAGATCAGCATAGTGGGGTTCCTCTTTTCACGGGTGGTTTATCTGCGCAAATAGGCGTATTTCACCTATTTTGATTCTATTTTATCATATCGCATCTTGTCCCTCCCGTCAATAAATTCTATTTGACGCTTTCCTGAACAATCTGTGAAAAGTGCAGCGGGCCGGCGGGCGGAGGCGGCACTTCCCCGCGGCTCCCTGCAAGGGGCCGGTTTCGGGCCGCAGGCCAAACCGTCCTTTGGACGGTTTCAGCGAACTTCGTTCGCTGCGGCGGCTCCGCCGCCGGGCCTGCGGCCCGCACTCTCCCCTCGCAGCAGCTCTCCCTCCAAGTGTCCCCAGCCGCCCCGCCCCAAATATTCACACAATTCCGGTTGTTTCTCCCCGGCTGCTGTGGTACAATAGGGTACGGTTTAATTTGGGGATTTTTACCCCAAGATATCCCTGAAGAACTTGATTGATCCGAAAGGAAGGTACCCGCTATGCGGTTTTCACTTATTGCGGCCCCGCTGGAGCTGGGCTGCGGCACTACCGGCTGCGCCATGGGCGGCGCGGCTCTCGTCAGCGGAGAGAACGGACTTCTCTCCTTCCTCACCCACAATGGCATCAGCGCCTCGGCGGATTCTGCCTTTGTACCGATGACCGCCCGCCGGGAGGAGGAGCCCGCCCCCCACTATCTGCCGGAGGTGGTGACTGCCTGCTGCGCCACCCGGGATGCTGTTTCCGCCGCCCAGGGAGAGGGCGCTTTCCCTGTTACCCTCGGCGGCGACCACGCCCTGGGACTTGGCACCGTGGCCGGCACCGCCCAGCACTACTCCCCGGAGGAGCTTTCCCTCGTCTGGGTGGATGCCCACACCGATATCAACACCGAAAATTCCTCCCTTTCCGGCAATATCCACGGCATGCCCATCGCGGCGCTGCTGGGCCTTTGCGGGCAGGAGCTTTCCTCCGTTTGCGGGGGGCTGCCCGCCCTGCGCCCGGAAAATGTCCACATCATCTTCGCCCGGGATATCGACCCCGCCGAAGAGCGGATCATTGCGGAACAGGGCGTTCACCTTTACCGCATGAGCGAGATCAAGGAGCAGGGCCTCTCCGCGGTGCTGCACCGTCTGCTGGGCAATATCGCCACTCCCTTCTGCCATGTCAGCTGGGATGTGGACAGTCTGGATGCGTCTTTTATCCCCGCCACCGGTCTGCCCATTCCGGATGGCCCCGACCCCAAGGCCGTAACCGATGTGCTGCTGGCCCTGGCGGCCTCCGGCAAGATGGTGGCCCTGGACTGTGTGGAGTATAACCCCGCCCGGGACTCTGACGGCAGCTGCTGCCGCACCGTTCTGGGCATCCTGGAGCCGGTGCTGCTGGCCCTGGCCGCCAAACCGTGATTTTTTAAGCCCCTGCAGGGGGCGGGTACGGGCCGCAGGCCGTTTCGGCTGCGCCGAAACACGCAGACTCCGCCTGCGTCGGCGGCTGCGCCGCCGGGCCTGCGGCCCGCCCTGCCCCTTTCCGGAGCCCTTCCCATACCGGGCCGGCCCCCACCGGTCCCTCGCTGTAAGGAGTACCCTATGGAATACACCCTCACCCTCTCCCGGGCCACCGCCGCCCTGCGGCAGCACTGCCTGCTGCTTTCGGCCCCCCATTGCCCGCAGGAGCTCACCTTCCCCGCCCTCACCTACGATAGCCGGGCCGTCGCCCCCGGCGCCCTTTTCGTCTGCAAGGGCCTGAATTTCAAGCCGGAGTACCTGCAAAAGGCGCTGGAAGCCGGCGCCGCCTGCTATGTGGCGGAGCAGCCCTATGACAATGCCGCCCCGGCTCTCCTCGTCAGCGATGTCCGCCGGGCCCTTTCCGTCCTGGCCGCCGAATACTACGGCCACCCTGCCGAACAGCTCACCCTCATCGGGCTTACCGGCACCAAGGGCAAAACCACCACCACCTACTTCATCAAGAATATTCTGGATACCGCCCTCGGCCACCGCACCGCCGTCCTTTCCACCGTGGAAATGTACACCGGCGGCGAAAGCACCGAAGCCCACCTTACCACCCCGGAAAGCCTAGAGCTGCAGCAGTGCTTCGCCGATACCCTGGCCCACGGCATCCACCACCTGACGATGGAGGTCTCCTCCCAGGCGTACAAGCAGCAGCGGGTCTACGGCGTTCCCTTCACCGTTGGGCTGTTCCTCAATCTTTCGGAGGACCACATCGGCCCGTTGGAGCACGAAAGCTTTGAGGATTACTTCCAGTGCAAGCTGCAGCTGATGAAAAACTGCAAGCTCGCCGTCATCTGCCGCGGCACCGACCGCTTCGAGGAAATTTACGCCGCCGCCAAGGCCCATGCCGAACGGGTCCTGGTCTGCGGCAATGACCCCTCCTGCGACCTTTGGGTGGAAAACATCCGCAAGGAAACCCCCGGCTTTACCTTCACCGTCTGCGATAAAAATTCCCGACGGGATTTCCGCATCACCATGGAGGGCCGCTTCAATATCGAAAATGCACTGGCCGCCATCACCATCACCCGGGCCCTTGGCCTGCCGGATGATGCCATAGCCGCCGGTATTGCCGATGTTTCCGTCCCCGGCCGAATGAATGTGCTGCAAAAGGACGGCCGCACCGTCATTGTGGATTACGCTCACAATTTCCTCAGCTTTACGGCGCTGTTCCGCTCCCTGAAGCAGGATTACCCCGGCGCCCCCATCAAGGTGCTGTGCGGCTGCCCCGGCCACAAGAACCTGAAACGCCGGGTGGATATCGGACATCTCTGCGGGGAATACGCCGATTTTGTTTACCTCACCGCCGAAGACCCTGGCTTTGAGGACCCGGCCGAGATCTGCCGGGAGATGGCCGGTTACATTGGGGAATCCCATCACCGCTTCATCATCCTGCCGGACCGTGCCGCCGCCGTGGAGCGGTCCATCGCGGAGCTGGCCCCCGGTGAAATTCTCATCCTGGCCGGCAAGGGCGAGGAGGACTACCAAAAGGTGCAGGGCCGCTATGATTTTTACGAATCCGACCTGGCCATTGCCCGCCGCTGCCTGGGGCTGTAACGCCATCGGGTCCCGGCTCTCAGGTGAGAGCCCTTTCACTAATACGGCAAAATGGCCCCTTTTTTGCAGTCCAAAGGTTAATATTTCACTTTTATTTACGGAAGATTTACAA
>ERZ827469.216-NODE-216-length-76920-cov-7.849580_pt1 | contig 76920 bp, 67 predicted proteins | sample MGYA00519917_ERZ827469 | MGnify/ENA primary metagenome ERZ827469 (study PRJEB31778, sample SAMEA3449314) | human gut metagenome | biome: human gut; feature: human-associated habitat; material: faeces | place: United Kingdom | collected 2010/2012 ... | reverse complement strand
CGCCCTTGCGGACATGGCCAGTTCGTTGGCGCGAACGGCTTTATGCGCCTTTTCGGCCACACCGTCAAGCATTTTCCCGCAAAAAATTTTGCGGTCTCAAAACTGTTAACGAAAACTTTTTTCACAATGCGTCTGTGCTGTTCCCATTCGTGACACTGAAGATGGCGCACGTGCATGCAGACGTGCCATCCCAATCCGTCAATGCCCCCTTTAATGCAGCTCAAGCTTTGCCCTTCGGTATTGTGCCTCCTCCTTTTTCTGGTCGCGGCCAGCATGCACGATATCCAGTCTTGCTGCGCTGCAGAGCCTTGCTGTTTTCCCTGCTGCAAGGACACTGCCAGAAAGAAACAGCATGCCCTGTCTCCGGCCCGGAAAACACTTGGACCTGGATCGTTCTGCTTTCCTTCCCTGTGGCTATCCTGTCAGCACACAAAGATTGTCTCACCCCTCTCGAATGAGCCGATGCCGCAAATGAAAAAGGCCCCGGAAACCGGGACCTTTTACGAATGTCACATCCCAGACGGCTACTTGAAAAGCTCACGCTCCTGCACCTTGGCTTTATCAGTACGGTCCTCCACATCCACTCCCTTGGGCGGCGTAAACTGGAAGGTGCCGCTTCCCAGCATGACGTCCGGGATGAACTTGGTGAAATTCACATCGTTATGATTGCCGTAAAAGTCCACCAGATCCACACGGCGGATAAAGGTCTGGGCATCGACCCAGATCAGGGCTTCCACCATCTGGGGCGTCGGATCCTTGGGGTACAGGCGGAGTTTCCGCATCCCGTTCTCCGTGCCCTCTTCCTTGATGTCAAAATCCTTGCTCAACGCGGCCTGGCCGGTCAGCACCTGGATGATGCTGCGGGAGTCCTGTACCAGATCGTGGGGATAGCGGTAGGCCACTTCCTCGTCCGGGATATAATCCCAAATCTCTTTGCCCGTGACCACAAGGGTTTCCTTGATGGGCTTTTTCGTCTCCCAGCGGATGAGCAGGGGCTTTTTGAAGTGCAGGGTCCCGTAGCGCGTTTCCACAGCTCCGCTTTCCTTATGGGTAAGCTTCTGTTCAAACTCGGCGGAAAAGGACTGCAAACTGTCATAACGCTGTTTGAGATCACCAACAAGATCGGCCGCCTGCGCCCATGAGGCAAGCGCCAGCAGGGATACGGCTCCAAGCACCAGAGATTTTATCATGCGCATTTGTTACCTCCTATTTGACCACGGCTCGCGGCTTGCTGCCGTCGGCAGGGCCAATGATACCATCGGCCTCCAGCTGTTCCACCATATTGGCGGCTCTGTTGAAGCCGATCTTGAAGCGTCGCTGGATCAGGGAAATGGACACCCTGCCCTGTTCGGTCACAAAGGCCTGGACTTCTGCATACAGGGGATCAGAAGCCACATCGCCCGCTCCGCTGCCGCCCCCATTGCCACCGGCGGCGCCGTCAGTGTTCCAGTCCGCAAAACTGACCTTATAACTGGGCACGAGATGGTGCTTCCAGTAGCCGACGACGTTCTGCACTTCTTCATCACTCAGGAAGGGGCCATGCAAACGCTGCAGGCGCCCGCCACTGGGCTTGAACAGCATGTCCCCGCGGCCCAGCAGGTGCTCCGCACCGGCCTGGTCCAGGATGGTACGCGAATCATGCCGCGACGTGACCTGGAACGAAATGCGGCACGGGAAGTTGGCCTTGATCAGACCGGTCACCACATCCACGCTGGGACGCTGGGTAGCCAGGATCATATGGATGCCGGCGGCGCGGGCCAGCTGGGCCAGACGCACGATGCTGGTCTCCACTTCTCGGGCAGCCGTCATCATCAAGTCGGCCAGCTCGTCGATGACGATGACCAGATAAGGCAAGGGCTCCAGATCCGCCAAATCCGGCGGGAGCTGGCCATTGTAGCCGGCCAGACGCTGATTGTACGAGGCCACGTTGCGTACGCCCATGCGGGCCATGGCCTCATAGCGCTGATCCATTTCATGCACGGCCCAGTCGAGAGCGTTCTTGGCTTCGCTCATCTCCGTCACCACGGGATGAATCAGGTGGGGCTCATCGGCGTACATGGCCATTTCAATACGTTTGGGGTCCACCAGGAGCAAGCGCATCTCTTCCGGCTGCGTGCGGTACAGCAGGCTGAGCAGGATACCATTGAGACAGACGCTCTTGCCCGCACCGGTGGCGCCTGCCACCAGCAGATGCGGCATCCGGGTCAGATCCGCCATGAAGGGGCGACCGGCGATATCCTTGCCCAGGATCATGGTCAGGGGCCCGCAGCCCTTGCGGAAATCTTCCGACGAGGCCAGCTCCCTGAAATTGACGATCTCCCGGTCATCATTGGGGATCTCGATGCCTACCGTATCGGAACCGGGGATCGGCGCCTGGATGCGCACGGCGATGGCCTTGAGGGCCAGGGCCAGATCGTCGCTGAGATTGGCGATACGGTTGACGCGAATACCGGGAGCCGGGCGCACCTCGTACATGGTGACCACAGGGCCGGGAGTGATGCGGACAAGCTCGCTCTGGATATCGAAATCCTTCAGGCATTCCATCAGTGCCTTGCCGCGGGCTTCCAGATCCTCGCGCCGTACACGGGGAGCATCCTTGGAAGGCAGGCTCAGCAGATCGAGGCTGGGTAAGGGGATGGGGGCGCGGGGGCGCTTTTCCGGAGCGGCCGTCGGCCGGCCAGAAGGAGCTGCGGGCGTTGAACCAGCGGCCTTGGGGGATGCGGGAGAGGGCTGCGGTGCAGGAGCCCCCTCAGCAGGCGCGGACGCGGCGGGACGCATCCCGGGATCTTTCTGTGACGGTACGCCGCTGTCCGCAGACGCTGCCCCGGCAGCCTCATCGTCTCCATCAGCCGGGACCACAGACGCCGTCTCGACAATGACCGGACGGGGAGCCGCCGGCGCAAAAAAGTCATCATCGTCATCTGCCACGGCGACGGGCGCGGCAACGGGCGCCTGATCCTTGGCGGGAGCAGCAGATGCGGCGGGCGCCTCTTCGGGTTCCACAGGATAGATCTCCGGCATGGGCTCCTTGGCCGGACGGATATTGCCCAGCTTGTCGCGCAGGGCCCGCCAGAAATCAGATCCCTTGCCCGGCTTTTTCTGCTTCAGACCGGCCAGGATACGCTTATGGAAAGGAAGGGACGCAAGTTCCTGGCCGTGGGTGACGATTTCGGGCTTGTGCTCTTCATCCTGTTTTTTCTGCAGGATGCGCTCCCGGATGCGGGCCATGCAAAGCGCCCCCACGGAGAACCAGGAAAAGTTGAAGGTCAGTTGCACACCGACCAGAAAAATGAAGAACCAGACAAGCCCCGAGCCTCCGGGACTCAGGTAGTAGCTGGAATTGGAATGGAGGGTGCTGCCAATCATCCCGCCGCCGGTGATATCGCCAAGGGACAGATCCCATGCGGCCCCCACCACCAGAAGGCAGATGGTCAGCAAAAAAAGGCCGCACCAGCGCCACCAGCTGATGGTATACGCGGGGGAGACACAGGACGCGCCCAGGGCCCCGAAGACCAGGGGCCAGATATAGGCGCCTATGCCAAAAACATCATTGAGGAAGCCGGCAGTATAGGCACCAAAAAGTCCCGCCTGGTTGCTGACTTCTGCCTGTTTGCTGACCACATGGTTGAGGCTGGGGTCATTGGCACTGAAAGTCACCACACTGAGCAGCATCAACAGCGCCCAGAAAAGCAGGAAAAGCCCAAAAAGTTCGCGGCTGAACTTGCGTGCGTCCGTATGTCTACCCTCGCGTATCTTGCAAAAAGGCCTATTCGCGGCCCAGGTATTCCTTGGTGCGGGTATCGACCTTGATGCGGTCACCTTCGTTCACGAAGATGGGCACCTGCACCACGATGCCGGTTTCCAGCTTGGCGGGCTTGGTCACGTTGCTCACGGTATCGCCCTTGGCGCCGGGTTCGGTCTCCACCACTTCGAGCACCAGGCTCAGCGGGATATCGATATCCAGGGGATTGCCCTTGTACAGCAGCACGCGGCATTCCTGACCGTCCTTGAGGAAGCCTTCCTTGCCGCTGGTGGTGGAGGTGGAGACCTGGAGCTGTTCGTAGGTGGTCATGTCCATGAAGATCAGCTCGTCGTCCTGGCGATACAGGAACTGCATGTCGCGGGTCTCCATGTCGGGCTTGCCCACCTTTTCGCCGGAACGGAAGGTGATGTCCTGGATGCGTCCCGTCAGGATGTTGCGCAGCTTGGTGCGGACCATGGCACCGCCCTTGCCGGGCTTGAAGTGCTGGAAGTCAACAATTTCGTAGGGGATGCCTTCCACCTCGATCTTGAGGCCCTTGCGAAAATCAGTCGTCGAATACATTCTTCCTCCTGCGGCCGTGCACGTGGCCTTTCTTCAGCCATTTGCAAAAAAAACGCGCTACGGCTACTATACGCTTAGTGAATTGCGGATTATTGTGAAAATACCCCTTACTGTCAAGCTGTGCCTGAGGTCCACACCATGCCCACGCTTACCCTAGAAAGCACCGTCTACACCCTCCAGCAACTTCTGGATGTCCCGGAAGCCCAGGTGGCCCTGGCCGGCCGTTCCAACGTGGGCAAGTCATCGCTCATCAACGCCCTGGCCGTGCGCAAAAAACTGGCCAAGGTCAGCGCCACGCCGGGCAAGACACGCTCCATCAATTTTTATCGGGTGCAGCCCCACAACTTTTTCCTGGTCGACCTGCCGGGCTACGGCTATGCCCGGGCCAGCCACAGCGAACGTCGCAGCTGGGCGGCCCTGCTGGAAAAATATCTTTCCTCCTGCAAGAACCTGCGGGCCCTGGCCCTGCTTCTGGACAGCCGCCTCCCTCCCCAGAAACTGGACCTTGAGCTGGCCGCCTTCGCCCGTTCCTGCGGGCTTTCCCTGCTGCCCATCCTGACCAAGGCCGACAAGTGCAACCAGCGGGAGCGTGCCGCGCGCCAGGCGGAATGGGGCGATATCATCGGGGTCAAACCGGTCATCACGTCTTCCAGCAAGCGCATGGGCATGGATGCCCTCTGGCAGCGCCTTATCGCGGCCTCGGGCTGCGCACCGGTCATCCTTGAGGAGGAACCCGCCCAGCCCGTGACGGCATCACTGGCCGAAGCGCTTGCCCAAACGACCGCCGCAACCGGGGAAAAGGCTTAACGCCTGCCTTCGGCAAACAGGTCCCCTGCTCCCAGCGAACCGTTCCTTCACCTTCTTCCGAGAGAGCGCCCCCCGAAAAGACGCGACCTCCCCCCCCTTTCAGGAAAGGAACGACAGACAACAGCTATGGAAGCAAGAGGCAGGAAAATGTCCACGCATCTTCCTGCCTCTTGCTTTTGTCCCATTTACTTGTCCAGCGGGGCAGTCTCTGTGCGGGGGGGGCTCCAGATGGATGAGTATGCGCCCCAGCAGCGGCAGGCGCTCGCGCAATTCTTTTTCCAGACGGACAGTCAGCTGGTGGGCTTCTTCCACGCTCAGCTCATGGCGGACACAGCAGTGGAAGGAGATGCACAAGCCGTATACCGGCAATGTATAGGCATGGAAGTTGTGGGCGCAGCACAGCAAGGGCTCATGGGCAACGGCCTGTTCCACTTCCTTCCAGGCAAGATCCGCCACGGCCGTCTGGGCAGGTGCCGCTTCCTCCTGGACATCCCCGCTCTCTTCAGGATCGATGTGCGTGACGATTCCGGCCTGCGGCAGGGACGTCTGCAGTGCCTCCTCAAAGGCACGGACCCGTTTGTGGGCCTCGCAGAACGCTTCCTGCCCCGGTACTTCCACATGGACCTCCACAAGCGTCCCCGCCCCGCTGCGCAGGATCTGGACATCATGGATGGCCAGCCCCTGGATGGAGGCCACCCGCTGCACCACGGCAAAGGGATCTTCCTTCTGCCCTGACCGGACGGGCTCCACATGGACCGTGACATCCGCTCCCGGCAGGATGCCATCCACAGCCAGTTCGGCATCATGGGCGATCTTGTGCCCTGCGCTGACCCGTATGGCCGGGTCGACCCCCACCGTCAGATCCACGAAATAATGCGGGCCGCTGGAGCGCAGGCGGACACGCTGCACGTCCTGGACGCCCGGCAGACGCTTCACCGCCTCGCAGATGGCCTGCTGCTCTTCCGTGGAGCCGCTGTCCATGAGCATATTGATGGCTTCCCGGGCCATGTGCAGGCTGGCCCGGAAAATGATCAGGGCCACCAGCAGGGCGGCCACGGTATCCGCCTGCACCAGGACCCTGTGCACCGGTTCAGGCAATTGCAGCTTGGCGGCCAGCCAGACCGCGCCTACCCCCACAAGGACAACAGCGGAAGAAAGGATGTCCGTCGAAAAGTGCAGGGCATCGGCCTCCAGGGCCTGACTCCGCGTCTCTTTGGCTACTTTCTTCAGCACCCGCACCCGGTTCACATCGATGACGATGGAAATGCCCATCACGATGATGCCCCAGATGGACGGGGCCACGGGCGTGTCACCCGACAGGAGACGGCCCACCCCCTCATAAACGACCCAGATGCAGATAACGAACAGCAGGACCGTCTCGCCCAGGGCCGACAGGTTCTCTATCTTGCCATGACCGTAAGGATGCCGGTCATCCGCTGGCCGTGAGGAAATCCGGACGGCGTAAAGGGTCATGGCCGCCGCCAGCAGGTCAAGGCCGCTGTGCAAGGCTTCGGAGAGGATCCCCAGGCTGTTGGTAGCAATCCCCACAACCAGCTTGATGGCTGTAAGCAGGCAGGCAGCCAGCAGGGAGAGCAGCGCGGCCCTGTTTTTTGCCTGGCCGTATTCCTCGTTCATTGTCATTCCATCCTTGTTGTTATGCGGCAGCGCGGCCCCAGGCCAGACCGGAAGCCTCAGCGCCGCCGTCATTGTGCTTCCCCGGGCAGCCGAGCATCCCGGAAGCCGAAACGGAAGCCTTTTTCCGTGCAGAACAAAAAAGCCCCGAACGGGGCTTTTTTGTTCTTACAGCCAGGTGAACCAGTTTCGCCAGCTACCCTGCCGTTTTTCACGGGTCAGGCGGCCTTGTTCTTCCTTGTAGTAGTGGTATGCCGCCAGGGACTTTTCCTTGGCATGCGAGGCGACTTCGGGGACATCCGGGAAGGTCTCGCTCACATACTCGTAGCGCCGCCAGGCAGGACCGTATTTTTCCATATGCCAGAACACATCGGCGATATAAAGCTCATGCTCGGCCATCAGGCGACGGCAGGTATGCATTTTTTCCTCGGCGTCCTTGGCGTAGGGAGAATCAGGATAAACCTGCTGCAGCCGTGCGAAGTATTCATAGGCTTCCTGCAGGATCGTCGTTGCCCGGTCGATGGACCGGAACTGCTTCATGAGCGACATGCCCGTCTGATAGATGACGTAGGGGGTCGCTTCATGCCGCGGATGCAGCGACTCGAAGTCCTTGTACGTTTCCGCAGCCAGCACATATTCCTCATCAAGGTAATAGGCGTCGGCCAGGGCCAGCTCCGCGTCGACCGTATACGGGCTGAAGGGATACGTATCCCGCAGTTTGTTATACAGTTCGACCGCGCGCACATAGTTCTTTTCGCTCATGGCGTCATTGCCGGCTTCGAATATCTCCTGCGCTGTATCCTCGGCCGGAGGCAGGTAGATCATATCGATGATGCCGCAGCCAGACAGCGAAAAGATGGCCAAAGCCAGAGTCAGAGAGCGAAGGTAGTTTTTAAACATGGAGCTGTTCCAGGAAGACGAAGGCTGCCTGCGCAGCAGTTGCACCGTCACCGGCGGCAGTTATGACCTGACGGCACAGCTTCGAGCGCACGTCTCCCGCGGCAAAGATGCCGGGGATACTGGTCCGCATTTCTGTATCCGTCACGATGAAGCCCTGGGCATCACGTTCCAGCGCGGCGGGCAGATACGCCGTTGCCGGTTCGAAACCGACATAGATGAACAGCCCTTCGACAGGGATCTGGCGGATCTCGTCCGTCTTCAGATCCCGGACGCTCAGGCCGGTCAGGGCATTTTCGCCGTGGAGGGCGGTCACGACGCTGCTGCGCACCAGCTCCACCTTGTCCGGCATGGCCTCCAGCTTGTCCTGATAGATCTTCGCACCGCGAAATTCATCCCGGCGATGGATCACATAGACCTTGGAAGCCAGCCTGGCCAGGTAGAGGGACTCTTCCAGAGCGGCATTGCCGCCTCCCACGACGGCGACCGGTGCATTGCGGAAGAAGTTGCCGTCACACAGGGCACAATAGGAAACACCACGTCCCTGCAGGCGCTTTTCATCGGCAAGCCCCAGCTCGCGGTGATGGGCGCCGGAACACACGATGACCGTCCGGCAGCTGTGCTGCTTGCCACCGGCCTGCACGACAAAGCCGCCGGCCTCGCCGCTGACGCTTTCCACAGCATCACGGCTGTGCGTCACCGGCAAACCTTCCAGATGCGCGGCAAACAGGTCCGCCAGCTCATAGCCCTTGATCCCTTTGGGATAGCCGGGATAGTTCTCCAGGGCCTCGGTCTGCAGGATCTGTCCCCCGGCTGCCATCTTCTCAAAAAGGATGACGGAACAGCCGGAACGGACGAGATACAGCGCCGCCGTCACCCCGGCAGGGCCACTGCCTATGACTGCAGCATCGAAGGAACTCATGCCAGGGCCTTGGTCTGCAGGATGTTGACGATGGCGTCCTTGTTGACGGCGCCGGTCACCTGATCGATGGCCTGGCCATTCTTGAACAGCATCAGGGTCGGGATGGCGCGGATACCGAATTTGGTGGGCGTCGCCGGGTTTTCGTCCACATTCATCTTGACGATGCGGACCTTGCCCTCGTACTCGGCGGCCAGTTCATCGATGATGGGGCCCACCGCGCGGCAGGGACCGCACCAGGGGGCCCAGAAGTCCAGCAGCACGGGGATATCGGAATTCAGGACAACGCTATCGAAAGTGGCATCAGAAATCTGTTCGGCCATAGTGTCTCTCCTTGGAAAATACAGCAAATTCCCGTCACAGACAGACGGATCCCGCCGCTGCAGACGAGCTGCCACGGCTGTCAAAAGATTAGTTGCCTCAACCGCCACTGTCAAGACGGTGACACAAAAACACCGGCAAATATCTAGAGTTCCCGGAAAATCATATCGTCCGGGATCGCCTTGCCACGCGGGATGGTCTCCATGCGCAGCTCATGCTGCCAGCCTTCCCTGGCGATGAGCCAGGCGGCATAGGCCACCATGGCGGCATTGTCCGTGCACAGGGCCCGGCCGGGCATGACGGTCCGGCCTCCCCGCTTTTCCATCAGCTGGGACATGCGCTCACGCAGCAGGCTGTTGGCGGCAACACCGCCGGCCATGACCAGCAGGTCCAGGTCAGGGGTGGCGGCAAGCGCCCGCTCCACCTTGGCGGCGATGGTCTCCACCACCGCCAGGTTGAAGGAGGCGCAGCAATCCTTCAGGGCCTGGGGAGCGTCCGCCGTATCCTGCAGGGGATGCGGCCAGGGCTGATCAGGCAGCACCTGGCGCACATAACTGGTCACGGCGGTCTTCAGGCCGCTGAAGCTGAAATCCAGATTGTCATTGTCCAGATACGGACGCGGGAACAGGCGGGCATCCGCCCTGCCCTGCCGGGCCAGGGCATCCATCAGCCTGCCGCCGGGATAGGCCAGCCCCAGGATCTTCCCCACCTTGTCGAAGGCCTCCCCTGCCGCGTCATCCAGTGTCCTGCCCAGAACGATGCAGCGGGAGGGCGATTCCATGCGATAGATGTGCGTATGCCCGCCGGAGACCAGCAGGCCCAGCGCGGGGAAGCGCAGCGCGTTCTCCAGCCCTGCGGCCAGCAGGTGCGCATGCAGGTGGTTGACCCCCAGGAAACGGGCCCCGCAGCCCAGGGCCAGCGCCTTGGCAAAGGCAACGCCCACCAGCAGGCTGCCCAGCAGCCCGGGCCCCCGGGAGACCGCCACCACATCCAGATCGACAGGCCGCAGATCCAGGCGCCGCATGAGCTGGTCGAACAGCGTTCCCAGATAGCGGTAATGCTCACGGGAAGCCAGCTCAGGGACGACGCCCCCGAACAGGGCATGGATATCCGCCTGGCTGGCCAGGACGGCATCCAGCAGGACACCGTCCCGGACCACCGCCAGTGCGGTCTCATCACAGGAACTCTCAATGCCGAGGCAAAGCAAGGTGATCCCCCACCCGGACTAGGCCGGATACCTGGCGTAGATGGCCTCTACCGCCTCCACGTCACGGGCCGAACCGATGAACAGGGGCGTGCGGGCGTGCAGGGTCTCGGGACGACGCTCAAGGATGCGGCGACGGCCGTCGCTGGCCTTGCCTCCGGCCTGTTCGGCCAGGAAAGCCAGCGGGGCGGCCTCGCACATCATGCGCAGTTTGCCGTTGGGCTTGTTCTTGTCCGGCGGATACAGGTAGATGCCGCCGTACAGAAGCGTGCGGTGGAAATCAGCCACCAGCGAACCTACATAACGGGCGGAATAATCCTTGCCTTCCGGGCTCTTGCAGGTATGGAACCACTCGACGGCCTCGCGCGCGGGCTCGTCCCAGTTGTTCCGGTTGCCTTCGTTGACGGAATAGATGTGCCCCTGCTCGGGAATGCGCATGTCAGGATGGGAAAGCAGGAATTCCCCGACACCGGGGTCCAGCGTGAAGCCGTGCACCCCCTGGCCGGTACTGAACACAAGCATGGTGGACGGACCATACAGGATATAGCCCGCGGCCACCTGCTGCATGCCGGGCTGCAGGACTTCCCCCAGGGAGACTTCCCCGGTGCAGCCCGCAGGACGGCGCAGGATGGAAAAGATGGTGCCCACGTTGATGTTGACATCAATGTTGGACGAACCATCAAGAGGATCGAAGATAAGGATGTAATCCCCACGGGGGAATTCGGGCCGCACACGCACCAGTTCCGGCTCTTCCTCGGAGCCCATGGCACACAGGGCCCCGCAACGCTCCATGCGGTACAGAAGGATGCGATTGGCGATGCTGTCCATCTTCTGCACGTTCTCGCCCTGGACGTTCACTTCGCCCGTGCCGCCAAGGATATCCAGCAGACCGGCTTTGTTTATCCTTCGGGAGATGGTCTTCCCCGACAGGATCAGGTCATACAAAAGACCGGTGAACTGGCCGGTGGCCTGGGGGGAACGTTTCTGGTGCAGCAGAAGGTGTTCGGTAACGGTAATGTCGGCCATGAGAAGCCTCCTTGCACGGGATATGAAAGCGTGTGCGCCGCCGAAGCGGCGCACACGGCGTGATTGCTGTCAACTACCTGGGACCGAAGGGACTGGGACGGCCTCCGGGCAGCAGGGCCGGGCGCCTGGGAGCTGCGGGCTCTTCGGCTGCCGGCGTTTCCGCAGGCTCTGCCGCAGGCGCTGCCGTCTCTGCCGGCGCCGCAGGGGCTTCGGAATCGGAAGCTGCGGGCCGGGCAGCAGCCGGTGCCGCGGGGGCCGTATCGGCGGCAGGGGCCGTCTGGCCTGCCGGTGCGGCGGTCTCCGCTCCGGCCTGGTCCGCCGCGGGCTTGGCACCGCCCCTGGGACCGAAGGGACTGGGCATGCGCACCTGCGGCGCGGGGGCGGTCTCTTCGGGCAGCTCGGGCACGGTAAGGGCCTCATCGGGGATGATGAGCCGTCTGCGCGGGCGCGGCTTCACGTTCTCGCCGGCCAGCGGCCGTTCACGCACGCGGGAAGGTGCCGGAGCGCTTTCCTGCGGCGGCTGGACGATGTTGCCACCGGGCGCCACATCCTGCGGCGGCATGCCGCCGGCGTCACCGTAGCTGTCAACGGCATCCTCGGAAGCGCCAAAGGCGGGTGTCGTCTTGCCGCTGTCCTTCTTGCGCTCGGGCACGGGCGGCGGCGGAAGTTTTTCCCTGTCCTTGGGGAAGAAGGGCAGGCCCTGATCCACATTGCCGTTCCCCTGCGGGAAGGTACCGGATTCGGGCACGGCGAAGACCAGAGGCAGGTTGCCCAGATAACGCACCATGTAATAGAAACTCCCCGTGGGGTTGGTGCAGGTACCGGAAGAGCTTTTGGCGACGGCCTCTTCCCAGTTCACCGAGGCGAGCGGGGTCGCCGCATAGTCATATTTACCGGGCCAGAGCAGCACCTGCGGGCTGAGGATGACCATATCCTGGGGATTGCCGGAGTACTGCACCAGATTGCGCATGTCAAAATAGGCCACAACGATGCCCAGAAAATCCACGCCATCATACAGGGGAGCGGCCAGCATGACTTCCGGCCCCATGGGGGTCTGCTGCACATCGGCACGCAGGGCACGGCTGCCCTGCTTTTTGTCCTCATACAGCAGCGGGATGAAATCCAGCTGCTTCAGCGGATTGGGGGGTTCCTGCCCCAGCAGGGTCCCGTCATATTTGACGCCGGCAAAACCATCCAGCCAGGGATGGGCGGCAAAAAGGCTGTCCAGCCACTGGCGCGTCGGCGGTTTATCCGCATTGAGCATGGTCCGTTCAAACCGTCCCAGCTCCACATCCAGCCCCATCATGCAATTGGTGAGGGCCAGCGCACGCGGCGAAAGGTCTCCTTTTTCACCATAATCCACGGATGCGGGAGGGCTGACATAGGTATACCAGACATCCTTTGTACCCTTCCAGACATTCTTGGTGGGCTGGTAGGAACTGCAGCCCGCCACCATGGCGGCAGAGGCAAGCAGCACACAACAACGCCTAAACAAATGGGACACCACGCACTCCTGCTTCTTAACCCTGGGCCCTGGCTTCCACGCGTTCGGCCAGGGCTTCCAGCATACTGATAAGTTTGTCCTTGCCTGCGGCCATATCTGGCGAAGGCGGTACGAGATCTTCCGCGGCAGCGCCCTCAAGCTGAGTGCGCAGCATGGCGATACGCTGCTGCAGGACTTCCTGTCCGGGAGAGCCGGCAGCAGCAGCGGCCAGCTCGGTATAAATATCCAAAGCGCCCTGGAGGTCTCCCTGCTCGGCCAGGACTTCCGCCATGGAGCGGGTACGCAGGGAAAGAGGCGTGACCGCCCCCGGTTGCGGCAGCGGACCTTTCCGCCCGTCCTCTGCAGCAGGGGCAGTGACCTGTCCGTCTGCCGCCGCCATCCCGGCACCGGAAGGCACGGCCAGCTGGGCGGCAAGCACATCCTGGTCCTGCGCGTCCGCATTTTGGGGCCCCATGACGGCAAGATCGGCCAGGGCCCTGCCGCGCGGCAGACCGCTGCTCTGGGCTTCCTGCATGAAGGACCGCAGGCCCCGTTCGAAGACCTCGTTCAGGTTCAGCGGACGACTTGAGAAGCTGGCCGCCAGAAAGCGCAGGGCCGTTGCCACATCCCCGCAGCCGCTGCCGAGCATGCTGGCCGCCCAGGCCTGCCAGAAGCCGGGATAGGAAGAAAAAAGCTGCCCCAGCTCCGTCACCTCCGCCACACAGGCTTCGGGCTGCCCATGATGGTAGAGCTGTTCGATATAAAAGAGCCGCGCTTCAAGAAATTCGGGATGACGCTCCAGCCCCCGGCGCAGGGTCTCCAGAGCGGCTTCAGGCTGTCCATCCTCCACCAGCAGGCGCGCCAGGGGGAAAAACAGCTTGGAACTGGGCTCCAGCTCCAGCACTTCCCTGTACCATTCAATTTTGTCCATCATGCGTGGCAGCCCCGCTCTCCCGGTTTTCGGAGGAATCACCAAAAAGATACAGCACTTCATTTTCATGAACGTAGTGCAGCCGCTGGCGTATCATCTTTTCCACATAGCGCTCATCCGTCTGGAGCAACCGGATATCCCGGCTCAGCGAACGATTTTCCGCATCGATGGCAGCTATCTCGGCCTCGATGGCCGCATATTTCTGCTTGAGCTCACGATAGGCGATGAGCCCTTCCGATCCCCAGATCATGTGACAGAAAATGATGAGGTTGATCCCCCATACAGCCACCAGAACTATGACCCGCCATGCTACCATTTATTGCAAGACCCGCCGTTGTTTCTGCCAGGTACGCCGGGAGAGCCCCAGCTCTTCCAAGAACGTCGCTGTGGCGGACTCCAAGCGCTCCACGTCGTCCTCTCCGAGGCGCATTTGCTCGACGCTGTCCAAAAAACGCCGCAAGGCCATGAATTCTTCAACAAAATAACTATCGGAGAGATCCGCTCCGATCTGTGGCTCCAGCTCAAGGATGGTCTGGATGCAGTTTTTCAGCCGTAACTGCAGGGTGCTCATCTCATTCGGCAGCGTTTTTTGCTGCGACCTTGCGGTAGAAACCGTAACAATAGTTCACACAGGACACCACGGACATGATGAGCGCCAGATAAAGGATGATCTCCCCGATGGGCCACAGGCGCACCCCCCAGTAGGGATAGTGCAGCAGCATGGGGATGATGGCCGCTATCTGCAGGACGGTCTTGAGCTTCCCGTACCTGTCGGCAGCCAGGACGATCCCTTCGTCGATGGCGATGGCGCGCAGCCCCGTGACCACCAGCTCGCGGCAGACGATCAGGATGACGACCCATGCCTCAGCCCAGCCGAGGGTGCAGAACATGATGAGCACGGAACAGATGAGGACCTTGTCCGCCAGCGGATCAAGGAACTTGCCCATGCTGGTGACCATGTTGTTGCGCCGGGCCACATAACCGTCGGCCCAGTCCGTGATGGAGGCGGCAATGAAGGCCAGCGTGGCCAGCACGCAGGTCACCGGGCCTTCGAAATACAGCAGCACGATGACGAGCGGGACCAGCAGCATGCGCAACAGTGTCAGTTTATTCGCAAGATTGAACATATTCTCACCGACCGGGAAACAGGACTACATGGAAACGGGTATCACAAACGCGCTCCCGAGAAAAGGAAAAAACGCGGGCCCCCGCAGGGGGGTGGACAGGCCACCCCCCAAAGAGCGCCTAGCTCTTGCTGACCAGCTTCGCGGCGCCGCTGTCGGCAGCCTGGGCGATGGCGTCGGCCAGATGCAGGAAGGCCTGTTTGGCAGGGCAATCCTGTTCAAGATAGACCACGGGCACGCCCCTGTCGGCGGCCACCACCGTGGACGGATCCAGCGGGATGGCACCCAGGAAGGGGATCTCGTAGTGTTTGGCCAGTTCTTCACCGCCACCCTTCTTGAACAGGTCGATCTCCTGGTGGCAGTGGGGGCAGACCAGGCCGCTCATGTTCTCCACCACGCCCAGGACCCTGCCTTCGGCGACCTGCAGGAAATTGACGGCCTTGCGCACGTCGGCCAGCGAGATCTCCTGCGGCGTGGTCACCACGACGCTCTGGGCGTCGGTTATGGTCTTGAGGATGGTCATATGCTCGTCGCCGGTCCCTGGAGGGGAGTCGATGAGCAGGAAGTCCAGGGGCCCCCAGGCCACGTCGGAAAGGAACTGGCGGATGGCGGCCGTCTTTTTGGGACCGCGCCACAGGATGGCCTGGTCACGATTCTGCAGGAAGGAATCCATGGAAATGACCGCCAGGTTCTCGTTGTACATGGCAGGGATGAGCTCATTTTTCTCATTCATTTCGATGGTGGCCTTCAGACCCAGCAGGTTGGGCACACTGGGGCCGTGCATGTCCACGTCCAGGATGCCGACCTTGAAGCCGCGATGGGCCAGGGCCGCGGCGGTATTGACGGTGACGGAACTCTTGCCCACACCGCCTTTGCCGCTCATGACAAAGATCTTGTGCCGGATGTGGGCCAGGCGGTCGGCAATGATCTGGTCTTGACGCGCCATGGCCGATTCCATGCAGCCGGCACCACCGGGATTGCCCTTGGAAGAACAGCCCGACGCAGAGGAACAGGAAGAACAGGAAGACATGATATCTCCTTTACAGGGTATGACAACAGGCGGGCTCACCAGCCATGGTCGCCCACCAGATCCACGAAGACGGCAGGCCCCAGGTCCTCGCTGCAAAGCCGTCCCTGGCGGCGCATGATGCGCGTCAGGCGTTGCGTGCGCGGCCGTGCCCCCACCGGGATCAGCATGATACCGTCCACGGCGAGCTGTTCCAGCAGGGGGGGAGGGATCTGGGGACCTCCGGCGGTAACGATGATGCGGTCGAACGGGGCGGCGGCAGGCATGCCCAGCGTTCCATCACTTCGTTGCATGTGAATAGCGCGAAGATCAAGCTGCTGCAAGAGGGCCCGGGCCGATTGGTACAGCTCTTTGAGGCGCTCCACCGTATAGACGGTGCAGCCCATGGCGGCCAGGACCGCCGCCTGATAGCCGGAACCGGTGCCGACCTCCAGCACGCGCATGCCGGGAGAGGTCTCCAGCATCTGGGACATGAGGGCCACCGTGGACGGCTGGGATATGGTCTGCCCGTAACCGATGGGCAGCGGACAGTCCTCATAGGCCCGCGAGCGCAGCCCCTCGGGCACAAAAAGATGCCGGGGGATCCGCGACATGGCCTCAAGGAGGCGCCCGTCCGTTATGCCCCTGGCGGCCAGCTCCCGGACCATGCGCAGACGCAGGCGTCTGGGATCTATCGCTGTACCTCTTGCCATCATGCTCGTTTTTTCCTTTGCGTATGGCGAAGAAAGAACAAATTTTGCTCCCCAAGTCAAATACGGCCAAAGCGGGGCCTCTTCCTTGAAAACTCCCCTGAAACGTGCCACACTCCGCTCGTATGAGAAAGGAGTCTCCATGCGCAAAAAAAATTTCTTCTCCACTATCCTGAGCCTGTTCATCCTGATCGCGCTGATTGCCTGTGGGTACATCTTTTTCAAGGATCTGGACGGCCCGTCCATCGCCATCGCGCCCGATACCGGGCGGGTCTCTCCCAACACGCCCCTGCAGATAACGATTGCGGACCCCTCGAACATCCGCTCCCTTTCCGTGGGGGTGCGCCGCAACAACGTGGTCACGCCCATTTTCCAGCGGCATTTTGACGAGTATCTGCCGCAGCGTACCGTCGAGGTCCCGCTGAAGAACGCCGGCCTGCGCGAGGGCGCCTTCGAGCTGGAGATCAAGGCCACGGACGCCTCCCTGGCGGGCTTTGGCCAGGGCAATACCCGGACGGAAGTGCTGGCCATGCGTCTGGACACCCAGCCGCCCCGCATCTCCGTGAAGACCCTGCCCCCCAGTGTGCGCCGCGGTGGTGCCGCCGCCATCCGCTATACCATCGACGAAGAAGTCACCCAGAGCGGTGTGCTGGTGGCGGGCTACTTTGTTCCCGGTTTTCTGCAAAAGGACGGCAGCTACATCTGCTTTTTCCCCTTCCCCTACACCATGACCGCCGTGGAATACAAAAATGCCGTGGAGCTGACCGCTACGGACATGGCCGGCAACGTGACCCGCAGCCGCCTTGGTCTGCTGGCCTACGAGCGCAACTTCAAAAGCGACACCATCAGCATCACGGACAACTTCCTGGCCAGCGTCAACAACAAACTGGGCTATCTGGCCCCCAACGCCGCCAACCATCTGGAAGGATATCTTTATATCAACAACCAGGTCCGGGCGGCCAATGTCGAGACCCTGCGGACCTTGCGCAACGATACCGCTGCCGCCATGCTCTGGGACGGGACCTTCCAGCGCCTGCCCCGCTCCGCGGCCCGTGCCGGTTTTGGCGACCACCGCTACTTCACCTATCAGGGCAAGCAGGTGGGCGAGTCCTATCATCTGGGGTTTGACCTGGCCTCGGTCCGCAACGCCGAAGTTCCCGCAGCCAACAATGGCCGCGTGGTCTTCACAGGCGAGCTTGGCATCTACGGCAACCTCATCGTCATCGATCACGGTCTGGGCCTCATGTCCCTTTATTCCCACCTGAGCGAGATCCACGTCAAGGTGGGCGATGTTGTCCAGAAAGGCGCCATCATCGCCAAAACGGGCAGTACCGGCCTGGCGTTCGGCGACCATCTGCATTTCGGCATCCTTGTCGGTGGTGTGGAAGTCACCCCCCTGGAATGGATAGATCCCAAGTGGATCAGGGACAACATCACCGGCCGGCTGAATGCCCAGTAAGAAGCGAAAAGCCATCCCGTACGGGATGGCTTTTTTGTCGTCACGGTCCCCCGCCTTTCCTCATGTCCCGGGCCTCTTGTCTTATGAAATATTTTATGCAATAAGTTTTGCCGCTTTTTCTTATTTACCACAGGAGATTCCATGGAACGTACTTTTTGCATCATCAAGCCCGATGCCATTGCCCGTAACCTGCAGGGGGAGATCCTCGCCATGATCCAGGCCGCCGGCCTGCGCGTGGTGGCCATGAAGCAGATCCGCATGACCCGCCGGCAGGCCGAGGGTTTCTATGCCGTCCACAAGGAACGGCCTTTCTTTGCCAGCCTGACGGAATACATGAGCTCCGGTCCTGTGGTCTGCGCCATCCTGGAAGGCGACAAGGCCATCTCCCGCTACCGGGAACTGATGGGGGCCACCAACCCCGCCAATGCGGCGGAGGGCACCATCCGCAAGAAGTACGCCGAAAGCATCGAAGCCAACTCCGTGCACGGCTCTGACGCACCGGAAACTGCCGCTTACGAGATGTCCTACTTCTTCAATGCCCTGGAGATCACCGGCTAGGCATCCGCGTCCATCTTCCGGCCCCCGGTCCTCGCGGACCGGGGGCTTTTTTGTTTCCTCCCCTGCCCTGCGGCCTTGCGGATTGCGGAGATCCCGGCCACGGGCGGCAAAAGGTTTCCGGCCGCCAAACGTTCTGCCTGTGCCTGCCCGTGAGGAAACGCCTGCATCACCAGTGCCCGTCTGCTCCGGGACCACTCCGCTCCGGACGGGATGAAGCGAAGGCCCTCCCCTTCCTTTTTGCCGCCCCTCCTGATATGAGGCCCGGATGACATGCGTCAGGGCATACCGTCCGCCCTGCGGCGCCACGGCGGCATGGTCACCGCCGCCAAGGCGCGGAACCCGCCTGCCTGATGGCAGGAAGAACAAAGGATATACGATGATAGCCGAGAGAGTACGCGGCATCACGCCGTTTCTGGCCATGGAAGTGCTGGAACGCGCCCAGAAACTCGAACGGGAGGGTGCTTCCATCATCCACCTGGAACTGGGCGAGCCTGATTTTGATACGCCTGAATGCATCCGCCAGGCTGCCTTCAAGGCCCTGGACGAAGGGCATACCCACTACACCCACTCCCTAGGCGATGTGGAGCTGCGCGAACATCTGTGCGCCTATTACAAGCGGCGCTATGGTGTCAGCCTTCACCCCGACCAGGTACTGGTCTTCCCCGGTTCTTCCCCGGCCATGATGGTCCTATTCTCCGCCCTGCTCGATCCGGGCGACGAAGTGATCCTCTCCAATCCCGGCTATGCCTGCTATCCCAACTTCGTGCGCTATGCCGGCGGAAAGCCCGTCTGGACGCTGACCCATGAGGAAGAGGGCTTCCAGTTCCGTCCCGAGGACGTGGCCAGGCAGATCACGCCGCGCACCAGGGCCGTGCTCATCAATTCCCCCTGCAACCCCACGGGCATCGTGCTGGAGCCGGAGCGCATGCGCGCCCTGGCCGGACTGGGCCCCATGATCGTTTCCGACGAGATCTACCACGGCCTGACCTACGGGGATGCGGAAGAGCACTCCATCCTGGAATACACGGACAATGCCGTGGTCATCGGCGGCTTTTCCAAGGCCTACGCCATGACCGGATGGCGCCTGGGTTACCTCATCGTGCCCCGCGACCTCGTGCGCCCCATGCAGGCCCTGATGCAGAACTTTTTCCTGTCCACCAATTCCGCGGTGCAAAAAGCCGGTATCGCGGCCCTGACCTGTGCGGATGAGGATGTGGCCCGCATGCATGCCACCTATGACGAACGCCGCCGCTTCCTGCTGGGCGAGCTGAAGCGTCTGGGCTTCCATATCCCCGTGGAACCCATGGGCGCGTTCTATATGCTCATCAATGCCCGCCACCTGGGCAGCAGTTCCATGGAACTGGCCTTCGACCTGCTGGAAAAAGCCCATATCGGCATCACCCCCGGCATCGACTTCGGCAGCCAGACCGAAGGCTTCCTGCGCCTTTCCTACGCCAACTCCATCGACAATCTGGCCGAGGCCATGCGTCGTCTGGAAGCCTACATCCGCCAGCGCTAGCGCTTTTGCAAAGCAGGGGGATCCCTTTCCCCCTGCTTCATCCCCCACCGTTCTTGCCGCACATGCCTTGCCGTGCCGTCCTGAGCACCGGATGCGGTCTGCCGTCTGCTCCCGCCGTCTCCCGGCCCCCATGCCCGAGGCCTTGCGCAGCACATTTCTCGGCATCTTTTTTCTTTGCGAGCGGGGGAAGATATGCTAACCTCGTATACCCCCGACAGGGGAATCAAAGGGGAGGCACTATGGCCGACGCGCCGATCATCGACATCGTCAATCTGGAAAAACGCTATCGCAGCAAAAATACGGATGTTTTTGCCCTGCAGGGCATCAATCTTGCCATCAACAAAGGGGATATCTTTGGTGTCATCGGCAAGAGCGGTGCCGGCAAGAGCACGCTCGTCCGCTGCATCAATATGCTGGAACGCCCCACGGGGGGCTCCATCTTCTTTGAGGGCAAGGACATGTGCCGCCTGTCGGAGCGCGAGCTGCGCGCCGCCAGACGTTCCATGGGCATGATCTTCCAGCAGTTCAACCTGCTCATGCAGCGCACGGCGCGCCAGAACGTCTGCTTTCCTCTGGAACTTATCGGCATGGACAAGGCCCAGGCCCGCAAGCGTGCCGAAGAACTGCTGGAGCTGGTGGGGCTTGCCAACCGCATGGATTCCTACCCCTCACAGCTTTCCGGCGGCCAGAAGCAGCGCGTGGCCATCGCCCGTGCCCTGGCCACCAACCCGCAGGTGCTGCTTTGCGACGAAGCCACTTCAGCCCTTGACCCGGCCACCACGGATTCCATCCTGACCCTCATCAGGGACATCAACAGGGATCTCGGCATCACGGCGGTCATCATCACCCACGAGATGAGCGTCATCGAAAAAATCTGCAGCCATGTGGCCATCATCAACCGCGGCAAGATCGTGGAGCACGGCGAAGTGGAAGATGTCTTCTTCCATCCGCGCACCGAGGCCGCCCGCCGTCTGGTCATGCCCGAGGCCCTGCAGAACCTTCCCCAGGAGAACCTCTATCGCCTGATATTCAACGGCCGCTCCTCCTTCGAGCCCGTCATCGCCAATATGGTGCTGGAATGCCACTGCCCTGTGAACATCATGTATGCCGATACCCGTGACATCGGGGGCATCGCCTTTGGCCAGATGGTGTTGCAGCTGCCCGAATGCCCGGAATCGCGCCGGAGCATCCTGGAATTTGCCAAGTCCAGGAACATCCTGCTGGAGGAAATGAAGCATGTTTGATCAGGCCACTGTGGCAATGCTCATGGAAGGGGTGGTGGACACCCTGTACATGACCATCGTCTCCACGTTTTTCTCCTATGTCTTCGGCATCGTCATGGCCGTCGTCCTGGTCATCTGCCGCAAAGACGGCATCCGTCCCAATCCCGTGGTCTACAGCGTGCTGGACGTGGTGGTGAACCTGACCCGTTCCTTCCCCTTCCTGATCCTGATGATCGCCGTCATCCCCTTCACCCGCTACATCGTGGGGACCACCATCGGCAACAATGCCACGGTCGTGCCCCTGGTCATCGCCGCGGCCCCCTTCGTGGCCCGGCTCATCGAGTCCTCCCTGCTGGAAGTGGATAACGGTGTGGTGGAGGCCGCCCAGAGCATGGGGGCATCCACCTGGCAGATCATCACCAAGGTCCTGCTGCCCGAAGCACTGCCCTCGCTCATCAACGGCAGCGCCGTGGCGGCCATCACCATCCTGGGCTACTCTGCCATGTCCGGCGCTGTCGGGGGGGGCGGCCTGGGCAAGCTGGCCATCATGTACGGCTACAACCGCTATCAGACCGATATCATGATCGCCACGGTGATCCTGCTCATCATCATCGTGCAGATCTTCCAGAGTTTCGGCAACTGGGCCACCCGCCACAGCGACAAACGCGGGTCTTGATCCGCTTTTCCTATCACCCTTTCCCCGAGGTTTTTCCCATGAAAAAACTTCTGCTGACGCTGGCCGCCATGCTGGCCGCCGGTACTCTGGCCTGCCATGCGCAGGCCGCCACCACCGTGAAGGTGGGCGCTTCTCCCACGCCGCATGCCGAGATCCTGAATGCGGTCAAAGACATGCTCAAGGCCGAAGGCATCAACCTGGAGATCATCGAATACTCCGACTATGTGCAGCCCAATGTGGCCCTGGACAGCAAGGATCTGGACGCCAACTACTTCCAGCACAAGCCCTATCTGGACGATTTCAATGCCCAGAAAGGCACCAAGCTCTCTTCCATGGGCAGCGTGCACTATGAACCCTTCGGCATCTACGCCGGCAAGTGCAAGAGCCTGAAGGACCTCAAGAAGGGAGCCATCGTGGCCGTGCCCAATGACGCCACCAACGAAGGTCGTGCCCTTCTGCTCATGCAGGACCAGGGCCTCATCACGCTCAAGGACGGCACGGGCCTGACCGCCACCGTGCGCGACATCAAGGACAATCCCAAGAAGCTCCGCATCGAAGAGATCGAAGCCGCCCAGCTGGTACGTGCCCTGCCTGACGTGGACATCGCCATCATCAACGGCAACTACGCCATCCTCGGCGGCCTGAAGGTGGCCGATGCCCTGGCCGTGGAAGCTGCCGATTCCGCCGCTGCCACCACCTACGCCAATATCCTGGCCATCCGCACCGGTGACGAAAAGCGCCCCGAGCTGCAGGCCCTGTACAAGGCCCTGTGCAGCGACACGGCCAAGGAATTCATGAAGACCAAGTACGAAGGCGCCGTGCTGGCCACCCACTAGGGGGACGCATAACGCCATCTGTGAAGGCCCCCTTGATCGGGGGCCTTTTTCATGGCTCCACGCTTCTGCACTGCTGCCTGACAACAGGCCGCGGCCTTCATCCTGCGGGCGGGCATCCTGACCGGACTCCAGCCGGGCTTCAGCTTATGCCGGCGGCTCCCAAAGCCCGGTGCCTCCGGCAGATGCGCGTCCCCTTTCTCTTGAAGCCGTTCCCTCCGCCTGCTACCCTTTCCCCTCTACCGTCACTTTTTCCAAAGGAGAGCCCATGCGTCCGGCCCTGCTCCTCTTGCTGGCGATCCTGCTCCATGTCCAGACTGTTCCTGCCGCCCGGTCCTTCGTCGATATCTGGGACGATGCCGTCCCGCTGCTGCACGACGGGGTGGATATCATCGCCTCGGGCGCCGATCCCTCCGAACGGAGCTGGACCGAGATCCTGACGTTCCGGGATCCCAAATTCCAGCGCATCGTCTCCGAATGCTTCGCCATCCTCGCGGATTCCCAGGCTCTGGACCTCATCGCCAGCCGGGACGCCGCCCGGGACAAGATAGCGGCAAAGCGTCAAGAGATAGCTGCCCTGCAGCAGGAACTGGTCTCCGCCCCCTCTTCGCACTGGAACCCCCTCAAAGCCACACGCAGCAGCCTGCAGGAAGACATCGCCGGATTGCGCAAGGAAATCGCTGAGCTGGAACAGGGGCTGGAGGCGGACAAGGAACGTATCTTTGCCGAGATCTCCGCACGCGGCCTGCCTGTCAGCCGCGAACAGCTGGAAACCATGCTGAGTGCGGCCGACGGCAAGGATACCGCCAGCATCATGGCCGTGGCCGAAAACATCAGTGCCATCCAGCGCAGCATAGAAAGCCAGCTGGCGGCCCCGGACGCCTCGGTGGAACTGCTCCAGACCTATACGGGCATCTACATGATGTGCAACAAGGTCTACGTCTACGCCCTGCAACAGGCCTTGCGGCAGATCGACAGCCGCTACCTCGGCCGCCTGGAGAAGATACGGAACGAAGCCTCCCGGTTGCAGGAACATGCCCGCAGTCTGCTTTCGGGAGCTGAGGAGACGGACCGGAAGATCCTGGAAGTGAACATCACTGCCAACCAGAGGACGCTGGATGCCGTGGACCTCTACAACCAGTACCTGGCGCGCCAGAAGAAGCATTTGCAGCAGCTGCTGCAACGGGCGGAAAAATCCTTCAAGGTGGCCGTCAACACCTACCGGACGGTCAAGACCAGCAGCGACCTGCTGGGGATGATGCATACGTCGGAAGCGGACTTTTCCCGCATCTTCGCCTTTCAGCCGCCCGACCTTTCCTTGCTGTATGATGCCCGGCTGCGGCAGGAGTTCGACGACATCACGAGCAGATTGCGGGCGGCGGAATGACCGTCCGATCAGAAAAGGCTCTCCCCAGCTGGGGAGAGCCTTTTCTGATCGGACACCATCGTCATCCGCCCTGTCCTGCCCCCTGGCGGCATGACAGGGCGGACAGAGGGGACTCCGGGCAGGTCGCGCGCACCGTGCTATAATGAAAAAAGGCCGGTATTGCTACCAGCCTTTGCTTTCCCTTGGTGCCGAAGGGGAGAGTCGAACTCCCACTCCGTTGCCAGAACTAGACCCTGAACCTAGCGTGTCTACCAATTCCACCACTTCGGCACAGGAATTTGTGTACTCCATCAGCGTTCCTCTGGCAAGCCTTTTTTGCCAGCCTTTTCCTGTTTTGAGGAAAGCCGTATTTTTTATTTTCAGTATGATGGAGTGATGTTTGACAGACGTTCCACATCGGGATAATCGACATTTTTGTCCGGCACAGCCGAAACGGCCGGAGGATCTCCATGCAAAAAAGCTCTTGGTATTACTGGCAGCAATGGCGTCAGCGTTTTCCCCTGCAACGGGATGTGCATTTCGATCAGGGGATCCTGAGCAACGATTACTGCCGGGACTGCCGTTATTGCTGCGGTCCCCAGGACTGCGCGACCCCTTTCCCCATGAAGCTGCTGCCCTCGCAGCAGCATGCCCATCTGGACCGGGATTTTTTTCTGCTTGCCCCTGATACGGCCTGTCTGGACGACAGGGGATGCAAATCCTGTGGCCCTGAGGGATGTCGCCTGCCACGGCAGCGACGCCCTGTGGCCTGCAGCCTGTTCCCGCTGGTCCTGCTCGAAAGGGGCCTGTATCTGTACAAGATCTGTCCGGCAGTCCTTTTCCTGCCGCTGGATCGCTGGTTCGTCATGGCCCGGGAGGCGGTGGCCTGGCTTGCCCGGCTCGCTCCGCAGGATCTGGAGCGGCTCGCCATCCATATCCCGGACACCAGCGTACAGGAACGCTTCATCGATCTGGAACTTCCCCTGCCCTTTTCATCCCGGACGCCGGATCCCGTACAGCCTATCCGGGGCTGACGGTCAACGGTCCGCTTCCGGCCTTCCTTCTCCAGGAGAACTCATGAAACGTCTCTCTCTCCTCCTCATGCTGACGACCTGTCTGGCCCTCAATGGCTGCGGCCTGCTGGGAGATTCCCCTGAAACGCCCGAATACAAGCCCAGCCCTGTGGAGAATTTCATGGCCAACGCCGTGCCCGGCGATATCACCACCCTTTCCGATCCCGCGTTCGGGACGGATGTGCGCGTGAGCATGGAAGACAGCTTCTTCTCCGCCGCTGGCGAAGAATGCAAGCGTGCCACTGTCCGCAACAGCTTCAACGAGGCCGAGATCATCGTTGCCTGCCGCAATGCCGAAGGCCAGTGGCGGCTGGCGCCCCGTGTCTGGGGCCAGGGCATGCGCCCCGCTGTCGTGACGGCTTCCCAGACGGAAGGGGCCAAGGAATAAGCCCGGATCTGTTACTATGAAAAAGCCTGTTTTTCTTTTGTTGCTGTATCTGCTGCTCCTGCCGCAGGGCGTATGCGCCGCCGACGCTCCGGCACCGTACGGGGCCAACCTTTTCCAGGGCAATTTCGGTCAGGGGGGGACCACCGGTGCCATGGCGCCGGGCGACAGGGTCGTCCTGCGCCTGTGGGGCGGGAGCCTCAACGTGGATACCATCCTTGAAGTCAGCCCTTCCGGCCAGCTGGACATACCTGAAGTCGGCCAGCTCAACGTGACAGGTCTGGCCCAGGACAAATTGCAGGATGCCCTGCGCAGCAAGCTGGCGGCCTCCGGCCATGCCGACAGCCAGATCTATCTGGCGCCCATGGATGCCCAGCCCATCACCCTGTTCGTCACCGGCAATGTGCCCAAGCCCGGCCGCTACAGCGGTTCGGCAGCCGATCCCCTGTTGAGCTATCTGGACAAGGCGGGCGGTATCGATGCCGGGCGGGGCAGCTACAGAAACATTCAGGTGCGCCGCAACAATCAGGTCGTGGCCACGGTGGACCTGTACCCCTTTATCCGCGAAGGCAGCATGCCCCCCATCCGCTTCCAGAATGGGGACATCATCGTGGTCCCCGACAAGGGCCCCACGGTCACCGTCACGGGCAAGGTGCGCACCAGCGCGCGCTTTGAACTGCCGGAAGGAAAGACCTCGGGAGCCAGCCTGCTGAAACTGGTGGACCCCGACAGCAGCGCCTCGCACATCGCCATCAAGGGCGTCCGCAACGGCAAGCCCTACAATACCTATCTGCCCCTCGGGGAACTGGCCAGCCTGCAGCTGGCGGACGGCGACACCATCGAACTGCTGGCGGATGCCGCAGGCAGTACCATCACGGTCACGGTGCAGGGCGCCGTGCGCGGCGCCAGCCGCTTTCCCGTGCGCCGCGGGGCACGCCTGGACGAGGTGCGCAACTTCATCGCTGTCGAGCAGGGACGTGCGGATCTGAACGGCATGTACATCAAACGCAAGAGCGTGGCGGAACGCCAGAAGAAAGCCATCGCCGACAGTCTGCGCCGCCTGGAAGAATCCGCCCTCACCGCCTCGTCGGCCAGTACGGAAGAATCCCAGATCCGCGCCAAGGAGGCGGAGATGATCGCCAAATTCGTGGAGCGGGCCAAGGCCGTGGAACCGGAAGGGGTCGTCGTCCTGAGCGACGGCCAGAAGATCGGCGACATCACGCTGGAGGACGGCGATGTCATCGTCATCCCGGCCAAGAGCGATGTGGTCCTCGTCAGCGGCGAAGTCATGATGCCCCAGGCCATGCTCTGGAGCAAAAACAATGACCTGGACGATTATATCAAGGGTGCCGGCGGCTATAACAGCCGCGCGGACCAGGATACCGTGCTCGTCATGCATCCCAACGGTTCGGTGAGCCACGACGGCGACACCATCCGGCCCGGGGACCAGATCCTCGTGATGCCGCGGGTGGCCTCCAAAAATATGCAGGCCGTCAAGGACATCTCCCAGGTCATGATGCAGGTGGCCGTGTCTGCCCGGGCCATCCTGGGATTGCCCACGCTCTACTGAACCCTTTTCTCTCTGCAAACATGAAAACAGCCCGCATGGCTCGTCCCATGCGGGCTGTTTTCATGACCCGGAAAAAGCAGCATCCCTTCTTTTGTGGAAAAAGTGTCATCCTGCCAGCAGCATCCCCGCGCCGGAACACAGCAGGATAACGGCATGCGCGGCGCCGGACAGCGCCAGCACGAGCAGAAGGGCGGCCCTTTGCTGCCGGTTCATGCCTAGATACGGTCGACGTAGAGGCCTTCGAGGAAGCGTTCCATGGCTTCATCCGCCTGACTGATGAACCGCTCCAGCGGAAAACGCTTGCCACAGAAAGGACAACGCATGAAGGCCTCGTGGCAGGTGCGTGCGATCTCCAGCTTGTGATCGCATTCAGGGCAGGACAAAGTCGTCTGGGCCTGCCGGGCTGCAAAATAAGACATGTTTCCTCCCTTGTGTGCCGAGGAACGCACACGATGCCGCCCCTTATGCCGGGACTGACAGCGCCTGTCAATTGTTCTTTTTTGCACAGTTGCCTGCCCGCGTTTCTTCGGAGATCCTTTCACAGAAACCATGGTTGACTACAATTCATGAAATAAAAATTATCCAACGAATCAAACCTATTAAAAACAAACGTCGTACCCGGATGTCTTTTCCCTCCGGCCGCCCACATCCTGGATGGCTCCCAATTTTCTGGACTAGCGGCAAATTTGCCTCATAAAATACTTAACAATGTAAAATAACTATATTTTTTATTTTATGTGTGGCATTTTTGTTTAAAATTATCAAACAAAAATATTTTTTTATTGAATTGACAAAACAGACCGCCTAACATGATAACTTTTTCACATAATGGCCGCGAACAACGGCCATACAGGGAGAAACTGGCGGGGCGCATGGTATGCGGACAGACATGTCCCCTCCTGTATTGGATGACCGAAGGAACAGCCGCCTTTGCGGCGGTATGTAGCGATCTCTCAAGAAGGAACGTATCATGGTTGGAAAAGAATCCACCCCCAAGCGCTTCTCGGCGCCTGCCTATTATCTGCACGCTGTCGTCTGTCTGCTCATCATGTTCGGCTTTGGCCAGCTACCGCCCGTAGAACCGCTGACGCCCCTGGGGATGAACCTCATCGGCATCTTTCTGGGCGTGCTCTACGGCTGGGTCTGTATCGAGATCGTCTGGCCCAGTCTGGCCGGCCTGCTGGCCCTGATGCTCATCGGCGGCATGAAGCCCATGATGCTGCTCAACAAGAGCTTTGGTGACCCCGTGGTCCAGATGATGTTCTTCATCTTCGTCTTCTGCGCCACCATCAGCCATTATGGCCTGTCCAAATTCATTTCCCTGTGGTTCATCACCCGCAAGTTCGTTGCCGGGCGTCCCTGGGTGTTCACCTATACCTTTCTGGGCTCCATCTTCATCCTGGGCGGCCTGACCAGCGCCTCTCCGGCCGCCATCATCGGCTGGAGCATCCTCTACGGCGTCTGTGAGGTCTGCGGCTTCAAGAAGGGCGACGGCTACCCCACCATGATGGTGTTCGGCATCGTGTTCGCCGCCCAGGTGGGCATGTCCCTCATTCCCTTCAAGCAGGCGGCCCTGACCGTGTTCAGCGCCTATGAGACCATGTCCGGTGTGGGCATCGACTACGCCAAGTACATGCTCATCGCCCTGCTCATCTGCGCCGTGTGCTCGCTGCTCTTCATCGTCATGGGCAAGTACATCTTCCGCCCTGACATGGGCAAGCTCGTCCATCTGGATGTGAGCAAGCTGGACAAGGACGGCAGCCTGGTCCTTTCCCGTGTGCAGAAGATCATCCTGGCTTTCCTGTTCCTGCTGGTCATCCTGCTGCTGGCTCCCAACTTCATGCCCAGGGACTTTTTCCTGACCCGCTTCCTCAAGGGCATCGGCAATACCGGCATCGTCATCCTGCTGGTGACGGTCATGGCGGCCATCAAGGTGGAAGGCAAGGCCCTGCTGAACTTCAAGGTCATGGTGGACTCCGGCGTCACCTGGGGCATCGTGCTGCTGCTGGCCTTCGTGCAGCCCCTGTCCGGTGCCATGGCCAGGCCCGAGAGCGGCATCACCCCTTTCCTGATGATGGCGCTTGATCCCATCATTTCCGGCGGTACCCCGCTGACCTTTGCCCTGTTCCTGGGCCTGGCCGCCACCCTGCTGACCCAGGTCATGAACAACGGCGCCGTGGGTGTGGCCCTGATGCCCATCATCTACAGCTACTGCCAGGCGGCCGGTGTCAGCCCCGAACTTCCGCTGATCATGGTGGTCATGGGCGTGCACTTTGCCTTCCTCACGCCTGCCGCCAGCGCCAGTGCGGCCCTGCTGCACGGCAACGAATGGTCGGATTCCAAGGCCATCTGGAAGACGGCCCCTGCTGTCATCCTCATGTCCTATCTGGTCACCGCGGCCATCACGATCATCGTAGGCAAGGCCATCTTCTAGTCTCCCTTGCGGGACGTGGCCTTCCTGCGTGGGCGGGCAGCCTTGGGCTGTCCGCCTTTTTGCGTCTGCCCGGCAAGGAACGTGGGCGCAAAGGGCTGGGCCGCAAGCTCGGTGAAATGCCGCCGCAGGGCGTCCATCAGGGCCTGCGCCTGGGGGCTGATATGCTTGTGCCTGCGCACAAGGATGCCATACAGCACGTTGGGCAGCAAGTGATCCAGAGGGCAGCTGACGATGGAGCTCCAGTCCGAACCGAACATGGTCGCCCGGTAGCACAGTTCGTCCATGATGGCCACCCCGACGTCACAGCGGACGAACTGCATGATGAGGTGGTAGTTGTTGACGCTGATGACGGTATTCTTTTGCAGACGCTGCGCCGCATATTGCAGGGTCGGTTTCGGCTGCTCGTTTTCTTCCAGCGATGTCTGGAAGACGACGAAGGGCAGGCGCTCCAGATCCGCCTCTGTGGGGATGGGCGGGATATCCCAGATGCTGTCCTTGCGCATGACGAGCAAAGGGCGGGCCTTCAGCAGGATCTCCATGGTATCCTGCGTGGGCAGGGCCGTCATGCCTGTAAGGCCGAAATCAAGGCGGGATTCCTTGACCGCCTGGACGATCTCGGAAGAAAGGGCACGCTGGATACGGATGTTGACCTGCGGATTTTCCGCGCGGAACGCGGCGATGGCATCCACGGCCATGATGGCCACCGGCAGGGTCGCCCCCAGGAAGATGTCGCCCTGCAGGCGGCCGTCTGATGTCCCCACGGCGGAGCGCATGCTTTGCAGGGTCTCGAAGGTCGTGATGGTCCAGCCCAGCAGTTTTTTGCCTTCAGGTGTTATCTGAAGGCTTTTTTTGTACCTGTCGAAAAGGACCGTATTGAGCTCGGTCTCCAGTGAACGCAGCTGATAGCTGATCGTTGAGGGATTTCTGTGCATCAGCTCTGCGGCCCTGCGCACGCTCCCTGTTTTGGCGACATAATAAAACCCCCGTAACCATTGAAGAAAATCACCATTCAACTCCGGGATCATCACGTCCTCCAATGTTTGATTTATTGAAATGATATTTGATTTTTATTGATTTGACAATACAGCAGTTTCGCATGATTTTTTATTCACAAACGCCGGGCCAGCCACTGAGGATTGCCCGACCGGCCCGGCGATGACTGTCCGCTAAAAAATCACAACCAGGATATCGTTATGAAGATGACCAAACACCCTCTCGGCACATTGGTGGAAACCGACGTGCTCGTGATCGGCTCCGGTGCTTCGGGCTGTGGTGCGGCGCTCGGCGCGCGTGACCAGGGCCTCGATGTAGTGCTGATGGACAAGGGCAAGCTGGAAAGCTCCGGCTGTATCGGCGGTGGCAATGACCATTATATGGCCGTCCTGGATGAGCCCGGTGAAGCCCACGACACCGTGGAAGACCTCATCAAGTTCTATGCCAAGCCCCTCAACGGCTGGTCGCCTGCCATGCTGCAGAACGGCTGGTACGCCCACATGAAATATTTTCTGGATGTGCTGGGCAAGGCGGGTGTGCAGTTCAGCAAAAAGGCTGACGGCACCTACCTGCGCACCCAGGGTTTTGGTCAGCCGGGCCGCTGGTGGGTCCATATCGCCAACGGCATGACCATCAAACGCGCCATGGCCCGCATCGTGCGTGATGCCGGCATCAATACGCTCGACAACGTCATGGCGGTCAAGATCCTCACCGACAACGGCAAGGCCTGCGGTGCGCTGGGTTGGAATGTCCGCACCGGCGAATTCGTGCTGGTTCGCGCCAAGACCGTTGTTTCGGCCCAGGGTCGTTCGGCCACGCGCGGCACGGATAATTCCACCCACAATCCCTTCAACGTCTGGATGTACCCCTATAATACCAGCGCCGGCGTGGTGCTGGGTTATGATGTGGGCGCCGCCGTGACCGAACTGGACACCTACCAGCGTGCCACCATGCTGCCCAAGGGCTATGGCTGCCCCGGCATGAACGGCATCAACAGCTCCGGTGCGCACGAGATCAATGCCCTTGGCGAACGCTTCATGGGCAAGTACGACCCCATGATGGAAAACGGCGTGCGCAACAACCAGATCCAGGGCACCTTCCAGGAACAGATGGAGGGATCCGGCCCGCCATTCTACATGGACATGCGCCATGTGGACAAGGATGTGGTGCATGAGCTGCAGTATGTGCTCATGCCCGGCGACAAGGCCACCTTCGGTGACTGGGCCGACTGCACCGGCACCGACTTCCAGCACAAGCTGCTGGAAGTGGAGATCGGCGAGCTGATCTTCGGCGGCACCATCGCCGTCAACGACACCTTCGAGACCACTGTGCCCAATCTTTTCTGCGGCAGCATCTTCCTGTACTGCTCCGGCGCCATGTGCGGCGGCTACGAAGCCGGTCGCCAGGCCGGCATGCGGGCCGCCGGCATCACCGAAGCCGGCAAGATCAATGAAGACCTGGCCGCCAGCGTCAAGAAGGACGTGTTCGCCCCCATGCAGGTGCCCGCCGACGACGGCGTCAGCTACAAGGAGATCGAACAGGCTACCCGGAACGTCATGAACTACTATATGGGCTTCCGCCGCTCCATGGCCGGCATGGCCCGCGCCCTGGAAAAGATCCGCTTCCTGTCCGGCCAGGCCGACCGCCTGCACGCCGACACCCTGCGCGACCTCATGCGCTGTCACGAGTCCCGCGACATCCTGACGGTCTGTGAACTGGCCATCCAGGCCACCATGGAACGCAAGGAGACCGGCCGCTGTGTCTACAAGCTGCGGGATTACCCCGAGCTGAACCCCGACATGGCCAAGCCGCTACTGCTGATCCGCAGCGAAGATGGCCCCCGTTTCCAGTGGGGCAAGGCACCGCTGCTGTAATGTCCGCGGTATCCTCATGCACTTTCCAAGGAGTTTGTCATCATGCCCCCGAGATATAGCCGTGAAATAACGCGCCCCGTCGTGCTGGGCGCCCAGCTGAAAGAGCAGTTCCGCACCTCGCCCTGCGAAACCTCCTGCCCCATCGGCAATTCCATCCAGAAGATGAACTCGCTCATCGAAAAAGGCCAGTTCACCGAAGCCCTGCGCTACCTGCGTGCCAAAAACCCCTTCCCGGGCATCACCGGCCGCGTCTGTCCCCACTTCTGCATGGATGCCTGCAACCGCAAGGAAATGGACGGCTGCCTGAACATCCGCGCTCTGGAACGCGCTGCCGAGACCTTTGCCGAACGCGGGCACGTCTTCTTCAAACGCCGCCCCGCCACCGGCAAGAAAGCCGCCGTCATCGGCGGCGGCCCCGCCGGCCTGACGGCCGCCTACTTCCTGGCCCTGCTGGGCCACGAAGTCACCATCTATGAAGCCGAGCCCCTGCTGGGCGGCGTGCCCCGCTACGGCGTGCCGAACTTCCGCCTGCCCCGCGATGTGGTGGACCGCGAAGTGGGCCTGGTGCTGGAAGCCGGCGTGCGCGCCCGCGTCAACACCCGCGTGGGTGTGGACATCACCATGGAAGAGATCTCCGCCCGCTACGATGCCGTTATCGTGGCCACCGGTGTGCCCGCTGAAAACAGCCTGCCCATCCCCGGCGCCGAAAAGGCCGTCAAAGCCGTTGAATTCCTTCGTGCCGCCGCTCTGGGCCAGAACACCGGCAAGATCGGCAAGAACGTCGTCATCATGGGCGGCGGCGTGGCCTTTGACTGCGCCTTCACTGCCCGCCGCCTTGGCGCCGAGAACGTCCATGTGATCTGCCTGGAAAAGGCCGGCGAGATGCGCGCTCCTGCCGAAGACCTGGAACTGGCCGCCAAGGAAGGCGTGCATGTGCACAATTCCTGCACCATGTCCGCCATCCGCACCGAAGGCGACAAGGTCACCGGCGTGGACTACTTCGAAGTCAAGGACTGCCACTTTGACGAAAAGGGCAAGCTGACCCTGGAAGCCGTGCCCGGTGGCGAGCATGTCCTGGAATGCGACACCGTGATCTTCGCCGTGGGCATGAAGACCGATCTGGCTTTCCTGGGTGAAAACGCCGGCGGTCTGGAGCTGACCCCCCGCAACTGGATCAAGGTGGATGAAAGCCAGCGTACCTCCAGGGCCGGTGTCTTCGCCGCCGGTGACGTGTCCGCCGGACCCGCCTCCATCGCCCGCGCCGTGGGCGACGGCCGCCGCGCCGCCTTTGCCGTGCACCAGATGCTGACCGGCACCAGCAGCCGCGTCTACGCCCTGAACGAAGAAAACATGATCGAAGACTGCGACGCCATGGGCAGCGATACCGCTCCCTATGTGGTGCAGTACGCCGACATCTACGGCATCGCCCAGTATGAGAGCGTTCCTTCTGAAAAGGAAGCCGAAAATGCCTGTACCAAGGCTTTTGCCGAACTCAACCTGGGCCTGACCATCGAACAGGCCCAGAAGGAAGCCGCCCGCTGCTTCCACTGCGGCCACTGCAAGGCCTGTGGTACCTGCGTCGAGGACTGCCCCGGCTATGTGCTGGAGATGCGTCCTTACCAGGAAGCGGAACGTCCCGAAATGATGCATGGCGAAGAGTGCTGGCACTGCGCCAACTGCCGCACCAGCTGCCCCTGCAGCGCCATCGGCTTCACATTCCCCCTGTTTATGCAAGTCTAGTATTGCTACGGCGATATAAAGACTTTCTTCACAGGCAAAAGCTACTCATGTGATATTACCTACTCTTTATTGAAATAACTAAGTTCCTTAGTAAAAAAGGAAATTTTGTTCATTGTGATAGAAAATATAATAAATTCAAAAACAATCTATCACAGAGGAGGTACTCATGCATTACTCAAGAAGACGTTTTATCAAGGGGATGGTGGCATCCATGGCTCTGCCTTTCCTGACAGGGACGAGTCTGTCGTTTGCCGCGCCAAAAGCTGGACCGATCATCCAGACACAAAAGGGGAAAGTTCAGGGGATGATCGTAGATGGGATCCATGTTTTTCTGGGCGTACCCTGCGGCAAGCCGCCATACGAGCCTGTCCGGCGCTTGGGCTTGCCTGAGTTTGTCGATCCCTGGCAGGGAGTCATCCCATGTACCCAGAAAGCCTCTCTTCCCCTGCAGGGAGGTGGTGTCATCGCTGACGGTGAAGAAGGACAGATGGCTCCCGACGGCAAGCCTCTGCCTGGAAAGAACTCCCGCATTCTTGTTGAAGGCGGTGGAGACTGCCTGCGCCTGAATATATGGACGCCCGATCCCGGCAAGAATGTCCACTGCCCTGTACTGGTCTACATTCCGGGTGGCGGAAGCATGAGCTGTGACAACAGTGAGATCGACGGCAAGTCGTTTGCCCGCAGCGGAGTTGTCGTCGTCACCATCAACTATCGTGTCAATGTTGATGGCTTCATGAAGATTCCCGGGGTACCCGCCAACCTTGCCATCCGTGACATGCTGTTTGCCACACAGTGGGTAAAGGAAAATATTGCGGCATTTGGCGGCGACCCCAACCGTATTACTGTCATGGGCCAATCTGCCGGGGCTACCCACATCGGTTCCATGCTGGCCTCTCCGCTGGGGGCCGGTCTGTTCGAGCAGGCCATCCTGATGAGCGGTTCCCATCTTGCCCAATGGACTCCTGAACAGGCGGATACCGCATCCAGGATTCTGTGCGACTACTGGGGCATTCCTTATACAAAAAAAGCCATCCTTGATTTGCCCTATGAAAAGCTGCTGAATTTCCGCAGACTTTTGGCAGAAAAGGGATCAGACATTGAATGGGCACGTTATACCAACGGTAATACGACACTTTTCAAGCCCTATGTTGACGGAACTGTTCTGAAAAAGCGTGTTGTTGACAGCGTTGCCGATGGTATGGGGAAAAATGTCTCCGTCATAATCGGATGTACTGCCGATGAATGGCGTTATGTCACCGCACCTACTGGAGAAATTGACCGCCTTACCCAGAAGGATGTTCAGTTTATCCTTGACAGTATCAAGGCCAATCAATCGCTTGCTGAAGCCTATCGCCAGAATGGGCGTGGCAAGAGCGATGGGGAAATATACACTGCTCTGCAAAGTGATATTATCTTCCGTATTCCTACAAATCGCCTTCTTGAGGCACGTGCTAAAGGCGGCGGAAAAACATGGGCCTATTCCTTTGAATGGAAAAGTGATGCCTATAATGGAAAGATGGGAGCTGCTCACTGGTGTGATATTCCTTTCGTCTTCGATATGCTGGCTGACAAGAAAGCTTGTGGTGGATATGTAGGCGATAATCCTCCTCAATCTCTTGCCGACAAGATGCATAAAACCTGGGTAAGCTTCATTACAACAGGAAATCCTGGCTGGTCACAATATGATCTGAAAAATCGGCCTACGATGAAGCTCAACCTTGAATACGCGCTGGCTAATGACCCGTGGCGTAAGGAACGTGAACTCCTCACCCTTCCGTAAAAACATCCCGTAAACAAAAGAGCATTAACAGCTAGCCCCTGTTAATGCTCTTTATCAAAAGGATTTAGTGATGAAGTATCACCTTGTAAGGAATTTTCTCTGCCTCCTTATTGCGACGGTTCTATATGCAAGCCCTGCGTTCTCCATCGATTTCAAGATTGGCGGTTTTTGGACAATGGCCTTTGGTGTCGGTGATACAGGGCTGACCTCGAAACGAGATGGACAACATGTGAATAACGGCGACGAATTCACAGCCCGCCAGCGGCTTACTCTCATTCTGCGGGCCATTGCCTCTGAGAACCTCGAAGGTCTTGTGGCATTCAAAATGTCTCCTCAAGTATGGGGCAGTTCAGCAACCGGTGGCGCGCTTGGGGCTGACGGCAATGTCGTCAAAATCGCCCAGTCCTATGTTCAATGGGCTGTCCCAGATTCAGATCTAAAGCTCAAAATGGGCCTCCAGTTTGTTACACTCCCCAATGCGGCTGGTGGAACGGCCATCCACGACAACCGTGTGGCCGCAACTGTTGCTAATTACAAAATCTCCGATCAGATTGGCATAACCGCCCTCTGGATGCGCCTGCTCAACGACAACTACGGGGGAGGAGATTTCCGCGCTGATCAGGCGACTGGCATCAGATCCAAGGATGGTCAAAACTTCCTAGATAACATGGACCTCTTTTTCCTGAGTGTGCCCATGACATTCGATGGTATCAAGCTTGAGCCCTGGGCCATGTATGGCATCCAAGGACGCAATGCCGCCTATTTCGATACCTACTATGACAACTGGTTCGCTGATGGTGCTCCCGCTGTCGCGACCACACCCTTTCTGGCTCGCCTGGAAGGTGGCGATGGTCTGAATATCCGTAACCTCAATCCCACCTCAAAGCCTTATGGCAATATGTTCTGGCTTGGTCTGCCTGTGACCATCTCCGAATGGGATCCCCTCAACATAGAGTTCGACTTCAACTACGGCTTTGTCGAATCCATGGGCCGGTTTGATGTTGCTACCCGTAACAACTGGAACGACGTACGACGCGGCAGCATGCAACGGCAAGGCTGGCTGGCTAAGGCCCTGATCGAATACAAGATGGACTGGGGCACTCCCGGTATCTTTGGCTGGTATGCTTCTGGTGACGATGGCAACGTCAAAAATGGCTCTGAGCGTTTACCCTCCCTCTGTGCCTATGGTAACTTTACCTCTTTCATGGGATATGGGCAAGGCTTGAGCTGGGAATCCTCATGGTTCCTGCGTGCTAAGACGCTGAGTTATGCCGGTACATGGGGTATTGGTGCACAGCTGAAAGACGTCAGCTTCATTGACAACCTCAAGCATACGCTGCGCGTCGCCTACTGGGGAGGAACCAATAGCCCCTCGATGGTCAAGTACATGACGCACTCTAATGCCTGGGAAAGCCCTACTAACCGTTACGACAGCCTTTATCTTACGACTAACGACGGCTTGCTGGAGTTCAACTTTCTCACCAACTGGCAGATCTATGATAACCTCGAATGCGTCGCGGAGCTGGGCTACATCGCCAACTTTATGGATGATGCAACCTGGAAGAAGGACTATTCCGGTTTTGGAAGCTACCAAAAGCAAGATGCTTGGAAAGCGCAAGTATATTTCCAGTATACATTCTAGAATATTGCCATGATCAAAACGGGGTGCGGCCTCGCCGCACCCCAGGGAGGTACAGCCCAATGATTTTTTCTATCTCTCCGGCTATCTGTACCGGCTGCGGCGCCTGCGTGGAAAAGTGTCCTCTGGACGCCCTGCGGCTCGGTGAGGACGGCAAAGCCTTCATCGCCTATGCCGACGACTGCATGACCTGCTATATCTGCGAACGGCTGTGCCCGTCAGGCGCCATCTTCGTGCACCCGTTCCGCGAAGAACTGCCGCCTGTTTTCCCCGATATCCCCAAGGCTCTGGGCGGAGGACTGTAAGATGAACATGCATCACATCACGACGGATGTCCTGATCCTGGGCGGCGGTTCCGCCGGTCTGTGGGCCGCCTACCGCTGTTCCGAGCTGGCGCCTGAAGCCCGCATATGCATCGTGGACAAGGGCCCCCGCGACTGGGGCGGCCTGATGACCATGGCGGGCGGCGATTTTGAAGCCGTCCTTCCCCCGGACGACGTGGATGAATGGGTCCGGGATTTCGTCTATTATTTCGACGGCCTGTGCGACCAGAACCTCATGGAGGAGATACTGCGACGCTCTGCCGACCGTCTGCATGACTACGAGCGCTTCGGCTGCGAATTTTTCAAAAAAGAAGACGGCAGCATGAAATACGTCCCCCAGCGGGGACTGGAACATGTGAAGCTGTACCCGGCCCAGCTCAAGGGCCGCGGCGGCGAACTGATGGTCAGGAACATCGTGCGCCAGCTCAGGCAGCGCTCCGTGGAGCGGATGGGGCGCATCCTGCTGACCGAACTGCTGCAGCAGGACGGCCGTGTTTGCGGTGCCCTGGGCTTCGATACCATCAACGGTGATTTCTACCGCCTCGATGCCAGGGTGGTCATCGCCGCCAGCGGCATGGGCGGCTGGAAGACCTCGTACGGCAAGAACACGCCCACCGGCGAGACCATGCAGATGGCCTATGAGGCCGGTGCCGTCCTGCAGAACCTGGAATTCGCCCGCGTCTGGAACATGCCCCGTCTCTTCGGCTGGGAAGGCCAGACCGTGCTGATGCCCCTGGGCGCGCGCTTCGTCAATGCCGAAGGCGAGCCCTTCATGGAGCGCTACTCCCCCGTGCTGGGCTCCAATACCGACCCCCACTACACCACCATGGCCATGGCCATGGAGATCCGGGCAGGCCGCGGCCCCATCACGTTCGACCTGAGCCGCATCCAGCAGGAGAACCTGATCCTGCTGCGCCCCCAGAACGGCTGGCAGAAGCTGAACTACGACAAGCTTTCCGCCCTGGGGCTGGACCTGTTCCGGGATTCCACGGAGTGGGTGCCCCAGATGACCGTTTCTTACGGCGGTCTGCGGGCCGATGCCTGGGGCAACACCAATCTGGAAGGCCTGCTGGCTGCCGGTACGGCCCGGGCCACCGAGCCCGGTGTCTACGCCGGCGGTTTTGCCCTGATGACCACGTCCGTGCTGGGCCATATGGCCGGCGAAAACGCGGCCCGCCTGCTCCAGACACTGCCGGAAGTCAGGAGCGACCTGTCCGACGCGGGGCTCGCCGCCCGCCGGCAGGCCCTGTTCGCGCCTCTGGGCAAGGAAGGCCTTACGCCCAAGGAAGTGCTGACCTCCATCCAGAAAACGGTCTTCCCCTACGGGGTCTCCATCCTCAAGAACGAGCGCAGCCTGCAGGCCGCGCTCAAGGAACTGGAACGTATCCGGGAAGAAGACCTGCCGCGCATGGTGGCGGCGGATCCCCACTACCTGCTCAAGCTGCATGAGACCCGTGGTGTGGCCTTTGTCAGTGAAATGTACGTCCGGGCCTCTCTGGAACGCCGGGAGACCCGTGCGGGGCACTACCGGGAAGATTATCCCGTGCGCGACGACGCCCAGCTGGCCTGGCTCTGCCTGCGCAAGGATGCGGACAGCACGCCGGAATTCTTCCGCGTCCCGGTGCCTCTGGAGCAGTACAAGCATCCTGTGACCCGGTACTACCAGGACAACTTCGCTTTCCCGGTCAACGAAAGCGTCAAGTAATCTCCACCTCCCGGACGGCCCGATGCCATGCCCTCCCCCGGCAGGAAGCACCCCCGCTCCCTGTCAGACGAAGGGGCGGCAGGAATGACCTGCCGCCCCTTCCGTCTCAAGCGATGGGTGTCGGGGACACTGGGCAGGCCTGCTGAGGATGCGGACGGCAAAGCACCGTCCTTCCGCATCCTGGTGCCGCTGGAACGGCGCAGGCCCCCCTCTCCGAGTCCCGGTACTGCCAGGGCAATTCCGCTTTACCGGCCGCTGTCTGCGCGTGCCTGCCTTTTTCCGGCATGACTGGCCGGTGGGACTGAACTGGCTCTCAGCTTCCGCAGCTCGTCCATCCCGGATGCGGCCCCGCCCGTTACCCGGAGGCCCTGCGGCGCCTAGAGATTTTTCCAGAACAGGAGGAATGATCCCAGTCCCGATCCTTCATCGGCCGTCTTCGCCTCCTGTCCGCTCCCTTCCGCCGGAGGCTGCGCTATGGTGGCGGCAGCCCTGGCCCCCAAATCCTGTGCCTGCCGCAGCACGGCCTCGTCCATGCGGTACAGAGAAAACTGCCAGTTGCTGGTTTTCCCGTACAGCCAGCAGGCGGATTTGCCGCCTGTGACCGTGTCGAGGCGGATGGACAGCAGGCGTACATCGTTCCGGTTTCGCCAGCCTCTGTTGCCGCCGAACAGGAAATTTCCCAGTCCCCAGGCCACAAAGGTCTTGCGCGGCGAGCTCCCGAGGGTCTCGAACCCGCCATAGCAATGACTGTGGGCAAAAAGGATGATGTCTGCCCCTGCGGCGGCGAACCAGTCCGCCCAGAGCCGCTGGCGTTCCGAAGCCTCGGGAAAACCTTCGTTCCCGTCATGGGAATACAGGATGATCCAGGCTTCCGGCTCCCGGGCACGCAAGGCCCGCACGGTTTCCAGCAGCTGGGGATAGGACAGCGTGACGATCCGGGGGCCGCTGCCGATCTGCGACATGGGCGATCCCGTCAGCAGGTAGAGCGGCGGCTTCCTTTGGGGCAGCAGGGAGAGAGGTGTAAAAGTCCCGCGATCATGCAGGCCGTTGTGACGGATACGGGCGCCGGCCAGCACTGTCAGCAGATTGGCCGCGCCCTCTTCCAGCCCGTCGAACACATGGTTGTTGGCGGTGCAGGCGGCCCCATTGGCAAAAGCCATCTGGGGGAACAGCAGGCCGTCGGCATGGAAGACGAAGGTATTCTGCTTGGAGACGGAAGAAAGACCGGCGATCTCGCAGTTCCACAGGAAGATATCCGCCCGCTCCAGGCGCCGGCGGGTCAGGGGCCCGAAAAGCTCCCCCGCCTGGGGAGCCTCGAGCATGCGGCCGCCCAGAAGCACGTCCCCGGCCGCCAGGATCTCAAGCGCGCCTTCCGCGGCCATGACCGGCCATGACAGCAGCAGGATCAGCCCCACGCCCCCCAGCCATTTTACATACCGTGCACTGACCATGCGCTGTGCCATGACGGCCTTCCTCCTGTCCGGGCATATGTCCTGTCTTCCTCTACGCCAGGGCAGCGGACCAGACAAGCGAAATCCTTTCCCGGGCAGCCGAACAGGCAAAAGGCACATGGCCTTTCCCCGTGGACAGGTATATGCTGTGTTCCGCTAGGCAGACGACACCCGTCTGCCACGGAGGAACCATGCGCATCTTCACCCGGGAAATCGTCGTCTCTCCCCGGCATATCGACATCCAGAACCGTGTCAGCAACCTGTGCTATGTCCAGTGGATGCAGGACCTGGCCATCAGCCACTCCACAGTCCAGGGCTGGGGCGTGGAGCGCTACGAGGCGGAAGGGCACGGCTGGGTCGTCCGTCAGCACACCATCACCTACAAACGCCCCGCCCTTGCCGGGGACATCATCACCGCCGCCACCTGGGTAGCCGAGCTCGCCTCCCGCCAGAGCCTGCGCCGCTATCTGTTCTGGCGCGGCACTGACCGCAGCGTCCTGGCCGAAGCGGCCACGGTCTGGGTCTATATCGACATGGCGACCGGCCGGCCTTCCCGCCTGCCTCCCTCCCTGCAATCGGCCTTCGAGGTCGTGGAAGATGCCAGGGAAGTCCTGCGGTCCCTGCAGGGCTAGCCGCCGCAAGGACAATCCCCGCCAGCCCGCCGGGCGGCCCCGACCCCTGCCACCGTTCGGGACAGCCCGGAACAGGCTCCTGCAGGCCGGGACTCGAAAGCAAACTGGCGGCCGCCAGACCTTTCCCCGTGGGCAGACCGCCCCAAAAGGGAAGGCAGACGGATCTCCCTCCCCTTGTGATGGCGGAAAGCTGCATCCTGCGGCTGGCCAATGCCTGAGCCGCTGCGGCGCCTCAGCTCAGATCGGCATCGGCACAGGCAAGATCACTGTCGATGCCGTACCGTTCCCGGAAGCGCTCTTCGGCCTCCGAGTCGCCGATAAGATAAAGGGCGTCCCCCAGGGCAAACATATAGCCCGGATCGGGGTTGACGTGCATGGTGCCGGTATGGTCGCGCACGGCCAGCACACTGCATTTGGTCTTGTTGCGGATGCCGCATTCCATCAGGCTCTTGCCCTGCAGCTGTCCCCGGATGGTATAGCGGAAAACGAGCAGGCGTTCGTTCAGCATCATCATCTTGTCCGGGGCCAGCAGATTGATGATGCTGTTGCTCACCAGGGAGGCCAGGGAAAGCACCTGGTCCGCACCGGCACTGTGCAGGCCGTTGACGTTTCGGTCCAGCGAGGCACGGCAGAGGATCTGGGCATCCGGCCGCAGACGGCGGCTGTAGATGGTCAGATAGATGTTGGCGTCATCGTCATGGGTGGTGATGATGATGGTGCGCGTCTTGCGGATGCCGGCCTTTTCCAGAACGGCAAGATCCGCGGCGTCCCCGTGCACATGGGGGATGGCGCCGGAATTGATGTGCGGCTGCCGGTCCACGATCACCGCCGGGATCTTGCGGCGTGCCAGGTTCCGTGCCACGGCAAGGCCCACCCTGCCGCCGCCAAGGATGACCACGGGCACGTTCTCCATCCCTGTCTTTTCCGGCTCACTGATCAGGCGGTCGAACATCCGCACCTGTTTTTCCGTACCGGCCACCACCAGGACGCTGCTTTCCGTGAGCATCGTGTGCGGCCCGGGCAGCTGGAACGCACCGCGATCCCAGACGCCGACCACGTTGATGCCCGTCCGTTCGCGCAGGCTGCACTCCAGCAGGGTCTTGCCGGCCAGGCTGCTGTGCATCACCGGAGCTTCCGCCACCACCAGACGGCCGAAGCGTCCCATGATGCTGGCCCGCTGGGACGAGCGGACCACCCGCCGGGCCATGGCCTCGCCCAGCACATTGTGGAACTGGAACACCCTGTTGCACCCTGCCAGGCGCAGGATGTCCGTGGCGTCGGGATTTTCCACCCCGGCAGCGATGATGACCTGCGGCGCGGCTTCACGGGCCGAGAAAACGATGTTGGTGCTGCGGATGTCCGTATCCATGACCACCAGCATGGCGGCCGTATCGGCGTGCAGTTTCTGGTAGGTCTTCACGTCGTCATGGTCACCGGCAGCCACTTCGTAGCCCTGGTCAAGCAGATCGAGGCCCGTCTGGGGATCATTGCACAGCAGCACGCGCCGGATGCCGTGGCGTGCCAGATCGTCCGCCAGATTGAGGGTGATGGGCCCGCTCCCGACGATCAGCACATGCCCCCTGATCCCGGCAGGCAGGCGGCGCGGCACCATGTCCTTTTTCTGGCTTTCCAGCCACGGCATGTAAAAATGCTGGATAAAGGTGAAAGGCATCATGATCAGGAAAAAGATCACGCCCGACATCAGCACGATGATGGAAAAGATACGCCCCGGGTCCGAGGAAAACGTGATATCGCCGAAACCGAGCGTGGACATGACCGTCAGCGTCCAGTAGACCCCGGTGATCCAGGAATGCTCCTTCCCTTCATACTCCATGAGCCAGTGGAAAATAACGCTGTAGGCGGCGATCATGACGCACAGGGTGATGAAAAAGCGCCGCAGCACGATTATATTGTGCTTTGCACCACGCTCATGCAGAAAGGTCATGATCTGGGAGGGTAGATACTTCATGCGCACCAGTCTGTTGCTGAAACAAGGTATTTTTTGAAGATACCAAAACAGTCAGGCTACGCAAGCATCTCTTTGTGCTCCTGCCCGGGCAGGAGCCAGGCTGCCGGGAGGGAAGCCGGGGCCTCAGCCACGGCACGGGAAGTATCCGGGCAGGTGAGGCCCGTCCGTGTCACCGCTCTCCATGCGCTTCTGAACGTCCGTACAGCCTTCCCGCCACCGGCGGGCGTTGCGTAAAAACGGCTCCTTGCTGCTGCCCGTGAGTCCGGGGACAGCGCCATCACAAAAAAGGACGCCCTGGGGCGTCCTTGTCTGCCGTCTTAATTTTCTTCCGAAAGGCGACGGAAGCTTTTTTTTGCCGCGCCACAGACCGGGCAGCGCCAGTCATCGGGCAGGTCCTCGAATTTGGTACCGGCAGGGATCTTGTGGCGTTTGTCGCCACGATCCGGGTCGTAGACATAACCGCAATTCACCATCTGGCAACGCCACATGTCCCGAGCTTCAGCCATAAGGATCTCCTTTGAAAAGATCGGGACGGAAAAAGATCCGTCCCGAAGAAAACGTGTGCTTACTTCAAGCCCTTGGCAGCGCAGGCATCACAAATCCCGTCAAATTCCACACGGGAATCGACAACGGAATAAAAACCTTCCACCTGCATGCCTGCCACAGAGGGTACCGGCAGGGGTTGCATGACATCGCCTATGCGTCCGCAGTGGATGCAGCGCACATGCTGATGCCAGGAGATATCACCATCGAATCGTTTGGTCGTCCCGGCAGCTTCAAGCCGGCGTATCTCACCGGTATCCGCCAGGAAGTCAAGGTTGCGGTATACCGTGCCAAGGCTGATGCGGGGCAGACGTTCGCGGACGATGCTGTACAGCTCATCCGCTGTGGGGTGGGTTTTGACTTTTCTCAGTTCTTCAAGGATGACAGCACGTTGCCTAGTCATTCTGGTTTGTGGTTGGGCCATAAGCGAACTCCATTATTTAATAAAAATTACTATTTAAAGCGGCTGTTGTCAAGTTATGGCATCAAAGAAAAAACTTTTAGTGTATATTTTCCGGCCAAACCAGCAAAATGGCCAGATCCATGACATTGGTCCGTGTGGGGCCGGTACGCAGCAGGGCGCCGCAGTGATGCAGGATCGCGTAGCTGTCGTTTTCTTCCAGAGCACGGCGCGCCTGCTCCAGCCCCGCAACGGCCAGGTTGCCGGCCCAGGCACAGCCTCCGGCGGCATCCGTGGGCCCATCCGTACCATCCGTACCGGCGAACAGGGCGCAGATATGCGGGCAGTCCTGCAGGGCCAGGCTGGCCGCCAGCGCCATTTCCTGATTGCGTCCCCCCCTGCCCCGGCCGCGAAGCGTCACGGTTGTCTCGCCTCCGGCCAGCAGGCAGACAGGCTGTGCGTCCGCGGCCAGCTCCGCCGCCATCTGCCGGGCCTGTGTCACCAGCAGGGCCGCCTGCTCCCGGGCTTCTCCCACCATCCTGTCCGTCAGGATGACAGGACGAAAGCCGTGCGATCTGGCCTGCTCCGCCGCTGCGTCAAGGGCCTGCCGGTTGGTGGCGACCAGCGTGTTCTGCACATGCCGGAACAGGGCATCTCCCGGTTTGGGCGTCTCCGCCTCCTGATGCAGCTGGCCCTGCCGGAGATGGTGCAGGACAGCGGGCGGCATGGCCGATCCCAGCCCGTAGCGGGCGAGGATGTCCATGCAGTCTGCGAACGTCGAAACATCCGGCGCTGTGGGGCCTGAGGCGATGACATCCAGGGCGTCCCCGACCACATCGGAAACGATCACACTCACCACCCCGGCAGGGGCTGCTGTCCTGGCCAGCTGCCCCCCGCTGAAACGGGACAGATGCTTCCTGACGGCATTGAGTTCCGTAATGGTCGCGCCGCTGCGCAGCAGCAGCTCCGTCACCTGCTGCATGTCTTCCAGAGTGACCCCGCTCACCGGGGCCGGTGTCAGGGCACTGGCCCCGCCTGTGAGCAGGCAAAGGACAAGATCATCCGCCGCCGCCCCGGCGGCCAGTTCCAGCAAGGCCCGTGTGGCCGCCGCACCTGCGGCATCCGGGACAGGATGGGCGGCCTCCACCTGGGCGATCTGCTGCAAGGGCAGACCGTGACCGTACTTGACCACCAGCATCCCGGTATCGATACGGTCCCCCAGCAGCTCTTCCACGGCAGCGCCCATGGGCGCGACCCCCTTGCCGGCTCCCAGCACCAGCAAACGCCCCCGGCGCGGCAGTTTCCAGCTTTGCCCGTCCACCAGCAGTTGCCCGTCTTCCAGGCAGACATGGCGCATCAGGGCCGCATCGGGAGCCACGGCCCGCACCCCGGCATCGAAGATAGAATACAGCACGGCCTTGCGGGCTTCCAGTTCCATCACGATCTCTCCTGAAACGAAAAGGCCCACGGCAGCATGGTTTCCGTGGGCCCGGGACGATAAGGGCTATTCCTTTCCGGCAAGGTAGGGACCATCCCCCTGGCAGGGACGACACAGATCCCCCAGCACTGCCGGATACCATTCCCCGCAGCGGGGGCAGCGGCGCACCACGCCTTTTCCCTTCTTCACCAAAAAATCAGGATGGATGCGGATGGGCGCGGCCTGGAGCAGGTCCATGCCCGCAGCACGGATCTCCTCTCGCAGCAATTCCGGCTCCTGCTCACGCTTGGGCTTTTCCTTGAGGAACCAGGCCCGCACATGCGGGTAGGCATCCAGCGCGTCCACATTAAGGCGGACGCGCGTCCCCTCTCCCGTATACTTGTCATACAGGGAAAGCGCATAGATACCAAAATGATAGACTTTCAGCCAGCCGTTGCCCACCGTGCAGGGGGTCAGCAGCTGGATGGCATCCGGGAGACACTGGACCGTTTCCGAAACGGCGTCGTACAGGATGCCTTCCGGCAGGGTACGCCGTGCCATTTCCACCATATATCCGCCGATGATGACCCCAGGGGCCACATGGCCATGAAAATCCTTTACCACGGCCACAAAGGCGTCGTGATCCCATTTTCCGATCCGCATGCATGTCTCCATTGAAAATCCTGCGGCTCTCCCGCACATCGCCCGAACATCCGCGGGCCCCTCTCCGGCCTTCCGGGAGGGCCGAAACCCAAAAGCCATCCGGCACAGAGACCGCCTGGCAGGCAGCCTGTCGTGCCGGCAGGCCCATTTTAGACGATACCCGCTCGCTGCAGCTCTGTAAACCGCAAGGATCGGGGAATCTGGCGGAAAGGGCGCAGCCCACAGCCCCAGTCTCCGGGGCTGTCCGGGCTCCAGAAAAAACTGCCCCGCAGAATCACTTCCTGCGGGGCAGAAAACAGACAGTGACTTACTTTCCTTCGGCTCCGCCACCCTGGGGAGGCATATGGCACGGACGGCAGCCGGGTCCCAGCATGGTCGTATGGCAGCCATAGCAGGAACGTTCGGAACTCTTGGTATGATACGCCCAGAACAGGCTCTGGGGATCACGCTCCCGCGTCCCCTTCAGGGAGTGGCATTCTTCGCTTGCCCCGCAGGACACATAGGCATCCTTGGCGTCAGAGGGTGCCGCGTGGTGACAGACGTCACACTCCACGCTTTCATGGCTGGCGTGATTGAACTTCACCCACATTTTTTTGTGTTCCGAGCTCTTGAGCTCGATGGGCTTGTCCGGAGCCTTGACGTCGCCGGCCACGGCCCAGGTGGCCGCACCGCCGATCAACGACAGCATACATATCGCAATGAGCGCTCGTTTCATGCGTTACCTCGTATTGACCGCTGGCCGCAAGGCAGCCACGGCAGCTCTAAAACGTGTTCCAGAAGGCGGGATGGAGCGGCTGCAGACCCTTTTGGGCCGCGACCATATCCATATGGAGCATCCCCAGTGCCAGAGCGTCCAGATCGGGCGCGGTGTCGCGCTCGCGCAGATCCACCGTCGGGCAGTAGGTCTTGCAGCGGGTGCACCAGTCAAGGCGTTCGCCCAGGGCATTCCCTGCTTCTTTCAGGATCTCCATGACGCCTGCCCCTTCTTCACCGCAGAAGGGGCAGGCCCCGCGGCGGAAGGTCCAGTCCGTACCGCACAGCGAGCAGTGGAGGTGCTTCTTGCCGCCACCACCCGCCAGGAACGCGTTTTTTTCATCAAAAACAGGCCGGTCCAGATACGCTATGGAAGGCCCGGATCCGCAGACGGGGCAATATCCCTGCCGCCAGGTACCTTCCACGTTCCAGGGAGCCTCCTTTCCGTCCCCATGCGGCGACAGCTCCACCAGAGCCCGCAGGACGGGCCCCAGCATGAAGCTGAACGCAAACAGCAGCACCTGTACGGGAACATCCAGATGCGCCGCGGTCTTTTCCACACTCTCGGCCGTCTCATTGAGCACGGCCTCAGCCAGAGCCACCGGGGCCTCCGGGCCCTGCGCGGCGTCCACGAAGAAGGCCCGCAGCTTCGCTTCGTGCGGCCTGATGATCTCCTGGGCCGCAAGCAGCGGGATCATGGTCTCGGCCGCAGCCCTGAGGGCTGTCCCGATTCCGGCAAGCGGCACCTCCGCCAGCAGCGGATAGCCCTGGGCGGCCCGTTCACGCTGCATCGCAGGCAGACGGACGCCGGCGGCTTCCAGCAGGGGCTTGAGCTGTGCGGGCAACGCGGCCCGGGCAGCCAGCAGCGGGGCAAAGGCTTGCAGGACAGGGGACAGGACAGGACGGCGGGCAAGGATACCGCTGACGGTTTCTTCCACGCTTTGGCAGGATACGGCCATGGATACTCCGGCTATCGAAGCCCGCGGGCTTCGGAGAGAGGGAGGGAACAGGGAGAAGGCGACGACAGTTAGCCGAAGGTCGCGTATTCGTAATAAAACTCGGCTTCCTCCGCAAGCAGGTAGATCACGCTGACTTCGTCAGGATCTGCCAGGAATGCCTTGGGATGGGTCTTTTTGACGACCTCCAGCCGTTTTTTGGCAAGGGCCAGGATCTCGTCCCGCTCGCCAAAGACCATGGCCCCGGTGGGGCAGGTCTTGACACAGGCAGGCAACATCCCGGCTGCGATGCGGTCGGAACACATGTCGCACTTGGCAAGGGTCTTTTTGACCTTGTCATACCTGGGGATATTGTATGGACAGGCATGGATGACGTCTGCCATGTCCTGTTCACTGAGCTTCCGGATCTTGTCGGTCACCAGCACGGCGCCGGTCTTGGGATCCTTGATCATGGCGCCGGGCACGGCCATGTCGGCCACATCCACGCAGATGGGCGTGACACAGTGACGGCACTGGTCCGGGAAGAAGTTCCAGACCACATTGCCCTGCTTGTCCAGATGCTCATGGAAACGAACGATCTTGTAGTTGTTGGGGTTCAGATCCGGCGGATTCTGATGGCTCCCCCGCTGCTTGGTCTCGTTGGCGGGCAGATCGTGCCATTCCTTGCAGGCAAGCTGACAGCCGCGGCATGCCGTGCAGCGTGTGGTATCTACTAAAAATGCTTTCGGCATATCTTTGCTCCTTGGGGGGCGTGCCCCGAAGGGCACGCCCGGTGCTGGTTAAGCAATTTCCGTCAACTTGTCCGCCTTGCGGATGTTCACACAACAGGCCTTCGCTTCGGGGATGGTCGTGTTGGGGTCACAGGCCACAATGGTCAGACGGTTGGTGGAGTCGCCGCATTTCGGCGTCGTCCAGCCATAAGCAAAGGGCATACCGATCAGATGGACAGTCTTGCCCATGACCTTGAACGGACGGATGCGGACCGTCACCATGGCAATGGCTTCCACCTTGCCGCGGGCGCTTTCCACGATCACGCCGTCACCGTTGGCGATGCCCTTTTCCTTGGCCAGCTCGGGGCTCATTTCCACATAGAGCTGGGGCTCGGCTTCAAGCAGGTTGGGCACATTGCGGGTCTCACCGCCGCCACACCAGTGTTCCGTCATGCTGTAGGTCGTCAGCACGATGGGATACTTGGGATCGGCCGCCTTGGCCAGTTTGTCCATATCACTGGTATGGAACTTGTAGACCGGGCTGCTCAGCTGCTTGGAGAAGGGATGCTGCGCCACGGGCGTTTCCGCCGGTTCGTAATGCTCGGGGAACGGGCCGTCCAGACGGCCGGGGCCGTACAACTGGGCATAGCCGTCTGTTGTCATGATATAGGCCAGCTTGCCGTTCTTGGTATCGGCCTGCGGTGCCCAGGGACCGTCCGGCACGTCGCCCACCCATTTCTTGCCGTCCCATTCGATGACGGCCTTCTTGGGATTGTAGGGCTTGCCGTTGAGGTCCACGGAGGCACGGTTGTACAGGATGCGCCGGTTGACCGGCCAGCACCACGACCAGTTGGGATACAGGCCGATGGCGGCCTGCATGGGCGTCTGGGTCGGGTCGCGCCGCTTGGACTTGTTGCCTTCTTCCTCCGTATAGCTGCCGGTGTACAGCCAGTTGAGGGACGAGGTGGTGCCGTCGGCCTGCAAATTGCCGAAGGCCGGGACCAGGTCGCCCTTTTTGTACAGACGGTTGCCGATCTTGGTATCGGCCCAGAAGAAGCCGTTGATGCGGCGGGTCCATTCCTCGGGATCGTACTTTTCGGGCCAGTTCAGCTTCAGCAGGGCTTCGGGCAGCTTGCCGCCTTCGGCCTTGTACATTTCACGCAGCTTGTTGATCAGCGGCACGAACATGTCAGCGAAGTTGCGGGCCTCGCCCGCCGGTTCCACGGCCTTGTCAAACCACAGCAGCCAGCGGCCGCTGTTGCTGATGGTGCCGGCCTTTTCCACACGATGGGCCGACGGCAACAGGAAGACTTCGGTCTTCATCTTCTTGGGGTCGACGCCGGGACGGTGCCAGTTGTCCGTGGTTTCGGAATTGTGCAGCTCGGCACAGACCATCCAGTCCAGATTGTCCAGGGCCTTGCGCATCTTGTTGGTGTTGGGGAAACTGTTCATGGGGTTGACGCCGAAGACAAAACCACCCTTGATCTTGCCGTGGTACATCTTGTCCATGACATACATGTACGAATAGTCCGCTCCAGGCTCGCCCTTGGGCAGCAGGCCGTAGCAGAAGTCGTTTTCCGGCTTTGCTTCTTCACCGAACCAGCCCTTGAGCAGGCTGGCGAAGTACTTGGGCCGGTTGCCCCACCAGTTGGCACTGTTGGGGATCTTGGTGACCGGGGTATTGGCCTTGTTGAACTGGGCCAGGGTCTGCCAGGGCGCCAGCGGCAGGCCGATATACCCGGGCAGCACATGGTACAGCAGGGCATGGTCCGTGGAGCCCTGCACATTGGGCTCGCCACGCAGGGCGTTGATGCCGCCACCGGCCACACCGATATTGCCCAGCAGCAGCTGCACCAGCGTGGAGCAGCGGATGTTCTGCACGCCCACGGTATGCTGGGTCCAGCCCAGTGCGTACAGGATGGTGCCGGCCTTGTCGGGCTTGCCCGTGGCACTGAACTGCTTGTAGACCTTGAGCAGGTTTTCTTCGGAAACACCCGTGATGTCGGAGACGTTCTTCAGGGTGTACCGCGAGTAATGCTTCTTCATCAGGTTGAAGACGCAGCGCTCGTGCTTCAGCGTGGCGTCACGCAGCGGGGCGCCGTCCGGGCCCTTTTCGAAGCCCCACTTGCTCTGGTCATACTTGCGCGCCTTGGCGTCATAGCCGCTGAAAAGGCCGTCCTTGAAGTCATAGCCCTTGCCGACGATGAACGAGGCGTTGGTATAGTTGACAACGTAATCGTGGAAATAGCTGTTTGATTCCAGGATGTAATTGACCATACCGCCTAGGAACGCGATATCCGTACCGGAGCGCAGCGGCACATGATAATCGCAACGGGCGGACGTGCGGGAGAACTTGGGGTCGACGTGGATAAGCGCCGCGCCGTTGTCCTTGGCCCGCATGATCCATTTGAACGAAACAGGATGATGTTCAGCGGCATTGCTGCCGATAATAAGAACCACGTCGGCATTCTTGATGTCGATCCAGTGGTTGGTCATAGCACCGCGTCCGAACGACTCTGCCAGAGCCGCAACAGTGGGGCTGTGTCAGACCCGTGCCTGGTGGTCCAATTGGACAACACCCAGGCCGCGCATGGCTTGATGGATAACGGCGCATTCCTCGTTGGAGGCGTGCGAGGTGCCCATCATGAAAATGCTTTCCAGACGGTTGACCGTCTGGCCCTTGCTGTTTTTGAGGATCAGATCCTTGTCACGCGTATCCTTCACGCGACGGGCGATCTTTTCCAGCATCCATCCCCAGTCCTTTTCTTCCCACTTTTCACTGTAGGGCGCCCGGTACAAGGGCTTGGTGAGGCGATGCGGATTCGTGTACATGGAGAACAGGGCGGCACCCTTGGCGCACAGGGAACCTTCGTTGACGGGGAAATCGGGATCCCCCTCTGTGCTGACGAGCTTGCCGTCGCGCACATAAGCGATGACCTGACAGCAGACGGCGCAGAACGGACAGATCGTGATGACTTCCTTTGCGCCCTCTATCTTGAGACTCCCGGCATAGGCCTGGGCCTCGCCGAGGTTGAAACCGAACTGGCTGAGCGAGAGGCAGAGGGCACTCACGCCTGCCAGTTTCAGGAATCCCCTTCGTGTGTAGCTCATAGGCTTCCTCTCCTGGGTCAGGATGAAACAGGTATATGCCGAAAGCCGAGCATGCCTGGCGGCTGCGGGGTCCGGCACGTTTTTTCTGTGAAGCGTTCCTGAAACAAAGCACTCCACAAAAAATGTTTTATGAAACCGTAGCACTGAAACAGAAAGTTCGCAAGGGGATACGGCAAATAAACAATCTCCCCCAAAGCGGGACATCCTGCGGCCCGGGACGCCAGCCGCCTTCTTCGGCTCCCCTTGTCGCCGAACGCTGCCGCACAAACAGGCAGCGACCAGAACCGCCCTCTGTGAAGAGCCCACCGCCCTGGGCCCTGACCACCAGGACCAGCTGCACTGCCGGATACGCGCGCAAATTGCTGCCAATAGCGCCGCAAACTTATTGATATCCGCGATCAGCAGCGCGATGCCTTCCGCGTCATCGGACAAGTCCTCTGGAGCGGCCGGGAATACTGATAGAAAGCAATTCGCCAGCTGCCAATAAAAGCGCAAAAAACGCGCGAACGTGTGCAAAAATGATGCACGTTCGCGCGTTTTCCTTTTTGAGCCTCTGCGCCCGAAATTCCTTGGCCTTCGCGGCCTTACGCTCAGGTGACGGCCTTGGTCCCCGCTGCCAATATTATCGCTCCCCTAGTCAAACTTATTTTAACTTATTCCCGGTCTACGGCGGTATGCAGAGGTATACGGAAAATACGAAAAAGGGTTTACGGACTATCCGTAAACCCTTGATTTTTTTATGGTACCGGGAGCGAGACTCGAACTCGCAAGGTGTCGCCACCGACGGATTTTGAGTCCGTTGCGTTTACCAATTCCACCATCCCGGCGTAGCTGCAGGCCAGAATCCCACAAAGTCGTTAGAGAGTACAGGCGATGCCTGCCTTCGTCAAGTTTTTTACCTCTGCTGCCTGCATTTCTTCAAAAAAATATCTCCATCGTCTTCTGGCAAAAATACCGTCTCCTGCTCAGGCCAAAGACCTGCAGACAGACAAGGCTCCTTGACGAATCTGTTTTCGTTCCCCTGCAGCCGTTCGATGCGTCTTGCCCGGCGGCATTCCCAGGCATCCACAGGATACTGACGCGCCCAGGCCTGCATAAGCTGCCGTTGCTGGCGGCTCATGCGGTACTGCCTGCCATAGCTGTCAGCCATGTACAGACAGGAACGCGCGATCTGCCCGCGTGCCCGCTCCGGTGGCTCTGCCTTGTTGCCGATGATCTTCATGGAACAGGAACCAAAGGCGGAAGGGACACCCGGCCCCAGCATCTGGAAATTTTTGTTGGACCGTACGGCATTGACCGAGCCTATGGCGGGATACAGGTTATACATGTCGGCCTGCATGCGGCGGTAATCGGCGTTCATTTTTTCCGCACACGCCCGCCCCCGAAAGGATTTGCCCTTGCGGTCGATGCAACGGGCGTGACCTTCCCGCCATTCTGGAAATGCCCTGCCGAAATTCTCGGCCGGGACAACGTGCTCCCACTCCACACGAAGTGAACGTTTGCGGTGCTTGTCGGTCGTGAATCCCTGCGGCAACTGGACCCGTTTGTGCTCATCGAACACGGCGCCGCAATAGAGCGTCTGGCGATGATCGTAGTACACTTCCTGCTCCAGCAGCCGCTTGGCTTTGGCGAAACTTTCATTGTTCGTATTGCCCGCTGCCCTGCCCTGCACAGGCAGGACCAGCAGCACGGCCCACAGCAGCGCTCCGGCTCTCCTCATGATGGTCCCCCGAGAATGTCCGCGCATGGTCTGGTCACGGTCCGTCCAGAACGTGAACTCCGCGAACTATCTTCGAGAGGTATAGAAAATAAAATTATCTATATCAAATTTTATATATACCTCGGTGACATCCGGGAAAAGCCCATAAAAAAAGGCCCTCTCCAAAAAGACGGGCCTTTCATGTCCTGCCTCAGCAGGGGCAGCGAAAATACGAGGCTACAGAATATACTGGCTCAGATCCTGATCTTCCCGGACATCGCGCAGGTGCTCCTGCACATAGGCCCGGTTGACCACGATCTGCGCACCGGGCATGTCCGGTGCATCGAAAGAAATATCCGCCAGAATCTTTTCCATGATGGTGTAGAGACGACGCGCGCCGATGTTCTCACTGGTGGCATTGATCTCTTCGGCAAAAGCGGCGATCTCTTCGATACCGTCTTCCGAGAACTGCAGACGGATCTGCTCCGTCCCCAGCAGGGCCGCATACTGGCGCGTCAGGGCATTGTGGGGTTCCGTCAGGATGCGCAGGAACTCTTCCCGGCCCAGGGCATTGAGTTCCACCCGCAGGGGGAAGCGCCCCTGCAGTTCGGGGATCATGTCGGACGGCTTGCTGAAATGGAAAGCCCCGGCCGCGATGAACAGGATATGGTCCGTGCGCACCATGCCGTACTTGGTGTTGACCGCTGAGCCTTCCACGATGGGCAGCAGGTCGCGCTGCACACCTTCGCGCGAGATATCGGAGGTGCGGTTCTGGGAAGAGCTGGCGATTTTGTCGATCTCATCGATGAAGATGATGCCCATCTGCTCCACACGCTCGCGGGCCTTGTCCACCAGGGCCTCCTGATCCACCAGTTTGCCGGATTCTTCCTGGATCAGGACGTTATAGGCCTCGCGGACCTTCATCTTGCGGCGGCTGCGACGCGGCGGGAACGCCTTGCTGAACATGTCCCGCACCTGGTTCCCCATTTGCTCCATACCCGGGATGGCGAACATGTCCACCCCCTGGGCAGGCTGCTCAGTCACTTCGACTTCCACTTCGCGGTCATCCATGAAACCCAGCCGGAACTGCTGGCGCAGTTTTTCACGGGTGTCATTGCGATCACCGCCAAAGGAATTGGGCAGCAGCAGATCCAGCAGTCGGGATTCGGCCGCCGCTTCGGCGGCAGCCCGGACGCGGGTGTTTTCCTCTTCCCGCACAAGAGTGATGCCTATCTCCATAAGATCACGCACCATGGATTCCACATCGCGGCCCACATAGCCCACTTCCGTGAACTTGGTGGCCTCCACCTTGATGAAGGGGGCCCCGCTCAGCTTTGCCAGACGGCGGGCTATCTCCGTTTTCCCCACACCGGTGGGGCCCATCATGATGATGTTCTTGGGCGCGACTTCGTCACGCAGCTCCTCAGGAAGATGCTGACGACGCCAGCGATTGCGGACAGCAACAGCGACCATGCGCTTGGCCTGCTCCTGTCCCACCACGAATTTATCCAGTTCTGCCACGATTTCACGCGGGGTGAGTGTGCTCATTGCATCTCCTGCACGTCCATTGACGCTCTCTTTTCCAGCCGGACAGTACCGTATAAAAGGTCCGGCATTTTTTCGGCAGTCATGCCTTTCTATATATGGGCATGATTTTTCTTCTGACAATGCCCCCATTGCCGGGAACCCGCCTTTTTTCTATCATGCCCCATGCACCTTCCCCCTATTCTTCCCCCCCTGCCTCCGGCCCCTGACTGGCTGCCGCCGCTGCTGGGCATGGCGGTCCTCCTCCTGCTCCTGGGCATGGCGGTGCGCGGCACCTGCCGGCGATGCCTGATGATCCTCCTGTTTCTGCTGGCCCTGGCGGCCTTCCCGCATCGTGACCTGACCATGTTCGCCCTGGGAGGGCTTGCCGTCTGGTGCCTGATGCCGGGCCGCGATTCAGGCAAAAAAGGGCCAAGCGGCAGATCCTGAACCCGGCGTCGCGTATGCCCGCCTGCACCGTCCTCGGGACGTGTGCCCAGGTGCCCGCGTGACGTTCCGCCAGGACATACGGCATACCTTCGGGCCAGTACGCGTCCTGCCCGTGCTCCACGCACGGCAGCCAATAAAAAAGGCCGGACGAACCGGCCTTTTTTATTGGCTGCCCTAGCGCAGTCCCTATTCGGCGACCTTGCCCGCCGGGCCCTTGGTCAACATCTTCTGGCTGATATAGATCACGACCAGAAGACCGCAACCGATGGCATCCGTGATGGCGCCGGGGGTGATCAGGGTGATGGCGCCCGCCAGCAGGATCAGACGTTCCCACCAGTAGAGATCACGCCGCCAGTACCCCACACTGGCAAAGGACAGGCTGGCGATGCCCAGCGCCGCGGTGGAGGCGTAGAAGAGCACTTCCCAGCCGGTGGCGCCGATCATCAGCAGGCCGGGATTGTAGCAGAAGATGTACGGGATCAGGAAGCCGGCCAATGCCAGCTTGACTGCCATGAAGCCTGTGGCGTTCGGCTCTGATCGTGCGATCCCCGCCGCTGCATAGGCCGCCAGGGCCACAGGGGGCGTCAGGTCGGCCAGGATGCCGAAGTACAGGATGAAGAGGTGCGCCGCCATGGCAGGCACGCCAAAGTGCATGATGGCCGGGGCCGCGATGGTGGCCAGCACGATGTACTTGGCCGTGGTGGGCAGGCCCATGCCCAGAACGATGGAGGCCAGCATGGTCAGCAGCAGGGTCAGGGCAAAGCTGTCGGCCGAGATGGTCAGGATGGCGTTGGCCAGCTTCAGGCCGAGACCGGTCAGGGTCACCACGCCGATGACGAAGCCGGTGCAGGCGCAGGCGGCGGCGACCCCCAGGGCCAGGCGGCCACCGTTTTCCATGGCCTGCAGGACGCCCTTGAGGGACAGATAGTTGGTCTGGGCCAGGGCACGCGCCACATTTTCATTGCTGTAGCGGGCACCGTGCCAGGTTTTCCAGTTTTCCGCCACCAGGGAAATGACCACGGTGGTCACGATGCAGTAATACGCGGCCTTGAGCGGCGTGTAGCCCTGCATGAGCATGTAGATCAGCACGATGATGGGGATCAGCAGATAGCCGCCCTGGCGCAGCACCACCCAGGTACGGGGCAGGCGTTCCTTGGGGATCCCCCTGAGGCCCAGACGTTTGGCTTCCATATGCACCATGAAGCCCACGGCCAGATAATACAGCAGCGCGGGGATCAGGGCCGCCTTGGCGATCTCCACATAACCGACCCCCAGGAACTGGGCCATGATGAAGGCCGCAGCCCCCATGATGGGCGGCATGATCTGGCCACCGGTGGACGAGGCGGCTTCCACGGCGCCGGCAAAGGCGCCGCGATAGCCCACGCTCTTCATGAGCGGGATGGTGAAGGTACCGGTAGACACCGTGTTGGCCACGGAAGAACCGGAGATGGTGCCGAAGAAACCGCTGGCCAGCACGGCCACCTTGGCGGGACCGCCCACATAGCGGCCGGCGGCAGCCAGGGCCAGGTCGATGAAGAATTTGCCCAGACCGGTGCTGTGCAGGAAGGCACCGAACAGGATGAACAGGAAGACAAAGGAAGCCGACACGCCCAGCGGCATGCCGAACAGGCCTTCTGTGGTCAGGTACATGTGCGAGACGATACGCTGTACGGAGAAGCCGGGATGCCCCAGCATGCCGGGGATCAGGTTGCCGAACTTGGCGTACAGCAGAAAGACCACGGCCACCAGGGTGATGGGGAGGCCCACGATGCGGCGGGTCGCTTCCAGCACCAGCAGGATGGACGCGCAGCCCATGATGAAGTCCAGCTCGGTGGCCGGACCGGCATCCAGCACGATGATGTCGTACTGCCAGACGATATAGCCGCAGACAACGGCCCCGGCGATGGCCAGGATGGCGTCATACCAGGCCAGTTTGTTCATATTGCCCGTGGCGCGGGCAGGGTACAGCAGATAGATCAGGGTCAGCACAAAGCCCAGATGTACCGCGCGCTGGATCTGCGGCGCAAAGGGCGCCGTCGCGGCCGTGTACAGGTGGAAGGCGGAAAAGGCGATACAGAGGATCTTGATAAAAATATCGAGCCACCCCTTGAAGGAGCGGTAAACGGATTCCTTGTCGTATTTGGCAACGATCTCGGAGACGTCCACGGTCTCCTGGATCCTTTCCACGGCGTCGGAATCGAGTTTGTTGCCTTCTTCCAGGGCAAATCCCCCTGCCCCTTTTTCATCAATCATATGCATTCTTTTTTCGTGGCTCATCCTCTCATGTCCTGTGTAAGTATGCGCGGCGTGACCTGTCACGCCAAGTCAATGTTCCCAAATGGCATCAGGGTAAAACGACTGTAAGGGTAATGGCTTGTCCCGGCTCCAGCAGGGAATTCAGGGGGATCTCCGTTTGTCCCCCGCCCTCTTCAGGCAGCAGCAGGGTGTGGTTCGCCACACGTCCCACGCGCACGTCAAAGGAAGGCAGGGCCATATGATACCCGCTGATGACAACTTTTCCGTTTTCCGTATACATCCGCTGTCCCGGGCCCGGCTGATGCGGCAGGCCGGCCCCGAAATCCTGATAGACCGTTTTTTCCAGATAGATGCAGCCCCCGCTGACACTGAACCAGTCCTCCACCGGACTCAGAGCGACGGAATGCCTGTAACGAATGGCAAACGCGCTGCCGTCCGGTGCTGGACGGCTGAAAAGTTCCCTGCCGCTGCTGTCGCGCAGCACCAGGCGTTGCATATCCTGCGCCTGCACACTGGAAAAAAGATGCGGCGCAACCCACAGCATGCCCGCCATGCAGACCAGCATGGCCAGCAGAAAAGCGATGGTATTGCGCCGCATCATCATATGATCCCGAATCAACTGTCTGCCTGGGGGCCCTAATTACTTGATGTCCAGGCCCTTTTCCTTGAAGTACTTGACCGCACCGGGATGGAAGGGGATGGTCACACCGTCAGCGGCGTGCGCCAGAGAGATCTCGGAACCCTTGTTATGCGCCTTGGCCACATCGGGCAGGTTGTCATACAGGGTCTTGGTCAGGGTGTAGGCCACATCGTCAGGCATGTCCTTGTTGGCCACCAGGATGCACTGCACGGACAGGGTGGGCACAGCGTCCTTCTGGCCCAGGTAGGTACCGGCCGGGATGGAGTCCTTCACCAGGTAGGGGAACTTCTTGACGATCTCGTCGACCTTCTGGCCGGCCAGGGGCACGAAGACCACTTCCTGGGCGGTGGTGATGTCCTGGATGGCGGGGTTGGGCGTACCGATGGTGAACACGAAGCCGTCCACCTGGCGGTCCTTGAACTGGTCGGCGGTTTCACCGTAAGGCAGGAAGATGGGTTCGATGTTCTTGTAATCCAGTCCGTAGAAGCCGAAGATCTGGCGGCAGTTCACTTCGTTGCCGCTGCCGCGGGCGCCCACGGAGACCTTCTTGCCCTTGAAGTCTTCGAGAGACTTCACACCGCTATCCTTGCTGGCCACCACATGCAGATATTCAGGATACAGGCGGCCGATGACGCGCACGTTGTCCAGCTTGCTGCGGAAGGGAGCCAGACCGTTGAAGGCGGAATCGGCAACGTCGTTCTGCACCATGGCAAAGTCCACATCACCGGCCTGGACCAGACGCATGTTCTCACCGGAAGCACCGGTAGCCTGGGCCGTCACGGAGATGGCGCCGTTGCTCTTGTTGGTGATCACCTGGGCAATGGCACCGCCCAGGGGGAAATACACCCCGGAGGTCCCGCCGGTAGCCAGGGTCAGGCGTTTGGTATCGGCATGGGCCAGCGAAGCGGCCAGCAGCAGACCCGCGGCCAGGACAAGACTGAGAACTTTTTTCATACGACTCTCCCGAGAAGAGGTTATAGAACGCATCGCCCAAAAAACGGCGTCCTCACTACCATCGTTGTCCATATACCAAATGCGCAAAAAGGGCAAATCAGGCGCCCTGCACCTTCCCGATGGCCGGGCCATTTGACTTGCTCCCCGGCAAGGGCATATCATGGCAAAAGCGAGACACCATGCATCCAGCCAAGGAGATACACATGGTCAAGCGTCATCTCAGCCTTCTGGCCGTGGCAGCGGCGTGCATCTTCCTGCTCGGCGGCTGCGCCAGCAAATACGGCGCGCAGACGACCCAGGTCAACTATTACCCCCAGTGCTACTCTCCTGTGGCCCAGCTGCGGGCCGATGAGGACAGGGTCACCAACAGCACGGCGGGAGGGGCTGCGGGCGGTGCCCTGCTGGGCGCCCTCATCGGCGGCCTGGCCACCGGCAAGGTGGAAGGCGCCCTGGCCGGTGCCGTGGCCGGTGGAGCCGCGGGCGCCGTGGGCGGGAACATCTACGGCAAGTCCCAGCAGCGGGAGAACGACCGCCGGCTGCTGGCCAGCTATGCCGCCCAGCTGGGCGAGGACAGCGCGGGCATGGATCGCGCCACCGCCGCCGCCCGTCTCTCGGCCCGCTGCTATGATGACCAGTTCAAAAAGGCCGCGGCCCAGTACAAGGCCGGAAGCATAACCCGGCAGGACTTCCAGGACCGCTACATGGAGATCCGCAGCGGTCTTGAGGAAACCTCCCGCATCCTGAAGCTCACCTCCGACCATGTCATCGAGCGCGACGCCGAATACCAGAAGACCCTGGCCCAGGCTCAGGCCAAGGGGCAGGTGTCGCAACGCCAGCAGGCCCCCCGCAAGGAAAAGAAGGCGTGGAACAATTCCCGCCGCGAGCTGGAAAGTACCCGCCAGGACGTGGACATGCGCCTGGCCACGTATGAGCAGACCGTCAACAATCTGATGCTGTAACAGCAGGGCGCCCTTCTTCCCCCGCGAGAAGTGCGCCCTTTTTTCGGAGCATATCCTCATGGCTGACGATCCCGGCAAAAGCACCGCTGATGGCCCCCGCCCCGATACCGCTGAAACCACGCACGCCCCCGGTGACGGCGCTTCTTCCGGCGGCATGGGGCCCGCCCCCCAGGGCATCCCGGTCCCTGTCCCCTGGTACCGCCGTCCCCTGTTCTGGGGCATCGTCCTGTCCCTGCTGATCCTGGCCCTGCTCGGCTGGCTGCTCTGGAAGCAATGGCAGGCCGCCCAGGCGGAAAAGCAGGCCCAGGAAGCCGCCCTGGCAGCCCGGCTGGCCAAAAATGCCGAGATGGACGCCTATCTTGCCCAGCTGCGGGCCCTGCTCAAGGAAGAGCCCTGCGTCATCAAGGAAAAGCTGGCGCAGCTGCCGCCCCCTCCCGACGCCGTCCCCGGTGCCGTGCCCGGCGGCCGCTCCGGCGAGCCCCTGCAGATCCCGTCCGATGTGGCGCCCCAGGGCACGCCGGTCACACCGCAACAAGCCCCGGCCCGCCCCGGCAGCATGGCCCAGCTGCTGGAACAGAGCACGGTCCTTGTGCTGGCCCGGCAGCCGCAGGGCCTGTCCATGGGATCCGGCTTTTTCATCTCCCGCCGTCATGTGCTGAGCAATGCCCATGTGGTGGGCAATGCCGGCCAGGCTTTCATCATCAACAAGGCCACAGGCGGTGTCCTGCAGGCCACCGTGCGCCATCGCAGCACGACCGGGGGCCGGGACTTCGCCCTGCTGGAGCTGCCGGCCGATGCGGACATCACGCCGCTGGAATTCGCACCCGGTGTGGAGCGCACCCAGCGCGTCAGCGCCTGGGGCTTTCCCGGCGCCGTGACCAATGACGACCCCAAGTTCATGGCCCTGTTGCAGGGCAATGCCTCGGCCGTGCCCGAGGTAGTGTACACGGAAGGTGTTGTCAGCGTCATCCTGGACCGCACACCGCCGCTGGTCGTGCATACGGCCACGGTCTCGCAAGGCAACAGCGGCGGCCCCCTGGTCAACGAGCAGGGGCAGGTGGTGGGCATCAACACCTTCATCAAGCTCGATGATGCCTCCTACCGCCAGTCCAGCATCGCCATCGTGGGCAGCAGCATCACCGCCTATTTGCGGGAGATCGGCATCGGATTCTCCCAGGCCGCAGCAACGCCTGCCGCCGCGCAGGCACAAGACGGAAAGGCCGATGGCCAGAAAGGGGTGAGACCATGAGCGTTTTCCTGCTTACCAGCCAGCGCAACGCCATGCGCGCCCTGGCCAGCCAGGGCATCTTCGCCACGGACTGCCACGCCCAGGTCAGCAGCATCATCGGCCAGCACCTGGGTCCGGCCCATGCCGCCCTCATCGCCGAGCCACAGCACGATCCCGGCCAGCAGCGCATCGACTGGTACGCCAGCGTGGACGGGACCGCCACGCCGGTAAGCGCGCTCCCCGCCGAAGAGGCGGAACGCCTGCGGGCCCGTGCCGGGGAGCTGGCCCGGGACATCCTGCACCTGTCGGAACAATGGGGAAAGGACGCCCAAAGCCGCGAGGCCCTGGCCGGCCAGATGCTCGCCCTGGTCCTGCAACACCCCCAAGAAGACGATCTCTGGTCCGTGGGCGGCCAGCCCGTACTGGTGAACTGGGGCTTTGCCCCGGGAGCCGTCGGTGCCATGCCTCAGGACCTCAGCCGTGTGGGCGGCGCCATCCCCGTGGCTGCCGCGGCGGCCCCCGCTGCAGCGGCAGCCGTGCCCGTGGCCGCTGCCGGCAGCGGTTGTCTTGGCTGGCTGCTGCCGCTCCTGCTGGCCCTGCTCCTGCTCTGGCTGCTGCTGGCGGCCCTGGGCATCCTGCCCTCTCCCCTGCCCGCGTCCTGCCTCAGACCGGCGGCCGATCCCCGTCTCGACCAGGCCACCCAGGCAGCGGAAAAGCAACGGAGCGAACTGGAAGAGCTGCTGCGCCAGCTGCGGGAAAAAGCCCTGCTCTGCAAACCGCCGCAGCCCAAGCCGGAACCGAAGCATGAACCCGCAAAGCCCGATCCTGAAGTGGTCACGCCCCAGCTGGTGCCTGACAAACCCATCGAACCTGCGCCCGAGCCCAAACCGGAACCCAAGCCCGAGCCCAAGCCCAAGCCCCGCAAGAACGAGGATCTGAACATCCCCGCCGATGCGGCCAAAAAGAACGACCTGAGCTTCCTGGAAGGTTGCTGGCAGAGCGATACGGGCCTGTTCTCGCACCCGTCCAATACGCCCATCATCGCCGAGTACTGCTTCGACAAGAAGGGACAGGGACGGCGCTTCGTGCGCGAGGAGAACGGCCAGGTCTGCAGCGGCCCGGCCACGGCCAGGTTCGAGGGCAACCGCCTTGTCTGGCGGGCCGGGACGGCCCCCTGCCCCAGGGGCAACCAGTATGTGCCCCAGCAGGTGCAGTGCACCGGCAACGACAAGAGCACCCGCTGCCAGGGCGTGGAACAGAGCAAACGCAACCTGCGCTGGAAAGCTGACTTCAAGAGGAAATAAGCATGGATGCCATCCCCCACTACCTTTCGCCCGTGAGCATCATCCCCGGCGGATGCCCCCAGTTTCTGGACTTCGCCCTGCCGCTGGAAGCCCTGGGCAAGCACGTCCGCTATTTCTATGAAGAGCTCAAGGGAGAAGGCAGCGGCGGCCGCTACACGCATTTCCTCCACTGCCTGGATAACCGCGACAACGTCTTCACCGACCAGCTGACCGGCAGGGAGTATACGGGCGACACCTATTCCATGCAGGCCGCCAAAGAGCTCAGGACCTGGGACGGCCAGTGGCTGCCCGTGCCCTTCCTGCGCACGCTGGAACAGTGCTGGCCCGACGGCGGCAAATGCTTCGAATGCGGTCCCTCCAACTGGGCCCGGGCCCGGGTCATGCCGTCCAGCAGGGACCCGAACGTGCTGCGCGTGGTCATCCTCTTCGACACCACCGTGGAAGAGCGCCCCGCCGGCGAGGACCGCTATCACGCCCTGTCCCCCCAGGATGTCAGCGCCCACGGGCATTTCATGCTGGCGCATCATGTGCGGGACAATTCCTGGTTCCTCAACGAGGCCTGGGTGGACCAGTGGCTGCTGGAGCTGTACACGGCACGCAACCAGGGCAAACGCCGCGGCGCGGCCTGGGGCGAGGAGGATCCCTATGTGCTCAAGCATCTGGCCAGCTATCTCACCTGGCTAGACATCGTGCGTCTGGCCGTCAAGGACGTGGCCGTGCAGGTCATCAATCCTGCCCGGGACACACCGGTGGACGTGGACCTGATCCTGGACATCGGCAACTCCCGCACCACGGGCATCCTGGTGGAGACGCCGCCCCAGTGCAGTACGGACCTCAACCAGAGCTATGTGCTGCGCCTGCGCGATTTGAGCCAGCCCGATCTGGAATATGCCGACCCGTTCGAGACCCGGGTGGAATTCGTGGACGCCACCTTCGGCAACGATACCCTGAGCCGCCGCTCCGGCCGCCAGACCCCGGCCTTTGCCTGGCCCTCGGCCGTGCGCATCGGCCCCGAAGCGGCCCGCCTGGCCACGCAGGCCATCTGCGCGGAAGGCACCACCGGCATGTCCAGCCCCAAGCGCTACCTCTGGGACGAACGCCCGTGGCAGCAGACCTGGCGCTACAACACCAGCGGCAACACCGAACCCATGGTCAACCGCGGTCTGTTCGCCCGCCAGCTCAATCCCCAGGGCACGCCGCTCTCCTGCTTCGACGATCCCCTGTTCCGCCGCAGCCCTTCCCTCAGGAAGCAGCAGCCCGAACCGGTGTTCGAGTCCCTGTTCACGCGCTCCTCGCTGATGATGTTCATGCTGGGCGAGATCCTCACCCAGACGCTCATCACCATCAACTCGCCCGCCACCCGTGCCCGGGGACGGCTGCCCAACCTGCCCCGGCGCCTGCGCCGCCTCATCTTTACCGTGCCCACGGCCATGCCCGTGGCGGAAAAACGCATCTTCCGGCGCTGGGTTCTCTGGGCCGTCAAGGTCATCTGGGAAGGTCTCGGCTGGTCGGAATGGTATGTGCCGCCGCAGCAGCAGAACAGGATCCGGTCCGGGGATTACCGCACCAGCCCGCTGGTACGCTGCGACTGGGACGAAGCCAGCTGCTCCCAGCTGGTCCTGCTCTACAACGAGCTCACCGTCAAGCAGCACGGCGATGCCCACCATCTGTTCCGCCTGATGGGCAAGAAACGTGCCCGCTACAACGATCATCCCTGCGTGCGCATCGCGTCCATCGACATCGGCGGCGGCACCACGGACCTGTCCATCACCACCTATGAACTGGCCAGCGGCGAAGGCGACACGGCCCGCATCGTACCGCATACCGAATTCCGCGACGGCTTCAACATCGCCGGTGACGAAGTGGCCCGCGAGGTGGTGCTCCAGCACATCATCCCGGCCGTTTCCGATGCCCTGCAGGCCCGGGGCGTCCAGGAGCCGCGCCTGCTGCTGGCCCAGCTTTTCGGCCGCGATACCATCGGCATGTCGCAGGAGCAGCGCAACACCCGCATCCGTCTGGTGCGGCAGGTGGCCCTGCCTGTGGCCCTGGGCCTGCTGCGTGTGTGCGAGCAGGACAGCGACGTCCATCTGGACCAGACCTGCACCCTGGGGGATTTCTTCGAACCTGCCGTGGGCGATGCCCCGGCAAACGGCCGGAACGAAGAAGACGATGCCCGGAACGAAAACGCCGCTTTCCGTCCCGGCCCCCTGGCCCTGCGCCCGCAGCAGTCCACCCTGGATGCCGTGACGGCCCTGGTACGCGACACCGTGCCCGGGCTGGACGATTTTTCCATCATGGATGTGCCCATCACGGTCAGCCCGCAAAAGCTCCAGGCCACCATCCAGCGGACGCTGGCCCCCACGCTCTCGGCCCTTTGCGAGCTGGTGCATCTGTACGATACCGACATGCTGCTGCTGACGGGCCGTCCCAGCGCCTGGAAGGTGGTCGCCTCCACGATCATGGCCAAACTGCCCGTGCCGCCGGACCGCATCATCCCCATGCGCCGCTATCATGTGGGCAGCTGGTATCCTTTCCCCGATACGCTGGGCCGCATCCAGGACCCCAAGACCACCGTGGTCGTGGGCGCCATCCTCTGCGCTCTGGCCGAAGGGCATATCGAAGGGTTCTCCTTCGATTCCAACGCGCTGCGCCTGACCTCCACCGCCCGCTACATCGGCGAGCTGGACATCAATACCCAGCTGCGCGCCGCCAAGGTCTGGTTCAAGGTGGATGTGGACGCCAAAAGCGGCGTGGAGCTGAACCGTACCGTGGCCTTCAATGGCCAGCTGGGCATCGGCTACCGCCAGCTGGGGGCCGAGCGCTGGCCGGCCACCCGCTATCACCTGCTGACCTTCGCCAGCGAAGACGCCCGCGCCCGCGCCTCCGGCCGCCTGCCCTACAAGGTGGACGTCACCCTCAACGTGGCCGAAGTTCTGGATGACGAGGACATGCCCGCCAGCGGCGGCGAACGGGAGGAACGCAGCGAAGGGGAATTCAGCATCACCGCCATCACGGACAATGCCGGCAACTTCGTCCCGCCCCGGGATCTGGAGATCCGTCTGCAGACCCTGCCCACGGACGAAGGCTACTGGCTGGATACCGGCGTCGTGAACGCCGCCAACTAGCGACGGACAGACAGGAGCATCATCATGCAGGAACAAGACATCCAGCTGGCAGCACGCTGTGCCCGTCTGGCGGAACAGTCGCGCCATGCCGCCGCCTGGCTGGCCGACAATCGCGAGACCGTGGGCAGCGAATGTACCACGCTGCAAAAAGAGATGCGCCGGGCCGCCCGCTTTTTCGGCAAGTGCGAACAGGCCGCCCGCCGCAAGATGTGCGTGGGCGTCTTCGGCCCCAGCCAGTCCGGCAAATCCTACCTCATCTCGGCCCTGGCCCGCGACAGCCGCGGCGATCTGCTGGCGGACTTCTGCGGCCGCACATCGGATTTCATCACCGAGATCAATCCCGAGGGCGGCAAGGAATCCACCGGCCTGGTGACCCGCTTCACCACCACGCCGCCCCAGGGGCTGACGCCGGAATTCCCCATCCGTCTGCGCCTGCTTTCCGAGATGGACGTGGTCCGTGTGCTGGCCAATACCTATTATGCCGACTGCGAGCACAAGCAGATGCCCGATGCCGACGCCATGCGGTCCGCCCTCGAACGTCTGACGCAGACGGCCCGCCAGTCGTCGCCCGGCGTCAGCAGCATCACCGCTGATGACATGGAGGACCTGCGCGAATACCTCAACCGCAACTTCCTTTCCAAGCCGCGCGTCCAGATGCTGCAACAGGGCTACTGGGCACAGGCCGTCAGCCTGGCCCCCCTGCTGCCCCTGAGCTACCGGGCGGAACTTTTCGGCATCATCTGGAACAGCCAGCCCAAATTCCAGCAGCTCTTCCTCGAACTTTGCCAGGCCCTGGAGGCCCTGGGCAACCCGGCCGAGGCCGACTGCCCGCTGGAGGCCCTGCTGCCGCGCCAGACCAGCATCATCGACGTGGCCCTGCTGGCCGGGCTGGGGACCGGCAGTACGGAAGACCGCCTGACCCTGCTGGGCACGGAGGGACGCAAGGCCGCCCTGCCCCGTGCCGTGGTCACTGCCCTGACGGCGGAGATCACCATCTTCATGAGGGAACAGCCGGACGACTTCTTTTCCTACACGGACCTGCTGGACTTTCCTGGCTACCGCTCCCGCCTCAAGATCCTGGACCTGGACAAGGAGCTGGAACGCGAGGGCGCGCTGCAGAACCTTTTCCTGCGCGGCAAGGTGGCCTACCTGTTCGAACGCTATTGCGAAGAGCATGAACTGACCAGCATGCTGCTCTGCATCGGCCCCGGCAACCAGGAAGTGCAGGATCTGCCCCGTGCCGTGTACGACTGGATCTGCTCCACCCACGGCGAAGACCCGGCCCACCGTGCCGGAAAGGCGCCCTCCCTATTTTTCGTGCTCACCAAGATGGACATGGAGTTCGAGAAAAAAGCCGGATCGCCTTCCGTGGAACAGCGCTGGAACACGCGCCTGCAGTCCTCCCTGCTGGACTTTTTCGGCAAGCAGCATGACTGGCCCACCAACTGGGACGGCGCCCACCCCTTCCGCAACATCTTCCTGTTGCGCAACCCCAATTTCCGTTGCGAGGCCATCTTCACCTTCGATGCCCAGGGCAACGAAAGCGGCATCCGTCCCGACCAGACAGCCTATGTGGAAGAAGTGCGCCGGGCCTTTGTGGATTCGCCGCTGGTGCGCCGCCATGTGGACGATCCCGAAGCCGTCTGGCAGGCGGCCATGACGCTCAATGACGGCGGCATCAGCCTGCTGCGACAGCGCCTGCGCCCCCTCTGCAACCCCGAGCTCAAACGGCATCAGATCGGTGTGGGGCTGGACGAACAGGCCGAACGCGTCCTGACGGCGCTGCGTGTCTACTACCAGAGCGATGACCGCGAGGAACTGCGCCGTCAGAAAGAGGCCCTGGCCCGCGATCTGGCCGTTCTGCTGGCCCGCGTGGCCCAGAACCAGACCTTCGGCGAGATGCTCCACCGCCTGCAGGTCAGCGATCATGACCTGTATGTGCTGTGCGCGCAGGTCACGTCCGCCACGCCCGAGGCGGAAAACGGCGGGGCCGCGCCTGCCTCCATCGGGGTGCGCGTCTCGCAGCAGGACATACTGGACGATCTTTTCGGCGATGAAGCCCCTGTGGCCACCGGGATGCCCGGTACGCCACCCGTCACAGGCAAGGACGGCGCGGCCGAGCTGGCCGAAGCCGTGTTCGATGCCTGGGTGGAGCAGGTCCGCCAGTTCGCGGCCGACGCGGAGACGCGCACCTTCTTTGCCATGCCCGCGCGCGAGCTGGACCAGTTCTGCCACGAACTGCTGCTCTCGGCCCAGCGCTGCCGGGTACGCCAGCAGATGGAGGAAGACCTGCGTGCCTGCTCCGCCTACAGCAACCTCGAGCGGGAACGCCTGCTCTGGAAACAGGCCAGCCTGGCCGCAGATGCCATCAACGCCTTCGTGGACTGGCTGGGCTTCGATCCGCGCCGCCACAGCGAGCAGGAACGCACCATCCTCTTCCGGGACAAGCCCGTGGTCCTTTTCCCGGCCGTCAGCGATCCCGTGGGAGAACCGCTCATCGGCGAGGTGGAAGCGCCCTATGACCGGCAATGGTATACCGACTGGCTGCGCGCCCTGATGCACGGCATCACCGCCAACGCGGACTTCGACGGCCGGCAGATCCGCAACCCCCAACAGAACAAACGCCTGTATGACATCCTGCAGGCATTCAAAGGATAACGATGAAAGCCATCATTGCCCCTGATGCCGCGCGTACGCCCGGCGCGGCCGTCATCTGCGTGTACGATGCCCCCGGCGCGGGCCCGGCCGATGTGGCCATCTATTCGGGCGACGGCAAATACCTGTCCGCTTCCGGCTGGCAGGAAAGCCGTGTCCCTCTGCCTGTGGACGCCCATGATGACGACAGCGGCTGCCTGCGCCTGCAGGTAGGTGCGGCCGTGGTGGACAATCTGGACAAGCTGGAACGCTATCTGTTCATGGCCGGTGACAAGAAATGCGTTCTCCAGATCCAGGATCTCGTCTATTCCCGCATGCAGGGCGGGGACGGCATGGGCCATGCGGCCTCCCCTGCTGCGCCTGCGTCTGCGCCGCAGCCGGTGCTGCTCCCTGAGCCTGAGCCGGAACCGGCCCCCATGCCCGCACCGGCTGCCGCCCCCGAACCGGAAGCGGAGCCTTCGCCGCTGCTGGCCGGAGCACCGCTGGACATGGACCAGCCCGCTGCGGAGACCGCGAAGGAAAAAAGATCATCCGGCAGCCTGCTCTGGATCGTCCTGGGACTCGTCCTGCTGGCCCTGGCCGCGGCCGCTGTCTGGTGGTTCTTCCTGCGGGCCACGCCTCCACCGCCCCCGCCCATGGCACCGCAAGCTCCGCCGGCCCAGCAGGAGGCAGCGGCCGGGACGAAAAAAGCCCCGGCGGCTCCTGCCGCGGTGGCGCCCTTGCAGCAGGCCCGCGAACATTTGCGCGGCACGGCGGATCCTGCCACCAGCCTGGAGCTGGCCCGTCCCCTGCGTACGCCCCAGGCCGGCAACGATGAGAGCGACGCGGCCTTCCTGCTGCTGGAAGACGCTGCCCAGAAGGGCAATGCCGAAGCCATGTTCCTGGTGGGCCAGTTCTATGATCCGCAGTCGGACCTGCCGCGCGGCAGCATCCCCGCGGACATGAGCCAGGCGAAACACTGGTATGAAAACGCCAAAAGCAAGGGCTATGCGGAAGCGGACAAGGCGCTGGCGGCCCTGCGCCGCCATGTGGAAGGCGAAGCCGCCAAGGGCAACGCCGAGGCCTCGCTCCTGCTGCGCGAGTGGAAATAAGGAGAAGACCATGCCCAGAACCTGCATCCGCTTTTTCGCGCTCCTGCTGCTCCTGCTGGTGGCCGTGCCTGCCCCGCAGGCGGCGCCCCTTCTGCAGGAAGGCAAGAAGACCCTGTACCAGCGCGTTGTCTCCCATCCCGGCGCCATGCCCCTGAAAGAGGCCCGCGACGGCGCCCCGGCCGCGCGCGAGGCCCTGGTGCCCTTTACCGTGCTCTATGTCTACGCCCGGCAGGGCGACTGGCTGCAGGTGGGCCTTGATACCCGTACGCCCCTGGGCTGGCTGAAAAAGGATCAGGCCACGGACTGGAACCAGTCCCTGACCCTGCTCTTCACCCCGCGTACCGGCCGGGATCCCGTGCTCTTCTTCAAGACGGAAAAAGACCTGAAGGGCCTGTGCGAAGCCGCCGACATGGAAAAGCAGCTGGACAGCCTCGTGGCGGCCGCGGCCGGCGGCAAGGATACAGCCGGTCTGCCCATCCTGGCTTCGGAACCGGCGGAGCAGAAAGGGGCCGTGGCCCAGAAGCGCTTTTATCTCATGCCCATCCTCGGCATGAACCGGGCCTTTGAAGGCGTGAACCTGCTGCAGGTGGCCTCCATCGATCCCGGCAGCAGCCCGTCCGGCGCGGTGGCCGGTCCGCCCAAGACCGGCATCGCCCTGGTCATGGACACGTCCATCTCCATGAAGCCCTACATCGACCAGAGCCGCGACATCATCCGCCAGCTCTATGACCGTCTGGAAAAGGACAGGATGACCGACAACGTGGGCTTTGCCGTGGTGGCCTTCCGCAGCAGCACGAAAAAGACCCCCAGGCTGGGCTACACCTCGCAGGTCATCAGCGATTTTGCCACGGCCAAGGACCGCAAGGCCCTGGAAAGCCGCCTGGCCAAAGTGGAACAGGCGGCCGTCTCCAGCCATGATTTCAACGAAGACTCGCTGGCCGGGATCTATACGGCCATCGATTCCCTCAACTGGGGCCCCTATTCCACCCGCCTGATCCTGCTGGTCACGGATGCCGGGCCCCTGCGCGGCGATGACCCGTACGCCTCGCAGCGTCTCGGCGCCGCGGAGATGAACGACCTTGCCCGCCAGAAAGGTATCTGGATCACCACCATGCACGTCAAGACGCCCGGCGGCAGCAAGAACCACGCCTATGCCGAGCAGGCCTACCGGGCCCTGAGCCGCCTTTCCGGCGATCAGGCCAACTATCAGGCCGTCAACGCCTCCAGCCACAAGGAGGCCGCCCGCCAGTTCGGCATCGTGACGAAGATCCTGACCTCCTCCATGGTGGACATGGTCAAGAACACGGCCAGCGGCAAGATCATGACCCGTCCCAAGGACGAGGCCGTGCCCGCCACCGAGGAAGCCCAGGCCCGCCAGCTGGCGGAGCGGCTGGGCTACGCCATGCAGCTGGACTATCTGGGCCGCAAGAACGAGAACCGCGCCCCGTCCGTGGTGGATTCCTGGATCGCGGACATGGACCTCAAGCGTCTGGCCCAGGGCCGCCAGGTGCCCAGCGTGGAAGTGGCCGTACTGCTGACCAAGAACCAGCTCAGCGATCTCAGCACCCAGCTGAAGAACATCATCGACAATGCCGAACGGACCAAGAAGACCGATTCGCGCGACTTTTTCCAGGGCATCCTTTCCGCCTCGGCCCGCATGGCCCGCGATCCCAACATGCCCACTCAGGGCAAGAGCCTTGCCGAACTGGGCGTACTGGCCGAATTTCTGGACGGCCTGCCCTACAAGAGCGACATCATGCTGCTGCGTGAAGAAGACTGGTACCGCATGAGCATCGGCGAACAGACGGCCTTCATCAACCGCCTCAAGTCCCGGCTGGCCCGCTACGAGGAATATGACCGCGACCGGGAAAACTGGGAAAGCTTCGGGCAGAGCAACGCCGGGGACTGGGTCTACCGGGTGCCGCTGTCCATGTTGCCGTAAGCCGGGGGACGCATGGAAAATACGGTCTTCTCCCTGCGCGATCTGCGTGTCGTCCGCCCGGGCGCGGGCGCGTTCCGCCTGCATGTCCGCAGTCTGTATGTGCGGCAGGGGCAGCTGCTGGCCCTGACGGGCCCCAGCGGCTGCGGCAAAAGTACGGCCCTGGATGTGCTGGCCGGCATCCTGCGGCCTGACAGCGGCGACGGTTCCCGCTTTCTGCTGCGCACGGCCGACGGCGAGACGGACATGTTGGCCCTGTGGCGGGCGGGCCGTCTCGATGCCCTGGCCCGTCTGCGCGGCAAACATCTGGGCTATGTGCTCCAGACAGGCGGCCTGCTGCCCTTCCTCTCGGCCCGCGACAACATCCTGCTCCCCTGCCGCTGTCTGGGGATCATGGGACGCCGTCTGGAAGCGGTATGGAACATGGCCACGGCCCTGGGCATAGATCGCCTGCTGCTGCAGATGCCCGACAGCCTTTCCGTGGGAGAACGGCAGCGCGTGGCCATCGCCCGTGCCCTGGCCCACGGGCCCGCCATCGTGCTGGCGGACGAGCCCACGGCCGCGCTGGACCCGGACCAGTCCCGCAGGGTCCTGGGCATCTTTGCCGGTCTGGCCCGGCAGCAGGGGACCACGGTGATCATGGTCTCCCACGATCCGCAGATGGCCCGGGAGGCCGGGTTCACGCTGGTGCCCCTGGCCTGCTCCACCACGGAAGAGGGGCCCCTTTCCGTCATCGACCATCCCCAACGGTAACGCCATGCATACCCTTGTACAGATCTGCCACCTTTCCCTGCGGGATTACCTGCACGAGCGTCTGCTCTCCGCCTGTGCCGTCCTGGGGCTGGCGGCCGTCCTGGCGCCGCTGCTGATACTTTTCGGCGTCAAGTTCGGCGTGGTGGAGACCCTGACCGAACGCCTGCGCAGCGATCCTGCCACGCTGGAGATCTCCCCCGTGGGCAGCGGGCATTTTTCCGCCGCCGATATGGAACGGTGGCGCGATGACGGCCGGGTGGCCTTCGTCATGCCCCGTACCCGCACCCTGGCCGCCACGGTGGAACTGTTGCCGGAGCGGGGAACGCCCCTGCACGTTTCCATGGAACCCACCGGCCATGACGACCCCCTGCTGGCGCGCCATGCCCTGCCGGTACCGGCCCTGCTGCTGGACAGCGAAGACGATCCCGACCACCCGGGCCGCCTGCGCACCCGGGCCGCTGCCAGCGGCGTCGTGCTTTCCGCACCCGTGGCCGAACGCCTGGGCCTGCGGGCGGGCGACCAGCTGACGGGCAGGCTCGAACGCACCCGCAACGGCAAGGTGCAGGCCGTGCGCCTGACACTGAAGGTCATCGGCGTGCTGCCCCTGGCCGCCCAGCAAAAAAATGTGGCCTATGTGCCCCTGCCCTTCCTGGAAGCGGCGGAAGATTTCCGTGACGGGCGCGCCGTGCCCCTGTTCGGCCCGGAACATGCCGCTGACGGCGACCAGCCGCCTGCCGAGCGCCTTTATGCGGGCTTCCGCATGTATGCCCGCAGCCTGGATGACGTGGCGCCCCTGCGCGACTTGTTCCGGCAGCAGGGCATCACCGTCCATACCGAGGCCGAGGCCATCGACCAGGTCAGGCGCCTTTCCACGTCTCTGGACATCATCTTCCTGCTCATCGGCGGGGCCGCTGCCGCCGGCTTCACCGCCTCCACCACCAGCAGCACCCTGGCCGCCGTCCGGCGCAAGCAGCGGCTCCTCGGCCTGCTCCGTCTGGGGGGCTTTTCCACGCTGGAACTCCTGCTCTTCCCCCTGTTGCAGGCCCTGCTCACGGCCGTGCTGGGCACGGGGCTGGCGCTGGGGCTCTATGCGGCTGCCCAGGGCGTGGTCAACCGCATCTTTGCCGCCGGTCTCGATGATATGGAACATGTCTGCCGCCTGTTGCCGGAACATGCCGTCGTGACCCTGCTGCTGGTCTGTCTGCTCTCCCTGCTGTCGGCCCTGCTGCCGTCCCTGCGCGGTGCGCGTACCGAACCTTCGGAGGTCATCCGTGAGATCTAGGCTGCTCCTTTCGCTCCTGCTCCTGCTGCTGGCGGCCCTGCCGGCAGTGCCCGCCGACGCTGCCCTGGCCAAACGGGGCGGTGAGGTCTCCACGGCCGAGGCCTGCAACCCGCACCCGGACAAGGACGATATCGTCCTGCCCATGCCCGGCGGGCTGAGCATGGTCTTCCGCCTGGTGGCCGTCCCCAGCAAAGGCCTGCTCTGGGACATGTCCGCCCGGCCCGGCCGCGATGATGCCGCCAACAGCGACCGGGCCTTTTACGACCGCCGCTACCGGGCTTTTCTCTCCGCGCCCTTCTCCCGGGCCGATCTGCCCGCCCGGTGGCGTGCCCAGGCCCCGGCAGGCGACTACTTTTTCTATCTGGTGGCCAAATATGAAGTGAGCCGCCTGCAATGGCAAAGCATCATGGGCAACGGCACGGAAGCGCCTGTGGCGGATGCCGCCCGGCCCGTGACGGACATCAGCTGGTATGCGGCCGTGGAATTCACCCGCCGCTATACGGAATGGCTGCTGCAGCATGCCCCCGATGCCCTGCCCCGTTACGCCGGGGACAGCCGTAATGTGGGCTTTGTGCGCCTGCCCACGGAAACCGAATGGGAATACGCGGCCCGCGGCGGCCAGACGGCCGGGCCCGAGCTGCTGATGGAAAAGGATTTCTTTGCCCTCCCCGCGGGCGCGCCCCTGGCCGATTATGCGGTCTACCGTCCCGAAGGCGCGGCCCGCATCGCCGAAGACTGCGCCCGTATCGGCTCCCGCAAGCCCAACCCGCTGGGCCTGTATGACACGGCTGGCAATGCGGCCGAAATGGCGCTGGACATGTTCCGCTTCTCCGTGGGCGGCCGCCTGCACGGTTCCGCCGGAGGCTTCGTCCGCAAGGGCGGTTCCTTCCTTTCCGGCGAAGCGGAGATCATGCCCGGCCGTCGTGAGGAAAGCGCCTTCTTTCTGGCGGACGGGCCCGCCCATGCGCGCGATTTGGGCTTCCGTCCTGTCATTTCCGGCATCAACACCCCCGGCGGCGAACGGCCTTCGGCCCTGCAACAGGCCTGGAACGCCGCGGGCCGGAGCAACCCCCTGGCCAGAGATGCCGGCCGCAACCCTCTGGAAGAGCTGGACAGGCTCCTTGCTGCCGCGCCTGACGACAACAGCCGCAAGAATCTGCTGGCCCTGCGCGAGGCCATCAAGGAAAACAACATCCTGCAGGAGCAGCAGCAACAGCTGGAGATGCAGTCCACCCTGCGCACGGCCGTCTATATGCTGGAGACCATCCGCAACTATGCCAGCCGCCGCAATTCCCTGCAAAGCCAGTATGAGAGCATGAAACGGGACAGCCGGAGCGCCAAGGGCGAGACCCTCGCCACCCTGCGGCGTATCATGAACACGGCTGAACAGGGACTGGAACAGTTCCGGACCGGTATCGACCGTTCCCTCTCCTTCTACCGGACCCGAGTGGAAGAGGCCGCCCGTCTGGACAAAGACGATTTCGAACGGGCGCTTGCCGGCCTGCTCAAGGATTATGCTGGAGAAGACCTGTTCAACGAGAACATGCGCCGCAATGCGGAACTGCTGCGGCAGCATGTCCAAAATGAGCGGGCAGGCAAACTCCCCGCCGGCAGGGCCATGCTGCAGGAGATCCTGGAGACCCGTTCAAAGTAGCTTTCCCGGGCATACCGCCTGCATTCACCCACGCCGCACCAGCGGCAAGACAAGGAGCTGGTTCGATGAACAACAAACCGCGTTTAGGCTGGATAGGCACCGGCGTCATGGGACATTCCATGGCCGGGCATCTGCTGGCTGCGGGCTATCCGCTGACCGTCTACAGCCGTACCAAAGCCAAGGCCGAAGGCCTGCTGGCCTGCGGTGCCCGCTGGGCGGAAACGCCTCGTGAAGTGGCCCGGAATGCCGATATCGTCTTCTCCATCGTGGGCTATCCCCGTGACGTGGAGGACGTGATGCTGGGTGAACAGGGCGCGTTGTCCGGCCTGGAGGGGGGCGGTATCCTCTGTGACATGACCACCTCCAGTCCCGAGCTGGCCCGGCGCATCGCCGCCGCCGCTGCCGCCAGGGGCTGCGCCAGTCTGGATGCCCCCGTCACGGGCGGGGATATCGGGGCGCGTGAGGCCCGCCTGTCCATCTTCGTGGGCGGTGACAAGGAAGCCTTCGAGCGTGTGCGCCCCTGCTTCGAAGCCATGGGCAAGAACATCCTGCACTGCGGTGCCGCCGGAACGGGCCAGCAGGCAAAGCTGGCCAACCAGGTGGCCATCGCCGGCGTCATGTTCAGCGTCTGCGAATCCCTGCTTTTTGCCCAGGAAGCCGGTCTGGATGTACGCCAGTGGCTGGAACTGGTGGTGCCCGGCGCCGCGGGCAGCACGGCCATGGGGACTCTGGGACGCCGCCTGCTGGGCTGTGACTATGCCCCCGGCTTCTTTGTGGAACACTTCATCAAGGATCTGGGCCTGTGCCTGGAGGAATGCAAGCGCATGGGGCTGGTGCTGCCCGGTGTCGCGCTGGCGGAGCAGGTCTACCGTCTGGCCCAGGCCCGGGGACACGGCAAGGACGGTACGCAGGTCCTGCTGCAGGTACTTGCCGAACTGTCCGGCAAACAGTGGCGGGCCCACGCCTGAGCGCCGTCCCTGACGCCTCCTCCTGAAAACTGCCAGCCATTCCCCGCTGTTCCGGTCCTGCAGGAGAGCGTGCCGGAAGGCGCCGGGATGGGTTTGCCGGGATACTGGCGCCGCCCGCGGCCTGTCCGTTTCCTCATGCCATGAGCTTCAAACGGCCGGGTCAGTGACGTACTGCCTTTTTTTGAGGCAGCTGCTGTTTTTATTGTTGACATCAAAACGGAAGGCGCGTATAAGCCTTTTCTTGTGTCGGGATGTAGCGCAGTCTGGGAGCGCACTTGAATGGGGTTCAAGGGGTCGAAG
>ERZ827469.194-NODE-194-length-81855-cov-9.931785_pt1 | contig 81855 bp, 94 predicted proteins | sample MGYA00519917_ERZ827469 | MGnify/ENA primary metagenome ERZ827469 (study PRJEB31778, sample SAMEA3449314) | human gut metagenome | biome: human gut; feature: human-associated habitat; material: faeces | place: United Kingdom | collected 2010/2012 ... | reverse complement strand
GATGGGCTCAAATAGGGTGAGGACGCCCGCCAGAATCTCCAGCACTCCTAGGGTGCAGAGCCAGCCCCAGCCAAAGGATCCCAGACGCCGGAGCCTAAAGGCCCGGACGGGGTGGGTGATGCCGGTTGTGGGGATCCACAGGCTGAAGAGAATGGGAACCGCCAGCACCGCAGCCGTGCGGGCCAGCATCTCTTCCGTATGGCGGGCGGTGAGACCGAAACGCAGCAGGGCCTGCCCGCGCGGCACCGTGGGCCAGCGGGCGCCCAGCACCAGCACGCCGCTGTCGGCCAGACGGGCGGCCAGACGGCGGCAGCGCGTCTCGTCGCCCACAGGCACGGACAAGATGTGCGCATCGCCCATGACCGGCAGCCCCCGTTCCCTGAGGGCCCGGCGGAAGAAGGCCACGCGCGCGGCCAGCGTGCGCCGCCGCTCCCCAAGGCGCGGCAGTTCCTCCACCAGCGCCAGCATGCAGGCCGCGTGGGCGGGCGGCAGGGCCGTGCTGTGCATGACGGCCGAGGCCAAATGCTCAAACAGGGGCGAGAAGCCCCGGGGCAGCAGCAGGAACGCGCCCCACAGCCCCAGGGATTTGCCCAGCGTGCCCACCACCAGATCGGCCGGGGCCCGGCCGTCATCCCGCAGGACCTGCGCGGCGCACAGGCCGCGTCCGCCGGGGCCCAGGGCCCCCAGCGCGTGGGCTTCGTCCACACAGAGGAAAAATCCGTATCTGTGACGCAGGGCCGCCATGCGCTCCAGATCCAGGGCCGCGCCGTCCATGCTGTACAGGGATTCGGCCATGACCACGGGCTGCGGCGCGTCCGGCGGCAGGGAGGACAGCAGGCGCTCCAGATGGTCATAATCCAGATGGTTCCAGGCCCGGATGCGCGCCCCGGCCAGCGGCAGGGCCCGCATGACGCTGGCGTGGCAGCGCCGGTCCACGAAGGCCTCCTGCCCCTGCTGGAGCAGGGTGGTCACGCAGGCCAGATTGGCCTGGTAGCCGCTGGGCAGGAACAGACATTCCGCAAAACCGAAGTAGTCGGCCACGGCCCGGCAGGCCAAGTCCACCACCTCGCTGCGGCCCCCGGCCAGACGCGAGGCCGAGGCCGACGGCGCATGGGCGGCGAAGCAGGCGGCCACCCGCGCCTGCCAGTGCGCATCGGCGGCCAGGCCCAGACCGTCATTGCTCATGAAGGAGATATATTCCCGGCCGTCCCGGTACAGCAGCGGCCCGGCGGCGCCCCCGGACATGGCGGCGCTGTGACGGGCAAGCCCCAGACGGGCATCGGCGCGCAGGCGGTCGTTCAGACAGTCATAAAGGCTTCGGCGTTGCGGGACAGGCATAAATACAGCTCCCTGTAGCGGTTCTCCAGCAGTTCACGGGAAAACGAGGCATCATAGGGCACCAGGCCCACGCGCAGTTCCAGCTCCAGCGGCGGCAGGGGGCCGTCAGGCCCGCAAAGGCCCCGCACGCGCACCAGCAGGGCCGCCACACTGCCGCCCTGTGCCGTCACCCGCACGTCCAGCCGCGCCGTGCCGGACAGGGGCCCGGCAGGCCACGGGGCGCGCTCCACGGACAGCAGGAAGGCATGGCAGGAAAAGTCCCGCGCCACGCGCTGCTGCAGGGCGGCCGCCTGTGCGGCGGCCTCCAGCACCTGCCAGAAGGGCACGCCCTCACAGCGGCGCCAGGCCGTGAGCCCCGGCGGGGACGACAGGCCCCGGGCCGCATCCAGCAGCACGAAGGGCGACGGCGCGTCCAGAAAGAAATCCGTGCTCATGGACGCAGATCCACCACAAGGGCGGCGTTCTGGCCACCAAAGCCGAAATTCTCCAGCAGGCCGCGGAAGGACGGGAAGGGACGGGGCTCCCGCACGAAGTCGAGACGGGCGGAGCAGGGCCGGTCCAGATGGCGCACGGGCGGCATCCTGCCGTCACGCCAGGCGGCCAGCGCACAGCACAGCTCCAGCGCCCCACAGGCCGAGGAACCGTGCCCCAGCCAGGATTTGAAGGCCATGACGGCCGGGCCGCCGGGGGCATCGCCCAGCAGGCGTTCCCACAGCAGGGCCTCGGCCTGGTCGTTGAGCTGCGTGCCCGTGCCGTGGGCCGAAAGCCAGCCCAGCCCCGCGGCATCGAGGCCCGCCTCTTCCAGAGCGCCCCGCACGGCCAGTTCGGCCCATCTGCCCCGGGCTTCGGGCGCGGTGAGGCTCTCGGCATCCACGGACGCCCCGTAGCCCAGGATCTCCGCATGGACATGGGCGCCCCGGGCCTGCGCCGACGACAGGCCCTCCAGCACGAAGGCCGCGCCGCCCTCTCCGGGCACGAAACCGTCCCGGTCAATGTCAAAGGGACGCGGGCCCGCACCGGGCGCACAGAGGCTGAGGGCGCGGGCCTTGTGATAGCCCAGCAGGCCGCCCAGCGAAAGACGGCTGTCCCCGGCCGCCACCAGCACGGCATCGGCCAGGCCGCAGCGTATGCGCCGCCAGCCTTCGCCCAGGGCCTGCAAGGCCGACGAACAGGCCGTGTTGACGGTCAGGGCCTCGCCATGACAGCGGCAGAAGCGCGCCAGTGCCCCGGCGGCGGTATTGGGCAGCCAGCGCAGCAGCCAGAGCGCGCCCAGCGTCGCGGTATCCTGCGGCGGCAGGCCCGGCTCGCCGGTGACGTCCAGCATGGGGCCCACGGCGACGACGATCTGCGAGCGCGGGGGCAGGCCCGCTTCCAGACCGGCATCGCGCAGGGCCCGCAGGCCCGAAAGGAGCGCCATCCGGCTGCCCCGGTTCAGATAATGGCGGTGCCGCCAGCCTTCGAACTGCTGCCGGGCCTCGTCCCGGCCCCAGTCGTCCGCCGGGCAGACGGCCAGGCCTTCCAGCACGGTGGAGGCCCGGAAGGCATCCCGGCCCTCGCGCAGGCTGCGGGCCACGCTGTCCAGATCATGGCCCAGCGCCGTGCAGCAGCCCGCACCGCTGATGACGACCCGCCCGGGCACGGCCATCAGGCCCCCTGCCGCGTGGCGTCAAGGGCCTGCTCCACCCAGCGGGCGATATCGCCCAGGGTCAGGGGCGATTGCAGGGCCATGCCGTCGGCATCCGTATAATAGGCGGCCAGCTGCTGCCGCCGCGCCTCGTCCAGATGGCTGTAGTGCTCGCGCAAAAAGGCGGCCGCATCAGGGGCGCCGGCCAGCTGGTAACGCAGGGAGCGCAGGAAGGCGCGCTCCTCGTCCACAAAGATATGGAAGGTGGCGCCCAGCTGCACGCTCACTTCCAGCAGGTCGATGGATTCACAGGGCAGATCCTGCATGAGCAGGGTCTCGTCGCTCAGGGTCGCGGCATCGCGCTCGAACAGACGGGCCACGATTTCGCGCACCTTGAGGCTGATCTCGTCGTATGGCATCACAGCTCCGGGAGTTTGAGGGCCCCGAGGCCCCCGTCAAGAGTCACCACGCTGCCGTTGATGGCCGCGGCCTCCGCCGACAGCAGGAAGCACAGGCCCGGCAGCACCTCGTCCGGGCCAAGGAAGCGCCCGGCGGGCATGGCACGGGCCACCTGCCCGTGGCGGGAAAGGAATTCGTGCCCGCGCCCGGCATCCAGCCAGCTCAGACGGACGGAACAGGCGCTGAGGCCGCGTCCGGCCAGCTCCACGCCGAGGCTGCGGTACAGGCCCTCACCGGCCAGCTTGGCCGCGGCGTACCAGCCCTGCCCGGGCGACGGCCGCTGCGCGGCACTGGACGAGACGAAGACACAACGGCCGAAACGGCGGGCCAGCATGGCCCGGCCCATGGCACGCAGGCAGCGGGCCCGCAGGGCGATGTCATCATCCGCCCAGCGTTCTATGGCACCGGGCGCCGCCAGGGCCACCAGCTGTTCGAAGCGGGAATGCAGCAGATCCGCCAGATGCCCCACCGGCCGGCCCAGCAGGGCTTCGCAGCGGGCGGGCAGGGTCTCGGGATCGGCAAGGACGAGGGCGGGCAGGCCGTCCTGCGCGCAGCGGGCGCAGCCGGCGTCGTCACGGCAGACACAGCAGACCTGCGCCCCTTCGGCGCACAAGGCCAGTGCCAGGGCACGGCCAAGATCGCTGCTGCCGCCAAGGATGAGGACGGAACCATGGAACGTCAATCGCATGGCCGCATAGTGAAAAAAAAACGGTCCGGGCGCAAGGGCCCTGCCGCATGCGGCCTGCGCCAGCCCGTGGGCAGGCCCGGATAGGGCCTGAAGATGCGCCGGGCATGAGGCCCATCGGGCTCACGGCAAAAACGGGAGACCGGAGCCGTACGCATGCGTTGCGCATCGCACGACCCGCCAATGACCGGAAGGAAGGGGTTTACGGGAGGATGGGAGAGCCGGAAGGCGAAAAGGGGCGCTTTCCCCAAAGTCTCCTTCGTCCCTTTTGGCAAGGCCCCCTCGAAAATATGGCCGCCTTCCGCTCACTCCAGCACGAACACGGCTTCCGCCAGGCAATCCCCGCCGTGCAGCAGGCGGCAGCGGACCTCCGAAGGCGGGGCGTCCCCCCCGTCCCCGGGGTCCATGCGGCACAGCACATCGCGATCCGGCAGGACGAAACGGCGGAAGCGCGCACGGCGCACGGCGCAGACGGCACAGGGCGGGAAGGCCTCTTCCACGGCCCGGCGCATGGCCTCCAGCAGGCAGGAGCCGGGCACGCGGGGCGCCCCGGGGAAATGGTCGGCCAGCAAAGGCGCGTGGCCGGGGAAACGCAGCAGGGCCTCCTGTGGCGGCATCATTCGTCCCAGAGCAGGCGCAGGGGACCGGCCGGGGCCAGTTTTTCCAGCGGGATGAAGACGCGCTGCGCCCCCGCGGCCCAGGGGGCCACCTGATAGGGCTGGAAATAGACGCGTACCCCGCCGGGCACCAGGGCCAGCGCGGAAAAATTCTCCGCCACGGGCACGGTGCCGTCATGGATCATGCTGTCCTCCCGGCCGCCGCCCAGACGGATGGCGAGCTCCTTGCGGGATGCGTCGGACATGATCTCCAGGGCCTTGTCCACATTCTCGAAGATGTCCACCAGCCCCAGGCGCTGCCCGGAGATCAGGCTGTACGTCAGCGGGATCACGTCCAGGTTGCCGTGCGCGCCGCCGGTGTAGGTCCAGATCTCGAAGACGATGCTCAGGGCATTGGCCGAAGGGCGCGTCAGGGTATAGGAGCCCATGAGCTCGCAGGGGGGACGATCCTGCTGCTCCAGCTCGAGGGACCGCGGCGCCAGCTCGGCTTCGAAGGTCGAGGCGATGCGCTCCACCCAGCCGGCCACGTCGCGGTCCACGTCCTTGCGGCCCAGCATGGGATAGCTGACGGTGATGTCCGGTTTGCCCGGCCGGGAGACACGGCGGAGATTGCACTCCGTGACGGAGATAGGGGCATGGGCAGGCTCGGGGCGCGAATCGGCCATCATGGTCCCGTACCCGTGCGCGGCACGGGCCGTGGGGCACAGGTCGGGAGACAGGGCAAAGCACGACAGCAGGGCCGCCAGCGCAAGCAGGCGGGCGGGACGGCAGGATCCCGGCAGGTGACGAAGATTCCCGGAGCTGGACATCATTTCCCCCAGACGACAAAAAAAGAGATGGCGGCATGGTGCCGCAAGCTGCTTGTAGAGGGCTCCTGCGGCCCTGTCAAGCCTTGCGGGGCCAAATAAAAAGGCCGGTCCCCCCAACCCGTGTGAACAGGGGGAAGACCGGCCGTGCGGCGCCTTTCCTCCGAACGGAGGAAGGGAAGCTAATGATGCACGATATCCCGCACCTTGACATGGAAGCCGTAGCGCAGCTCGGCCACCAGGCGCCAGTGGCGCAGCAGGAACAGGCCCGCCAGGATCAGGTACGTCCAGGCGTAGAAGTTGTGCAGGCGCAGCGGGTCATGGGGCAGGCCCAGCAGGGCTTCCAGCTGCACGTCATAGAAGGGCGAGAACAGCTGGGCCAGGAAGAGCACCAGCAGGGCCGTCGCCTCGCGCAGGCCCAGGCGCAGGTCCAGCAGCAGGGCCACGGCAAAGATGGACTGGGCGGCGGTGAGGAAGATCTCCTGGAACTGGTGCGGGTCGAGGTTGATGGGGGCGGTGCCGCCGGAAGACACGGCGTAGACGCCGGGGATCATGCCCACCAGCAGGGTCCACTGGTTGAGCTTGGAGGACAGCAGGCTGCCCAGGGCCAGACCGGCATTGCCGCGGAAGGCGAACATCAGGGCCACGATGAATTCCGGCGCTTCGGACGCGATGGGCGCCAGCCACTGCACCAGCAGGAACTCGTTGATGCCCAGGATCTTGCCGCTGGCCACCAGGCTTTCACTGAAGGGCTCGGCATTGAACAGGATCACCAGGGCCGCGAAAAGAAAAAGACCGGCCACGGTGCGCATGCGGGCGGGACGCGAGAGCCTGGCCAGGGTGGCCGCCGGGCCTTCGGGCTCCTCTTCCTCACAGGGACGGCGGGCGATGATGCACATGTAGCCCACATAGATGCCCAGGAAGACCACGCCGTCGAACAGGGTCAGGGAGCCCTTGAGCGGGATCAGCAGGGCATAGAGGGTGGCCAGGCCCAGGAAGAGGACATCGGTGCGCTTTTCCTCATGCAGGGCCACATAATTGTGGAAACGGCCCGCGAAGATCAGCACGATGGCTGTCCAGCCGATACCGATGAGCAGCCGGTTGGCCCCTGTCATGTTGGCGATGGCATAATGCGAGTAGGCGCTCTCGGGGTGCTGGCCCGCCATCCAGGTGAAATACATGTCCACGGCGTATTCGGGCAGCACGGCGATGAAGGCCACCACGGCCACGGCCACGGCCTGGGGGATGTCGAGCTGGGCCACCTCACAGGCCCAGGTCAGCAGGAAGGACGCGCCCAGGATGGCCAGACCGGCCAGCACGGCCACCAGCATGGGGGAAACGTCCGCCGGGGCAAGGCGCAGGGCCAGGCCCGGCAGGGTCATGAGGACAGCCAGAAGATAGGGACGCAGGTCGCGCAAAGACATGACGGTCTCCTTGGCGGTGTTGGGGGTTGCACATAAAAAAAGACCCTGGCTGCATGCAGTCATGCGGCCAAGGTCTCACTAATCGGCAGGGCCAACGGCAGCACCAGACGTGATGTCAGGCTGTTGATGCTGCCAGGGTCTCAAGGACCCAGTTACTCCCCTCAGGTACGGTAAAGGATAGTCGCGCTCCTCCCGTCTGTCAAGCCCGCACTGCCTTTTCCGCCCCGCGCCCCCTGCCGCCGGATTGCAGGGCTGGTGCCTCTCTGCTATGAGTAGCGTCATGAACATCATCTGCCCACACTGCGGCTTCAGCCGTCCCTTCCCTCCCGACCGTGCCCCGGCGCATTCGGTGATCGCCACCTGCCCCCAGTGTTCCTGCCGCTTCCGCTTCCATCCCCAGGACGGCAGCAGCGAGCAGCTTTCGCCCGTCCGCCACGACGCCGCCCCGGCGGCCGGCGACCTGCCCCCCGGTGCCGTCATCCCCGGCACGGGTGACGACGGGACAGGCGGGGCCCCCTGCCGCCGTGAACCTCCCCGCGAGGAGCTCCCCCCCTTCCGTCCCCGTGACCGGCAGGAAGAGCCCGCGCCGCAGGCGGACCACGAGCCGCCCGAAGACGACGAGGTCCGGGATGAGGACGGCGACGACCGCCCCGGCCTGCCTTCCGGCAACCCCTGGGACATGGCGCCCGCGCCTTCGGGCTGGATGGTGGCCTTCTACCGCACGGCCACACGTGTCATGTTCGGCGCACCCGCCTTTTTCAGCTGTCTGCGGCCGCACCGCCGCTCCCTGCGCGCCCTGGGCTTCTACCTGATCGTCAGCGTCATCCTTTCCGTGGTGCAGCTGCTCTGGATGCGCGGCATGACCTCCATGCTCATGGACGGCGGCATGGACCCGCAGATGCAGCAGATGATGGCCAGCACCCTGACCATCCATGAGAGCATGCCCCTGTTCGTGCTCAAGCAGGTGGCCTTCGTGACCCTGCAACTGTACGGACAAAGCGCCCTGCTCTACCTCATGTACCGGCTCATCCTGCGCGACAAGCCGGAATTCGACCTTATCTTCCAGGTGAGCGCCTACGGCTCGGCCCCCATGCTGCTGTGCGTCATCCCGGTGGTGGGCGCGCTCACCGGCCTGGTCTGGAGCCTGGCCTGCACCCTTGTGGGCTACAAGACCGTCCTGCGCCTCGACTGGGGCCAGACGCTGGCGGGCTACGCTCCGGTCTTCCTGCTGGAGATGTTCCTGCTCCTGCAGGTGATGCGGATGTTCTAGTCCCCCTGCCGTCCCCTGACCGTCCCGGGCCCGCCGCTGCCGCCAGCGCGGGCCCTTTCCCCCCTTCTGACCCGTGCATCCCATGAACGAGACCCCTTCCCCACCCGTCCAGGAGGCTCCCGCCCCTGCGGAAAAACACGCTTTCGACCCGACCCGGCTGCTGCTGCCGGGAGGCATCGTCCTGGCCCTGTGCCTTTTGCTCTGCGTCTGGCTGTGCATCGACATCTTCACCTGGCCGCTGGGCACGCGCCAGCGCATCCTCATGTGCCTGCTGCTGCTCGCCCTGATCCTGCTGCTGGGCCTGGGCGCCTGCCTGTGGCGCGGCATCTACCTGCCCCTGCTCACGGCCCTGCGCGAACTGGGCCCGGACGTCGACGGCCGCATGCCGCAGGGCGCGCCCGTGCCCGCCATCACCCGCCGCATCCGCCGCATGCACGAGAACATGCAGCGCACCCGTCTGGCCCTTGAGGAAAGCCACGAGAACCTGCGCCAGAACCTGCGCCAGACCGAAAAGATGGCCCTGGTGGGCAAACTGGCCGCCGGTGTGGCCCACTCCATCCGCAACCCGCTGACAGGCCTCAAGCTGCGCCTGTTCTCCTTCACCCGGGGCATGGAACTCTCCCCGGCCCGGCAGGAGGACGTGCAGGCCATGAACGAGGCCGTGCGGCACATGGAAGCCATCACCAGCAACTTCCTGGAATTTTCCCGCCGTCCGCGCCTGAGCAAGGAACCGCTGGACATGAGCGAGGTGCTGGACCGTACCCTCATCCTGCTGCAACCGCGCATGGAGGCCTACAAGGTGACCCTGCGGCGCACGCGCCACGCCCCCCTGCCGCGGGTGGACGGCGATGCCGAACAGCTGCGCGAGGCCCTGGCCAATCTTATCATCAATGCCTGCGAAGCCGCCGGTACCGACGGGGAAGTGCGCATCAGCGAAGAACGCGGCCGCCTGGCCCCGCTGGGGCCCGTGGTGGTCATCCGCATCGAGGACAGCGGCCCCGGCGTGCCCGAGGAGCTGCACGAGGTCATCTTCCAGCCCTTCATGAGCACCAAGGTGGAAGGCACGGGCCTGGGCCTGCCCATCGCGCGCCGCATCTTCGAGGAACACGGCGGCTGGCTGCACCTGCACAACGCGCCGGGCCACGGGGCCAGCTTCGTCATGGTGCTGCCTGTCCGCAAAGGGGACGACGTATGGCTGAGATCCTCATAGTCGACGACGACCACCACCTGCGGCAGGGCTTCCAGCGCCTGCTGGATGCCGAAGGCTACGAGACGCGTACCGCCGCCTCGGCCGAGGAGGCCCTGAACCTCATGCGGGAAAGGATGCCGCAGTGCGTGGTCATGGACGTGCGCATGCCCGGCATGGACGGCCTGGAGGCGCTCAAGCGGATGCGGGCCCTGGAGGGCTGCCCGCCGGTGCTCATCATGACGGCCTACTCCACCACCGAGACCGCCATCGAAGCCACCCGCCTGGGGGCCTTCGATTACGTGCTCAAGCCCTTCGACATCCCGCAGGTGCTGGAGCTGCTGCAACGGGCCCTGGCCGCGGGCGAGAGCCGGCGCCGCCACGAGGCCCGGTCCGCCGAAGAGGCACTGGGCGAGGAGGACGACATCCGCCTGGTGGGCCACACGCCCCCCATGCAGGAACTGTACAAGGCCATCGGCCGCGTGGCGCCCACCGATGCCCTGGTGCTGATCCGGGGCGAATCCGGCACGGGCAAGGAACTGGTGGCCAATGCCATCTGGCGCTACAGCCCGCGCTCCCGCCGCCCGTTCTCGGTCATCAACTGCGTGGCCATCCCCGACACCCTGCTGGAGAGCGAGCTTTTCGGCTATGAGCGCGGGGCCTTCACCGGCGCGCAGCACCGCCGTATCGGCCGCATCGAGCAGGCCGCGGGCGGCACCATCTTCCTGGACGAGATCGGCGACATGCCGCCGGGCATCCAGGCCAAACTGCTGCGCCTGCTGCAGGAAAAGCAGATCCAGCGCCTGGGCGGGCACGACTCCATCGACGTGGACGTGCGCATCATCGCCGCCACTAACGCCAACCTGGAACAGGCCGTGGCCGACGGGCGCTTCCGCGAGGACCTGTATTACCGCCTCAAGGTGGTGACCCTCTGGACCCCGCCGCTGCGCGAACGCCGTGAGGACATCCCGGCCCTGGCGGCCTTTTTGCTGCACCGGCAGGCCGCCGGGCTGCACCGGCCCGACCCCGGTCTGGAAGAAGAGGCCCTGCGCTATCTGGCCGGTCTGGACTGGCCCGGCAACGTGCGCGAGCTTTCCAATGCCCTGCAGAAGGCCCTGGTCTTCAACAGCGGCGCCCCGGTGAGCATCCGTGACTTGCAGCTGGTGCTGGACTCCCCGGCAGGGCACCCCCCCGCCGCGGGCCCCGGCCCCAACGGCAACGGCGATGCCGCTCCTGCCCCGGGCATGCGCCGCGCCCCCGCCGGCATGACCGGGAACGCCATCCCCGAAAGGGAAAGCCCCGGTGCGGACACCGCTGCCCCCGTCCCTGCCGCTCCCGCCGCAGGCCACAGCGACGGGCAGCGCAGCCTGGACGACATCGTCACGGCCTGTCTCCGGTCCGGCGATCCCTCGCCCTTCGACACCTGCATGGACATCATGGGCAGGGCCGTGGTGCGCGAGGCCCTGCGCCAGTGCGGGGGCAACCGCTCGCAGGCCGCCCGCCTGCTGGGCCTTTCCCGCCCCACCCTGCTGGCCCGCATGGAAAAATACGGCCTGAAGATCGAGACCCGCATCAGCGACGAATGAGGCCACCGGGGCAAAAGCACCTCGCCGTCCGTCACCTGCGGCAGTCCGGGGCCCTGCCGCCATCCGGCGGGTGATTCATAGCGTAATAACCGAGGGGATAAAAGTGGGATAACCAGGGATGAGCCGGGATATACCGGGAAGACACTTTGCAATTTTATTGCGTGGGATGAAAATAGAAGGGGAGGCAAAAGCCTCCCTTTTTCGTCTTTGCAAAGCAGGTCACTGTACGTTCTTAGATGGGATTCGCGTCTGGCCGAAGAGTCTCTTCAGGCTGTCTGCACATCATGGGTCTGGGGCCGTAGGGGGTGTTCTCCCACATCTGGGTAAGCCCACCGTAGGATCGTTGACTGTACTCTTCTTCCATCGCGAGATACCGGTATCCTTCGACACAGATCGTCCGAAATTTGGATGCAGGTCTCCCGCCCTCGTATTCGGCATCAAGCTGCTGCATCCGCACCTCTTCGCATCCAGAGAGCGATCCGGCCAGTACCAGCAGGGCTATCACCAGTACCCGCATGAGGCCGTCCATCCCCATGTTACTCGATCCTCCCGAGCAGCTTTTTCCCGGCATTGAACGTCACACCACGCTTGGGTGGAAGGGACATAGGCTCGCCTGTACGCGGGTTACGCCCCATGCGGGCGGCCCGTGCTTTTACCTTCAGGCGGCCGATGCCCGGCAGCGTCACGTCATCCCCGGCAGCCAGTCGTGCAGCGCAGGCTTCGGCCAGAGCATCCAGGACAACTTCCACGTCCACGGCGTGGAGATCGCGGGCGTCTTCCTCGCGTGTGATGCGCAGCACGTCCTTGATCAGTTCCGCCTTGGTGACCAGATGGGGGCGCTGTGTCTGTTCCTGACTCATTGATCTTCCTCCTGTAACAAAACCCCGGGCAAGACGCCCTGACGTAGGCGCCGCCGGGAACGTTCCGCGCGGATGACCTGATAAAGCGTCGATTCGCTCAACTTGTACCGCGCACGCAATTCCAGAACATTGTCGCCGGTGTATTCGTCAAAAATCCTGGCATCCCGGCGAGCCTTGTCCTTCGGCAAATAGATTTGCTCGCCCCCGAACTCCAACGCGATGCGCGTGGTGACCCGGCGGGCGAGCGTGGTGGTGCCATTCGCGAGCTCTTCCTCGATGATGGCCTCTATCTGATTCAGCAGGTCTGAGCCGCGGTTAGTGCCGGACCTCGCCACAACCGCCTCCGATTATGGGAAGTCCGTCCAGCATGGGCGGCGCATCCTGCTCCTTCAGGACCGACAGGCAAATTTCTCGTTTCCGGGGATCGTCGCAGCGGTCGAGCCACCGTTTCAGGGTCTCGATAACAAGGGAGAGCTGCTTTGTGCTGGCGTCCGCCAGGCCACCCCCTGTGATACGGCGCACATAGGTGCCGAGGGCCTTCTCGGATCTGTCCCGGACGATGCCGCAATCGGCCATGGTCAGCCAGAGGGCGCGGATTTTCTTCGCCTGCGGATCATCCACAAGGCGGGCGCCCTTATGGATGGCCTGGGGTGCGAAGCCGCGCCGCTTCAGTTCTTCCATAACGCGCCATTGCTCGCGGGCGTTTGTGTCCCGCAGAGAGTTTTTTCCGATCGTATCGACCAGAAACATACGGTAGGTTTCATCATCCATGCCGAGCCGTGCCTTGGCCATGTGGATCATGCCGATCAGCTTGCTCATGTCGTCCCCCTATGTCCGGTTTCCTTCCAGCTCTGTTTCGTTGAGCTCGTAGAAAAAGCCGTCTTCCTGCACCAGCTTGCAGCCCACATCCGCCAGCGTGTTGGGGCCAAGGGTGCGCAGGGCTTCCTTGTCCACTTCTTCCTTGATGCGGATGCAGTTGGTCATGCCACGCTCCTTGAGAACGCCCAGCACCCGTTCCCAAGTCATTTTTTTGATGGTCCGCAGGCTGGACGAGACTCTGAAACCGATGGTGCCGAAAGTCAGCTCGCGGGACTTGCGGCCCTTGAACAACTCTTCCCGCCGGGCCAGTGCGAACTGCATAAGCGCCTGCTCGCGAGCTTCGATGTCTTTTTTCAGCGGTTCACAGCGGGCGGCGCATTCTGTTTTCAGTTTGTCCACGTCTTCCTTGAGGGCGATCTCATGCAGACTGATCTGACGCTTGCGGGCGGCTATTTCGGCCAGGATGGCGTCGGCGTCTTCCACGGTGTTCACAACAGGGATATTGAGGACAGGTTTCACACGCTTCGTCATGGTTTTTCTCCTTATTCTACGGCTGTACCTGCCGCACGATATCGGCGTCGACGAGGTCAAAGCCAAGTTCCGCCGCCAGATTCATGGCAGCTATGGCAAAATTGCTGATGGCCAGCGGGTAGCCAAGATATACTCCGGCGGAATTGAGCCCGCGTGCCACGATCAGCTGGTCATGCAGTTCCTCGATCCCGTCCGGGGAAAAAACATCCTCCAGGCAGGCGCCCGCCCTTTGGAAGCGGAAGGCGAGAAAGTCCCCGGGCTGCTTGATGGGCGGCAGCTCCACCACATCGCAGCGTTGCACCACCTCGCGCACGTCGCTCTGGGTGCTGGAAAGCTTGTCCCTGAGTTCGGTCTGCCCGATGAGGATGATGGACAGCAGGCGGCGCATGCCGTCCTTGAGTTCCCAGAATCGCTTGAGGGCCTTCAAGGTGTGCATGTGCAAGTCGTGGGCTTCTTCGATGACGAGGCAGTGCCGGAAGCCCGCACGGCTGGATTCCACCAGCACCTTGTGCAGCTTGCGGGCACGCATCTCCGGGCTGGGCGGCACGCTGGTTCCGGGCGAGACGGTGGAGATGATGGCCTCGGCGATGTGCGGGGCGCGCAGCGGCTTCCCGTTCTTTTCCGATTCCGCCATGCTCAGGGTGTACGGTTCCACCACGATGACGGATTCCCCATTCAGGCGCAGACGCTCCACCAGTTCCTCGCGCAGCGTGGACTTGCCGGAGCCGGATTCACCAACCACGGCCAGGAAATTACCGTTGACTGCGGCATCGTGCATGGTCTCACGCACAAAGCGGCTGTCCGGATTCAGGTAGACATCCTCCACGCCTTGCGGATCTGCGAAGGGATCGCGCAGCAATTTGAAGTGCTGGCGGGTGGACATCTTGAGGTGCTGTTTACGGATAATCATATCGTTTTCCTCTTGGCTGCTTTCGCCATTCTTTTCTTTTACGTCCGTTTCTTCGTCTCTGAGCGCCCATTCCGCATCCAGACCGTTCGCGCCCGATTCCTCCAGCAGGGAGATCAGCGCATTTTTAAGTCCGGTCCAGTCTTTTTTGGGCGGCAGCCCCTTGCGCAACAATATATTGATGGTCGCGGGGCTCACATTGCAGGCTGCCGCCGCCTGCCGCTGACTGATTTTGTGGACGGCAAACAGATTTCTGAGCGTCGCAGGATCTGTTAATTGGCGCATGCCCGTCCCCCTTCAAAGCGGATTACGGTCGCGGGACGCGGTGCAAAGTGCTCCTGAATGGCCCCGGCCAGCTCTTCCAGCGCCCCTTCCGGCACCTGCACGGGGAAGCGCTTGCGCACCAATGCCATGCAGGCAGCCGGATCAGCGCTCCATACCTCGCCGCATAGAGCCTTGAGGCGCTGCGCCGCCTGTGCGTGACTAAGCGGCATCGGCGCCACCTGCGGTGTGTCCACGGGCAACGCTTCGCCCTTCCGGCGCAGGTATTGCGGGGCCTCCTTCACGTCCGCCATAATGTCCAGACCGGCATACGGCACACGGTTGCGGGCCTTATGGGCCTTTTCGGCCTCTTCAAGACTGTCCGTTCCGTAGGCGCGCATCTTGATTTCCTTGAGAGCCGTTTCCGCCGGGGTATCAGGCGCACGGCGGAAGGTCTCCCCGATGATCGGAGCTGTGATGTCCCTCCCGGCAGCGTCCTTCTCGATGGGCTGGACCTCAAAGCACAACTTTTCGCCACTCGGGAGCTCCTTGATGACCGTAATGGCCGGAGCCCGGAAGGGATTGAGGCGCACCACCACGCTGTCGCCTACGCACAGGCCGTGGTAACCCAGCTCGCGCAAGTCGTATTCATGGACTCCACAAGCCCGGGTATCCACGCTGATGCGGAACTTGCCGTCGATCTTGCGGCGCACGTCCTGCCAGTGGGCGATGGCCTCCAGCACGGAGCGATCCACGGTCTTGAGCTGTCCGTCCGTAATGCCGATCCAGAGGTTGTTCCGGGGGCGTCCCGCACGTGTCAGAACGGCGTGGGCGTTGAAATGGCGTCGCCACGCATCCGCCTGTCGCTGGAGCTCTTCAATGGACGGGGTCTCCATGAAGCGCAGCCGGGACTCAAACCCCTTTTCTACCAGATTTTGCAGGCATTCTACCGTGCCCTTGGCGCGGGGATTGCCCGCTTCATGCGTTAGGGGGATGACACCAAGGTTATCGAGAAAGTCCCGCACAAGGGAGGAAAGGTTGCCGCTGCCCTTGTCCATGAACAGCTGGACAGGGACGCCGTGCAGAGGGTCTCTTTCGCCACGATCGCTTATCGCTTCCACTAGTGTCCTGATGACCCCTTGAGCGTCTTCTCCCTTGGCCTGTTCGTAGCGCAGGTAAAACGCGTCGCTGAAGTGATCCGCGACGATGTAACGGACGACCCTCTGCCCGGCGATCTCCACCAGTTTCCCGGGCTTGTCCTTGTTATAGATTTTTTCGTCCAGAAGACGCACACCGCCGCCCTTAAGGCGGTAGAGGACGCAGACAGAGGCGTCGATCTCCCATGTGTGGTTGGGATGCAGGCTGCGCAGCTCCGTGGCGGGACGCGCCGCTCCCAGCTGGTCAGGATGGCAGGCGTAGCGGCGCATGGCGCGGGAAAGTGTCGAAGCGCTGGGCATGATGACTTCTCCGGTCTCCGGGTTGACAATGCCGAGGCCGTTGGCGGCCAGACGCTCGCGGGCGGCCTTGATGGACGTGATCCGCTTGCCGGTCTGGCGCTCGCTCAAGTGGGAAAGTCCCCCGACAGCAAGTGCCAGCTCCCGGTCGACACAGGTCTCGCCCTTGTCCGCCCGCGTTTTGCGTCCGCTGCTCCAGCCCGTATGCTTTTTGAGAAGGGCGTACACGCTCTTTTTGCTCTTTCCCAGCGTGGCGGCGGCGCGTTCCATGATGCGGCCGCGCTCACCACCAACGGCGGGAGCCGCCGCAAGTTCCTTTGCCGTTTCGTGCAGAAAATCTTGCTGTGCGGGCGTGAGAGCCATAGCCGCCCCCCCTTTATTCCCTGTTGTCGTTCATGTCCGTCCCGTCGTCCTGCGGCAGCTCAAGGTATGCCCGCAAATCGACGTCGATCCCCGCGCCGAGAAGGGCCTCGGCCACGGAATTGGCCAGCACACTGACGCGCTTGTGTATCCACATGCAGGTTTCGTCCGTGGATCGTTCGTCCTGCATGACTGCGGCGCAGCGGGAAGCAAGGCCCATGACAGCCACGAACACGGCCTGGCACTCGCTGTCCACATCGGCACGTGCCTGCGCATTGGCCTCATTGCGTGCCGTGACCCTGTCGTCAGGGCTCATGCTGGTCAGCCGGGCCACCTGTTCTTCCAGGGCGTCCAGCTTTTCGCTTTTTTCCTTGCTGACCTTTTCCTTGGCCTGCATGTCGGCTTCCAGTTCTTTTCTGTCCGCCTTGGCCTTGGCCAGCTCCAGCCGAAGGTCGGCCAGCTTTTCTTTGACCTCTTCCGGGCCTTCGGCTGCGGCCACGTCATCCAGTATGGCCTGCCTCTCTTCCGGCGGCAGGGCCGCGATGCCGTTACGCAACAGGCGCAGGTCACGGTAGCCAAGGCCGAGCTTCTCCTGCATCTCCATAAAGTCCCCGCCGAACGCGGCGAGATTTTGCAGGTCGACATCTATCTTGCGCTTGCTGTATCCATACGCTGCGCAGAACTCCTCCCAGGTAGTGACGGTCACGGTCTCGCCGCTGGCCCTGTCGGTGACGCGGGCGCCCTTGTAGGCCTTGCTGTCGCGGATCTGGGCGAACAGCTTGAGCATGGCCACGCGGTTGGCCGTCTCGTTGTACTGAAAGGCGGTGATCATGCCCGCCGCCTCGGCAACGCGCAGGCTTTGTGCAAGCTGCGCTTTGGGCATCACGGCGGTATCCTGCCGCAATTCGTCCACATAGGCGCGTGTGGTCTGGTCACTCACGATGTCCGGCGTCGCGGGAGCCGGGCCGTCAATAGGACGGCGGCCACGGGCAGGGGCGGCGATGACGGGGGTATCCATATCTTTCATGTCGGGCTCCTAAAGATACTGTCTGGCCTTGGCCTGCACGCGGGCCGCGAACTGGTCACGCTGACGGGAAAGGTCGTCCATATACAGGGTGTACACTTGCATGAGGGCCGCCGGTTTCTCCGTGATGGCCCAGCGGTTCGTCTCCAGCCGTCGCACCCAGCCGGTACTTTCCAGCATGGCAAGATCCCGGCAAATGGTGCTGGGGCTGCATCCGAGGGCATCGGCGATCTCCTTGTTGGAAAAGCCGTCCAGCACCCGCTGGAAAAGCAGCTCCACGATCTTCAGGACACGGACGGGGGCCGCGTCGGTCGTCGGATGTCTCATATCCACCACCTCGGCTGCGCTAGCAGCTCAAACGGCTGGGGCGCGTCATCGCTTGCCGCCATGCGCACCTGGTTGAGCGGGATGCCCAGCTTGCGGGCATGAGCTATGGCGTCAGCCACGCCCTCGCTTTCACGCATCCCGTCAAGCAGCAGCACGACGAGGGCATCGCATGTTTCCAGCATCCGCAAAGAAGCCTCTTTCCAGAAAGGATAATCCGTAGGCAGGCCGCGATCCGCCGAGCAGGCGGCGTGCCGCATGGCCACCGGGCACATGACCCGCCAGCCGGAACGGGCGAACCACGCCGCGCACTGGCTGGCGATATCCGCACGGGCTGCCCGCTTGGGGGCCTCGTGATGATGGTAGGAGGTGACGACGCACAGAACGGCGGGGTGGTCATCCAGCGCCCAGGTGGCGTCGGCGAGGCCCACGTTTTCCACAAACCAGAGCTTGCCCTCGCCGATCCAGCTTTCCGGTACACGGCGCTCATGGGCGTGGCCACAGGCGGGGCAGTGCCAGCTCAAGGTCAGCTCAAACGCGGTGCTCTGATAATTGTCTCGCCGGGTGATCTCGCACACGGCCATGTCCGGGACGGCATGCGGGGACACAGGGGTGTAATGCGGGATGCTTGCCGCCTGCACAAGGCGGCCGGGCCAATCCTTCTTGAACCGGGGCGGTTCCACCTTGCGCCACTCGATGAGGGAATCAGGATTGCACAGGCGCATGATCTACTCCGCCACATCGGGCCGCACCAGCCCGTCGATTTCGTCCGCGACACCGCGCAGAGTAGCAATGACACGGCGCAGCGTATCCCACTGCTCCGTGGTCACATGCCCGGAAAAGGCGGCCAGCTCCGCGCAGACTCCAAGGATGTCCTGTGCCGGGGAGATAAGGGCTTGCGCTTCCATGGGATGGGTGATACTTGTCTTGTTCATATCGTTTACCTACTTTGGTTTTGGCGGAACTGGCGGGTTCCGCCTTTTTTGTTTTTGGCTTCCTTGAGGCACTGATCCATCAGCTGCCTGTATTCCCGGAACATGGGGACGAAGCTGATCTGCCAGTATCTGTTCGCTCCATAGCGGGCAGCATTCAGCCGTTCTTTCATGTCGTCGCGGGCGGCTCCGTTCTCACTGCCGACCAGAAAGCCGTTGACAAACGCTTCCTTGACGAACTTTTCCAGCTCACGCTCCCTGCTCATGCCGTCCGCCTTTCGTCCGTCGGCTCACCTTCCTTGATGCCGAGCGCCACGGCGATGTCGTGCGCCACGCCGTAATTGCCCTTGGCGCGATCCCGCAACAGCTCCTGGACCACGCGGACGGGGAAATTGTTGGCTCGCGCCCATGCGGCGGCGGTGAGGCCCTGAGCTTGCAGCCACTCCCGCGCCTCGGCGCGTGTGCGCAGCTTCTTCTTTTTCATGGTCATCTCCTTTGTGAATAAAGCCCGGATTATGCCGCTCCGGGCGGGCGTCCCGCATGGGCTTGCGGTATTCGCCGTTGCACGCTGCTCCGCGAGGTGAACGGAGGTCTACACGGTCGCGGTAGCCGGGGCTCAGGCCCTCGTGGGGGCTCCGGCCCGCTTTGAGGTTTCCGGCTCCTCTGGTAGGCTCACTCATCCACAGTCAATCCAACCCCGGAACCGCTCCGGGAAAAGGAGCCGGAAATATGGAACTGTATCACTACTGTCCTGTGCCGCTTGAAAATGGATCCGTCATTACCCCCGGAAATTGGGGGCGCATCATACGTCAGTATCCTATGCCGGACAATTGCAATGCCATTGTCGTCAAGGAACTTCTTCTGGAGAACATTCGTTTACGTTTATATCCCAGTTATCCAAGTAGACTTGATTGTGCTTATGTCTGCATTGGTGAAGAGAGTGCAAAAGAATTTAAAAGCCGAAGGGAACTTCATTTTTGTTACCATGTAGACCTTGTCTCTCCCTCTATGCCAAGCTTTCAAGGCTCATGGAAACACTTTGAAATGCCACCTAGATCCCTTGAGGATTGGCACCGTGCTGCAGAAAAATACTGGTCTACAAACTGGGTCACTGAGTCTCCCAACACGCTTGAGCTACTGACCATGTCCCCCATCAGGATTCTCGGTAAGGTTAGCCTGTAAGCATCAGCTTTATTAGGAGGAGCTTGCCCCTCCTCCCTCAATCAAGAAACTTTGCATAAAGGCATATGTTGCAGGGATGATTGTGCGCCTCGCATTTCCTGGCTTCCCTGTAGGGGCAGTCCTCAGATTGGGGATGTTGAAGCAACGTTTTTTCCGTCTTGCCAAGGCGGGAGGCGATGCTGCGTAGCGCACAATCCGCACAGATATGGCAGCGCCCGCCCATTCCGTTATTGGCCGTCACAGGCCCGCATTCCGCCTGCTCCCTGCCGCAAAAATCGCAGTAAATATTACCCGTGGGGCTGATCATCGCTTTCCCCTGTTCTTGTGCCGTGCTCGCCTTTCCTGTAGGGAGGGGAAAGGCGTTTAACGGCGTTTTGTTAAAAACAATTTGCACCCAATGGGTGCAAAAGTCAATAGGTGGGTGCATAAAATGTCCACATTGGGTGAACGTATTAGGTTTATACGCGGGAAACGATCAAGAGAGGAATTTTCAAATAAATACGGGATACATAGGAACACTCTTGAGCGCTGGGAAAAGGGACTTAGGGTTCCGCCGGAATCTTTTTTGTTGGCTATTTCAGCGGGTGAAAATGTGGATTTTGGATGGGTGAAAAATGGGGATGGAGAAATAGAATTGCACCCTTCGGATATTAGCCGCGCTGGTGGGGCCCTGAAAAAAGTTAAAATGGGAAACACGTTTCCCGTTTCAGAACAGGCTAAAAGACAACCTATTGATTTTATTGATTCACAAAAAAATGATTTGGGAAACACGTTTCCCATTTTAGAAATGCAGAGGGAACTTCTCCGGATGAGCCAGGAAAATTCCAACTTGCTCCGTCAAAACGGCGACCTCCGCGTCGAGATTGAACGCCTGCGCATGGATCTGGAGCGCCGGGACATGCACATCCGTGACCTGGAACGAGAGGTCGCCGAACTGCGGGAGGCGCGGAAGGGGCCTTCCGCTTATGGAAGTGGAGTTGCGGGGAGTGCGGGTTAAGGTCTACGGAGTGCCCGAGAGGTAGTTTTTATGGATTATCGGGCAGCCAGCCAGAGTTCCGTGGCTGTCGTGATCGCATCCTGGGGGGATAAGGTCTGATCATGGGCCAGCAGGATGCAGGCCGCGAAAAAGATGGTATGGCGGTATTCCGGGTTATCTTGGCGAGCGCATAAGCTGGCAATTTGCCGTGCATCATCAAGGGCGTCGGCAGGTGTTATGTCCGGGATTGTAGCAAGAAAAAGGGACGCGGCGAGTATCAGGTCAGAACGAGACATTTATGGCTCCTTTACATACTCTCTCGGGCCGCGTCATAATGGCAGAGTGGAGGGAAATATGCTTAGGGTAACATTGGTGCTGGCATACCTGCTGCTGGCCGTTCCGGCATGGGCGGCTCAGGTCTTTGAAGGGAAGGTTGTGGGGATCAGTGACGGGGATACCATTACCGTCCTGACGGATCAGAAGCAGCAGATCAAAGTCCGCCTTTATGGCGTGGACTGCCCGGAAACGAAGCAGGCCTACGGTACCAGGGCGCGTCAGTTTACCAGCGACAAGGTTTTTGGAAAGCGCGTCCGTGTCGAGGTGGCTGATACGGACCGCTATGGCCGAACGGTAGGCATCGTGACCGCCCCGGGCGGCTCCGTCCTGAACGGTGACCTTTTGGCAGGTGGTATGGCGTGGCTTTATACGGCGTATTGCAAAAAGCCGTTCTGCCGGGAATGGAAGAAGCTCGAAGAAGGGGCCAGGATCGCACACAAGGGCTTGTGGGCGGATACCGCCGTGCCGCCGTGGGAGTTTCGCAAGGCGGGCAGAAGCGGTGGGGGCAATTGGGGGAGCGTACAGGGGGCGCCGTCCGCATCCTCCGGCAAGAGCAGCTATGCCGTGTCGGGTGGCAGCTACTCCGGCAACACCAATTCCGGCATTTTTCATGCGTCGACCTGCCGCTATTACAACTGCAAGCGGTGTACGGCGCATTTTTCAAGCCGGGAGGCGGCTATCCAGGCGGGGTATAGGCCGTGCAAGGTGTGCAGACCGTAGAGTTTCAAAATAAAGGAAGGGCTTGTATGTCACAGATCCAGATTAGCAAGCGTCCGTTTTCGGAAGTTGATATTGATGACCCTTTTTTCGACTCATTGAGAACCGACTATAAGGGGTTCAATGGCTGGTTCAGACGGAAGACTCACGAACTTGCCTATGTTGGCTACGATTCCCGGAACAACGTGCGAGCCTTCGTCTACTTAAAAAGGGAGGAGGTCGTAACCGATATTACCCCACCTATTCTTAAGCCTTGCTTGAAGGTCGGAACTTTAAAAATAGATGCCCACGGGACTAAGCTTGGGGAGCGGTTCATCAAAATTATTGTGGATGAGATTCGTCGGGAAGGAGTGTCGCTCGCCTACGTTACGATCTTCAAGAATAAAGAACGCCTCATTAATCTGCTTACAAGATATGGGTTCGTCGAGGCCGGAAAGAAAGGCGATGAAGCCGTTTACCTCAAGAGAATCCCCACGAAAACAGGGAACCATCTTTTTGACTATCCAGTAGTTCGGGCAACGGGTGTGAAGAAGTGGATGCTGGCCATCTGGCCTCAATTTCATACGCGGCTTTTCCCCGATTCCATTCTGAATAATGAGTCTCCCAGTTTGATTAAAGATGTCCCTGAAACGAACGGCATTCATAAAGTCTACCTCGGCGCGATGTACAAATTCCCGTTACTATCCCCTGGGGACTGCTTGGTGATTTACCGTTGCCAAAATGCCCGTGCGGGACGGCCCTGGTTCCAATCTGTCGCGACTTCGCTTTGCGTCCTTGAGGAAAACCGCTCAAAACAGGATTTTCAGAACGAAGCAGATTTTCTTATGTATTGTAGAAAATATAGTGTCTTTTCCGACAAGGAGATCGTGGCCCGGTACAGGTCTGGAAAGAACTTGCATGCATTACGGATGACCTATAATTTTGCCTTTCCGCGAAGACCGAATTTAAAAAGTATGGTCGAATACGGAGCTGTGCCTCATCCGAGGGAAGAGCAATACATGGGGCTATTGGAATTGTCAGATGAGGCCTTTTCCACTATTTTGCAGCTTGGAGGAATCAATGAACGCCTTGCTGTCTATTAAACCCGAGTTCGTTGAAAAGATATTCTCCGGCGAGAAGCGCTTTGAGTTCAGGAAGTCGGCTTTTCGACAAGACATTTCCTGTGTCATCGTGTACGCCACGGCTCCGGTTTGTCGTATCGTCGGGGAGTTTGAAGTCGAGGATGTCTTGCAGGCCTCCCCCCAGCAACTTTGGAAGAAGACAAAGGACGCGGCCGGGATATCGAGAGACTTTTTCTTCAGCTATTTCTCTGGGCGGGAACATGCCGTAGCCATCAAAATAGGGAAGCTGAAGAAATACGAACGGGAGGTCGACCCCTACAAGGATTTCAAGGATAAATTCATCCCTCCCCAATCATTCCGCTACGTCTAACGCACAAGGCCCGCCCCACCGGCGGGCTTTTTCATCCCTCGTTTTCCTGAAATTCCACAATGCACCTCCAGGCCGCGCCGCGCTAGGGTAAGGCAATCGCCCGCATAAGCCGGGCGCCACCTTAACCTCTGGAGGCGTCATGCCCCGTTCCGTTTCTCCCCGCCGGCAGCGTATGCTGTCCACCCTGCGTCCTTTCTATGATTTTCGCGGTCTGTCCCTGCTGGCCCTGTGCGCCGTCATCGGCCTGGTGACGGACCCTGCCGCCACCCTGGGCCTGGCCGGATACCTGGCCTATGTCATCGGCATGGCCGGGGCCGCGATCATGCTGGCCAAGATCGTCATGCCCTACCTGGACGTTTCCGAGCACGCGGCCTCGGCCCTCAATGAAGGCAACGTGGCCAGCGCCCTGGTGGTGCTGGCGCGCTCCCTGCTCATCATCGGCTTTCTGGTCTGCATCATGGCCTGGGGAAAGTGATGGCCGCCGGTCCCGCGCTTCTGGCCCTTCCCCTGCTGGCCCAGCTCTATCTGCCCATGCTCTATGAGGAGCACCTGACCTACACCCCGGACTTCTACGACCCGGCCATCTACGCCGGGCAGGTGGAACAGGAGACCTGCTACGGTCTTGGCGGCAAACGCTGCTGGAATCCGCGCACCGAGCTGAAAACGTCCCGCGAGTACGGTTTCGGCCTGGGGCAGATCACCATTGCCTACGACAGCAAGGGCCGGGTGCGCTTCAACAACTTTGAAGACGTGAAGAAGCTGCACAAGGACCTCAGGCACTGGCGCTGGGAAGACCGCTACGACCCGCGACTCCAGCTGCGGGCGCTGGTCATCAAGAACCGCGCCAACTGGAACGCCCTCAAGGGCTGCGCCACGGACGAGGACAGGGCCGCCATGATGCTTGCCGCCTACAACGGAGGTCTGGGCGGCGTCCTGCAGGACAGGGCCTACTGTGGCCGCATCGCGGGCTGTGACCAGGGACGCTGGTTCGGCCATGTGGAGACCCACAGCCGCAAGTCCCGCAGGGGTATGGGCAAGGCCTACGCGGACAAGTCCCCCTACGGCATAAACCGCGCCTATGTGCGCAACGTCATGGGCGAAAAGCGGGAGCGCTACCGGGCGGCCCTGCAGGAGCTTGCACGATGATATGGCTTCTCAAGCTGCTGCCCGGCAGCCTTCTGGAATGGCTGCTGCTGGTCTTTGTCCTGGCCGCGGCCTTTGCCGCCGGGCTGGCCCGGGGCATGGATGCCCGGGAAGCCGAGCTGCTGCCCCAGCTGGAAGCTGTGAGCCGGGAACGGGACGCCTGGCGTCTGACGGCCGCACAACGGCAGACAGGACTGGACGCCCAGACGGCCCTTGCCGATGCCTGCCTGAAGCGGGAGGCCGCGGCCCAAGCCGATGCCGCGGAACGCGAGGCCATCCTGGCCTTGCCGCCCGCCCCTCCCCATCCCACGGAGACCCTCCATGAAAATCCCCGTCGTGCGGCTGTGGCCCGTTATCTCAATCGTCCTCTGTAGCTGTGCGGCCCAGGCACCGTCCCCGCCGCCCGTGGTCCTTGCCCCGGCACATTGCCCGGCCCCGGCCGTTCCCCTGCTGCCGCAGCTCGATCCGGCGGCCCCCCTGGAAGGGGACGCCAACCTGGAGGCATTGCTGCACCGGGATGCCGTCATGCGCCGTTACATCGGCGGTCTGCGGGCGGCCCTGGACTGCTGGGAGGCCCAGACAGACAGCGGAGGGACGCATGGAAACCCTGATTGATCTTTCCAAGGCCTTCGGCTGGCTGGCGGCCATCGTCGTCAATCTGCTCATTGCCTGGATCGTCTGGAGCCTGCACAAAAAATTTATGAACCGAGACGATTGCGAGGCCAACCGCAAGGCGGACAAGAAAGAACGGGAACACTTCATCCAGCTGCTGACCACCCACGAGCAGGCCGTGCGCGAGCTGAATCTGCGTGTGGACCAGATGCCGCCGCAAGGCTCGGTGCATGATCTGGAAGTGCGTCTGGAACGCATGGATGGCGAACAAAAGCGCCTGGCCGAGGAGATCAGCGGCCTGCGCGGCATAATGGAACGCGTGGAGCGGCAGGTGGACCTGCTGTTCCGCGGGCACATGAAGGATTGAACCATGAGCGATATGCAGGACATCATCAGCAAGAACCGCCGTCTGGCCATCCTGCGCTTCCTGAGTGAGGAGCAGGACTATGCCATGAACACCAGCACCCTGCAGGCGGCCCTGCGGGCCATCGGCCACGGGGTGCCGCGCGATACTGTGGAGGCCGACGCCCTCTGGCTGGCCGAACAGGGCCTTGCCCGTCGCCAGCGTCTGGATGTGGGCGTCACGGTGCTCACCGTCACCCCGCGCGGGGTGGAAGTGGCCCAGGGCATCGCCGGGCATCCCGGTGTGGACCGCCCCCTGCCGAGGTAGTGGCCATGCCCCGCACGAGCAAGGTCCGCCGCCTGCCCCCGGAGCTGCGCGAACAGCTCCACGCCATGCTGGACGCGGGCCATACCCTGGAAGAGATCACCGCCCACCTGAAGGCCCTGGGGGCGGACGTATCCCGCTCCGGCCTGGGCCGCTACAAGCAGCAGGTGGACAAGGTGGCGGCCCGTCTGCGCGAGTCCCGCGCCATGGCCGAGGCCGTCATGGAGCGCATGGGCGCTCAGGCCGCCACCGGCAAGAGCGGCGCGGCCCTCATCGAGATGCTGACCACCCTCACCAGCGACTACCTGTTGCGCCGCATGGATGACCCGGATGCCGAGATCGAGGTGGACGAGCTGCGTGCCCTGGCCCGTACCGTCAAGGAACGCGCGCAGGCCGCCCGTGCCACCCAGGATTATGACCTGAAACTGCGCGAGGAGGCCCGCCGCGAGGCCGAAGAAGCCATGCGCAAGGCCGTGGAAAAAGCCGCCAAAGAAAGCCCGGCCGCTGCCAGCCCGGCGGAAGTCTTTGCCCGCATCCAGGCCGTCTACAGGGGGGAAGCCTGATGGACAAGGCCGGCAACGCTCCGGACACGCACGAAACGCGCATGGTGGGCCAGGGCGTGCCCTTTGAAAGGATACGCCGCATCACCGGCTACCTGGTGGGCCGTCTGGAACGCTTCAATGATGCCAAAAAGAAGGAGGTGGCCGACCGTGTCGTCCATGGGTTCCGCCGCTGAGGCTCGTGCCATCCTCTATCCCTACCAGCGCCGCTGGATAGACGACCAGAGCCGCTTCAAGATCGGCATGTTCTCGCGCCAGACGGGCAAGACCTACACCAGCACGCTGGAGATCGCCGAGGACATGGTCAAGGCCGAAGTGGAAAAACGCCGTGTGCGCTGGGTCATCCTCTCGCGCGGGGAACGGCAGGCCCGCGAAGCCATGGAGGAAGGCCTCAAGGTACATCTGCGGGCCTACGGGGCCGCCTTCGAGAGCCTGGAGTCGGACTTTCACCTGGCGGACGCCACCTCCTGCAAGTCCCTGGAGGTGGTCATGGCTCACGGCTCCCGTGTGACCGCGCTGCCTGCCAACCCCGACACGGCCCGAGGCTTCAGTGCCAACGTTTTCCTGGATGAGTTCGCCTTCCATGCCGACAGCCGCAAGATCTGGGCGGCCCTCTTTCCCGTGGTCTCCCGTAACGGCCTGAAACTGCGCGTGGTCTCCACGCCCAACGGCAAGGGCAACAAGTTCTACGACCTCATGACCTCCGCCGAGACGGCGGGCTGGTCCAAGCATGTGGTGGATATCTATCAGGCCGTGGCCGATGGCCTGCCGCGTGACGTGGAGGCCCTGCGGGCCGCCCTGAACGATCCCGACGCCTGGGCGCAGGAATACGAGCTGCAATGGCTGGACGAGGCCAGCGCCTGGCTGTCGTATGACCTCATCAATGCCGTGGAGCATGAGCGGGCGGGCATCCCGCAGAACTATGCGGGCGGCCCCTGCTATGTGGGGGTGGACATCGGCCGCCGGCACGACCTTTTTGTCATCTGGGTGCTGGAGGAAGTGGGCGACGTCTTATGGACGCGGGAACTAGTGACGCGACGCGGAGCCAGCTTTGCCGAGCAGGATGGCCTGCTGGACGATGTGTTCCGGCGTTACCGGGTGCTGCGTTGCTGCATGGACCAGACCGGCATGGGCGAAAAGCCCGTGGAAGACGCCCGCCACCGTCACGGCAGCGGCCGCGTGGAAGGGGTTCTGTTCACATCGTCCAGCAAGCTGGCCCTGGCCACGGTGGGCAAGCAGGCCTTTGAGGACAGACGCCTGCGCATCCCGCAAGGGGACGAGGCACTGCGCAGCGACCTGCACAAATTGCAAAAGGTGGCCAGCCCTACGGGCGCACCCCGCTTTGTGGCCGACTCTGACAGCGGGGGCCATGCAGACCGCGCCTGGGCCTGCTTTCTGGCTGTCAACGCGGCTACGGGGCCTGCCGTCGTTTTGCCGGATCATGCCGTGCCCTCCGGCCCGGCCCGTGGGGGCCTTGGGCGCTTCACTGATCCCGACGCCGCCTTCATGCCTTACAGGAGAATGTTCTGATGCCCGACATCCTTGCCAACCCCAACGCCCTGCCTGCCCGGGCGGACATGCAGGTCCGTTCCGACGGCATCCTTGATCTTGCCAACTTCGTGGCCGAAGTAGTGCCCGCTCCGGACAGCGTGCTGGCCTCCCTGGGCGGCGATCTGCGCGAATACGGCAAACTGCGACGTGATGACCAGGTGGCCGCCCTCATGCAGCAACGGCAGGACAAGCTGGTGGAAGCGGAATGGGAGGTTATCCCCGGCGGCGATGCGCCTGCGGACGTGGCGGCCGCGGACTTTTTGCGCGAGCAGCTGGCGGGCTTCAACTTTGACGCGGCCTGCCGCAAGATGCACGGTTCCCTGCTGTACGGCTACGGTGTGGCCGAATGCCTGTGGGGACGGGACGGCAGCCGCATCACTTTGCGGGACATCCGCGTGCGCGCGCCCTGGCGTTTCGGCTTCGCCAAGGACAGGCAGCTGAAGCTGCTGGTGGAGAGCCGCTGGCTTGTCATGCCGCCGCGCAAATTCTGGCTGGTGACCTGGGGCGCGGAAGACGATGATAACCCTTACGGCATGGGCCTTGGGCACCAGTTGTGGTGGCCCGTGTACCTCAAGCGCAACGGCGCCCGCTTCTGGGCCGCCTACCTGGACCGCTTTGGGGTGCCTACCACCAAGGCCGTCTATCCTTCCGATGAATCGGAGGCCGAAAACGAGAAGCGCAAAAAGGATGCTCTGGCCGCGGCCCTGTCCCTGCGCAGCGAAGGGGCCGTGGCCCTGCCCGAGGGCTTCGACGTTTCCCTGGTGGAATCCACCAGCCGGGGCAGCGGGGACTTCAAGGACTTCCTCGCCTATTGGGACGATGCCATTGCCAAGATTATCCTTTCCCAGACCGGAACCTCGCGCATCGGCCAGTACAGCGGCACGGCCGAGGTCCACAGCGGCATCGGCACCAGCGTGGTCAAGGCTGACGCGGATATGCTGTGCCAGTCTTTCAATACCGGTCCGGCTGTCTGGCTGACGGAGTGGAACTTTCCCGGCGCGCGGCCGCCCCAGGTCTGGCGCCGGGTGGAAGACCCCGCAAAGGTCAAGGCCGATGCCCAGAAGGACAAGGACACGGCGGCCCTGGGTCTGGAACTGACCGACGACGAGATCGCCCGCCGCTACGGCGACGCCTGGCAGCGCAGGCGCGACGGGGCAAGCGCATCCGGGGCGGAGTTCGCCGAAGCCGGCACGGAAGGCCATGCCCCCGCCGAGCCCTACAGCGATACGCTGGCTCGGCAGGCCATGACGCTGGCCGATGCCCCGCAAACCTCCATGATCGATGCCATCCGCACGGAACTGGACAAGGCTGTGGCGGAAGGCGAGGACCTGGCCTCCTTTGCGGAGCGCATGCTTGCCCTGAATAAATTGTCCGGCGTGGATGATCTTGCCCAGATCCTCTACGGGGCCATGACCACGGCCCACCTGGCGGGCCTGGCCGGTGAGGAGGACAGCGATGCCGGAAAGTGAGGTGCGTTTCGGCGGTGGACCTTTTGAGGATGCCATCGCTCATTTCCAGCGCAAGGTGCGCGTGCCGGTCACGACCTACCGGGACCTGCCCGCGCAGATGCACGCCAAGGCCTTCATGGTGGCCGGGGCCGCCAATGACGCCCTGCTGGCCGATTTTCAGCAAAGCCTGCTGCTGGCCATGAAACAGGGGACCACGCTTGCGGCCTTCCGTGACGACTTTGACCGCATGGTCAAAGCCCACGGCTGGCAGTACCGGGGTGAGCCGGGCTGGCGCAGCGCGGTCATCTTCAATACCAACATGCGCACGGCCAATATGGCCGGGCACTGGAAGCGCATGTGGGAAGATCGCGAGATGCACCCGTACCTGCGTTATGTGCAGGTGCAGCGTCCTACCAAGCGCCCGGAGCATGCCGTCTGGCACGGCGTCATCCTGCCCATCGAGGACCCCTTCTGGGACGCCCACTTTCCGCCCAACGGCTGGGGCTGCAAATGTACGGTGCAGAACGTGAGCAACGCCCGCATGGAGGCCGAGGGCTGGCAGGTCAGCGAGAACGTGGAGACCTTTCCCGGAGATGTGCCGGAAGACTGGGCCTACAATGTAGGCAAGGCGGAGCGGGTAAGTACCGGGCCGGAAAAAGCGGCATGGGAGCCCATCGCCTCCAGCCGGGATTTCACGACCTACAAGCGTCCTGTTTCTGTGCCGCAGGATACGCCAAGGGCCGGGCTTGGTCCTGAAGCGGACGGACGCGGGGAAGTCATGGACGCGGTCAGGAAGATGCTTGGAGGACCGGCAAATACGTTCACCGGCCCGGATGGTCTGAGTGTCGGCATCACGGCCGCGACCTTGGGCGAACACCTCAAACCGGATCGAGCGCCCGCCATTCCCCTGTTGCCGGAGATCATAGAAGAGCCCTTCGAGATATGGCTCATGCCCTACCAGGACAGACTGACCGGGCGTGTGGAGCTGCGTCGGCGCTATATCAAGGCCTTCGCCATGCCCAAAAGCTTGTATGTGTGGTTCATCGCCGAGTGGCGCAAGGGAGAGCTGGGGGACGTGACCTTGATCCGCAGCTCCAAGGCACGGGAACTGCAGAAAATGCGGCGCGGCATCCTGGTCTATGGGCGCTAAAAAAGGCCCTCCACACGGAAGGGCCTTGCGTCCACACTCGCCGACGATGGCGCAGGAACCCGGCACGGCATGATGGATCGTCCCCGAACCGCGCCTTCGATAGAGCCATCATATATGTTTTGCCTGAAACGTCAAATTTGCCTTCTGCCGCATTTTTGTCCCGGCCCGGACACTTGCCTGCCCTAACGGGCTTTCGTCCCGCCTGCCCCGTTTACAGGCGTTTATAAACACCTGTTCGCAAGACCGTCTTGCGCCACCTTTCATGCATTCCCTTGCCGCAGCCCCGGCCCTGTGCCGGGGCTTTGTGTTTTTTTGTGAGAATCCTCACCAGATTTCCCCCGGCATCCTGTGCATGATGTCCAAAGGAGGACAGCATGCAGGACAACAACCATGCCATCCATATTTTTCGCCCCGGCCGACATACGTCCATGCAGGGGGCAACCATCGACTTTGGCGAGGGCGACCTGATCGCCACGGCCAAAGCCTACGACCCGACCCGGCACGAAGCGCCGCTGGTCATCGGGCATCCCCGGGCCGACGCTCCGGCCTGGGGGTGGGTAGGCGGTCTTACGGCGGACGAGGGCGGCCTTTTTGCCACGCCCCGCCATCTGGACCCGGCCTTCGCGGAGATGGTGCGGGCCGGACGCTTCAAAAAAGTCTCGGCCAGCTTTTACACGCCCGACAGCCCCCACAATCCCGTTCCCGGCGTCTACTACCTGCGCCATGTGGGTTTTCTGGGCGCCCAGCCCCCGGCGGTGAAGGGCCTTGCCCCGGTGCCGGTGAACTTTGCTGAAGGCGACACGGAAGAGGGCTGCGTCAGCTTTGACTTTGCGGAATCGCCGGGCCTGTTGCGCTGGCTGGCCGATCTGTTCCGGGGCCTGCGCGAATACGTCGTGGAAAAGGACGGTACGGAGATGGCGGACAGGGCCATCCCCTCGTATGCCGTGAGCGGCCTTCAGGAGATGGCCGCGGCATCCGCGGCTCAGGCGGCCGAGATTCCCGCTTTTGCGGAAAACCTTACCCCTCCCAAGGAGAAGAGCATGCAGAAACAGGAAACGCCCCCGGCGGGAAACATCAACTTCGCCGAGACCAAGGCCCGTGCCGACGAGCTGGAGCGCAAGGTGGCCTATCTGACCGGCATCGCCCGCAAGGAGCGCGCCAGCCGTGTGGTGGACAAGGCCCTGGCCGACGGCCGCCTGACGCCCGCCCAGAGCGTGGGCCTTGCGGACTTCATGGCCGGCCTGGACGAAGAAGGGACCTTCGACTTCGCCGAAGACGGCGGCAAGACCACCAGCATGAGCCCGGCCGCCTTCATGGCCGCCTTCCTGGAGCGCCTGCCCAAACAGGTGGATTTCAGCGAAGCCGCGCCCGGCGGCGAAGAAGCCCCGGATACCTCGTCCAATGACATTGCCCAGCGCGCCCTTGCCTATTGCGAGGAGATGCGCACCAAGGGCGTCACGGTGAGCGTCACCGACGCCGTGGCCCACGTCAGCAAATAGGAGACCGCCATGCCCAGGACCGATCTTTACGTCAATCTTTCCATCACCGGCGAGCTGGCCCCTTTCCGCATCGTGGCTCACGACGGCAGCGGTGGCTACAAACAGGCCACGGCCGCCACGGAGGCGCTTGTCGGTACGGCCGACGAGCTGGGCAAGCAGCCCAACGGCGGGGCCGATGTGGCCATGAGTGACCAGCCGGAAGTTGAGGCTGGCGCGGCGGTGGCCGCGGGCGATCCCCTGACCAGCGATGCCCAAGGCCGCGCCGTCAAGGCCACGGCTGCCGGGGACCGCATCATCGGCTTTGCCTGCAAAGCCGCCACCGATGCCGGAGAGATCATCGACTACCAGTTCGCGCCCGGCTTTCTGGCCACGGCAGGCGCGTAATAAGGAGAGAGCATCATGGCAACGACCACACCCTTTGCCACCAATCCCCAACTGACGGCCATTGCCCTGGCCTACATGAACCAGCCCTCGGACTATGTGGCGGATCATGTCATGCCCAGGGTCAAGGCCATCGGCAAAAAAGAGTTCCAGTACAACATCTACGGTCTGGAATCCTTTGCCGCGCCCGACAGCCGCGTGGGACGCAAGGGCCGCCCCAATGAGGTCAGCCTGTCCAGCAGCCTGGCCACGGCAGCCATCGAAGACTACGGTCTGGAAGACCCCATCCCGCAGGATGACATCGACCAGGGCCGCAAGGACGGCCGGGACATTGCCGGTGAATCCACGGAGTATCTGCTCTCCCTGGTCAAACTGGACCGCGAACTGCGCGTGGCGCGCCTCGTGCAGGACAAAAACAACTATGCCGCGGCTTGCGTGAAGGAGCTGTCCGGCGGTCAGGGCATCGACAACGCCGAAGTGGACGCGGAAGCGATCATCGCCGAGATGCTGGAAAAGCCCTTCATGCGGCCCAACATCGGCGTCATGAGCCAGAAGGTCTGGGACAGGCTTTCCCGCAATCCGTTGCTCATCAAGGCCATCAAGGGCGAGCTGGTGGGCAAGAAGCTGACCACGGCCGAGTTCTGCAGCTACTTCGAGTTGAACCAGCTCTACATCGGCAAGGCCCGCGTCACCCGGCAGGTCAAGGGCAAGACGCCTGTCCCCGAGCGTGTCTGGGGCACGGGCATGGCCTTCCATTACCGCGACATGACCGCCAGCGAACAGCGCGGCGTCACCTGGGGCCTGACCGTGCCCTATGGCCAGCCCTTTGCCGGGAGCCGCACGGACCCCGATATCGGCCTGCGCGGTGGCATCCGCATCCGGGCGGGCGAAAGCCTCAAGGAACTGGTGCTGGCCAAGGATGCGGGCTGCCTCATCACCGGGGCCATCGCCGCCGGCTAGGGGGCATCATGTATGCCACACCTGAAGACATCCGTGCCCGCTACAAGGAAGTCTACCCCCTGCTGGCGGGCAAGGACGCGGAAGGCAGGCCGGACACGGCCGCTGTGGAACAGGCCCTGGCCGAAGCCGCCAGCGAGATCGACGCCATCCTGGGTACGCGTTTTGCCGTGCCGGTAAGCCCCGTGCCGCCTGTGCTGCGTCGCATCGCCGTGGATCTGGCCGTGGGGGCCTTGCCCCGCACCGGCGCCACGGAAGCCAGCATGTACGAGCGCCGTGCCCGTGAAGCGCGGGATCTTTTGGACAAGCTGGCCGCGGGAGAGGCCAGTCTGGGGCCGGGCTATGACCCGGCCCCGGCGGGCAGCGGCGGCACAGGACGCATCGGCTATGCCGTGCGTCCGTCCGACTTCCGCCGCCGTCTGGAGGACTACTGATGGCCGGAGCTACCCTGGAGTTCACCTTCAAGGACGAGGAAGTGCAGGCCATGGCCCGGCGCTTTCGGGAGCAGCTTGCCCGGGTGCGCTTCCGCCCTCTGCTGGCCGCCATCGGCAACGAGCTGGTCACGTCCGTGTCCCGCCGTTTCGAGACGGGCACGGCTCCGGACGGCTCCCGCTGGCCGGAATCCCTGCGGGCCAGACTGACCGGCGGCCAGACGCTCATCAAGAGCGGCCGCCTGCGGGATTCCATCGCCGAGACCGGGCCGCAGCTCACTGCCCGCAGTGTGGAAGTGGGCACCAACGTGGTCTATGCGGCCATCCACCAGTTCGGCGGCATCATCCCGCCGCACATCATCCGGGCACGGCGGGCGCGTGCCCTGAGCATCCCCGGCATCGGCTTCCGCCGGGCCGTCCATCATCCCGGCGGCACCATCCCGGCCCGGCCATATCTGGGCCTGTCCGATACCGACGAGCGCGTCATCCAGGACCTCACCGAGGACTGGATGCGCAAAAAGATGGCCAAAATGCGTGCATAAGGAACCACCATGCTTGACCAGTACCGGGCCGCCATCGCGGCCCATTTGAGAGAACATCTGCCGCCCTCCGTCACGGTCTGCGAGCTGGGCAATTCTCTGGACGATGCGGAGATGCGACGCCTGTGTCTGGCCGCTCCCGGAGTGGGCGTGGAGATCCTGGGCGCGGACGGCGCGGAACTTGTGGGCCGCAGCCCCTATGTGACCATCAATGTGGGTCTGTCCCTGGTCTCCGGTCCCGGCTGTGACGGCCAGCCCGCGGACAGCGCCGTGCTGGTGCTGGCAGCCTTGGTCATGGCCGCGGTGGCGGACCAGCGCTTCGGCCTGGACTGCATGCGTCCGGAGAGCGTGCGGGCCGCAAATCTCACCAGCGGTGACCAGGCATCCAACAATGTGGCCCTGTGGACCGTCTCCTGGAAGCAGGCCCTGGACGTTTCCCACGTCATCGCCCGGCCGGATCTGGACGACTTTTTGCGCTGCTATACGCGCGAAAAAAAGGATGGCCCTGTGACCATCGAAACGCATCTTCCCGGCCCGTTGGCCGCAAAGGAGGACCCGCATGTGTAGACATATCACCCCTCGCGCCGGACTGGTGGTGCGGCGGCCCGATACGGGCGAGATCCTGCCGCCCGCCGGGGCCGTGGTTCCCTGGGGACCGCATCGTGCCTACTGGCTGCGCCGCCGGAAGGACGGCGACGTGAGCATAACCCATACGGCGGTCCCTGTCCGGCCCGCCGATGACAGGGAGGAAGGATAATGGCTGTCTCGTTCAATGCCATCCCCGCGGATATCCGCGTGCCGCTCACCTATATCGAGTTCGACAACTCCGGAGCCGTGTCCGGCACGCCGGTCATGGAGTGGCGCGTCCTGCTACTGGGACAGGCCGAAGCCGACTGCGCGGGCGAGCTGCTCAAACCCGTGCTGATGAACACCGCGGACCAGGCGGCCCGCCTGTGGGGCCAGGGCAGCCAGATCGCGGACATGGTGCGCTATGCCAAGCGCAACAGCACCATGCTGGAGATCTGGGCCATGGCCGTGCCGGACGATGAATCCGCTGTGGCCGCTACCGGCGAAGTGACCCTGTCCGGCAAATGTACGGCCACGGGCGTGCTGTGCCTTTATGTGGGCGGCAGGCGCGTGCGTGTGCAGGCCGTAGGCGGTGAAGAGCTGGCCGCCACCGTGGAACGCGTGGTGCAGGCCGTCAATGCCGACGGCGAGTTGCCCGTCACCGCCGCGGTCAAGGACGCCTCGCCCGGTGTGCTGACCCTGACATGCAAATGGAAGGGCGCCACGGGCAACGACATCGACCTGGCCGTCAACCTGTCCACGGACGACAGCTTCCCTGCGGGCCTTACCGCTTCCTGCGGCAAAATGGCCTCGGGCGCGGCTGACCCGGACATGGAAAGCATCATCGCCGCCATGGGCGATACCTGGTGGAAGGCGCTGGTGCTGCCCTGGAACCAGAAGGACGGCCGTGTGCTGCTGGAAGAATGGCTGGACGCGCAGTTCGGCCCCCTGCGCCAGCAGGAATGCCAGGCTTTTCTGGCCTATCGCGGCACCCTGTCCGAGACCTCCACCTACGGCAATGCCGGGAACTCGCAGCTGGTGAGCTGCATGGGCATCGGCTCCATCCCCACCTCGCCCTGGAACGTGGCCGCCGCCTATGCCCTGCAGGCCGCGACCTCGCTGGCCAATGACCCGGCGCGGCCCCTGCAGACCCTTGAGCTTGTGGGCGTCATGGCGCCGCCCCGGGAAAAACGCTGGAGCATGGAAGAGCGCAATATCCTGCTTTATGACGGCATCGCCACCTATCGCATCGCCAGCGACGATACGGTGCAGATTGAACGTGAAGTGACCATGTACCAGACCAATGCCTGGGGCTCGCCCGATCCCTCGTATCTTGACGTGCAGACCGTGGCCACCCTGGGCTACTGGCGCTATGCCGTCAACGCCCGCATCCAGCAGAAGTTCCCGCGCCACAAGCTGGCTGACGACGGTACGGCCTACGGGCCGGGCAATGCCGTGGTCACGCCCTCGGTCATCCGGGCGGAACTCATCGCCCTGATGCGCGAGCTGGAAGAAAAGGGCCTGGTGGAGAACGTGGAGACCTTCAAGGAACAGCTCATCGTGGAACGCAATGCGGACGACCGCAACCGCGTGGACGTGCTGGCCCCGCCGGATCTGGTCAACCAGTTCCGCATCTTCGCCTGCCTGACCCGCTTTGTCCTGTAAGGAGGGACGCATATGACCGTCAAAGAACTTATGGAAAAACTGGCCGGACTGCCGCCGGACATGCCCGTCATGTACGACGACAAGACCACCTGCGGCCTGGATCTGGCCGCGGTTTCCGAGGTGTGTATCGGGCTGGATGACGAAAATCTGGAAGTGCTCGTCATTCACGCCGAGGGCGGCCATCCCGGCGCCACCCTGGACGAGATCGACCGGTGTGAAGCCGGGGGAAAGGAGTAAGCCATGCCGCAGATCACAGGCAAGGCCGTCATCCGTGTGGACGGCGAGGAATGGCGCACCGAAGACGGTGCCAAGCTGAACCCCGGCGGCGTCACGCGCGAGGCCAAAGTGGGCGGCGGCAAAGTGCATGGTTTTGCCGAAAAGACCAAGGAACCGGAACTGGAGTGTGCCGTCTATCACACCCGGGATACGGACCTGACGGCCATCAATGCCATCAGGGACGCCACCGTGGTCTATGAATCCGATACCGGCGACCGGTACGTCCTGCGCAGCGCCTTTGTGACCGAACAGGGCGAGCTGGATGCGGAAAACGGCACCATCAACGTCAAATTCAGCGCCATCTCGTGCGAAAGGATCTAGCCATGACCCAACCCGCTCTGAAGGATTTTACCCCTGTGGACGGTATCACCGTGGCTGAAGGTGGCCAGGTGCGCGTGCCTCTGGCCGATGGTCTGACCGTGGGTTCCGTCACCTACACGGCGGCCGTGCTGCGCCAGCTCAATGCCGGGGCCGTACTGGCCGCGGCCGAAGCCGCGGAACGCCTGGTCTCCACGGCTACGGGCCTGGAGCTTGTTTCCTCCCCGGCTCGCATGGGGGCGGAATTGCTGCGCCGTCAGATTGCACGTCTGGAGGACGATAACGGCGGCAAGTTCGACGGGCCGCTCTCTCTGGAACATCTGGGCAAGGCCTCGGCCCGAGATCTGGACAGCCTTAACCTTGCCGCTCGCCTGTTGGATCAGGGAGCGGAAAAAAGCCTGGAAGGAGTAGCCGGCCGGGGGCGAAATGCTGCCGGTAGCAATCAGTCTCGAGATGCTGCTGGCCCGGCTGGCCAGCCGGGCGGGGCTGCCGGTGAATGAAGGGGCGTCCTGGCCGCTTCCCAGGCTGCTCCGTTTCTTGCACCACATGAAATAGGATTGCATCGTGGCGAACCTGCGCACCTCCTTCACGCTTGATCTTGGCGGTAATCTCATTACCCGGGCCAAGGCCTTTTCTACGTCCATATCGGGCATGGCCCGGCAGATACGTTCCAGTCTGGGGGGCCTCAATGGCGTGGCCGCCCAGGCCGGGAAAGGTCTTGAGGCCCTGACCGGGCGCTATGCCGCGGGCTTGGCCGGACTGGGCGTCAGCTACAAGGCGGCCCAGGCTGTCATGGACAGCGCCCGTCTGGACAAGGGCCTGATGCGTACCAGCCAGACCATGGGCCTGACCGCACAGCAGGCGGAGGAGGCTCGCCGGGCATTGTTCGCCATGGCCCGGGAGACCGGCCAGCCCGTGGAAAATCTCAAGGCCGGCCTTGACCGTCTGGGCGCCTCGGGCATGGCTTATGAGCAGGCTCTGGCTTCCATCCGGGCTATCAATCCGGCCATGGCTGTCACCGGGGCCAGTGCTGACCAGCTGGCCAGTGCCCTGAGCGTGGCGGGCGAGATCTTCAAATTCGATCTTTCCCGGCCAGAGACTGCGGTCAGGCTGCTGGACCAGATGACTGCGGCCGGGCGACTGGGCAATGCCGAGCTGGAAGACCTGGCCTCCATCTTTGCCCGTGTGGGCGGCAGCGCCAAGAACGCCGGACTGAGCTTTGGCGAGAGCCTGGCCTTTATCGAGCAGCTTTCCCTCATCGAGAAGGAACCGGAACGCCTGGCCACGCTGGCGGATTCCACCCTGCGCCTGTTCACCAATCAGAACTACCTGAAGGAGGCCGCAGCCGCCACGGGCGTCAAATTTTATGATGCCAAGGGGGAGCGACGGGCTGCCTTCGACGTTTTGCAGGACATCGCCAGAAAATACCAGAAGTTCAAGACCGATGCCCAGCGCGACAAGGCCTTTGCCCAGGCCTTCGGCAAGACGGATCTGGACACGCAACGTGGCCTGCGTGCCCTGTTCGACAGCGGGGTGCTGGTCAATCTGGCAAAACTCAACGCGGAGATCGAGGACGCATCCGGCACCATCGCCCGCGACCTGCCGGATGCCATCAACAACAGCGTGGACCAGGTGGGGCGCCTGAAAGCCGCACTTTCCCAGGCCGCTGATGACTTTGCCCGTCCTTTCAATGACGCCATCTCCAGCGGCATCGCCATGCTGCTGGATGGTGAGGGACTGTCCGGCAAACAGTTGCTGGGCGGTGCGGCCGCTGCGGGCGTGGCCGGATATGGCGCCCTCAAGCTGGCGGGCATGGGCCTTTCCCGCCTGGGCAGCAAGGCGGCCGGCGGGCTTGTCTCCACCGTGGCCCGGCAGGCTGGGCTTGCCGGGCTCAAGCTGCCGCTGCCCGTCTATGTGGTCAACAAACAGATGAGCCTTACCCGTGAGGCCATGCTGGGCCAATCGGGTGGCGCTCCCGCAGCTCCGGGGGCTCCAGGCGGAAAAAAGGCCGGCAAGGGCAAAACGGTCTCCGGGGCACAGCTTGACGGGGCCAAAAGCGCGGGCCGGGGCGCGGCTGTGCTGACTGCGGCCGCGACAGTGGCACCGGTCCTTTTTGATTCCGATGCCACCATGGCTCAAAAGGTCGACGCCGCTACGGACGCGGCCGGCGGCCTTGCCGGTGGCTGGGCTGGGACGGCGGCCGGCGCCAAGGCGGGTGCTTTCCTTGGCGGTTTTCTCGGACCTTTCGGCGCTGCCGCCGGTGGTGTCGTGGGGGGTGTGGCCGGGGGCATCTTGGGCTCGGAGCTTGGACAAAGCCTAGTCTCCACCGTCAAAAACTGGCTCGGCGTTGGGGAAGGTGAAAACTCGGCCCTGCAGAAAACGATGCAGACTTTCTTGACCTCCATGCAGCAGGTCGTCGCCGCCATCCCCACGGGCGGCATCGCTGTGGACGTCAACGTGACGGGCAATGCCCAGGCCGCCATCCGGTCCAGTAACGGCAATATCGACAGCGGCCTGTCCTATTCCCGGCAGATAGCCAACGAGATGATGGAGTAAGCCATGCGTGCCCGCAGTTTTTTCAACAACCTGCGCGAGGCCTCCTTCCGGGGCGCCCGTTTCGAGGTGGACGATGTGGAAGCCTCGGGCGGTCGCCGTGTGGTGCTGCACGAGTACCCGTTGCGGGATACGCCCTACAGTGAGGATCTGGGCCGCCGGGCGCGGGAGTTTTCGGTGCGCGGCTATATCATCCAGGGCCGCACGTATGACTATGCCTCGGCCCGGGCGGACGTGCTCAAGGCCCTGGAAGCCTATGGCCCCGGCGAGCTGGTGCATCCCTGGCATGGCGAGGTCAATGTGGTGGTGGACGACTACCGCCTGCGCGAGAGCATGGAGCGCGGGGGCCTGCTTGAGCTGGATATCCGCTTTCGGGAAGCCGGACAGCTCGCGAACCCCACCGCCTCCGCCGATACGGCCAAGGGGGTCGCTTCGGCCGCCTCCAGTGCCCGGCAAGCCCTGAAGAACAGTTTTTTATCCGCCTTCGCGCCCGCCCTGGACGAGATCGACAAAGTTGTCACGGCGCTCAATGACGCGGCAAGCCTTGCCATGGAATACTTGGGCCTGCCCCAAAGCCTTATTGCGGAAGGGCTTGCCTATGTTCAAAGCCTGATCGCCACGCCCGCGGCCTTCTTCGATGCCCTGGTGGGGCTCTTCGGGGGGCTGCTCGGCAATGAGAGCGGGGAAAAAGTCCTGGCTGCTCCCGTGCCGGATGCGTCCTTCAGCATCGCATCCGGGGAAGGCACAGCGCCGCTGGAAAGTATCTTGGGCGGCAGTGCTTCCATCACCACCGAAGCCGAGCGCGTGATCCGCGATACCGTCGCCCAGGTGGTGGCCATAGAGGCCGCCGCATCCACGGCCCACACGGAGTACGCCACGGCCGACGACGCCCTGGCGGATCGGGATGCCGTGGTGGAAAGCCTGGACACCATCGAGCCGGCGGCTGATGATGCCGTCTTTCTGGGGCTCGCCGAACTGCGCCGGGCCGTAATGACGGACCTGACCACACGCGGCGCGGAGCTGCCGCGCGTGCGTTCCGTGACCCTGCCGGGCACCGTGCCCGCGCTGGTGGCCGCCTACCGCATCCATGCGGATGCCGGGCGTGCCGATGAGATCGTGTCCCGTAACCGCATCCGCCATCCCGGCCGCGTACCGGGCGGCACCCCGCTGGAGGTCTTGAATGAGTGAACGCAAGCCCGACATTATCCTGGAGGTGGACGGCCAGCGTTACGGCGGCTGGAAATCCATAGATATCAGCCGGGGCCTGGAACAGTGCGCCGGGACCTTCCGCCTGTCCGTCACTGACCGCTGGCCGCAGCAAAATGAACCGCGCGGCATCAAGGCCGGGGCCGCCTGCCGTGTGACCATCGACGGCCGGGCCGTCATCACGGGCTATGTGGATGATGTGGAAGTCTCCTGGAGCGCCACCTCCCACGAGTATCGCGTCTCCGGACGAGACAAAACGGCGGATCTTGTGGACTGCTGCCCGCCCTCCCTGCAACTCAAGGGCGCGGACCTGCCCGCGCTGGCCCGCCGCTGGGCCAGGCTGTTCGGCATCGAGGTCATGGTGGAAGCGGAATGCAACAAGGCAGTACCCGGTTTCAAGACCGAAGAAGGCGAGACCTGTTTCGAGATGCTGGAACGGCTGGCGCGGGCCAATGCCGTCATGCTCACCAGCGACGGCGACGGCCGTCTGGTCATCACCCGCGCCGGCACACACAAGGCGGCCGCCGCCTTGCAGATGGGCGGCAATCTGCTGCGCCTTGCCCTGTCCTCCAGCATGAAGGACCGCTTTTCGGAGGTGACGGTCAAAGGCCAGTCCGCCGGTTCAGATACCTGGGACGGCCCCGGCAATGCCCAGGCCAAGGGGACGGCCAACGATCCCAACGTGCTCCGCTACCGCCCCCTGACCATCATCGCGGAACAGGAGGAGTTCGGCAGCGCCACCACCCGCGCCCGCCACGAAATTGCCGTGCGCTATGGCAAGGGGCATCAGGCCCGGGCGCTGGTCAACGGCTGGTATGCGGGAACGGAACTCTGGCAGCCCAATCGTCTGGCCGACATCCTGGACAGCAGCGGGCAGGCCATGGCCACCTGGCTCATCGTCAATGTGAGCTGGCACATGGACGACCGGGGCTGCCTTACGGAACTTTCCCTGTCCCCCAAGGAAGCTTATGAACTGCTGCCCGAGATGCCCAAAGGGGCAAAGGGCAAAAAAGGCAAGGAGGCCTCGTTATGGCTGCAATGATCCCCGGGCGCCTCCTGCGCTCCCTGCAACGGCGCATGGCCACCCTGGTTGGCCGTGCCGTGCTATTGGCCGTCAATTCCGGGACAGGCCTGCAAAGCGTGCAGGTGAGCATCCTGGCCGACGAGGTCATGGACGGAGTGGAACATATGGAGCCGTATGGCTTCACCTCCAACCCCCTGCCGGGCGCGGAAGGTGTGGTCCTCAATGTGGCCGGACAGCGCGGCGCCTGCGTGGGCGTAAACTTCGGCAACCGCGGCGTGCGTGTGGCCGGTCTCAAGAGCGGCGAGGTCTGCATCTATACCGACGAGGGCGACAAAATCACCCTCAAACGGGACCGGCATATTGAGATCGAGACCCTGCACCTTGTCATCCGGGCGCAGGAAGACGTGCGTGTGGAGACGAAAAGCTACGCTGTCAGGGCCACGCAGGGCGTCACCTACGAGACCCCGTCCTTTGGTCTTGGCGGGGGATCGGGCGGCTGCACGGCGGATATTGCCGCCGACATGGCCATCACCGGCAATACCACGCAACATGGCACTATTACCGCCAGCGGTGATGTGACGGCCGAAGGCATCTCCACCGCCCACCACACCCATCCCGGCGATTCCGGCGGCACCACGGGGGCGCCGCAATGATGCGCGTCAATGACCTGGCCCTGCTTCCCCCTGCGCCTCTGGACGTGGCCGGGCCAGATTGCGGCATGGAGGCCGGGGATCTGGTGGCTGAAGGCAGCTTGCGCACGGCCGTCATCCTCTCTCTGTTTCTGGACAGGAGGGCAGACGATGACGACATCCTGCCCAATGGCAGCGACGACAGGCGCGGCTGGTGGGCCGATACCGTGGCACCCATGACCGACTACGGCATCGGCGGGGGCAGCGCCTCCGGGGACCATATCGGTTCCCGTCTCTGGCTGTTGTCCCGCGAAAAGCAGCTTGCCGGCGTGCTGGAGAGGGCGCGGCACTATGCTGAAGAAGCCCTCACCTGGCTCGTGGAAGACGGCGTGGCCACAGCGGTCCAGGTTACGGCCACAAATCCCAGGCAGGGCTGGCTTGTGCTTGAGGTGACGGTCACTCTGTCCGATACCAGCGAATATCGCGAGACCTTCCCCCTGTCCCTCTGAAGTATGGCTCGGCAGCCTATCCATAAGCCAGCTGCCGGGCTTTTTTTGTGAGAATCCTCACCAGATTTTTACAGACGCTCCGGGCATGATGTGTCCATGCCATTTGAACGTCCCTCCCTTCAGGAACTCATTGCCCGCATCCAGGCCGATATGGACAGCCGTCTTGACGGCCAGCCTTGGCTGCGCCGCCGCCTGCTGGCCATCCTGGCCCGCATGGAGGGCGGCGTGGCCCACGGCCTGTACGGCTATCTGGACTGGCTGGCCCGGCAGATCATGCCGGATACGGCCGAGACCGAACATCTGGAACGCTGGGCCTCCATCTGGGGCATCACACGCCGGGCCGCCACACAGGCAGCCGGGTATGCCGCTTTCAGCGGCGAGGATGGTGCCGCCATCCCCACCGGTACGGAAGTACAAAGCCCGTCCGGGCAGATCTACGTGACCCTGGCCGATGCCTGGATCGAAGACGGTACGGCCCGTGCGGCCATCGAGGCTGTGGAGGCCGGGCCGGACGGCAATGCATCCGACGCAACGCCCTTGCAGCTGACCATACCGGTGTCAGGCGTCCAGGCCCGGGCCGCAGCTTCCGGCAACATCACCGGCGGCGCGGCAGCGGAGACGGATGCCTCCCTGCGCACACGCCTGCTGTCGCGCATCCGCACCCTGCCGTCGGGCGGGGCCGCGCGCGATTACGTTACCTGGACACTGGAGGTGGCGGGCGTGACCCGCGCCTGGTGCTACCCGGGCGAGATGGGCCGCGGCTCCGTGACCGTACGCTTCATGATGGATGATGCCTATGAAAACGGCATCCCCCAGCCGGAAGACGTGCAGCGCGTTGCGGATCATCTGGACGGTCTGCGGCCGGTCACGGCGGATGTCTATGTGGTGGCCCCCGTGCCGGAGCCCGTCAACCTTGATTTGCGCATCAGCCCGGACAATCCCCGGCTGCGCGTGGTGGTGGCCGAGGCCGTCTGGGCCGTCCTGCGTCGCGATGCCGTGCCCGGCGGCACGGTCGTCATCTCCCGCCTTAACGAGGCCATTTCCGGCGCCGAGGGCGAGGAAGACCACGTTCTCTTGTCTCCCACCCAGAATATCCAGATCCCCACCGGCAAGATCGCCGTGCCGGGCAGCATCACCTGGGAGGAGGCATAGTGTCCTACCGCGAGCAGTTCTTTGCCCTGCAGCCGCCGGGTCAGGCCCTGCCCACAGACCCGGACAGCGTCTGGGGCCGCCTGCTGGACGGTCTGGCGCGGGAATACGGCCGCACGGAGAGCCGGAGCAGCGCCCTGGTACGGGAATCCGATCCACGGCAATCCGCGGAGCTGTTACCCGACTGGGAGCGCGTCTGCGGCCTGCCCGGAGACTGCGCCATCGCCTGGGACAGTACCTTGCAGGCCCGCCGTGCGGCCGTGGTAGCCCAGCTGACCGGCGCCGGGGGCCAGCGTATCGCCTACTTCCAGCAGCTGGCGGCCCTGCTGGGGCTTTCCATCCATGTGACGGAGTACAAGCCGTTTTTGACCGGGCTTTCCCGCTGTGGCCAGCGCCTCAACGGCGACCACGACGTGCGCTTCGTCTGGTCCGTGGTGGTCAGGGGGCAGCGTGTGCTGCGCTTTCGCTGCGGGGCCAGTGTGCCGGGGGAACGCCTGCTGGACTTTGCCCGCCGGGAAGATCTGGAATGCCTGCTGCGCCTCTACGCCCCGGCCCATACGGTACTCATCATCGGATACGAGGAATAAGCATGAAATACGCGCCCCCCATCGGGCAGGAAGCCCAGGGCGAAGAAGCCCACTATGTCGACGGCAACCCGGAACTCGGCATCCTTGGCTCACCCGTGCCCGCGGCTGCCATTGAGCAGGGCCAGCGGGAGCTTTTGCATGTCATCAAACAGGCAGGCCTCACGCCCAGCAGCGAAGACCTGACCCAGCTCTTCCGGGCCATCGGCAAGCTGATCAGCGACAAAGTTCCCATCGCTACCAACGAAACGGTCGGGCTCGTCAAAGGCGGTGCCAATATCGATATCGGCGAAGACGGGACCATCAGCCTGACAGGTATTGATCCCTGGTCTGTTTTCCCGAAGCGAGTCCCTATTGCCGTTGACGGAGTTACGTTTGGCGGCAGTGACGGACGCCGTGCCATCATGCCTGGCGAGTCCGAACCCCGCGAGAACTGGGTCAAATGTGATGGCGGTAGTGATGGCCAGGGCGGCTCTGTGCCGAATTTGCAAGGGCGGTTTATTCGGGGTGCGTCGGAAGACCACAAAGCCGGCTCCACTGGCGGTTCGGAGACGCATGCCCACAGTCTTACCGGCACTGTCGGCAGCACAACCCTTACGGTCGAGCAGCTGGCCAGTCATACCCATACCGCACCCGCCGCAGCCCAGGATTCTGGAGGCGGAATCATCGCCGGTGGTTCTGGGAGCTCTGGCAGCACATGGACCCTTAGCTATACCGGAGGCTCCCAACAACACACCCACGCGTTGGATGGAGCATCAGAGGAGGCAAGCGGCCTGCCTCCGTATTATGCCCTTTCGTACATCATGCGGACGGCCTGATCCGGCGGCAGGCGTGGTCTGCGGGACCATGACCAGGTGTTACCGGCACTGTGGGCGAGACCACGCTCACGGTGGAGCAGCTGGCAAGCCACGGGCATGGCATCAATATCCCAACCGAATACAACGGCGAGGGGACCCGCTATCGACAGTGGGTCAATACCAAGTCGGGAAATACTTCTGCGACCGGTGGCAGTCAGCCCCATACGCACACGCTCTCTGGAGCGTCTGGAGAAGCCAACGGCCTGCCCCCGTACTACGCGCTGTCCTTTATTATGCGCATCGCATGATAAAAGAGAGGGCGTAGTACGGCGGCAGAGATGACGCCTCCCCAGACTCCCCTGTCAAATCATGAGTGTGAGGCAGACTACCACCGGTAGCTTTGGTGTACTGCGTCCCTCCGTTAGAGCGGTCGCCGGAATCACTGGCAAATTGGCTACCAGGGCTAGATGCATTTTGTCCGTATCGCGAGCCGTAAGACGCATGCGTATGACCAGCAATCTGCTCCACGGAGAGGGTCGTGTCCCCCACAGTGCCGGTAAGACATTTTTAATCGCCGCCATGCGGCATAACCAGGAGCTTTCCTATGCCTCAAGTTACCGTAGTTCCCGCCGATAATCTGATCATCGTCGACGGCGCGGCCCTCGTTTTCCCGTTTGACGCCCCGACAAATCTGCATGCCCTGCAATGGCACGGTGACACTGGCCATACCGAGTGGACGGATGGCCCCAACAAGCCGCTGACTGCTGAAGATTATGACGAGCAGGTCGTGCCGTATGTGAAGCTCTGGCAGGCGGAAAAAGCACGCCTGGAGAAGAAAGCCACCGAGGAGGCTGCCGCCCGTGCGCTCCCCGATGCCAAGTCCGCCAAGCAAAGCGAGATCCAGAACGGCTACGACGCTGCTCTGGCGGCCTCCCTGACCATGCCCTCCACCGCCCCTACTGCGCAGGACGTAGCCGTGGGCGCGGCCCTTCTGGCCGTAGAGGATGCGGAGGGGCTGGCGTATGTGCAGGCTCTGCACGCCGCCCGCCGTGACGAGCTGCTGGCCGCCGTGGATGCCGCCGAGACCGTAGAGGCCGTGCAGGCCGTGGTCGTGGACTATGACGTATAGCCTGGCGGGCCAGACCATCACCGCTCCGGACGCGAGCGGGCATGGCCTGGATATAAGCAACGGGCAGGACTGGCTGGTAGAGGATTGCCTCATCGACCTGTCCGCCTGCCCGCTGGGGCAGCTGGATGAGGCTGTGGGCGTGGTATGGGGCAGCAGTGCCGTTTTTCGACGCTGTGTCATCCGGGGCGCGGCCAAGCTGGTGCTGTGCGGCTCCGGGGATACGGATAAAGTGAACGTTGAACGCGGCAAGACCGTCATTTTCGAGGACTGTATCCTCGAGGACTTCGGGCGGCGGGGACCGGAAGCGCAGTCCGGCATGCGGGTCATGCTGCGTGGCTGCCTGATCCGCAACTGGTGCGCTCCGGACCGCTTTGATGTGCGGTCCTTTGGATCTTGGGCGCATCACGGCGGCAGCATCGAGGCCGTGGGCTGCGTGTTTGATCAGCCCCGTTTCTGGCATGGCTGGCACATCATGGCACGAGACTGGCTGGCCCATCTGGGCCAGGCATGGAACGACGAGGACCTGCGCGGCCTGCTACGCCCCGCCAACTGGCTGCCCGGTGTCTGCCGGGGGCTGGTGGCCACAGCGGGCGGACAGGTCCGGGCCGAGAACTGCCATGCCACACGCTGGTGGATACGGCTTGAAGGGCACCATGGCCCGCGCATGAGCCCCAACCAAGCGCAGGCGCTCATGGCTAGGCTGGAGGGTATGCTATAGGCCTCCCACAAGGAGGCCATATGGCAACAAAACACAAACGGACCACTATGACGGCCCGCCAACTGGCAGAGGACTATCTGGCCCACCAGATCACGCGGGACGTGACCCGCACCAGTACCCGGCATCACCTCAACCAGCTTCTGGCCCTGTTCGGGGGCTGGCAGGCCCGCCGGGTGGGGGCGGATCAAGTACGGGAGTTTCTGGCGGTCCAGAAAACACGCGGCGTCATGGCCACCACAGCGCACCACCGCGTCCGCCTGTGGCGTACCGTCTTGGCCTGGGCAGTGGAGACGGGCCGCCTGCCCGCGTCGCCTCTGGCGGGTTTCCGGCTGCACCGCCCCAGGGCACGGCGCATCGATCCGCCCACGCGGGCCGAGGCTGCGCGCATGTATAAGGTAGCCGCGCCGCATATCCGGCGTGTGATTGTCCTGGGCATGGCGGCCGGGCCGCGTATCGGCCCCAGCGAGCTTTTTCGGCTTGCATGGGCGGATGTGGATCTGGCGGCGGGCTATATGAGGATGCCCAACGCTGCCAAGGGCGCGAAGGACGACAGCAGGATCGTCCCCATCCGGGACGACATCCTGCCCCTGTTGCGGAAGTGGAGAGAGGAAGACGAAAAGCTGGCCTGTCCGTGGGTTATTCACTGGCAGGGACGGCCGGTGCGATGCATAGGCCATGCGTGGCACCAGGCCCGCAAGGCGGCGGGCATCACGCGGCGCATAACGCCCTACAGCCTGCGCCATGCCATGCCCACGGAAGCCCTTGAGCATGGCGCGGACGTGAAAGCGGTGGCGGAGGTCATGGGCCATGCTGACCCGACCACGCTGCTGCGTGTCTATCAGCACACACGCTACAGGCTTCGGAAAAAAGCGGTCAACGCCGCGCCAGGACTGAAACTCGACAAGATTTGACAGTGGCGGGGGCGCCGCAACGCCCCCACCGACGGGCCTGACAAGCCCGCCACGGCCCCACGGATAGAAAAAACGACCCTCTATCCGCAGAGTATCCGCCTTGTCGGAAGTCTCGGCGAGAGACGTCATCAGTATAGGCGGTTATATCATGGGGCGCAACATGATTGCATACCATGAAACAGGAGCAACTTACCGAGATCCGTTGCCGCCATTGCGGCAAACTTCTGGCCAGAGGCTGGATAGTTGAAGCATCACTTGAGCATAAATGCCCCCGCTGTGGGGCATATCACCTCCTGCGGGCCACGCGCCCCGATCAGGCAGGCCATGGAGCCTCTCCTATGGAGGCACTATGGCCACAAACCGCAGACCATACCATCCGCCGGTCCTGAGCGACTGGCTGCCCCCCCTGGCCGGGCCGCCCGGCTACATCATGGGAGCAACAGGGGTGCAAGGGTTCGGCACGGCCGATTATTTTGTAGCCCAAATCCCCTGTGCTACAGCCCGTGAAATTATCCGGCGCGAACACTACAGCCATAGCGTTGTCAACAATAGTTACGTAAACTTGGGAGTTTTTCTCGAAGGGGCCATCGTTGGCGTCCTGCAATGGGGCTATGCCCTCAATCCGGCCAGAGCTGGCAAAGTGGTGGCAAACACTACACAAGGACAATACCTGGAACTCAACCGTATGTGGCTGTCGGACGATGCCCCGCGCAACAGTGAGAGCCGGGCGATCAGCTACAGCTTGAAATACATCCGCCGCGCCTGCCCGTCCGTGGCCTGGGTACAGTCCTATGCGGACGAACGCTGCCAGGGCCTGGGCGTGGTCTATCAGGCGTGTTCATTTTTGTATCTTGGATGCCATGAGAGTCCGTTTTACGCGTTGGACGGCGAGGTCTATCACAATATACTGGCCACAGCCAAAAGGCAGGGCAACAAACGTGGAGCATACCTGCGGGCCAATTTGGACAGGGCACGAAAGATCATGCTGCGCCAATATCGTTACATCCGCTTCTTGAAAACGGATTGGCTCCGGCGCCTTCGCCTGCCGATTCTTCCGTATCCCAAACGGCAGATGCCTGATGGGCTGTAAAGATAATCAGATAAAACTATCTGAGGGCCATGAGCCCCGTTATTGAGGGCCGCGAGCTCTAACTGGGGAAATTTTATGGTTCCACGCTTTCAGGCGGACAACGTCACTCTATACCAAGGTGACGCGCTGGCTATCCTGACAACGCTGAAGAGCGGCTCCGTGGACGCTGTCCTGACCGATCCTCCGTACTCCAGCGGCGGTGTCTCCCTGAGTACACGACAGGCCGACCCGGCGCAAAAATACCAATTGAGCGGGGTAAAACGTCGGTACCCTCCGATGCTTGGCGATGCCAAAGACCAGCATAGCTGGGCCATGTGGTGTACGTTGTGGCTTGGAGAATGTTGGCGCATTGCCCGCGATGGTGCGCCGCTCATGGTCTTTACGGACTGGAGACAGCTTCCGGCCTTAAGCGACGCCGTACAAGCCGCAGGGTGGAAATGGCTGGGCATCGTGCCTTGGGACAAGCGCAGCGCTCGCCCGCAAATGGGCCGTTTCCGGCAACAGTGCGAATATGTCCTATTTGCCTCCAAGGGACGCATCATCGAGCATGCTCGCTCATGTCTTCCGGGCGTGTACTCTTATCCGGTAGTTGCTGCACGAAAGGTTCACCTGACCAGCAAACCCGTGCCCCTGATCGAAAATCTGCTTGCCGTGGCCGCTGCACAGGCTACTGTCCTAGATCCGTTCATGGGCGGCGGAAGCGTAGGGGAGGCCTGTATCAGGACTGGCCGGGGTTATATCGGCATGGAACTGTCGCCGGAATATTACGAGATCAGCCGCAGCAGGCTGACAGCCGTGCTCGCTGAGCGCACATAGAAAAAGGCGGGGTCCAACGACCTCGCCTTTTGCAATTATGTTGCATCCTATGAAATACTATGTTGCGCATGTTATTACGCTTCCCCAAGGGGATTTTTGACGGCGCGCATCAGGCGGGCCTCTTTTTTCGCCTGCCCGGCACAACAGCCTGCCCGGTACTCCCCGCGCGCGCTCCACGGCAAAGACCGTCCCGGCCACAGGCGCGCCACGGCGCCGCCCCGTCGACCTGCCCGCGCCGCCCCCTGCTCAGCCCCGAACGGTCCGGGCGCCAGGCGGCGGCTGCCCCCGTCAACCAGGCTTCCCGCCACGGCAAGGGCATCGTGCCCGTCCGGCGGGCACAAAAAAAGGCGCCACCCCGAAGGGCAGCGCCTGGAAAACCCGGACAGGCGAACTTACTTGTTCAGGCAGCAGACATCGTCCACCTTGATGAAGGCAGCGGCCTTGGCGCCGCACACGGGGCAGCTGTCACAGGGGCCTTCGTGGGTGTAGCCACAGACCTTGCAGACATAGAAGTCCACGTTGTCGAACGCGTGGTTGTCAGCGGCGGCCTTCTTGTACAGGTTGGCGTGCACTTCTTCCACCTTGTTCACCATTTCCATGTACTTGGCCACGGCGGTCTGGCCTTCGGCCTCGGCTTCCTTGATCATTTCAGGATACATCTTGGTGAATTCGTAGGTCTCACCACCGATGGCGTCCTGCAGGTTGGCAGCGGTGTCACCGATCTTGCCGGCGTTCTTCAGGTGGGTGTGGGCATGGATGGTCTCGGCAGCGGCAGCGGCGCGGAACACCTTGGCCACACCGGACAGACCTTCCTTGTCGGCAGCCTGGGCATAGGCGAGGTATTTGCGGTTGGCCTGGGATTCGCCGGCAAAAGCAGCCATCAGATTTTCAAGGGTCTTGCTCATCATGGTTCTCCTTGGAAGGTATATGTTCAAAAAATCTTGCTCAATCAGGAACGATTCCTATTTACTGGAAAGCCCTGCCTTTGTAAAGCACTTTTTGGCATCTTTTTTTACTTTTCCTGCCTCCAGAAAAGATAAGACGGGAACGGCCGGCGTCAATGGCGCCTCCCCGTGCCGGCGGCCCGTTTCCCGGCGGACAGGGGCCGGGCCCGCGTTCCCGTGGCCGCAGAGCTTGCGGGCCGGGCCAAGGCAGGCTAAAAAACAGGTATGACAGTGATCCAATCCCATGTACACGCCCTTTCGGCCCAGGAGATCATCCGGCACTACGACCTGATGCCCCATGTGGAAGGCGGCCATTACCGGCGCGTCTGGTGCAGCACGCAGGACCTGCAGCCGGAAAGCCTCCCCTGCGGCATCTGCGGCAGCCGTCCGTGCAGCACGAGCATCCTGTATCTGCTGCAGGCGGGCGAGCGCTCCCGCCTGCACCGCATACGGCAGGATGAATTGTGGCATTTCCATCTGGGCGGGCCCCTGCGCCTCTATTGCCTGACGCCCGATGGCCGGGAACTGGACCGGGTGCTGGGGGCCGACATCCTGGCCGAGCAGCATCTGCTGCTGCCCATGCCCGGCGGCTGCTGGTTCGGCGCCGAGCCCTGCCCGGGGACGGCCTTTTCCCTGGTCTCCTGCACGGTGGCGCCGGGCTTCGACTTTCGTGATTTCGAGCTGGCCCGGGCGGCCTGTCTGGTACGCCGCTACCCCTTTGCCAGGGAGCGCATCGAACATTTCTGCCGGCTGCCTGACGGCTGTCCCGCGCCCGGGGAAGGCGGGCAGGCATGAGCCGCTTTCCCGTCCCTGCCGCCGATGCCGCGTCCCCGTTCCAGACCGAGATCATCATCCGGCGCAGCCGCTTTTTGACCCATTGCGCGCATACGCCCGGCATGGAAGCCGCCCGCGCCTTCGTGGAGCAGATCCGCACCCGGCACGCCGACGCCACCCACAATTGCTGGGCCTTCGTGGCCGGGCCTCCGGGGCACAGCGGACAGGTGGGCTTTTCGGATGACGGCGAACCGCACGGCACGGCCGGGCGCCCCATGCTGCAGGTGCTGCTGCATTGCGGCGTGGGCGAGATCACCATGGTGGTCACGCGCTGGTTCGGCGGCGTCAAACTGGGCACCGGCGGCCTGGTGCGGGCCTATCAGGACTCGGTGCGCGAAAACCTGGCCGCCCTGCCGCTGGCGGAAAAAGTACCCACCGTGGAGCTGGACGTGCAGCTGGACTATGCCCATCTGGACCGCCTGCACCGCCTGCTGCCCGCCTTCGAGGCCCGCGTCAGCGCCGAGGCCTATGACCAGGCCGCCCGGGTGCGCATCCGTCTGCCCGAGGCCCTGCGCGGTCCCTTTGAGGAAGCCCTTGCCGGCCGCACCGACGGCCGCGCCCGCTGTACGCCGGTCGGGGACGCGTGATGCATGACGCCCTTGCGGGCGGTGGAGGCGGACGTCCCTAGGGCAGCACCTCCACCGGCACATCGGGGGCCAGACGCACGATGCCGTCGATGATGACCCTTTCCCCGGCCTTGAGCGCGCCTTCCACCACGCTGGTGTCACCGGTCTCGAAAAGGATGTCCACCTTGCGGTAGGAGGCCTTGCCGTCAGCACCGGCCACATAGAGGTAATGTTCCTCGCGCCCGCTCTGCACCGCCCGGCTGGGGATGGCCAGGGCCTGGCGCGCCATGCCCAGCGGCAGTTCCACGGTCACGAACTGGCCGGGCCAGAGGCGGCGGTTCTCGTTGGCGAAGGTGGCACGCAGCTGGATGGTGCCGGTGGTGGTATCCACGCTGTTTTCCACCAGGGTCAGCAGGCCCTTCTCGGCCTGCCCGCCCGTGGGGGTCACGTCCACTTCCACCGGCCCGGCGTGCATGCGGTCGAGGATCAGCGAAAGATGCCGTTCCGGCACCGAGAACGTCACATAGATGGGGGAAAGGGTGTCGATGCTGACGATGGGCGTGGTATCGGAGCTGCGCACCATATTGCCCTTATCTACCTTGAGCCCGCCCACGCGGCCGCTGATGGGGGCCCGCAAGGTGCAGTAGGAAAGATCCAGGGCGGCGCTTTCCACTGCGGCCTTGTCGGCCTGCACGGTGGCGCGCAGGGCCGCGGCCTCGGTGGCGGTCTGTTCGTAGGCTTCGCGGCTCACATAGCCGTTGCCCACCAGTTTGCCGTAGCGGCCCGCGTCATTGGTGGCCTTGCGCAGCTGGGCCTCGGACTTGGCCAGCTGGCCCTGCTTCTCGCGCAGGGTGGCTTCAAAGGGGCGGGTATCGATGGTCAGCAGCACATCGCCTTCCTTCACGTCCTGCCCTTCCGTAAAGTGCACCTTTTCTATCTCTCCGGTCACGCGGGGGGTGAGCCCCACACTGGCGGAAGCCCTGACATTGCCCACGGCGCCGAGCACGCGCGGCACGTCCCGCGGCTGGACCGTCATCACATGCACGGGGGCGGCCTGTCTGCCGCCCTTTCCGTCCTTTTCGCCGGAGCAGGAGGCCAGCACGGGGACGAGCAGGAGCAGGAAGATGACAAGATGTTTCATGGCAGTCCTCACGATTTTCTGGATGATGCCCCAAAAACGTTGCACACCCGACACACCGCGTCAAGAAAACAAGTGGGGGACCCGCCCGGGAGGGCTTGCCCGCCCTGGCTTCCCGGACCTGACCGGAAGGCGGGACAATTGACTTTCCCCCCTGTGCGGGCATAATACTCCCGCGGCGGGAGCGCCCGCATGACCCATCTGAAATTTCCGATGCTGGAGGCACAAGAATTGGCAAAAAACCGCGCATTGCAGCAGTGGCGGGTGGAGGATTCCATCGAGCTGTACGGTATCCGCAACTGGGGGGCCGGCTTTTTTACTGTGTCCGACGAAGGGGACGTGGTCGTCTGCCCGCAGGGCCCCAAGGGACCGCAGATATCCATCCCGGAGGTCATCTCCGGCCTGCGTGAGCGCGGCTACGACATGCCCGTGCTGCTGCGCGTGGAAAACATCCTGGACTCCCGTATCGCCAGCCTGCACGAGTCCTTCCGCAAGGCCATCAAGAACCTGAACTATCAGGGCGAATACCGCGGCGTCTTCCCCATCAAGGTCAACCAGCAGCAGCAGGTGGTGGAAAAGATCGCCCAGTTCGGGGCCCGCTATCACCACGGCCTGGAAGTGGGCTCCAAGGCCGAGCTCATCGCCGCGGTCTCCCTGATGCGCGACACCGAGGCCTGCATCATCTGCAACGGCTACAAGGATGAGGAGTTCATCGACCTTGGCCTGCAGGCCCAGCGCCTGGGCCTCAACCTTTTCTTCGTGCTGGAGATGCCCGGCGAACTGGACGTGCTGCTCTCCCGCAGCCGCGAACTGGGCATCCGGCCCCACATCGGCGTGCGCGCCAAACTTTCGGTCAAGGCCAGCGGCCACTGGACCGACTCCGGCGGCGAGCGCTCCACCTTCGGCCTTTCCCCGGCCCAGATCGTGGACGTGGTGGACAAGCTCAAGGCCTGCGACATGCTGGACTGCTTCCGTCTGCTGCACTACCACCTGGGCTCGCAGGTCTCCAACATCCGCGACATCCGCACCGGCGTCATGGAAGGCGCACGCCTCTATGTGGGCCTGGTGCAGGAAGGCGCGCCCATGGGCTACCTTGACCTGGGCGGCGGTCTGGCCGTGGACTACGACGGCTCGCACACCAATTACATCTCGTCGCGCAATTACAATCTGGACGAATACAGCGCCGACATCGTGGAAGCCATCATGAGCATCCTCGACGAGCAGCAGGTGCCGCATCCGCACATCATCACCGAATCCGGCCGCGCCACCGTGGCCTACTATTCCGTGCTGCTGTTCAATGTGCTGGACGTGAGCGCCGTGGAAGAGGCCCAGCTGCCCGCCGAACTGCCCGAAGACACGCCCGAGCCCGTGCTGAACATGCGCGAGGTCTACGGCAACATCAGCCTGCGCAACCTGCAGGAATGCTACAACGACGCCATCTACTACCGTGACGAGATGCGCAAGCTCTTCTCCACGGGCCGGGTGAACCTGCGCCAGCGCACCCTTTCGGAGCGCTTCTTCTGGGCCATCATCATGCGCATCGCCCAGGAGAAGGTGAAACTCAAGACCGTGCCCCGCGACCTGCAGGACATCGACGTGAGCCTGGCCGACATCTACTACGGCAACTTCAGCGTCTTCCAGTCCCTGCCGGACAGCTGGGCCATCGACCAGCTCTTCCCGGTGATGCCGGTGCACCGCCTCAACGAGTTCCCCTCGCGCCAGGGCATCATCTCGGACATCACCTGCGACTCTGACGGCCGCATCGACCACTTCATCGACCCGCAGGGCCTCAAGACCACCCTGGACCTGCATCCCCTGAAGGACGGCGAGGAATACTACCTGGGCGTCTTCCTGGTGGGTGCCTATCAGGAGACCCTGGGCGACCTGCACAACCTCATGGGTGACACCAACGTGGTCTCCATCCGCGTCAATCCCGACGGCGGCTATGAGTACGTGCGCGAGATCCGCGGCGACTCCGTGGCTGACATCCTGAGCTATGTGGAATACGACCCCCGCCGCATCCTGGACGACCTGCGCGCCACGGCCGAACGCGCCGTGCGGGCCGGACGCCTGACGCCTAGCGACCGCTTTGCCGTGCTCCAGGCTTTTGAAGACGGCCTGCGCGGCTATACCTATTTTGAACGCTAGGCCGACATCTCCCGTCATGGCCGGCAGGGGATCCCCCCTGCCGGCCATCATCTTGACCCTGGCAGCCAGCAGTCTGGTCATGGCCTTTTTCTGCTGGCTCAGCCCCAGGGAGGCGGATGACATCATCTATGCCGCCGGGCTCTCCATGCCGTCCCTGGCCGCAACGGGCCAGTCTGCGTCCGCGGCAGTCCCGCCGTCTTCCCTGGGTGAGCTGCTGCGCCTCCAGTGGCAGGAATATCTGCAATGGAACGGCCGTTTCGTCGGCCAGTTCCTGGCCCGCTGCCTGCTGCTCGCCCCGGACTGGCTGCATGCGGTGCTCACGCCGCTCGTCCACGCATCCCTGCTGTTCTCCAGCCTGATCCTGCTCTGGGGCAAACGATGGCGCGAAAAGCTCACCCCCTGGCATATCGTCCTGCTGGCCGGCCTGTTGTGGTTCATGCTGCCGGCCTTCGGATCGGCTTTTTTCTGGCGCACAGGGACGGCCAACTATGGCTATACCCTGCTGCTGGCCGTCCTTTTTCTCCTGCCCTACCGTTTCTGGCTGGACGGGAGTCTGTCCCGCCTTCCCGGAGGAGCGGCCTTCCTGCTGGCCGGTCTGCCGGCCGGCTGGAGCAATGAAAGCCTGGGGATGCTTCTGGTCCTGCTGGCCCTGGGGGCCTGCGTGAGCCAACAGAGAACAGGCCGCCACCTGCCGCTCTGGGCCGTCGCCGGTCTGGCGGGAGCCGTGGCCGGCTGGCTGGCGCTCATCGCCGCACCGGGGAACATGGCCCGGGCCGCTGCCCTGGGGACAGGTCTTGTGCCGCTGGCCTCCTGGAAGGCTTTCCACAGCTTCCTCATCTTCTGGGGCACCCAGCAGCTGGAACTGTTGCCGCTCTATCTGCTGGATCTGGGGGCCCTCGCTTTCCTGCACCACCGCCGGGAGCTGTCCCGGGAGATCTGGCTGCCCGCCCTGCTCCTGTTCCTGATGGGGCATGCCTGCATCGCTGCTTTTGTCCTGAGCCCCTCCCGCGCCGACAGGGCCATGACCGCCGGTTACTTCTGGCTGGTCCTGTCCACATGCGCCCTGCTGTTCCGTCTGCCCCTCCCCCGTTCGTTCAGGATCACGGCACGTCTTGTGTTCCTGCTGCTGTTCGTCAGCTCCCTCTGGCAGCAGGCCCAGGTCTTCCGGCAGGCAGCTCCTCTGGTCGCTGCCAGAAACGAGGCCGTACGGAAGGGCATCCTGGATGTCCGCTGTCTGGATTATCCGGGCAGTGACAAATATTTCTATCCCAGTTACCACACCCGGGATGCCATCCTCATGGACCCGGCGCAGGACTGGGGGCGGCTGGTGCCCTGGCAGGATGCCCGTCCCCTGCCGGGGATGCCGGGCATCAGGGCCTTCACGACCAGTCACATGCTCTATCTGGACGGCGTGGACGACAGCCCGATCCATCTGGCATGCCACACCCATGAGCAGACCATCGCCTCCCTGCTGCGGGAAGTCATGCTGCATACGGCCCCGCCTCCCGTGGCGCCGCGTGGCGCCAATGCCCTGAACGCCTGGTTCAAACCGGCGGTGACACGGGGCAGGGACGGCAAGGCCCTGCTCCATCTCCAGGGGCTGCGCCGCCTTGAGGACATCGCCTACATCGGCCGGGAAGATGCCAGCGGCCAGGTGGTCTGGCACCGTCTGGACTGGCGATCCGGCAATTCGTCCCGTCCGTGAACGAAGCGGCCCGATGCGCATCACCGGGCCGCCAGAATCAACGATCTCCTGCCATCAGCCTCTCAAGCCGCGTTTGGACGCCTTGAGGGGGTTGATCTTTTTCCTGGTCTCGTCGGTATAGACCGGGATGCGGTGGGCATTGGCCTCGGCCAGACGGACGGGGTCCAGATCAAGGGCCAGCAGGCGGGCTTTGGTGGTGGCCCGGCTGCCGGAATAGCGGTGGGGGTCGGCCAGGTTCTTGTCCAGATAGCGGGCGCTGGTCAGATACAGGCCGCGCTCGTCGATAGCCAGACAGAGTTCCTGCCCGTTTTCCATGACGGTCTGGATGACCATGCCGGAGGTGGTGCCGAAGCGATTGTCCATACGGTCTCCTTTGCTGGGGATTTGCTCCAATTTATAGAAAAAGAATTTCATTTTCAATATAAATCTCCCAGCACGGACAAAGACAACACTTCCTTCCCCGCGCCACGAACAGCCAGGAAGGCCCGGAACGACCGCGCATCCCCATCCCGGTGTCCGGTGGACGCGCACGGCATCCCGGAACACGCCACGTCCCCGCCTCTCCCGATAAAATACGCCCGGGGGAGGAAGATGCAGGGGGGAGGGCGCGTTGCGCACGCATTGGCGACCAGACGGCGGCCCGCAGGGCCGTGCCCGTGCGACGAAGGCAGCTACGGACACGGGCAGCAGCGCGAGGGCCGCTTCCCTCCCCCTGCCCTGAAACAGCGCTCACGCATACAGATGGCAGCGGACCCGCCAGCCCGGCTCCAGCTCCTTCCACGACGGCGCTTCCTCGCGGCAGCGTTCCGTGGCCTGCGGGCAGCGAGGATGGAAGCGGCAGCCCGACGGCGGATCCAGCGGGCTCGGCAGCTCGCCCCGGATGTTCTGCCGGGGGGCGCGCACCGGGCTTTTGCCGTCACGCAGATCCTCGAAGGAAGGCACCGAGGCCAGCAGGGCGCGGGTATAGGGATGGGCGGGCTCCCGGAGCAGACGCTCGCGCGGGCCCTCTTCCACGAAGCGGCCCAGATACATGACCAGGATGCGGGGACACATGAAGCCCACCACGGCCAGATCGTGGGAAATGAACAGATAGGCGGGGCCGAAGTCCTCCTGCACCTGCCGCAGCAGGTTGAGGATCTGCGCCTGCACCGAGGCATCCAGCGCCGAGACCGGCTCGTCGCAGACGATGAGATCGGGATGGGTCATGAGCGCCCGGGCCACGGCGATGCGCTGCCGCTGGCCGCCGGAGAACTCGTGCGGGTAGCGGCGCTCCAGGCCGGCCAGGCCCACGGTGGCGAACATGTCCCGCACCCGCTCCCGGCGTTCCTTGCGGGCCGGGCGCTTCCCGGCAAGCAGGCTCTCCTCCACCGAGGTCCCCACGGGGCAGCGGGGATCGAGGGAAGAGAACGGGTCCTGAAAGACCATCTGGATGCGTCCGGCCGCCATGCTGCCCGCGCCGGCAGGCGGCAGCGGCTCGCCCCTGAACAGGACACGGCCGCCGGTAGGACGCTGCAGGCCGCAGGCCAGGCGCCCCAGCGTGGACTTGCCGCAGCCGGATTCGCCCACCAGCCCGAGGCTCTGGCCGGGCCGCAGGACAAGGTCCACCCCGTCCACGGCCCGCAGATGGCGCACTTCGCCCAGCATGCCCTGGCGCACCGGAAAGTGGCAGCGCACATCCTCCAGCGCCAGCACATCGTCCCTGTTCCCGGTCTCCATCACAGGCCTTCGTCCACCTGGGCTTCGGCAAAGGTGGCCATCTCGTTGAAGATGTTCACGGCGCAGCGCAGCAAGTGATAGGCCACGGCACCGCCGGTGCCCTCGCCCAGCCGCATGTCCAGATGCAGCAGGGGCGTGCCGCCGTCCAGCGCGCCCAGGGCGGGCACATGGCCGGGCTCGGCCGAAGCGTGGGACAGGATGGCGTACTGGGCCACCAGCGGGCAGATACGCACCGCGGCAGCATAGGCGGCGCTGCAGATGAAGCCGTCCACCAGTATGGGCAGGGAACGCGACGCGGCCCCCAGCATGATGCCGGCCATGATGGCCAGCTCGAAACCGCCCAGCGCGGCCAGGATGTCCACCCCGTCGCCCTTCAGGGCCTCGGCGTTGACCTCCAGGGCGCGGCGCACGATGGCGGCCTTGTGGCGCACCCGTTCGGGATCGGAACCTGCCCCCGGGCCCGTGGCCGCGTCAGGGTCGAAACCGAAGAGCGCGCAGTTGATGGCCGTGGCCGGCGTGGAGTTGCCGATGCCCATCTCGCCGGTGCCGAAACAGCGGTAGCCCTTGTCCGCGAACTCCTCCACCAGGGCGATGCCGTGGCGCAGGCCCCGCAGGCAGGTCTCCCGGCTCATGGCCGGGCCCTTGCTGATGTCGGCGGTGCCGTCACCCAGGCGGCGGTCGATGAGCAGCTCGTGCGGCTCGTAGGGGCCGCCGGCGCAACCGGCATCCACCACGCGCAGGTCCATGCCGCTGCTGCGGCACAGCACGTTGATGCCCGCGCCGCCATTGAGGAAATTGCGCGTCATCTGGCGGGTCACGGCCTGCGGCATGGGCGAGACGCCCTGGAGCGCCACGCCGTGATCCCCGGCCACGGTCAGCATCAGGGCCGGGCTCACGCTCAGGGGGGTGACGCCCCCGGCCATGGCGTACAGACGCCGGGCCAGCTCTTCCAGGCGGCCCAGACTGCCGCGCGGTTTGGTCAGGTTGTCCAGATGGGCCCGGGCCTGCTCCAGCAGGGAGCTTTCCAGAGGACGGACAAAAAGGCCCGGCAGGGCGGGCACTTCCACAGCCTCACGATATACGGGAACGTGTTTCATGTTTTCTGTGTAACGTCTTGCCCGGTCCGGCGCAAGCATGGCCCGTCTTTACCTGCGTGGCGGCCTGTATTAGAAAGGGCGGGTCTTGACGGGAAAGCCGCACCGGGCAAGGCCTGCCCGGGCAGCGGCACGTCATCGACGCTGTCCGTCCGCGGCGGCCCGCCCCTGCCTTTCCGGCCTTCCCGTCCTTTTTCCATCCGCAACGATCACGGAGTTGACCATGCATCCGTCGTTTTTCCTGTTCCCCGGCCTGCGCCGCGCCGCAGGCACCCTGGCCTGTCTGGCCCTGCTCTGCGCGGCCACGGCCCCCGCCGCCGCGCCCGTGCCGGATTCCAGCCCGCGCATGACCCCGGTGGTGCGCGCCGTCCAGGCCACGGCCCCCGCCGTGGTCAACATCACCAGCACCCATGTGGTGGAGCGCCAGCGCATCTCGCCCATGGAGCAGTTCTTCGGTTTCGGCCCGGGCTTCGACCAGCCCCGCCGGCAAAAACGCGTGAGCCTCGGCTCCGGCGTCATCGTGGACGGCAAGCGCGGCCTGGTACTGACCAACGCCCACGTCATCGCCGGTGGTGACGAGGTCATGATCAACCTGCAGGACGGCCGCCAGTTCCCCGCCGTGGTCAAGGGCGCGGAGCCGGACTTCGACCTGGCCGTGCTGGAGATCCAGGGGCCCCATGACCTGCCCGCCGTGCCCCTGGGCGATTCCTCCGACCTCATGCCCGGCGAGACCGTCATCGCCATCGGCAACCCCTTCGGTTTCAACCACACCGTCACCACGGGCGTGATCTCGGCCCTGGGCCGCACCATCCGCAGCGAGAGCGGCGTGTTCACCGACCTGGTCCAGACCGATGCCGCCATCAATCCCGGCAACAGCGGCGGTCCCCTGCTCAACCTCGAAGGCCGTCTGGTGGGCATCAACACCGCTGTCCACGCCCGCGGTGAGGGCATCGGCTTCGCCATCCCGGTGAACAAGGCCCGCCGCGTCATGGATGACCTTGTGGGCCAGGGCCGCGTGGCGCCCCTGTGGCTGGGCCTGGCCGCCGACGACGTGGACCAGCGCATGGCCATGGCCCTGGGCCTGCGTGAGCCCCGCGGCATCATCGTCACCCGCCTCTACCCCGGCAGCCCGGCGGGCAAGGCCGGCATCGAGCCCGGCGACGTCATCGACAGCATCAACGGCTCGCCCGTGCGCGACCGCCGCGAATACGTGAACATCCTGCGCAACCAGGTGCCCGGCGCCGAGCTGACCCTGGGCGTGCTGCGCGGGGACACGCCGGAAAAGATCCGCGTGAAGCCCGCCTCCTTCGACGATGCCACGGCCCTTTCCCTCATGCAGGAGATCTGGGGCCTGCGCGTGCGCGAGGCCGACGGCCTCATGCTGGTGCGCGAGACGCGCCGCCCCGGCCCCACGGACTTCCTGCGCCCCGGCGACGTCATCGCGGCCATCGGCGGCATGCGCATCCGCTCCACCGCCGACCTGGTCAATGCCTTCCGCCGGGAACGCCTGGCCAATCAGGTGCTGATGCAGATCGTCCGCGACGGCCGTCCGTATTACGCGCGCGTGCTGCTGCAATAAACGCGCCGGGGGGCCACGCCACGCACCTGTGCAAAAAAAATCTTCCCTTGACAGCCCAGGGGGGGGGACGCTATGCATTCCTTTGGGTGGGAGCCCCTTCCCCCCGAGGACTACAAGAAACGTACGTTTCAACATCTGGAGGACACAATGGGCTACAATGTGAATGTCGATACCGACAAGTGCGTGGGCTGTGGCGAATGCGTGGACGTTTGCCCCGTGGAAGTTTACGAAATCAAGGACGGCAAGTCCGAACCCGTGAACTCCGAAGAGTGCCTGGGCTGCGAATCCTGTGTGGAAGTCTGTGAAACCAGCGCCATCACCGTTGAAGAAGCCTAAGCCCTGAGGGTGCCCAAGCACCTGCAAATCAAAGTGCCGCCGGGCGTTTCGTCTGGCGGCACTTTCATAACCAGCGGAACGATCCCAATGATTCCTGATCTTCAGCCCATTTTTGCCGAATACGAAAAACTCCGCGCCAGCTGTGACGCCGTGTTCGAACGTATCCGGCACGACCATGCCCAGTGCGTCACCTGCAAGGAAGGCTGCAGCGACTGCTGCCATGCCCTGTTCGACCTTTCCCTGGTGGAGGCCATGTACATCAACCGGGCTTTCCAGCAGGCTTTCGACTACGGTCCGCAGCGTTCGGCCATCCTGACCAGGGCCGCCGAGACCGACCGCCATCTGACCCGCCTCAAGCGCGAGCTCTTCCGGGAAGAAAAGTCCGGCAAGAGCCCCGAAGCCATCATGGAAGAAGCCGCGCGCATCAAGTGCCGCTGCCCCCTGCTGGGCGATGACGACCGCTGCCTGCTCTACCAGGCCCGTCCCATCACCTGCCGCCTCTACGGCGTGCCCACCGCCATCGCCGGCCAGGGCCACGTCTGCGGCTTCGCCGCCTTCGAAAAGGGCAAGCAGTACCCCACCGTCTATCTGGACAAGATCCAGAGCCGCCTGGAAGACCTGAGCCGCGAGATCGGACGCGCCGTCAACAGCCGCTTCCGCGAGCTGCACGAAGTCTACGTGCCGCTCTCCATGGCACTCATCACCAATTACGACGAGGCCTACCTGGGCATCGGCCCGGCCAAGCCTGAAAAATAGGGAGCGCACCATGCCTTCCGAGCTCAGTTTCATTCCCGCTACCGTGTTCCGCGACGGCACGCCCCAGCGCCTCAACGCAGAACAGGAACAGCTCAAGCGTGAGATCTACGAGCGCATGAACCCGCGCCGCCGCAAGTTCGTGGACCGCATCGGCTACGACAACTGGGACCCCTTCCAGAAGCCCAACGATCCTCTGGACGTGCGCCTGGACGTGACCAAACGCACCACCCAGCAGCTGGTGCGCGAGTTCCTCCAGCTCAAGGCCGCCAGGAACGAACAGTACGGCAACGACTACGGCCGCGGCGTGCTGGAATGCGCTCTGGGCATTGTGAACCGTGACGAAAAATTCCAGGGCATCACCGACTTCTGCCTCTGGTATCATGATCTGCTGAAAAAAGAGGGCCACATCCTATGAAACAGCGTTACGACGATATCGACGAATATATTGCCGACCTCAAGATGGAGATCGCGGCCAACGAGCAGTGCGCCAACCATCACTACAACCTGGGCCTGGCCCTGCTGAGCAAGCGTGACTTCGTGGGCGCCGAAGAGGCCCTGCTCAACGCCGTGCGCAACTCCCCCCACCTGGCCGAGGCCTATGTGCAGCTCGGCGGCATCTGCCTGGAACGCGGCGACCTGGAAGGCTGCCTGCGCTACAACGAAGAAGCCGCCCAGTGCCGCGCCAAGTTCCCCGTGCCGTGGAGCAACATCGCCTTCGTGCACCTGCAGCGCGGCGAGCCGGACAAGGCCATCACCGCCCTGAAGAAGGCCCTCAAGTGGGATCCCGACTTCGTGCAGGCCAAGAACGCCCTGACCACCGCCTACTACATGCAGGGCGATTTCGAAGCCTGCGAAAAGCTCTGCAAGGAGATCCTGGACAAGGAACCCGGCTTCGCTCCCGCCTGGAACAACATGGCCCTCGCCTAGTTCGACCTGGGCATGTACGCCGAAGCCCGCCAGTCCGCCGACAAGGCCGCCGAGCTGGGCTTTGAAGTGCCCGAAGGCTTCCTGGAAGAGCTCAGGGCCAAGGGCGTCTAGCACACGACGCGCGCCACCGCTGCCCTGGGGCAGTGTTTTTTTGATGAGGGGGAGAGGAGACCTTTTTGGAAAAAGGTCTCCTCTCCCCCTCATGCTCCCCCGCTCCTCCCAAAAACTTTTCCTCTGGTCTGTATGGCGGGTCCCCATCTTCGGGCGATGGGCAGGACATCCCCCTTGACCGCCAAGGGGCAGACATGACCGGACTGGGAGGAGTGCCCCCCGTCCGCGCCTGCCGCCTCCGAAAAATCTTTTTCGCACGAACCCAGCCCCGCCCCGATTCCTTCGCATCAAGCGGCCCGCACACTGCCCCGCCAACAGACAGCACGCCACCGAATGATGTCGTTATCCCGCCTGAAAACGCCGTACGGCTGCCCATTTCCTGTAATAAAGCGCGTTTGGGGGAGGATGGGGGGCCCGGGGGGAAGGGACCCCTTTTCGCGCTAGCTAAAGGGGGTCCCTTCCCCCCGGACAGCCCTGCTCTCCTGCTCTCCAGCATCCACTACATCGGGCAGGCTGTTCTTTTCCAGCTGCCAGCGGCTCAGACCGTTGAGGATGCAGCGGCGGGAATCCCTGGCCACACCGTACAGGGCCTTGAGGGTCTCGCCCATGTCGCTGCGGGCGGTATGGCCGGCCGAAGGGCAGGCATTGGCCCACAGGGGCAGCTCCCACTGTTTGGCGGCCTTGATGATGTATTTCTTCTCCACCAGCAGCAGCGGCCGGATCAGATGCAGCTTGCCGCCGAAAAAGGGCTCGTTCATGCTCATGCCGTCCACGCGGCCGTTGCGGCACAGGTTCATGAAAAAGGTGGAGACCAGATCCTCGGCATTGTGCCCCAGGGCCAGATGGGTGAGCCTGTACCGCGCGCAGAGCTCGAACAGGCGCTTGCGGCGCAGCCAGGCGCAGCGGAAGCAGGGGGAACGGCGCTGGTTCCCGGCCGAATGGGCGTGCGGCCCGAAGTCCGTCACCTCCAGATGCGAGGGGATGCCGTGCCGCGAGAGCCAGGCGGCCAGCGGCATATGGCTTTGCGGATCGAAACCGGGGTTGAGATGGATGGCCATGATCTCGAAACGGAAGGGCACGATGCCCTGCCGGATGTGCAGTGTCTTGAGCAGCACGAAGCTGTCCACCCCGCCGGAAACGGCCACGCCGATGCGGCAGCCGGGCCGGATCATGCCTGTCCGCTGCATGGCCTTGCCGGCGCTCTTGACGCAGACCTCCTGCGCATAGGAGCGTTTTTCGCGCATATGTCCTCCTGCCCCGCGGGGCATGTGTTGTGTTGCTCGGGACGGCGGGCAGGGCAGGGACGATTTTCAGCGCCTCCGGCCTTGACAGCCGCACGAAAGACCAATAGCATAACTCGCTTGGGCAGGCAAAGAGTTCTGCCCCTCTTGCGCCGCGCCCGCTGCTGTCGGGTACGGCGGCATTCATTTTTACACTCCGCCCGCTGTCTCGCGGGCAAGCCGGAGGAACTATGGCCCGCATTACTGTGGAAGATTGCCAGGAACGCGTGAACAACCGCTTTTTGCTGGTCCAGATGGCCATCAAGCGTGTGCGCCAGTACCGTGAAGGCTATGAGCCCCTCATCGAAAGCCGCAACAAGGAAGCCGTGACCGCGCTGCGCGAGATCGCCGCGGGCAAGGTGCTGCCTGACGACATGAGCCTGTACAATCCCCTGCCCGAAGGTCAGGAGCCCGCCAAGAACGAAGGCTAGAGGCCATGGCACAGCGAGACTATTACGAAGTTCTGGGGGTGGAACGCGACGCCGGCGAAGAGGAGATCAAAAAAGCCTATCGCAAGCTGGCCATGCGCTACCATCCCGACCACAACCCCGGTGATGCCGAAGCCGAACAAAAGTTCAAGGAAGCCGCCGAGGCCTATGACGTGCTGCGCGACGCCGAAAAGCGCGCCCGCTATGACCGCTTCGGTCATGCCGGCGTGCAGGGCGGCATGGGCGGTGCGGGCTTTACCAGCAACGAAGACATCTTCGCCCACTTCAGCGATATCTTCGGCGACCTTTTCGGCTTTGCTTCCGCCGGCGGCGCACGCGGTCCCCGTCCCATGCAGGGCGCCGACCTGCGCTACAACCTGAAAGTCACGTTCGAGCAGGCCGCCACAGGCGACGAGATACCCCTGACCCTGCCCAAGCACGTGACCTGCCCCGACTGCTCCGGCAGCGGCGCCGCCCCGGGCAGCAAGCCCGAAACCTGCCCCCAGTGCCACGGCACCGGCCAGGTGCGCCATTCCCAGGGCTTCTTCCAGATCGCCATGCCCTGCTCCACCTGCCAGGGGACCGGTCAGGTCATCAAAAAGCCCTGCCCCCGCTGCAAGGGCCAGGGCATCGTGGAAGAACGCCGCGAGATCGTGGTGCGCGTCCCTGCCGGTGTGGATACCGGCACCCGCCTGCGTGTGCGCGGTGAAGGGGAACCCGGCGAGCACGGGGGGCCCCCAGGCGACCTGTATGTGGTCCTGCATGTGGAGCCCAGCAAAAAATACGAACGCCAGGGCCAGGACCTCATCTATACCTGCGAGATCAGCTTCGTGCAGGCGGCCCTCGGCCACCGTGTGAACGTGCCCGGCCTCAAGGGCCCGCTGCCCCTGGACATCCCCAAGGGCATCCAGAGCGGCACCCTGCTGCGCCTCAAGGGCGAGGGCATGCCCTATCCCGGCCGCAGCAACCGCGGCGACCTGCTGGTGGAAGTCAAGGTCCTGACCCCCACCCGCATCTCGGACAGGCAGGCCGAGCTGCTGCGTGAATTCGAGCGCCTGGAAAGCGAAAGCCCGCTGGAAAAAGTCAAGAATCTTGGCAAGAAGCTGAGCAAAAAAATGGGCCTGGACTAGGGCGCTGATGCGCACGGGGACGGGATCCCGCCCTTACAAACAAGCTCTTATACGAAAGGGTGACAGTCTCAAAGACCGTCACCCTTTTTTTGTCGGCTTTCCTGCGGCGCGGGCCGTCGTTTCCATGCGCGCCCTGAGCTGTCGCCCGCTCATGCCAGAAGGCCGGGCACCAGTAGGACGTTTCCATGCACGCCCTGAACTATCGGCAATCTATCGAGGAAGCGGAGACAGCGGAGGAACGCCCTTCCGTGCCCTGCCATCCGCCCTGTACACAGCTGGCGCTGTGCAGACTTCTGCCCGGCTCACGGGCTCCTTACGCAGTCCCGGCTATCTGTCCTGTCCGTCCTGTCCGTCCTGCATGGCCAGGGCCCTCAGGCCCCGGTAGTCCACCTTTCCCGATCCCAGCAGGGGCAGGGCCGCCAGCCGCTGCACCCGGCGCAGCATATGCAGGCCGGAGAGGCCTTCCTCCCGCAGCACGGCATTGGCCCGGGCGCGATCCAGCGGCAGGGTCGTGAACAGCACCAGCACGGTCTGGCCCTCCTCTTCCAGCGCATCCACGGCCAGCACCGGGCCTTCCTGTCCGGCGGGGACCGTGAAATGGCGCCCCAGCACGGCTTCCAGCTGCGGCAGGGAGATCATCTCCCCGCCCAGCTTGACGAAACGCTCCCGCCGTCCCGCAAAGGTCATGTGACCGCCGCCGTCCGCCCGCACCAGATCGCCGGTGCAGTACCAGTCCTCGCCGTCCAGGCGCAGGAAGGGCGACGCCGGGCCGCCATCGCTCCCCTGCCCTAGATAGCCGCTGAACACATTGGGGCCCCGTACCAGCAGCAGTCCGGTCTCTCCGGCCGCCAGCCGCTGCCGGGGCTCCTGCACGGACACGATGGCCGTGCGCACTGAAGGCAGGGGACGGCCGATGGTGCCCGTGCGGGCATCGCCGGGCAGGTTGAGGCTGATGACCGGCGAACATTCCGTCACACCGTAGCCCTCGCACAGCAGGCCACCGCCACTCAGGCGGGCGAAGTCATCATAAAGGCGCCGCGGACAGGCTTCCGCGCCCACGAAGGCCACACGCAGGGATGCCAGATCCCCGGGCCGGGCCTGACGCAGCATGCCGTCCAGAAAGGTGGGGGCCGCCACCAGCAGGGTCGGCCGCCACTGGCGGCACACGGCATCCAGACGGGCGCCTTCCGTGGGGTTGGCATGGAAGACCACCGGCATGCCGAAACAGAGGGGCAGCACGATGTTGCCCGTGAGGCCCAGCGTATGGAAGGGCGGCAGCATGGCCAGCATGGCGTCATGGCTGTCCAGGGCCAGGATGGCCGCCACGTCCCGGCAGTTGGAAAGGATGTTGTCATGGCTGAGCGGCACGCCCTTGGGCGCCGCCGACGAGCCCGAGGTGAACAGGATGGCCGCCAGCGGGGACGGCTTCCGGGGCACGACGCAGCCTTCGAGCCCTGCCAGCGAGAGGAACGCACGGCAGGCGGCCTCCAGACGCAGACAGGGGGACAGGGAGGCCGCCGCATCTTCCAGCGGCAGCCATGCGGCCCCGGCCTCTCCGGCGGCTTCGCGCAGGCCGCTGCCTTCCAGACGATCCAGCAGGGCCCGGGCAGTGAGGATATGGCGCACCCCGGCCAGACGCAGGCAATGGCACAGATTGCGCGGGCCTGTGGTCCAGTTCAGCATGACCGGCGTCTGTCCGGCCAGCAGCACGGCCAGCCAGGCCACACAGGCCGCTGACGAGGCGGGCAGCATGATGCCCACCCGCTGCCCGCCGCCCGGACGGCGGCGCAGATACAGGGAAAGGGCCACGGCCCGTATCCAGAACGCACGCGCCGTCAGTATCCGGCCGTTGTCGGCCAGCAGGGGGCGAGACGGGGCGCGCCGCGCCTGCCGCAACATGACCAGCGGCAAATGGGGAGCATCAGGCAGGTCGAGCGCCCGGGCGGGCCGGGCCCGCACGGCATCCAGCCAGGGAGAGGGAGCTTCCTCCGCCTCCGTCGGCGCGGCCTCCGGCAGCTGCCCGGCGGCCAGCAGCAGACAGTCCCCCACAGTACGCAAGCCTTCCAGACTGGCGGGCGCGTGGCCGGAGCGCCCTTCCAGCTGCACGGCCAGTTCGGCCAGGGCCAGGCTGTCCAGCCCCAGATCAGTGTCCAGGCGCTGGTCTTCCTTGAGGCCGGCCCACTCCGGGCCCAGGGGCGACGCGTCCGCCAGCAGCCGCAGCACGGCTTCCCGGTCAGCAGCGGCGAGCGGGGGCGGCGTGGCGGCCGTCCGGGCCGGTGCAGCCCCCGTGCCCGCCACGGACGGCACTCCGGCGCGCCAGGGAAAAAGGATCTGCGGCCGGGCCTTTTCCCCGCCGTCGGCATCATAAAAGGCTTCCAGCAGGGCATTGTACGCACGGGCCCCCTCCCCGGCCACGGGACGGCGGGACGGCAGGGCGCAGGTGATGCGCACCTCCCGCCGGGGCAGGAAGAACAGGCCGTGACAGAGCAGCGACACCAGCCCGCGCAGCAGGGCCCGGCCCAGCACGGGTTCCCCTGCCGCCCGGCTGAAGGACGAGCCCCAGAGACCGCGCGTGCGCACGAGGACCAGACCGCAGTCGGGCACGGCCTGCAACAGCCGGAACGCGCCGCTGTTGCCGCCCAGATGGGTGCCGCCGTCCCGGCTCAGGCCCCCGGAGGGATACAGAAGGACGTTCTCGCCCCGGGCCAGCGCGGCGGCGCAGCTGTCCAGCGCCTCCCTCACCCGGTCACGGGCGGAGAGGCCGTCACGGCACAGGTCCGGCAGGGCGATGCAGCCCGTCAGCGCGGCCAGCGGCCGCAGCCATGGACGGCTTATCTGATGGCTGTCCGCCAGCGGCCGCAGGTCGAAAGCGGCGAGCTGCGTACACAAGAGGGCCGGATCCATGAAGGCGGGATGGTTGGGCAGGACAAGCACCCCCCTGCCCCGCTCGCGTGCCCGTTCCGCTTCGGCCTGCAGGATGTCCAGCCCTTCCAGGCGGACACGGTAGCGCAGGGACAGCAGGGCGCGGCCGCAGGCCAGCAGCATGCGGGAGAACAGGATGCGGACACGGCTCCCGGCCCGGTGCGGGCCCCGGGGCCCTCCAGTCTCCCCCTCGCCGCCCCCTGCCCCGCCGTTGTGTCCGCTGTCGCCACCATCAGGAAAAGCGTCCCGGAGACGGCGGGACAGAAAGACGGCCCAGATCAGGGCAAGGCCGCCCAGCAGCATGTGGGCCGCGGAGGGCGGCAGGAAGGACAACAGGGCGTAGACCGGCCCGGCCAGGGCCATGCCGGAAAAGGAAAAGAAATTGCTGGTGCCGAGGATGCGGCCCTTTTCCTCCGCTGCCGGAAGCAGCTGGATCTGGCTGGACACCGGCACGATGTACAGGCTGCCGCAGATGCCCACCGCCGCATAGCAGGCAAAGAGCAGGCCGAAACGGAAGGCCCCGGGCGCGGCGGGCACACCACCGGCGACCGCCAGCAGCAGGCCGATACCGGCACAGGCGCGGGGCACGCTCCGCCGCCAGTCCGCGCGGGCACGGCGGGCCGCCAGGCCGGCCCCGGCGCAGATGCCCAGCATGAGCCCGCCGGGCAGCAGGCTGGCCAGGGTGGGGCCAAGGCCCAGCTGGGCCACGCCGTAGGCATTGATCTCCAGCAGGACGAGGGTGGACAGGGTGTAGAAGAAGGCGTCGGCGCACAGGCACCCAAAGATGCCCTTGCGGGCGCGCAGGCGCCACAGCTCACGGGCGGAATCCAGGGCCCCCAGCCAGGGGAAGGGCGGCAGCTCTTCCCTGCGGGCGGCGGCGGGCCGGCAGGGGATGAAGAACACGGACAGCAGGCCCAGCACCGCCACGCCCACGGCCACGGCCGCTACCAGCCAGCGCCCGAAGGGGATCTCCGTGGCGAGCCATTGCCGTTCCAGGGCCCCGCCTGCCAGCGTGATGCCCAGCAGGATGGACGCCGTGGTGGTCAGCTTGAACAGGGCGTTGACGCGGGGCACGTCCTCGCGGGCGAACAGTTCCGGCAGGGAACCGTTGAGGGCCGGGCTGAACAGGGTGGCGCTGGCCCCCATGCAGAAGAGCATGGCCAGCATGCCGCTCCAGTGCAGCTGGAGCAGCCCCCAGCCCCCGGCCAGCATGGCGCACACTTCCAGGGCCTTGGCGGCCAGCACCAGACGGCACTTGGCATAGCGGTCGGCCAGCCAGCCCGCCCAGGCGGAGAACAGGACGAAGGGCAGCGAAAAAAGCACGGTGCCCCAGGCCTGCACGGCCGTATGGCCCATGCCCACGGCCAGCAGCAGGATGGCCTGCTTGAAAAAATTGTCGTTGAAGGTGCCGAGGGTATAGCTCACCCCCAGCGAGACGGTCTGTCGCAAAAATCGCCTGCTCATGCGCACTCCTTGCAGCATCCGTGCATGGCGGCGATCCCTGCCGGAGGCCTGCCCGGCCGGGCGGCTCAGGAGCGGTCGCCCTGCTCCGCGGCCAGCTGGGCCAGCGCGTAATCCCGCACCCGGTCGAGCATCTCCAGGGCAAAGGGCAGGTCGCGCCGGTAAAGCACTTCCCGGCCCTGCCGCCGGGGGATCAGCAGCCCGGCCCGCACGAGGACGTTCACATGATGGCTCACGGCCGTGCGGCTCAGGCCCACAGTGGTCACAAGGCTGCTGAGACTGATGCTTTCCCCGGGTTCGAAGAGCAGAAGGATCTTCTGCCGGGTGGCATCCCCCATGGCGGAAAAGACCCGCGCCACGCGTTCCCAGTCGTCCGGCAGGGCGGTGATGTACGAGGAATTCATGCCCTTGGTGTAGACGCTGGGAAAGTATGCTGTCAACAGCAAACTAAAAAAGTAGTTTTATCATGTCAACTAAAAAACTAGTTTTATAGTTTTATTATCGGATCTTCCCGACCTGTGCGCCCCCGGACACACGTCCTTGCCTGCCGGGCGTGACACGTTCCCCCTGGAGAGGGCACAAAAAACAGGGCCGCACGGCACCGGTGCAGCCCTGCCCATATTGACATATTCAACAGATATTTCTGTATGTTACTGATAAAAATAGTGCCGTATGGCGCTCAGCGGCGATGACAGTCCGACAGCCACACGGGCACGGCCTGCCGCCTCCATGCCCGAAATCCGCCGGCCCGCGCGGGACGGAGGCCCAACCCCACGGCACGGCTCCCCTGGCCTCCTGCCACCGCAGGCCCAAGGGAGTCAGGCCAGGGAGGCCGAGGCCAGCCGCGTCATGGGCAAGCGCTCCGGCAACTGCTCCTGCGGCAGGGAAAGGCGCAAGGCCCGTCCCCCGGCCAGCGCCACGGCCAGCACGGCGCAGATGCGCAGCCAGGCCCGGCCCGGCTCCTCCGGCAGGGCCCCCAGACACAGGAAAAAGGCCAGGCCTTCGGGCGGCGGATCGCCCAGCAGGGCCTGCTCGGCCGCTGTCAGCCGCAGAGGCACGGCACAGCCCAGGGCGCAGGCCTCGCCCAGCAGCAGGCCCTCTTCCGGCCGCCCGGCAGGGTGCAGCACGCCTACGGGGCTCCCCGCTGCCCGGCGCCAAAAGCGGAAGGCCCGCGCACCGGGAAAATCTGCCAGCCCGGCCGGGAACTGCCACTGCGCCGGGATGGCCTCTCCTGCCGGGGGCAGGGGACGGCACACCGGCCCGGCGTCCGCCCCCTCCGTCAGGGCGTCGTGCCGGCTCACGCGGCCGGCCCCGCCAGCTTCCGGGCCATCTCCCGCCCCATGACGAAGGCCTGGCGGCAGTCCTGCGGGAACTGCTCCTCGCGCCGGCGCCGCTTGTCCGCCACGGAAAAGCGGTCGGCCTTGTATCTGGCGTAGTCGTCGAACTGCCAGGTATCGTTCACATAGAGGACGGCGGGCTCGCTGAAGATGCGCCCCAGATAGCCCTCCATGACGGCCAGGGTCGCGGGATAGCCGTACTGCCGCATGGTGGCCGCATCCACGTTCATGGTGTAGATGCAGGCCGTGGCCAGACGGCGGGGCGCGATGGTGCTGCCCTGACGGTCATAGACCACATAGGGGAAGCACAGGCGTTCCTGGAACGAACGCATGGCGCCCGTCACGTTGCCGAAATAGACAGGGCTGCCCAGGACCAGGCCGTCGGCCTGCTCCAGGGCGGCCAGCACGGGCGCAAGATCGTCCTTCAGGGCGCAATGTCCGTACGAGGCCCCGCCCAGGCGCTTGCAGGCGAAACAGCTGCGGCAGCCGGAAGCCTGCAGGCCGTAAAGGTGGACCAGTTCCGTGTCCGCCCCGGCGCTGCGGGCCCCTTCCAGAAAATGATCCAGCACCGTGGCCGTATTGCCCTTTTTGCGCGGGCTGCCGTTGATGGCGATTATCTTCATGGCATCGTTCCTCCGGTTCAGGCGGCCTTCGTGCCGCTGCGGTTGCGGGCCAGGGTACAGCCCACGGCCAGCAGGCTCAGGACGCCGAACAGCACCATGTCCACCCGCATGCAGTGCAGGAAGGCGCCGATATTGTCCCTGCCCACCGGCTCATGGCCCAGAAAAAGGCTCAGGGTCAGGGTGATGATGGTCAGGTTGCCCAGCATGCCGGCCGTACGCACCGTGCCCACCAGCCCGGAAGCCTGCCCCACCCGCTGGGGCCCGGCCGCCTCGAGGATGATGGTGGTGTTGGGCAGGGCGAACAGGCTGACGCCGGCGCCGATGAGGCATTGCGCGCCCACGATGACCCAGAGCGAGGAATCCATGTCCAGGAAGGCGGCGCTCAGCAGGCCCAGGCCGCAGAACACCGTCCCGGCGGTGCTGATGAGGCCCTGGTCATAGCGGTCGCAGAGGCGGGCGGCCAGCGGACTGGACAGGGACTGCACGGCGGCCTGGAGCGCCAGCAGCAGACCGGCTTCCTGCACGCTGAAGCCCCGCCCCACCTGCAGGTAGAGGCTGAAGAAAAAGACCATGCCGAAAAAGGAACAGTAGTTGACGAAGGCCGCCACCAGCGACAGGCTGAGGACCCTGTTGCTGCGCAGCAGGCGCACGTCCACCATGGGGAAGGGGCTGCGCAGCTCCCGCCAGACGAAGCAGGCCAGCAGCACGAGGCAGAGCAGGAAGAGCCCCCCGCCCAGCAGATGGTCGTCCGCGATGCAGGAGGCGCCGAAGGTCAGTGCCGCCATGGCCCCGCCGTAGAGCAGGCAGCCCGGCACGTCGAAGGGTTCCTCGCCGGCGGTGCGCCATTCCAGGGGCACCCGGAAGACCATGATGCACATGGCGGCCATGGCGGCCAGGCCCGTGCCCCAGAACAGCCAGCGCCAGCCCAGCCAGCCGGCCACAAGGCCGCCCACCGGCGGCCCGCAGGCGATGCCCGCGTAGACGGCCACATTGCTGAGGCCCAGATAGCTGGCCCGCATCTCCTTGGGCGCGGCGGACGCCAGCAGGGCCAGGCTAGCCGAGCTCAGCATGGCGGCCCCCATGCCCTGGAACAGGCGCAGGCCGATAAAAAGGTCGATATACGGGATGAAGCCCAGCACAAGGGCCAGCACACTGAACAGGCTCAGGCCGAAAAGGAAGATCCGGCGCCGCCCGTAGATGTCGCCCAGGGTGCCGCCGGCCAGCTGGAACACCACCAGCCCCAGCGTGTAGACGGCCCCCAGCAGGCTGAGCTCGCGCGCACTGGCGCCCAGGCTTTCCCCCAGGGGCGGCAGGACGGCGTTGACCCCGGCCACCATGAACGGCATGAAGAACTGCGCCGCGCAGACAGCCAGCAACAACCAGCGATGTTCTTTTGCGATACTCATGGGCAACCCTAAAACCCGGGGGCGGGGACGGTCAACAGGAGACGAGTATCGTGAAAAAAAGCACATCCCCCGCGGGCGCTATGCTGCGCGGGCTGCGGGGCTGTCCCCGGGTCTGCCGCACCGGAGGCGGACGCCCTGCACGCGCCGGGCAGCCCTGCCCGCCACGAAGGCGGCCCCTGTCCCTGCGGCGGTCCCGTCGCGGCGGCCATCAGAAACGGGAAGGGACATGCCCTTCCCGCTCGGCGCCGGGACCGCGGACGATCCCGGCGGCATCCTTATGCCGCGGCCTTCCGCCATGCGGCACGGGATCTACAGGCCCGCTTCTTCCACCAGGCGCAGGCACATCTCGGATTTGTTGAGGCTGTACAGATGGATGCCGGGCGCCCCGCAATCCAGCAGCTGCCGGATCTGGCGCACGGCGAAGCGCAGGCCCGCCTCGCGCACGGCCTCCACGCCCCCCTTGTTGTGGGCCGCTTCCAGCTCCAGATAGAGCTTGCCCGGGATGTTGGCCCCGCACAGCGACAGCACGCGGCGCAGGGAGTCGAAGCTCTGGATGGGCAGGATGCCCGGGATGACCGGCGCCTCCAGTCCGGCGGCGCGCAGCGAGCTGACCAGGGACTCGTATTCGCGCACGTCGAAGAAAAGCTGGGTGATGACGAAGTCCGCCCCGGCGCGCAGCTTGTCGGCCAGATAGGCCCGATCCGAGGCGAAGGTGGCCGCATCGGGATGGGGCGCGGGATAGCCCGCCACAGCGATGCCCAGGTCGGGATGCTCCGAGCGCAGGAAGTGCACGAGATCACGGGCATTGTGGAAATGCCCCGCGTTCCAGTCCCAGTCGCTCGCGCCGCGCGGCGCATCACCGCGCAGGGCCAGCACGTTGTGGACCCCGGCACGGCGCAGCTTACCCACGAAATCGCTGATGGCCTGCGGCTCGGCGCCCACGCAGGTCAGATGGGCCATGACGGTGAAGCCCCGCCGGGCCAGTTCTGCCGTGACGTCCAGCGTGTTCTGCTGCTTGCCGCCGCCCGCACCGTAGGTGACGGACAGGAAGAGGGGATCGACCGAACGCAGACGCTCCACGGTCTTGTAGAACTCCGGCAGATGACATTCCTCGGCAGGGGGAAAAAATTCCAAAGAAACAAAAGGCCTGGTTGCCTGGCGAAGAGCCTGGGCGATCTGCATGACATAACTCCTGGGAACGGTGGATCGGAAAAACAGTTTCGATGCCCCAACTATATCAATATAACTTGATAAGTCAATATAGTTTCTCCTCCTCTCCCGGCCGTGGCGTGATGCTTGCCAAAAAACCAAGGGCGCTCTATGTCAGCAGGTATGGACGCTTCGGTCGCACCCGTTTTTTTTCGCCCCGCCACCCTCCTGCCCGCCGGCCGGCCCCGCCGCGGACGGCAGGACAGCCTCGCCTGCTGCCTCCGTCCGCTCTGCCTGCTGCTCTGCCTGCTGCTCTGCTGCCCCTGGGGAGCCGCTGCCGAAGGGAGCGCCCCGCCCGCGTCCCCTGCCCCCTCCCTGGAGCTGGAGCAGCTCGACCTTTCCGGTCTGCCCGGTCTGCCGCCCCTGCCCGCCGAGGACGACATCCTGCCTGCGGCAGCCTCCCGCTCCCTGCCGCTCCCGGAAGAGGCCCCGGCAGCGGACGCCGGTGCCGGGGCCGATGCGGCCCTGCCGGAAGCCCCCCGCTGGAATGCCCTGGAAGCGGGGCTTGAGTATGCGGAGTTCTCCCTGCAGTCCGAGGCCGGCCAGCAGGCCTCCCTGACCGTCCTGCGCATCGACCCGGAACGGTTCGATTTCCGCCTCTATGCCAGCGCCGCCCACAGCCACCCGGCCCTGACCCTGGGCCAGTGGGCCGACAGCCATGATCTGGTGGCCGCCATCAATGCCAGCATGTACCTGCCTGACGGTGTGACCAGCACCGGCTACATGCGGCAGGACGACTATATCAACAACAAACGCCTCGTCCGCCGCTTCGGCGCCTTCTTCGTGGCCGGCCCCCGGCAGGAGGGCCTGCCCCGCGCCGACATCCTGACCCGCGAGGATCCCCGGTGGCAGGAACTGCTGGGACAGTACCGCCTGGTCATCCAGAACTACCGCATGATCAATGACGAGCGCCGCATCCTCTGGTCCCCCGGCGGTCCCCTGTACGCCATCTCGGCGGTGGCCGAGGACGGTGACGGCCAGATCCTCTTCCTGCACTGCCGCGAACCGCTGGAAGCCTACAGCTTTGCCCATGCCCTGCTCCACCTGCCCCTGGATGTCCGCACCGTCATGTATGTGGAAGGCGGCATGCAGGCCGGCCTCGTGATCCGTTCCCCCGGGCTGCACCAGGAGCTGCGCGGCCGCCACCTGGCCGATTTCTGGGTCACGGGCAATGTGCGGGCCCAGCTGCCCAACGTGCTGGGCATCCGGCGCCGCCATGACCCGCCGCTGCCGGACTGCCCCGTCATGCCCCGGCAGGCGCCCGCTCCCTCCCCCGAGGGGCGCTGACGCGCGGAACAGGGCAGCCATGCTCGCTTTTTTATCTGTGATGCCTGCTGCGGGAAGGACAGCGTTTTTGTGAAAATCTTCTTTATTGATAAAAATTACTATTGCACGCTAAAAACCCCTTTACAGCGGGCCCGTCTTGGTTCAAAGTAATCCCGTCGGAACACGTTCCGGCACCCCCATACACGGTTCCCAACTGTCCGGTTGCGGACAAAGGTAGACAAATATCATGCCGAACCAGCTTGAAGTTTATAAGTGCACCCATTGCGGCAATATCGTTGAAGTCCTCCACGGCGGCGGCGCCAGCCTGGTCTGCTGTGGCGAGAACATGAAGCTCATGAAGGAAGGCTCCACCGACGGCGCCATGGAAAAACATGTGCCCGTGATCGAAAAGATCGACGGCGGCTACAAGGTGAGCGTGGGCAGCGTGGCCCACCCCATGGACGAGAACCACTACATCCAGTGGATCGAACTGCTGGCCGGCGACCAGAGCCTGACCTGTTTCCTGAAGCCGGGCGACAAGCCTGAAGCGGTGTTCAAGACCGACGCCGAAAAGGTCACCGCCCGCGAATACTGCAACCTTCACGGCCACTGGAAGGCCGAAAACTAGGCCCACAAGGAGAGACACCATGAAATACGTTTGCAGCGTGTGCGGTTACGAATATGATCCCGCCGAAAACGACAACGTGCCCTTCGATCAGCTGCCTGATGACTGGACCTGCCCCGTCTGTGGCGTGAGCAAGGACCAGTTCGAACAGGCCTAGGCCCTGTTTCCTCCGCCTTTTCCGCCTGCCCTGCCGCCTTGCGGCAGGGCAGGCTCGTTTATGCCCTTTTGGGCATCCTGACCGCGAACACTATCCCCCCAATGGAGATTTTTCATGCAGCCCGTTGAAATCAAAAAAGATATTTTCTGGGTCGGTTGCGTGGACTACGATCACCGTGACTTCCACGGCTATTCCCGCTCCCCCGAAGGCTCCACCTACAACGCCTACCTGATCCGCGACGAAAAGAACGTCCTCATGGATACCGTGTACCCCGGCTGGGCCGGCAGCATGCTGTGCCGCATCGCCAAGGTCATGGATCCCGAAAAGATCGACTACATCGTCTGCAACCACATGGAACCCGACCACGCCGGCAGCCTGGCCGAAGTGGTGGCCCGCGTGAAGCCCGAAAAGATCTTCGTCTCCACCCTGGGCTACAAGTCCATGCAGGGTTACTTCGACTGCAAGGACTGGCCCGTCGAAGTGGTCAAGAGCGGCGACAAGCTGAACATCGGCAAGCGCAACATCATCTTCCAGGAGACCCGCATGCTGCACTGGCCCGACAGCATGGTCTCCTACATCCCCGAAGACAAGCTGCTCATCAGCAACGACGCCTTCGGCCAGAACATCGCCACCAGCTACCGCTATGCCGATGAGCACGACCAGGGCGACTTCGTGCGCGCCATCAAGGAATACTACTACAACATCGTGCTGCCCTACTCTCCCCAGGTGCTGAAGACCCTGCCCATCGTGGAGAGCCTGGACATCGACATGATCGCCCCTGACCACGGCCTGATCCACCGCGGCGAAAAGTCCGTGAAGTTCATCGTGGACATGTACCGCCAGCTGGCCGAGCAGAAGCCCCAGCAGCGCGCCATGGTGATCTACGACACCATGTGGCATTCCACCGAGAAGATGGCCTATGCCGTGTGCAGCGGCCTGGAAGAAGCGGGCGTGCCCACCCGCCTGATGTCCGTGAAGAGCAACCACCACAGCGACGTGATGACCGAACTGGCCAGCTGCGGTGCCGTGATCGCGGGCTCCCCTACCCACAACAACACCATCATGCCCCTGATGGCCTCCACCCTGACCTACATGAAGGGCCTGCGCCCCCAGAACCGCGTGGGCGGCGCCTTCGGCTCCTACGGCTGGTCCGGTGAATCCGCCAAGGTCCTGCACGAGATGCTGGCTTCCATGGGCATGGACATGCCCGCCGATTTCGTGAAGTGCAACTGGACCCCGCGCCACGAAGCCCTGCGCGCCTGCGTGGAGCTGGGCAAGACCGTGGGCGAGGCCCTGAAAAAGAAGTGCCAGGGCGAATAGGCCCGTCTTTTCCTGCATGCCCGCGACGGCGTCCCCGAACGGGGGCGCCGTTTTTTATGCCCTGCACGCATCTGGGGCGGGCTGCCCCCCATCCCGCAGGCGGGCATCGTCCGGCAACGTGGCGGGCCGGGCCTGCGCCGCCTCCGTCAGATAGCCACAAGAGGCCAGCAGGCGGGCCGCCTCGGCCACGGAAAATCCCTGCCAGGGGCCCCGGACCGCCCCTTCCTCGTCCCGGGGGATGGCACCGGTCTCCACCACCAGGACATTGGCTCCCCAGTCCACCGCCTGCGCCACGGGCGGATGCACGCAGATGTCCGGTGTCCCCGGCCCGCAGCAAAGGCGCGTCACCGCCACCAGCTGCGCCAGCCGCCCACCGCTCACCGGCGGGAAGGATGCCAGCGGACTTCCGGGCACCGGGACCCGGGCCATGACGCCACAGACCTTCGTCCCGGACTCCAGACCGGCCAGCAGTACGTCCGCGATCTCTTCGTCGGTATGCTCACTGCCCACCGGTTCCACAAGATGGGCCGGGCCCAGTCCCTCCGCATGGATCCTGTGCAGGCTCTGCCGTCGTGCCCGGGGATCAAAGGGCGTGTCCCGCCCCTCACCCAGCCGCAAAGCATGGTAGAGCAGTCCCACGCCGGCCCGCCGCAGGGATGCGGCCCCGGGGCCGTCAAGCTGGCGGGTATTGGCCACCAGGCAGCAGGAGGACGGCAGGACGTTGCGGACCCGCGCCGCCAGCCCGCACAGGGCCTCCAGGCCGTAAGCCTCCGTCGTGCGCAGCACCACCCAGGATGCCCCGGCTGCGGCAAACGCTGCGGCGGCCCGAACCACTTCTTCACCGCGCCAGCGCCGGGCCCGGCGCACGATGCCCCGGCTCTGCCCGAAAGCGCAGAAGGCACAGTCCATGGGGCAGGGGACGCAGTCCACACCTATGGCTGCCCAGACCTTTCCCCTGTTGCCTGCCAGCAGGCGCGCCATATGGCGGGCCGTCTTTCCCAGCAGGACCGCCTGCGGCGAGCCCGCCTTCCAGGCCAGCATGGTCAGGATATCGTCCCTTGCCGGCAACTTGCCCTCCAGCGTGCGGCGGCGTACCTTTTCCAGCAGCAGGACGTCCTCCCGGCCAGCGGCAAGGGCGTCCCCCTCTCTCCTGATGCCCGTCATGACAGCACCTCCCGGGAAATGGTTTGACAGGAACCTTTTCCCTGCCTATGTTCAACCTATAGTAGACTAACTCCAATATTATGTTCGTGCAAGAAAGTTCCCTTTTTGACGGCTGCCCGTGCAGCGGCTGCCACCTGCCACGCTTCGTCCTGCCCCTGCTGCTGGGCCTTCTGGCCGATGGCCCGCAACATGGCTACCAGCTCTTGCAGCGGCTCAGGGACTTTCCCACCCTGCGCGACACCCCGCCGGACCAGGCCGGGATGTACCGTCTTTTGAAACAGATGGAGGACAACGGCCTTGTGAGCGGCGAGCAGGGGCCCGGCCGCACCGTGGGCAAGCGCAGTTTTACCCTGACGGCACGGGGGCAGGCCTGCCTGGCCACCTGGGCCGGGACGCTGGACCGCTATCAGGAAGACATAGCCTGTATCGTCAGCTTCCTGCGCCGCGGGAAGGTCGGGGGCGACCATTCCTGATATCCGCACAGGCCCGGGCCTCCTGCCGTCCGAAAACACTTTGGAGGCATCATGGATCATCAGGAGATCGCACGTCAGTTCGCGGCCTGCATCGCTTGCAGCCAGCAGATATGCCGCCATTTCGCGCCCCGGCTGGGCATCGACGACAGCCTGGCCCTGCGCATGGCCGCGGCTTTCGGCAGCGGCATGGGCCATGCCGGGACCTGCGGCTGCTTCACCGGCGCCATGCTCGTCCTCGGCCTGCGCTTCGGACCGCATGAGAGCGCCACGGCGTCCGCCTGTACGGAACGGCTGGCCGGAGAAATCCGCCGCTTCGAAGGGCTGTTCCGGCAGGCGCACGGCAGCCTGCTCTGCCGCGACATCCTCGGTATCGACATCTCATCCCCCGAAGGACTGGCCCGGGCCTGTGCACAGGGGCTTTTCAGCTCCGTCTGTGCGCCGCTGGTGGCCCGGACATGCGCCCTGCTGGAATGCGGCTGGGAGGGGCCGCGGGAGGAGGGCTCTCCAGAGACGCCAGGCCCCGGTGCTGCGGATGCTCCCTGCCCGCAGCGCCCGTGAAGGCCCTGCGGGCTCTGGGGCCGGGACAGCCTGCCCCGGCGGCGGGACGGTCTCCTTTCCTCCGGCAGTCTGCTACCGGCACGGCCGCGCCTGTCAGAAAGGCCTCCCGCCTCCGTACGGTACGCCCTCTGGCAGGGACCAGCAAAAAAGGCCGGAGCCTCAAGGGCCCCGGCCTCCGGTTGTCCGTTGTCAAAAAATGCTAGCGTCCGCTTTCGCGTTCTTCCTGGCAGGCGCGGCACAGGCCGACGCCGGGCAGGGCCTCCAGACGCTTCTGGGGGATGGGCTCACCGCATTCGCGGCAGCAGGCCACGCCGTCGATCCAGTCGGGACCGCCCTGATCCAGGGCAGCGCGGGCGCGGGAGAGGGCAGCTTCACGGTCCAGACGTTCAAGTTCAGTGGCCTGGTCAAAAACATCCATGCATCTGTCTCCTTAAAGCAAGCGGCAATCCCGCATACGCCGGGATTGCCGTAGTGGATTGGTGCGGGCCTGTGTAGCACAGGCGCCCCATCCTGTAAAGAGGCCGCCCGCAGGCCCAAAGAAAAAATCAGGATGGCGGGCCCCAAGACGGCCGTGATGGGGCCGCCCCCCAAAAGACGGTAATCAGAACCACCCGCAAAGCGGGTGGTTTGCTCTGGCCCTGTAAGGGCCTGTTA
>ERZ827469.193-NODE-193-length-82034-cov-8.901682_pt1 | contig 82034 bp, 72 predicted proteins | sample MGYA00519917_ERZ827469 | MGnify/ENA primary metagenome ERZ827469 (study PRJEB31778, sample SAMEA3449314) | human gut metagenome | biome: human gut; feature: human-associated habitat; material: faeces | place: United Kingdom | collected 2010/2012 ... | reverse complement strand
ACCATGAACACCCCCTGACGCAAGAGGACGTGGACATGGCCAATAAGCTGGTGCGCCATATCGAACGTACCCGCAACCCGCGTGTCCCGCAGGTCGGCGACCGGGTACGCTATACCACGCGCTACGGCGACTTTCACGGCAACGCCCTGATCGAGGCCGTGCGTGACGACGGAACGTTTTCGATCTGCCTGTGCCCGTACGTTCCCTTCGTGTGGAGGACAGCTGGCGGTATCGGCTGCGCGGTCAGCGGAGGACCTTTTACGGTCGTGGCGCCGCAGGCACTGCAACCGGCCGGAACTGTGCCGGGGAATTTCTACGATTGGGGCCATTGCGGCGCCTGCGGCAACGGAGCCGTGCAGTTCTGTGCCGAGGTACCGCTGTGGGAGTACCGGGAACCGGAACCGTTGTACGGCGATTTCACGACCGAGAGGTGGCGGAAAATCCGCCTTCATAAAGACCCGGAACGTCGGGACGGCGACCTTTACCGGGGCGACTGCATTTCGTTCCGGACGGAGGAGGAATTTCAAATGTTTCTTTCTGATTACGAAGGTGCGGTCTTTCCGGTTTACGATCCGAAGTCCGTCATCGTCTGGTGTTACCGGGACGAGGAACGGGCCGTATCGCCGAAGGAGTGGGAGGCACTCGACGCTCCGGTTGCCGAACGGCGCCTTTACAATGCACCTCGGCCCGTGAAGCTCGTCAAAGACCGTGAGCGGCATACCACGGTCTGCTATTTCGTGAGTCCGGAATTTCCCTGCAAATAGTTTGATTATGAAAACATACGAAGGAACGTTCACGATCCGGTAGACGAGATATGCCGTGCCGGATATACGCCCTCTGACCGTCGGCTGCAAAGATTTCACATCCCTGCTCGCCGAGCTGGCCCGAATCAGAACGTCGTTCAACGAGAACGGTGACGATCCGCGGTGCCCTCAGTACCGGCCGTGGCACAACGAACATCTGCTGCCGTATCGCATCACCTTCGACGTACATGAACGCAAATAAGAACTCCTCTTTTTTCATAGAGACGAAACATCCGTTTCATCGTTTCACCTGCGCCGTGGCCGAAAGGTCGCGGCGCTCTTAATTTTTTATCACTATGAGCCATCTGATTATTAAACGCATCACTGTCACCCGCGAACAGCGGGTATGGGTATGCAGGGCGACGAACAACCTTCGCCCGTTCGACTTCCGCTGCGGTGAAGTCGAATCGCTGACAAAGACGCTGCGTACGAAAGGCCGTCCGGCGCTCGAGATGGAGCTGCTGTCGCTCTTCTTCTACGGCACCTGGCAGGGCCGGAACCGCTATTCCCAGGCTGTCGGCTACGCCCTGTTTACCGACGGCATCGACAAATACGAGGCGTGGAGGCGATGCTGGGAGGACAAGGCGTATGAGCGGCGTCTGCTGCTGCGCATGCGGGGATTTCTGCACTACCGCCCCGTGCCGTGCCCCTGCCGTCTCGAATACCGGGGGCGCCCCGTGCGGCAGGTTACGACCGGCGGCATTTTCTTCTCACGGAAGCAGTACCACATTTTCCCGAGCATCCTCGATGCCCAGGTCGCTCTGTTCGAAGCCGGCCGCAATCCCGAAGAGTTCCGAATCGTGGAAGAAGATACCAAAAATCTTAAAACTCAGAAACGATGAAAACCTATCGCATCAACAAGAACGCCGAGCGACTCGCGCAGGGAACGGGCTTCGCCCCCGAATTGATCTACAATATCTCGCTTGTCCGGTTTCAGGGCCGTAGCGGCCGCTGTATCGCGGCATGGACGCCGGGGATGAAGCGCCCCCGGTATATTTACAAGGCCCGCACACCGGAAGAATATGACAAAGCTATGGAGTGTATCCGGCGGGAGGCCGAGCGCTTCCGCCGCCATGACGAGGCGCAGGAGAAGGCTGCCGCGGCCTTCCGCGAATCGCTCCGTGTCGGCGACATATTCTATGTCTCGTGGGGCTGGGAGCAGACCAATATCGACTTCTATCAGGTCGTGGCGATCCGCGGCAGCGCGGTAGACCTGCGGCAGCTCGACCAGCGAACTACCGAAGACGGGTTCATGTGCGGCAAGACCGTCCCGCTGCCCGATGTTTTCAAGGGCAAGACCCATACGCACCGCTTGTCGAAAAATTATATCCGCATCGACTCCCGACATATCGCCTGGAAATGGGACGGAAAGCCTCTTTATTGCAGTTGGTATGCCTGAAAATCAGAGCTGCAATGGAACGGATTGAAAATATCGTCCGGTGCTACCGTCAGCACCGGACAACATGCGACAGACGCCGCAGGGAAATCGACGATGAAATCGAACGGCTTCAGGAGGAGCGCAAGCGGCTGGATGAACTCCGCTGGACGGAAGAACTGCTCCGACCCGTCATGCGGGAGATTGCCCGCTTGACGCCTGAAATCGAATGGGAGCGGGACGAAACTTATCATCCGAGGGGAATACGGTGCGCCGTTTCCGTTTTCGGCCGGCTGAAAGACGGAGGACAGCCTGTTTGCATCACCTTTACCGAACTGGGCGGCGAACTCTACTTCGACGCGGAACGCACCGAAAGTCGGTTCGTGCCGGAAACGCTCGGGGCGATGAACGGCATGAATACCTTGTCGGTCTCGGTCGGCGACGGAGAGCCGCTGCTGCGATACCTCCGGCAGCGGGCGCTGCGGGCCGGGCGGAAACCGACATTCTGAATAATTCACCCGAATAAAACTCGAAAACCATGAAGATCATGTGCCGGGAGCACTACGACGAGGTAGTGCGCTACGCCGAAAGCATCGGCGACAAGACGCTCCGGGAGTGTCTGCAACGGCTCGAATGCCGGGAGCAAAATCCCCGTTGTCCGTGCGAAATCGAACTTTATAAAGATTTTGCTCCGTATTCATTCTTATTCAAGGAGCGCTACCCAGACGGGCGTGTGGGCCTCGTCGGCGGGCTGGTCTACCACGGCCGGCCGGACAGGTCGTGCTGTTTCATCGACAGGCCCTTTCACGGCTGGGCGACTCACACTTGAAAACCGAATCGTAAATCTTAAAAATCATCGTTTATGCGTATAAAAGTATTGCGGTACGCCGCAGGCCGGGACGACAGAATCGTCTCGGCCTTTGAAAACGTCGTTTTCGAAACCCCGCAGGCCGGATGGTATGTCGAAAGCCGTGCCGGAGCGGGTCGATGCGGTATGGACACCATCGCCCTCGTAGAGCGGATCGGAGAGGTCGCATTCGTCGCCGATGTCTGCGACCGGAATACCCTGACGCCCGAGCATATCCGTGCGGTGACGGACGAAGCGCTGCATCTGCGGCAGCGGATGCAGGAGCGCATCGACCGCGGAGCATGGATTCCGCTGCCTTACGTCGCGGCATTCGAAGCCCTGGGATGGGATGCGGCGCCGCTCGTCGCGCACAGGGAAGAGGTGCTTCGCAAACGGGAAGAGATAAAGCGGAGCTATCGGGAAAGACAGGAAAGGGCCGCGGAGCAGCGGCTCAGGGAGGAACAGGTTCGCCGGCAGTGCCGGCTATTACAAGGCGAAGCGGATTTTCGGGCCGGACGGTTCGTGCGGGTCGATGTCTTTCTCGGAATGTGTGCCAAACATAAAGTACGTTTGCATCCCCGCACCCTCGGAGTGCTGCGCCGGCATATAAACAAGCTGTCCGTTACGCATATCGCCGAAAAGGCGGGGATTCGTTCGCCGCGGCTCGACGGTTGCTTCGAAGCGATTCGAGGGCTCGAAGGCAAACTGTCTGTCGCGGGCGATGCTCCGACGATACCGGACGGATAATCCGATTCCCGGCCTTTCTTTCGGTCGGGAATTTGCAATATTGTCAAATATTGGTAACTTTGCGAAAAAATAGGATGTATGAAGACGACATCGGTAGCCCTCGGCAGTTATTTCGAGGATTTCATCAAGGCGAAGATCGCCCAGGGGCGTTACAACAATGCCAGCGAGGTTATCAGGGCCGGGCTGCGGCTGCTGGAGGAGAACGAAAGCCGCCTTACGGAACTGAAGGCCGCAATCCGCGAAGGGATAGACAGCGGCGTAGCCGAAGGTTTCGACCCTGCGGAGCATCTGCGAACCCTGAAGGCGCAACGGACCAATGGCTGAAGTCCGGTATACTCACAAGGCGGTCGAAGACCTCACCGACATCTGGAACTACACGGCTGACGTGTGGTCGGAACAGCAGGCGGACAACTACTATGAAATGTTGGTCGCCTCCTGCCGTAAGATTGCGGACAACCCCGAACTCTTCGGCCGGGAATACCGGAAACTCGGAGAAGGGATATACGGATTCAAGGTGAACCGGCACATCGTTTTTTACCGCATACTGTCCGATGGAATCGAGGTCGTGCGTATCCTCCATGAGAGGATGGATCTGAGCAACCGATTCGCAGACTGAAAGAACGACGCATAAAAGCAGATAAAGATGACTAAAGCAGAACTTGTAAAACAGATCGCTCAGAAGACGGGCGCCGAGACAGAAACGGTATCGGCTGTCGTGGAAAACCTCATGGAGCAGGTGCGCAAATCGCTCATCGGTGGCGAGGATGTCTATTTGCGCGGATTCGGCACGTTTCTCCGGAAGCACCGGAAAGCGAAGAAAGCCCGCAACATTACGAAAAACACGACTATTGTCATTCCGGAACACGATGTCCCGGCTTTCAAACCTTCTGCGGCATTCACGCAAAGGCTCGAATAAGTCGGGAGTCGCTGTATTCGATTCGCCCTTGTCACCATAAATGACAAGGGCGTTTTTATTTGCATTCGGCAGAAACGACGTTTGCCGCATCCGTCTGTTCCGAAGACATTCCGAGTATTTTTTAAAATATCGCCCTATATAAGACGATTTATTCCTTCGAAAAACTACAAAATAGGATATATAGATTGTATAGTTGTACGATTGGGTTAAAAAATGCATTTTTAAAAGATTGCGACTGTTGGTCGTGTAAAAAACAAGAAGGAAATATTAAAAATTACCTGTTTTTTCGTATATTGCAATGCCGCATCGGTATCCGAGCCGACCGATCGTCGAAGCCATGGGATAAGACCGCCACATATTCCCGCCCTTGCATCCAGCGCAATCGATTCCAAAGAACGGTTGTTTCGGAACTGCGGTCTCTATTCATCATAATCGAGAACTCAAAAGAATATCGTTATGAAAATCAGAAATGTATTATTTTTCAGTTTCGGAATCGGAGTTTGTTTTTCAGTCTACGGAGCTCCTCCGAGCCTTCCTGAATGTCTTTCGACGCAGCTGTCGCTCTTTCCGCAGGAGAAGGTCTACCTGCACACGGACAAGGACAGCTACATCGCGGGGGACACGCTCTGGTTCCGCGCCTATGTGGTGGACGCCGCGACGCACGAACCCCTCACGGCGAGCAGATACGTCTACGCCGAGCTCCAGAGCTCCGAGAAGCCTCCCTCGGGCGAGGAGCGCCCCGCACCCGTACGCATCCGCATTCTGGAGCGCGACGGCATCTATGCCGGCTATTTCCCGCTGCCGCTGACCTCCAAAAGCGGGGACTATACCCTGACGGCCTATACGGCCTACATGCGCAACCTCTCCCCGGCGTACTTCTTCCGCAAGAACATCCGCGTGGGAGCCTACGGAACCCGTTACTCCAGCCCCGAGGAGCGGGGACGCCAGCAGCGCGGCTACGACGTGACGTTCCATCCCGAAGGGGGCTATCTCATAGCCGGGCATCCCTGCTGGGTGGGGTTCAAGGCCCTGCGGCCCGACGGACTCTCGGTAGGCATCCAGGGCCGCATCGTGGACGACATGACCGGAGAGGAGGTCGCACGCTTCGAGACCCTCCATGCCGGCATGGGTAAGGTGAGCTTCACGCCTGAGACAGGCCATACCTATACGGCCGAGTGCCGGAACGAATTCGGCAGCGGGCGGAAGTTCCGTCTCCCCGAGCCGGCGGACGACGCCCGCGTCTTGCAGATCATGCCCTCCTCGGAGCGCTTCACCGTCACCACCCTGCGGGGTGAGAAGGCGCCAAAAGAAGAGTTGCGGCTGTTGATCCACTGCCGGGGGCAGTACTGCTACTCGGGGGCCGTCACGGACAAGCCCCTGAGCTTCGACAAGGAGGATTTTCCCGAAGGGGTACTTCAGGTGCTGCTTTTGGACAGGGACAACAACGTCCTCTCGGAGAGGCTGCTGCTGAATATCGACGAGAAGCACCGACCTCGGATAATCGTAACGCCGGACAAGGAAAGCTACGGCCCGCGGGAGAAGATCACCTTGCAGCTGCAATTCAAGGATGAGGAGGGCAATCCGTTGCAGGGGGACTTCTCCGTAGCCGTGACGGACAACCGCATGGTGGACTCGTACCGTCCGAGCGACATACGCACGAGCCTGCTGCTCGAATCGGAGCTCAGAGGCTATATCGAGGATCCGGCGAGCTACTTCGACACGCGGAACAGGCTGCGGCAGGTCGAGGCCGACGCCCTGATGCTGACTCAAGGGTGGAGGCGGTACGACATCCCGGAGGTGCTGAAGGGGCATTATGCCGAGCCTCGGGAGCCGCTGGAGATCGGGCAGGAGATCACCGGCAGAATCCGTAAGACGGGCCTGTTCAAGCGGAAGAACTTCGAGGGGTACAAGGTCGCGGCCCTGGTGCCCCGCTTCGGGAGCTTCCTCACGGCAGACGTCGACGAAGAGGGACGTTTCGTCATGAACGGCTTCGACTATCCCGACAGCACGTACTATGTCCTTCAGGCCACGGGGCCCAACGAGAAGACCGATGTGGAGCTCTCGCTCGACGAGGAGCGGTTTCCCGATGTCGGGGAGCCGCTCCCAAGGCCCGACTGGACGAAACGCATGGAGCGTTACAACGAGAACTTCGCGCTGTTCACCGACAGCCTCAAGAACATCCTTATCGAGGAGGTCGTAATTTCCGGACAAGCAAGGAAACTCCCCGAAACGCCCTATGAGGTGTTGGCAAACAAATCCGTAGACTACCAGAAAATCGAGGAGGAGAACTACACAAGCATTACGGAGCTGCTCACAAGGAATGGGGTGATTGAATTAGGAGGCCAATTAAAATATCGAGGTAGAAATTTGGCTCTGATGGTTAATGGAATCATTGAAATATCTATTCCGGATGAAGGAACTGCGACAGAAGGGCAAGCCCCCGATTTATCTAAACCTTCTTGGATGGACCCGAATAAAGACCCTTTCGATGATTTTGCAATCACATTTAATCCTAAAGAGTCTTTAACGGTAGGCTCTGGGCTTACTTCTATTGATTATGACATTGTTCCGATTGATATGGTCAAACAAGTTGACCTTATTCCGCCTTATATGACTACTTTATTTGGCAGTCGTGTTGGCTTCAACGCACTTGCTGTTGTGACGACAAAGGATGGATCAGAATTATCCACAGGAAAACATCAGGCGATCTTAAATATGCAAGTGGCGGCACCGTTAGGCTATCAAAAACCAGCCGAATTTTATTCTCCAATATATGAAATAGAAAAACAAAAGAATATTTCAGAATCCGATTTGCGAACAACGCTCTATTGGAATCCTAATATTTTGATTGAAAAAGGCAAGATAGTCAATATTGAATTTTATTCAAGTGATAATATCCCCGATTATAATATCGAAATCAATGGTATTTTTAACGCATCCCCTCTCTTATATCATAGTAATCTTTAATATCTGAAGCCATGAAAAAGAAGACCTTAAAACTAAAAAAAGAGGTAATAACACAATTATCTTCTTATGATTTTTTATCTGGTGGTGCATATGATTCTAAAGCTGCCGATTGTTCATTTCAATCCAATTGCATTTGCATATCAGTGAATCATTGTAGACCGACAGAAGATTATTACACATGCGGCCAAATACCTGATCCGACGATTAAACCTGTTACACTTGAAAATTGTCCTCTTTCTGACACATGTGTTAGTCTGAATACGAACTGTAGCTTGATTGCCTGCGAGAGTAATAATCTTTGTCCTGTCGGTTAAGTTTCAATTTTATATGAGATAAAGGGAGGGCACCGGGAGTATTTTCCCGGTGTTTTTATTCCCAATATATAAGAAAAGGGAGTTCAAAGCTCCCTTCTGCTCTAAAATATTTTCGCGTTCAATAATTCCCTGTTTGAAATTTCCACACACTGATGTCGTGCTCCGTCCTTTTCGAAGATCTCCAGCCGCAGCACCTTGTCGTTGGGAATGGTGAGCTTGGGCAGTGCGAATACGGCGCGCTGGCGCTGATGCCCCCTCACGACCGCCGGGTCGTTGCATACGCGGAGTATTTCGAGCGTCGTCCGCTGCTGCGCCGTGCGCTTTGCGAGCTTTCTGTCGGCGACGACGAAACGCCGGTCGTCCACCTCGAAGGAGATGTTCGTACCATTCTCGATCTGTGTATGGATGTAGATGACGTCGTTATGGACGTATATACCCCGCACCTCGACCGTAATGCCGTACTTTCTGGTGTGAACCCCCTTGACGTCGGTCCTATTCTGCCGGTATATGTCGCTCATCAGCCGTTTCACCGTCGCGGGTCTCTCGTGCCCCACTTCGCGCAGCAGCACGCGCCCCTCCGGGGCCGTAGCCGCCGACTGCGGGATACCCGTGACAGAAGACTCTTCCGCTCCGTGCGGCTGCGGCTTCTGCGCCGCGAGATCGACGGTCGAGAATGCCGGATTCTCGGCATAGCGGATGTCGAAAGTATAGAATCCTCCGTCCTCGGTGATGACCGTCAGGTTGGTTTCGGCGGCGAAATCCCGCACGGCGGCCTTTACACGCACTACGTTTTCGGCCCCGGCGGCCTTCCCTGAGATGATGTCCGTCGAGCCGATGTCGATGTACGTCACGGGCGACGGGAAAAGAATATGCACGGTCTTGGCGAATCCCGCTTCGATGCGCACGGGGCGAATCTCCTGCGGGGCTTCTCCAAGCGGTTGCGCCATGACCCGCACCGCCGCAATCGCTGCGATAATCAGGGTCAGATAAATGAGGTCTCTTTTCATTCTACTGCTGTTTTGAAATCAATAATATCCGGTGGTCGGCCTTGAGGGTCACCTTCACCTCGCGGAGCTTTTCCGCAACGTAGCGGCTCGATGCCTGCACGCCTCCTCGTGCCAGCTCGGACAAGACCTGCTGCCCGGCCGAACGGGTGATGTTGACGCTCGTGCCGGCGGTCTGGCCTGCGGATGCCAGCGCCTCCTTGAGGGCCGTCCGCTCGCGGGAGTTCGGGACGTTGAGCCCCCTCTGCCCGTCCGTATCGTAAGCCGCGGCTTCGACGGCGAAGATGCGCCCGCCGTATTCCACGGACGATACGACGATTTGCAAACGGTCTCCGCCGAAGGAGGCCGTGCCGTACAGCGGCGTATTGCGGGGGATCACCGCCTCACCGATGCGTACGGCCTCCAGCAGCCGAAGGCATACCGTGCTGCCGGCGCGGACGACCTGCGCCCGGGCGATGCAGGCCCTGACGGTCGGGATGTCCGCTTCGGCCGCTGCCCCCGCTGCCGTGAGGAACCCGACGTTGCGCTCGACGGTGAAATCCGCCCGCGGGTCGAGCGTCGAGGCTTCGACCTCACCTTCCCGCACGGGCCGCATGACGGATATGCGGGCCCGGCCTGCGTCAGGGGTAGCATCCGAATCTTCCGTCGCCGCTCCGCCTCCGAGATACTTCCGCGCCAGTCTGTACTGCTCCTCCGCGAGTTCCAGCGGGTCTGGCTGCCGCTGCCCGGTGTCGAGTTGCGCCTGCAAAGCCGCGACCTGCTCCTTCAGGGCTTCGACCTCGGCATTGCGGGCCGGGGGTGCGTAGAAGTCCTGCACCTGCCGCTGCATGGCGCGGTTGGCCTCGGCGGCCCGATGCACGGGGTCGTTTGCGGGTGCAGGTTCCCCGGCAGGTCTGAGCCCGTCGTCCAAAAGCGAGAAGGCGTCGTCGCCGAGGGTCATCATGCGTTTCTGCTGCTGCCGCTCGGCACCGAGCTGCTCGGCAGCTTTGCGCTTGTCCGAGAAGGTCGCCTGTGCCTTGCCGTCCGGCACGGTCGCGTTGATTCCCTGCTGCTCCTGCTGCGCCTTCTCTCCGCCGCCCAGGATTCGTCCGACGAGAAGGACGCCGAGGATTGCGGCTGCGGCACCCGCGATCCATACCTTTTGTTTCCACCGCCGTTCGAATGCGGCCGCCGGATCCTGCTCCGGCCTCGGTTCATTCGTCTCTGCCATATACGCTTCAAGGTTTTAACCGTGGAATTTCGATATGTCCGATTTCGATGCCGGGCATTCCCCGGAAGAGATACCATAGCCATGCGGCCATCATGAGTACGAGCAGCCAAAGCAGCACTCCGCCCGTCACCTGCGGGGAGATGCCGCCGAGCCGCCGGAAAATGCGCCGCAGCACCCGGCGGATGCGGCAGCGCAGGGAGTGCGCTCTAACGGTCATAGGTCTGAAGGTCTTTGTTTTCGAGGATGTTCAGGTTCTCGATCATGAATCCCTGCGGATTGTTGTCCGAGCGGGAGACGTTCACCAGGCGGCATGTCGTGACGAGTGACCGCTCCGTGACGGTGCTCTCGCGCAGGATCCGCTGCCGGGCGTAGGTCGTTACCTCGTAAGGATAGCGGTCGAAGTCGCAGCGTATGCTGTCCACCTTGACCATCTGCGAGACATTGCCCGCGATCAGACGGTTGAAGAACCCCTTCTCCTGCAAGACCTTATAGTAGGACAGGGCGCTGCGGTCGGCCATCTGAAGGGCCCGTCCGACGTTGGATTCGATGGCCGCCTTGTCGGGCGGGAGGGTGAAGAAGAGCTCGTGGAAGCGCCGTATGTGCTCGCGGGCTTCGACGGGGCGGTTCTGCGCCAAGTCCTGCGAGAGGGCGACCATCAGCGAGCGTCCGTTGTCGAGGACGTAGATCTTCTGCCGCTGCCGCTCGGCGAAGGAGTAGGACATCCAGACGGCCGCCACGGCGACGGCGGCGCATATTCCGACGAAGACGAATGCGTACAAGCGCAGCTGCCGGAATGCGGTTTCGATGTTTGTCAGAGACTTGAATTCCATGATAACGGATTGTTTTATTTTCGGATGAGGAGCCGTGCTCCGGCCGCGATGCCGCGGCCTGCGGCTTTGACTCCCGTCCATGTCGTTTCTGCGGCGTATTTCGTCCCCGTCCATGCTGCGGAGCCGGCACCTTTGGTCCCGGCCCACGCCTTGCCGGCCACCCACCCGGCCCCGCCGCTCAGGAGCGACGTGAACTGCGAGACGGTCTTGTTGTAGGACATGAAGCCGTTGGCCTGCACGACCCACGAGGCGATGGACGGGATACAGAGGTAGCCGCACAGGGCCACGAGCATGAAGATGAGGTTCACGCTGTTCGACCAGTCGAAATACCAGTTGTAATCCTGGCCTATCAGGTCGGCGTCGTGCTGCATGGCCAGCGACTGAAGGCGTGCGATGATGGCCGAGAAGAGGTCGGAGATGGGCAGCCACAGGTAGATGGAGATATACTTGGTGAGCCAGTGCGTGAGTGTGGACTGAAATCCGTCGAACACGGAGATGGCGAAGGCGATGGGGCCCAGCAGCGACAGCACCACGAGGTAGAAGGTGCGCAGCACGTCGAGGATGACGCCCGCGGCCGCGAAGAGCAGTTCGAGAAGCCATGCCAGACACCGGAAGACGACTCCCTTGACCGACCACGAGGAGCGCTCCTCGTCCATGCGGTCGAGCGTCTGCTGTGTCCCGGCGTCGAGACCCATTTCCCCGAGTTCGCGCTCCATCTCTTCGTCCTCGGCATAGTAGCTGTCGGGCGGCATCCGGTCGCGGTATTCGTTCTCGGCCTTCAGCCGCTCCTCCTGCCAGGCCCGCATGTCGAGGGTCTGTCCGTCCATGAGCGAATGCGTCGCCCGGACCAACGGCGAGAGGATGCCGTTCAGGGTGCCGAGGACGAGCGTGGGGAAGAACATGATACAGATGCCGAGCGCGAAGGGGCGCAGGAGCGGGAAGAGGTCGAGGGGCTCGGCGCGTGCCATCGACTGCCAGACGCGGTAGGCGATGTAGAGCAGGGCTCCGATGCCGGCTATGGCCGTGGCGACCTTGGCCATCGGATAGCACAGCAGCATCATGTCGTCGTAGAGAACCCGAAGTATCCGATGCAGATTCTCCGAGAGGGAAAGCGTGTGTACCATCGTCACCAGTAACGTTGTTCGTCGGTTCCGTAGAGCGAGAGCACGCGGTCGAGGTCGTTGCGGGCCCGGGCGCGGAGCAGCGAGACGGAGATGTATTTGCGCGTGTAGTAGCCTGCCAGGTCGCGGTGGCGGCGCAGCGTGTCGTAGACGCGCTGCACCACGTCGATGCGGTCCTTGTCCGTCAGGGACATGTCCGTGGGGTTCACGATGTCCTGCAACTCCCTGAGCTCGCCTGCCGACTCCTCGATGATGCGGGCATAGCCTGCGGCGATGGCCGCGAGCTCCTCCGGCGTGAAGTTCTCGTCGGAGACCATCCGCCTGTATCCGTCGACGTAGATATCCGATATTTCGCCCACCAGCAGAATGCTCTGCTGCACCTTGCGGGCCGAGCGTACGAGGTTGTTCACCGAGCGCAGGGCGTCGTAGTACTTCTTCGACTGCTCGTAGATTTTCACCGTCTGCTGGAAACTTTGCAGCAGCGTCGAGCCGTTCCGGGCTGCTTCGACCACTTCGTTGGTGGAGTTGACGATGCTTTGCGCGAGGTTCGAAGGGTCCGAGACGACCCACTGGGCGTATGTGCTGCGCCCCAGCGAAAGGAGGCACAGGCATAACAGCATGATTTTCGGTTTCATCGTTTTTTCGGTTGTCGGTGTTTAGTCTGTTATCGCTTCATCCGCCGGCCCGGTGCCGGCGGCTCGGGAAGAGAGGGGTCGGGATCCCGCACCTCCGCTTGCGGCGTCCGGTGCGGAGATTCCTGCCGTGCGGAGGACAGCTCCCTGTCCGACGCCCCGAACAGACGGTCGGCGCAGGGCTGCCGCCCTGCGATGCGTGCGAGCCGTTGGTCCAACTCCCGGAAGGCTTTCTCGACCTGCCGGAATTGTTCTTCGTGAGGAATGTCCGACTCGATACCGTATTTGTCGAGCAGCTGCCGGTTAATATAAGGGCTATCGACTTTTTCCGGGAAACGTGCTAACCATTCCAACGTCTGCAACTCGGCATCGAGTTTCTCGATGTAGGTTTGCCGCAGGGGAATTTCCGGGTCGCTCTCCAATATCCTTTCGGCTTCCCGCACCATGCGGTTCTCTGCCTTCCAGATCCGCTTACGGAGCTGCTGAACCTGCTGCGGAGCTTCCGGACCTGCCGGGCTGTCCAGCCTTTCGCGCATCTCCTGCAACCTCCCCATGTCGGAGTCCCAGTCGTAGAGGTGTACGACGTAACAGGAGGGCGTATAGCGTCCGCTCGTTTCTGCCAGATGGCGCAGCTCGCGGAACGTCTCGGCGCGAAACTGCCGGTCGATGATATGCGCTGCGGCCTGCACCTCGTCTGTCGGAGGCTGGAGCTCGCTGTCGGGATGCTGCTCCAGACAGGCATCCAAGAGAAAGGTGTGCATGGCCAGCAGGCCGTGCAGGGAGTGGGCGGTGTCTGCCGGAACGTCCGCGAGGCGCCGCCCGATCTTTTTTGCGAACGGTGTCCTGCGCAGGGTCTCCATCAGCTCCAGCATATCCTTCCCTGCCGCATCTTCGGGCGTCCTGAGAAAGCGGTCTGTCGCTGTATTCATTGTCAGTCCGATTCCGGCAATGGTCAGATCCGATTTCCGGTGCCGTCGCACGAGGTCCGTAACACTGCTTATATCCCGTTCCCGGAGCAGGTGCTCTGCATGACGGGCGATGAGCGTGCGTTGGTGCTCCCTTTCCCACTCCGGCTTGCGGCGAAATAGCCGTGCGATTCTATCTTTCCATTTCATAACCGTCGGATTCAGAGATATGTGACTGCGGGCGGAGTCTGCCGAAGGGCTGCCCCGACAAGCCGAGGCAGCCCGAAAATACCTGATGACGCTCCGTCATTCGGCCGAATCATTGAAAGGTTCTGCGGCAATGATTTCGTCGTCGTCCCGGCGACGGATGCTGTCTTCGGGAACGAAGCGCCCGTAGCAGCCGACGGTGAGCGTGTCGGCGGCCGCGTCGTAGATTACGCGGTTGCCGTCGTCGGCCCCGAGCCAGAGGCGGTGGCGGCGCAGCGCAATGATGCCGTCCTGTACGATACGTTTGTAGCAGAGCGCGTGGTCGAAGACGAGGATACGCCACATGCCCTCGCCGATGCGGCGTACCGAGGCCGAGAGGTTGTTCTCGGCCGAGAGCCACGAGCCGCAGATGCGGTCGGCGTCGAGTTGTTCCCGAAGGTCTGCCAAGGTGCGGATAACCTCGGTGCGGGTCTTGATTTCCTGCTGTAAGGCCGCTACGGCCGGAGCAGGTGTCGATTGGTTACTGTTCATTGTCTTTGAGTTTTGAGGTTCGTTTGAACGCGCCGCCCGGCACGAGAAGCAGCGCATCGGCCGCGGGCGTGTAAAAGAGATCGACCCGGCGTCCGTCGTAGGCCGTGTAGTGGATGCAGTTCCTGTAATGCAGGACATGCGTTTCGGAAGTGCCGCGGCGCGTGAGGGTGATCCGGAATTCGTCGCCGCAGGGCGCGATTACCAGTCGCGTGTCGTCGAGCGTCGAATGCCATGCTCCGCCCAACGGACGGATTTTGCGGTATTCGTAATCATAGAAGAGGCGGAAAGCTCCGAGCATGGCGGCCAGCGTCAGCAGGATGTCGGCGCATATCCAAAGCAACTGTTTCATAGCAGAGGGATTAAGATTCGGTTTTCATTTTGCGCTCGCGTGCCAGCTGCCGGATGGCGGCCTCGATGTCGCCGCCGAGCTTCCCGGCGAGTTCCATGACCTGCATCTTCTCCGACTCCTCGGTGGTATAGGTCAAATATTCTTCGACCGAGGTTTCCGTGGCATAGACTGCCGACTGTACGCCTCCGAGTCCGATCCACACTTCCTTATAGAGGCGTTTGGGGTCGTTCGAGAGGTTGATCGAGAGAATCTGCGCCCGCTCCTTGTCCGTCAGCCCCAGCAGACGTTGTATGCCGTCGAATTTCGAGAGGTATTTGCGCTGGTCCAAAAGGATTTTGCAGTCGGCGTTGTTGATGATCGACTCCTTGACGATGGGCGACGAGATGATGTCGTCCACCTCCTGCGTCACCACGACCGCCTCGCCGAAATATTTGCGGACGGTCTTGTACAAATACTTGATGTAGGTACTCATATTGGCCGATGTGAGGGCTTTCCAGCACTCCTCGATAAGGATCATCTTGCGGACGCCTTTCAGCCGCCGCATCTTCGAAATGAAGGTCTCCATGATGATGAGCGTCACCACCGGCAGCAGCGTCCGGTTCGAGGAGATGTTGTCCAGCTCGAAGACGATGAAACGCTTGTCCAGCAAATCCAGCTGCTTGTCGGAGTTCAGCAGGTAATCGTACTCGCCGCCCTTGTAGTACGGCTCCAGCACGTTCAGGAAGTTTTCGAGGTCGAAATCCTTCTCCCGCACACGCTTTTGCTCCAGAAGCCGCCGGTAGTCGGTCGTAACGAACTCGTAGAAAGTATCGAACGAGGGGACGATGGAGCGGTCGGTGCGGAGCTTCGAGAGGTAGAGGTTCACGGCGTTCGAGAGCGCCACCTCCTCCGAGCGTGTCGGCTCCTCGGATTCGCGCTTCCAAAGGGTCAGCAGCAGCGTCTTGAGCGACTCGCGCTTCTCCACGTCGTACACCCCGTCCTCGACATAGAAGGGGTTGAAGGCGATGGGCGCCTCCTCGGTGTAGGTGAAATACACCCCGTCGCGGCCTTTGGTCTTGGCATGAATTAGCGAGCAGAGGCCCTCGTAGGAGTTGCCCGTATCGACCAGCAGGATATGCGCTCCCTGCTCCCAGTACTGACGGACCAGATGGTTGGTGAAGAACGACTTTCCCGAGCCCGACGGCCCGAGGATGAACTTATTCCGATTCGTGATGACGCCGCGCTTCATCGGAAGGTCCGAAATGTCCAGATGGAGGGGTACGCCCGACAGGCGGTCGGACATCCTGATGCCGAAGGGCGAGAGCGACGAGCGGTAGTTGGTCTCCCCGTTGAAAAGACAGAGCGCCTGATCGAGGAAGGTGTAGAAACTCTCCTCGGCGGGGAAGTCGGCTTCGTTGCCGGGAATCGCGGCCCAGAACAGCACCGGCACGTCCACCGTGTTGTGATGCGGCGTGCAGCCCATAAGGGCCAGCTGCGAGCCCACGTCGTTGCGGATGCGTTTGAGCTCCGCTTCGCTCTCGGCCCATGTCATGACGTTGCAGTGGCACCTTACGGAGCGCAGCCCCTGCGAGTGCGCCTCATTGAGGTACATTTCGACCCACTCCCGGTTGATGGCGTTCGCGCGCGAATAGGCCGCCAGCGAGTTCATGTTCCGGGCCGAGGCTTCGAGGCGCTTGAGCGTCTCGTCGTGGTCATCCAGAAAGACGAACTGGTTATAGACGTGGTTGCACGGGAGCAGCAGCCCAACGGGTGCCGCGAACGAGAGGCGGCAGTCCGAGCGGTCGGTCGAGAGGCGCTCGTAGCGGAAATCCGTCGCCACGCTCTGCGGCAGCATGTCCAGATCGGAGAGCGTGTGCATCGAGAGGTATTTGTCCCCGATGCGCATCACGCCCGGGTCGAGGCGTATGTCTTCATTGACGACCGCCTGCCTCTCGTCCGAGAGGGCGAAGTAGCGGGCCAAGAGCCCGGCGTCGTCCGCCGTGCCGACGATTTCAGTTTCCGTGAGCCGCTCGACGCGCACGAGGCCCGAGTCGTTCAGGATGCGTTCCATCTGCTCCGCGGCCTCCAGAAAGCGCGTCACGGCGTCCGTGTCGCGCATCTCCCGCGGGACGATGAAACCCCGGCACAGCACGGACGAGGCGCTCGTCTGCCGCATCCGCTCGGGCGTGGTCTTCGTGACGAACAGGTAACACGTGTGGCGCAGGTAGGGCCGCTCGTTGAAGTGGCGCTCGTAGGAACGCGCGAGAAAGCTCCGCTCGGAGCCCTCCTCCGGAGCCGCATATCGCTCCTCGATGAAGAAGTCCTGCTTGTGGACGACGGTGTAGTCCGGCAGCACTTTCAGGGCTTTGAGCCATGCACCGTGCAGCGCTTCGTACTCCTCGGCCGTGAGGGTGAAGAGTTCGGGCAGCGTGACGCGGTAGGCTGCGGTGATGTCGGCGAACTTCGAGACGATGCAGTGGTTCTCGACTTTCAGAAGCGGGAATTTCGATTCCATGGTCGAGGTTTTCAATGTTCCGCGCATAGGGTTACGGTTTTACGGTTCGACGGATGCGGGCCATGCGGAGCAGCCGCCCGACGGCCCGGCGGTGGACGATGCGCCGTGGATGCCGGCGCGAGGAGAGGAGTTTCTGAAGCCCGTGGGGCCCGAAGCGGCGGCTCAGGTAGAAGATGCCGCCCGTGACGGAAAGGCCGGCCGTGAGGGCGAAGAGGATGCAGAAGCCCTGCGGGAGGCCGCTCATGTACATTCCGGCGAAGCAGACGAAGACGCCCAGAAGCCCCGCGACGAACAGCACGAGGTATTGCGCCGTGAGGCCCTGGAATTCGACCTGACGGCCGACTCCCTTGTTCACTTGGTATTCGGCCATCAGAGGAAGAACGAACGTAAGACCGTACCGACGATCACCAGAAAGACGCACGAGAGGAACAGCGCCGTGGCGGATTTCGAAGCGTCCGGATCTCCGGACGAGAACTTCGAGTAGACACGCACGCCGCCGACCAGTCCGAGGATCGCCGCCACGGCGAAGATCAGCTTCGTGAGCGGGTCGAAATAGGACGTTACCATATTCGTCGCCTCGCTGATGCCGGCCATGCCGTTTCCCTGCGCAAAGGAGGCGAGTGCGGAGCACAGGGACAGAATCATGAGAATTACTCTTTTTTTCATCATACAGATAGTTTGGTCTGGGGTGTAAAAAGGGCCGCAGACGACCCTTGCGGACAGTCTGCGACCGCGGAAGAAGGTGCCCTCGGGCATCTTCGGCTAATTGTCGGCAATGTCAGCCGTATTCCTCATTCCATTTCATCGGTCGTCGTTTTGTCGGTTCAGGCATAAGTCCGGATGTCGAAGGCGGCAATGGCCTGCCGCTCCTCGGCCGTGGCGTCACCCGTGACGATGCTTTCGCCCGCCTCTATCTCCCCGAGCATCGCATGAATCTCCGCATCGCGGATTTCTGCGCCGGCGGGCGGCGGAAGCTGCGGACGGGGCGGTATGGCGTCGGGAGCCTCCGGCTCCGTGAGCTCGCCGTCCTCACCGATCGAAGGGCTCACGACAAGGCCGCTCCACGGCTGCATCGCGGGCTTCTCCTCCGAAGCCGGGGCAAATATAGCATCGTCTTTTTCAGGGTGTTCCGACGTTCCCGTTTTGGCCGCTTCAGGCCGCCTATGGCCGGTAACGTAGTGCCGGAAGACGATCAGGGAGGCCGGTTCGAATGCCGGATGCTGCGGTGCCGGGGCGGAGCTTCGGGCGGAGTTCCTCCGGGGGAAGCCGGGACGCAGGAGCCGGAGAAAGACCGCCGCAAGCGCTGCGAATGCGACGGACAGGAGAAACACGGCATTCATGGCAGGAAAGATTTATCGCCGGCCGGCATGCAAAAACACGAGGGCCGACGTTTCGGCATCCCGATATGACGGATTACGGACACAATCATATCAAAGAATCTTTTCGGTGTTGCACTGCCGGAAAAGACGGTTTATCTCCTCCCTGTTGCTTTCGAGATGCTCTCGCAGGACATTCTCGACATAGGAGGTCTGCGTCATACGCTCGCCGCCGATTTTGCGTACGATTTCCGCAATCGTACGTTTGGTCTCCGTGCTGACGTAAACGGCCGAGCGGGAGCGGATTTCCACCAGCCGGAGATAACGGACTGCAAAATCGGATGGCACAGACCGGCATGCCGGGACTCGCTCCGGAGCGGATCTGTCCGGCGCCGGGATGCCCGCTCGGACGGATTTCGGATGCCGGCGCCTGCGAATCCGCAGGCACAGCCACGGCAGGGAGGCTCCGAGGAGCACGGACAGCGTGCAGAGCAGCAGCGTTTCGGAATCGAATCGTGAAAGGAACATGATGAATGAGATTCGGGTTAGACGAGAGTTTCCTGATTTCGGGCCTTGTACAGCCTGTTGATGTCGTCCCGGAACACGGCGATATGGTGCCGGAGAATGTTGTCCACAAAGGAGGTGGCCGTAAGGCGCCGGCCGCCGATTTTGCGGACAATATCCAGAATCGTACGTTTGGTCTCGGCACTGACATAGAGCGATGCCCGGACGTCGTAATCCGCAGGAACGAGGAACGTGCGTTCGTAGTCGGGCAGGACGATGCTTCTTCTCCGCCGGCTGTCGGGCGATGTGCCCGGAGCCGCATTTTCCGGTGCCGACGCTTCCGCCGCGGGTTTGGCTGTCGTATTGCGGGCTGGATATTCCTCCTCATGCTCCGGCTCCTGCGCCTCCGGCGGGAGGGCTACTTCCCGCGTGATGTTCGTCGTCTGGGGAACAAGCCCGGCGATCATCCGGCGCATCGCCTCCTCGTCGACTTCGACTTTGGTTTTGCGTGCCATCGTTACCGGATATTGAGTATAGAGAGGACTTCCGCTGCGAGGGCTTCGATCTGCCCGTCGCGGGCGAAGGTGCGCTCCGGGGCCAGCAGCGTCGAGCGGCCGATACCCGTGCCGTCCGCCAGCAACTCGCGGTTGAATTTCGAGCGGTAGGGAACATGGGTGGTCATAAGCGGCAGGCCGAGTCTATGGATGACCTCCTCATAGCGGTCGTAGAGGGGCGTCCGCTCCCGGCGGTCGATCATCGTCCAGAAGAGCCGGACGCTCCCGAGCCGGAACGAATCGTTGCGGACGAAACCGCTGTCGAGACTTCGGGCGAAGGAGAGTGAACTCTCCATGACGACCTTATCGGCCTTTATCGGCACGCACACCTCGTCCAACGATGCAAGGAGCGGAAGGACGCCTTCGGCATTGACCGTTCCCGGCAGGTCGTAGAAGACAATCCGCGGGCGGTAGCCGCCTTGCAGGATGCGCTCCACCTCCCGGGGCGCGTCGGGCGGCATGCAACGGACGACGGGCCAGATTCTGCGCCCCGTAGCCTTGAACTGCCGCACCATGAGCAGCTTGTAATAGTCGTTGTGCACGACGGCCTCCAGCTCCCGTTCGCGCTGGGCATGGATCGACCACTGGGGATAGTCGCAGTCCACGACCAGCACATCATGGCCGACCGTGTAATGCAGATGGCTGGCCAAAAGCACCGTGAAGGCCGACTTTCCCACGCCGCCCTTCTGGTTGCAGACCGAGAGGCTGAAGTACCTCTCCGGTTCCCGATTCGATGATTCCATTCTCTCTGTATTTAAGTGGTTGCATATTCATTGCGGGATTCGCGGATATCCGGATTTACAGAAATCTATATTTCTTGATTCCCGGAAATCTGTAAATCCGGAGTGATCCGGATAACCGCATATTCCTCCGCTCCGATATTTCTATCGCCGTGGACAGAAGCGTTGATTCGCATCAATCCGTCTGCAAGATAATACGTCGTCCGGCCCCTGCTTCCGCGTGTCCTCGCCAGACCGTCTATGGCCGGTGACGGCGCTTTTTTATCCCTGAAAACCATCGTAATATTTACCTGGAACCGACCCGGCATCAGCCGTCGCAGCGGAGGATTCCGAAAACTTCGGGAAGAGATGCTCCGGTGCGGATTCTTACCCTCGCCAGAGGGTAGCGAGCTGTACCTTTGTCCGACAAATTGGCATTTGTCCGACAAAGGTGCTCGCTCTGCGAGGCCGGGCGTTCTCCCGAGTCGAACGCCTTTTTAACCGATATTATGAATACCGACCGAAAACAGACCGACAAAACCGAAAAGAAACCTCAAACGCCGAGTTATAAATACTCTTTCCGGCTTAATGAAGAGCAAAACATCCGCTTTAAGCAGATGCTTTGTGAGGCCGGAATGGAGTACAACCGCAGCCGTTTTATCGTCAAAAGGCTCTTCGCCGAGGAGTTTGTTGTTGTCAAACGCGACCCTTCGAAGGTGCAGTTCATCGCACGGCTGAACGACTTTTATTACCAATTTCAAAAGCTGGGAAATAACTATAACCAGATTGTAAAAGCCGTAAACAGCCACTTCTCCAACATTGCAATACCCCATCAGATCGCTGCGCTGGAACAGCGGACACGTGAGCTGAAAGCCCTGAGTATCGAGATTCTGAACCTTGCAAAACGTGCCGCGGAATGGTTGCGAATATAAGGTCGGGCTCCTCGCCCGGAGGGGCTTTGTATTACAACAAGGAGAAGGTGGATAAAGGCGAGGCCGAGGTACTCTTCTGGCAGAAGATGCTCGAACCGTTCGACCGGTACGGACGCCTCGACATCGACGCCTGCATGGAGAGTTTCATGCCGTACCTCGAAGCCAACCGCAGGACTACGAACACCGTCTTCCATGCCTCGCTGAACCCTTCGCCGGAAGATAAACTGACCGAAGACCAATTACGGGACATCGCCCGCGAGTATATGGAACGCATGGGTTACGGCGAACAGCCATACATCATTTTCAAGCATAAGGACATTTCCAGAGAGCACCTCCATATCGTATCGTTGCGGGTCGACGAGCGGGGCCGTAAACTCCCGCACGATTTCGAGGCCCGGCGCTCGATGGAGATACTGCGCGGGCTGGAACGAAAATACGGCCTGCATCCGAGCGTCAAGGGGCAGGAACTGACGGACAGGGAGGGGTTGCGGAAGGTGAACTATCCCGAGGGAAATGTCAAACGGCAGGTGTCGTCTGTCATCCGGTCGTGCCTGCGCAATTACAAATGCTCGTCGTATGGAGAATTCCGTACCCTGCTGGAGCTGTTCAACGTCTCGGTCGAGGAGCGGACAGGAACCGCCGGCGGGCGAAGTTATGCCGGAATGGTTTACGGAGCCCTGACAGACGACGGATACGGCATCGGTACACCGTTCAAGTCGAGCCGCATCGGAAAGGATGTCGGGTACGATGCCCTGCAAAAATATTACGGAAAGTCGAAGGCGGCATTGAAGGAAGGGGGCGTACTCGACAGCCTGCGGAGGAGCGTCCGGGACGCCATGAGCCCGCACAATTCGCGGGACGAATTCCGGCAACGGCTCCGGGAGGATGGTATAGATGCGGTGTTCCGCATCAATCCTGCGGGCAGGATCTACGGCGTAACGTTTATCGACCACGAGGCCGGCATCGTCGCCAACGGTTCGCTGCTGGGAAAAGAATTCTCGGCAAATGCCTTCAATGAACTCTATCCGGCACATGAGGAGGAAGCGCATGCTGTGGAACGGGAGCGGACGCTGCGGCATGCCCCGGCTATAAATCCGATCTCGGGAGCGGTGGGGACGCTGCTGGAGCTGGCCGACGCACATGCATATGAGGAACAGCAACAGACACTGAGGCGTCGGAAAAAACGACAACGGAGACACAAAATATAGTAATTCAATGCTATGAGCATGAGACACGTGTGCGATTTTCCGCCTTTTCCTGTGTAATTTTGTATATGAGAGGCTTTTTTCCGCACAGACATAATTTATTAACCAATAAATAGGAGGGAGTTTTATGTCTAAGAATATCAAAAAATTTGAAAAAAGCGTTTTCATCGTCATGCTTTACACCCGGATGAACGAAGAGTTGTCCGAGACCGACAGTATACGAATGTATGAAGCCTACAATCGTTTCATCGACCGGATTCAACGCCTCTCGAAACAGGGAAATCAATCGAAACTGGACTCGCTGCATACGCTTGCACGTATTCGGGAAAGAATAGCCCGCTTGCTCGAACGGTGCGACAACAAACACTCCGTCCAATATTCCCTTCTGAAATCGGCCCTGGCATTGATAGGCTTCGAAAAGAAGATGATTTATTTACAGTTAAAATATCCGGGCATCAGAGAGGTACAGTCGCATCGTCGTTCGGAACTCAAGATCTCGAAGAAATACACGAATTCGGATCTGATGGAGGTGATAGCCTCTCTGGCCTCCATCGAGTTCTTCTGCCTCTGCGACGACTCGCCGGCTTCGTTCATGCAGATCACCCGGGAATTCGAGACATTGTGCAATACGAGGATCAAAAATCCAGACAACTGCCGCTGGGCCGTGCTGAACCGCAAGAACAGGCTCACGCACTTCCTCGACACCCTGCGCAACACGCTCGTCGAGCTGAGCCGGAAATGACCTTACCGGCCATAGGCGGCCACGGAGGGACATACGGAAAAGATACTTCCGCCTGATGCTATCTTGCTGCGTTAAATCTTTGACCATGCAGCAGGAAGACGATTTGCGGGCGCTTGAAAACATCGTGCAGTTCGCCCGCGCCCTCGGCGTATTGTTTCTTATCCTCCATATCTACTGGTTCTGTTACGGATGGCTCGACGGCTGCGGGCTGACGTGGACGGCGTTCGACCGTATCCTCCTCAGCCTCCAGCAGACGACGCGGCTGTTCTCCTATCCGGTCACGACCAAGCTCTGTGCACTGCTGTTTCTCATTCTGAGTTGCTACGGCACGAAGAGCGTCCGCAACGGCAAGGTCAGCAGACGGCATATCGTCGCGGCCGTCTGCCTCGGGCTCCCGTCGTATTTCCTGAACGCCCCGTTGCTGGAGCTGCCCGCAGGAATCGGCCTCCGGGCTTGGAGCTACGTTGCGACCCTCGCTGCCGGATACCTTTGTCTGCTGGCCGCCGGCGTGTGGCTGCGGCGCACGATGAAACAGACGCTCATGGACGACCCTTTCAACGACGAAAACGAAAGTTTCCTTCAGGAGGAGCGATGCCTTGCCAACGAATATTCGGTGAATCTTCCCACCCGCTATGTTTACAGGGGACGGCAGCGTGAGGGCTGGATCAACGTCATCAATCCGTTCCGCGCGACGCTCATTCTCGGAACGCCCGGCTCGGGTAAGAGCTATGCCGTGCTGAACAACTACATCCGGCAGCATATCGAGAAGGGGTTCTCGATGCTCGTCTACGACTACAAGTTCGACGATCTGACACGCATCGCCTACAACCACCTCATCCGGCATCTGGACAAATACGCCGTTAAGCCAAAGTTCTGTGTTATCAACTTCGATGATCCCCGCCGCTCGAACCGCTGCAATCCCATCGACGCACGCTTCATGGAGGACATCTCGGACGCCTATGAAAGCGCCTACGTGACGCTCCTGAACCTCAATAAGACGTGGGTCGACAAGCAGGGCGACTTTTTCACCGACTCGGCTGTCATCCTGCTCGCGGCGATTATCTGGTATCTGAAGATTTACGACGGAGGCCGTTACTGCACCTTTCCGCACGCCATCGAGTTTCTGTGTCAGCCTCTCGATAAGATCTTCCCGATTCTCTCCTCCTACCCGGAGCTGGAAAACTACCTTTCGCCCTTCGTCGATGCCTGGAAAAGCAATGCGCAGGACCAGCTTCAGGGGCAGGTGGCATCGGTGAAGATTCCCCTTTCGCGCATGATCTCCCCGCAGCTCTACTGGGTGCTCACCGGCGACGACTTCACCCTCGACATCAACAATCCCGAGGAGCCGAAAATCCTCTGCATGGGCAACAACCCCGACCGGCAGAGCATCTACGGCGCAGCGCTGGGACTGTATAATTCACGTCTTATACGGCTTATCAACAAGAAAGGAAAACTCAAGTCGTCGCTCATCATCGACGAGTTGCCGACGATCTACATGCGGGGCTTGGACAACCTCATAGCCACGGCACGCTCGAACAAGGTATCGGTCTGTCTGGGTTTTCAGGACTTCTCGCAGCTGGAGCGCGACTACGGCGAAAAGGAGGCCAAGGTCATCATCAACACCGTGGGCAACATCTTCTCGGGGCAGGTCGTGGGAGACACGGCCCGCACGCTCTCGGAGCGCTTCGGAAAAATCGTCCAGCTGCGCGAGTCGCACTCCGTGTCGAACGAGAACGTCACGACTTCGACCAATACGCAGCTCGAGTCGCTCATCCCGGCCTCGAAGATCGCTACGCTGACGCAGGGCACGTTCGTCGGTGCTGTGGCCGATAACATCGACCAGCCCGTCCGGCAGAAGATTTTCCACGCCGAAATCGTCGTCGACAGTGAAAAAATCGGAGCCGAGACCGCTGAGTACGTACCCATTCCCGAAATATCGTCCTTCATAGGCGAAGACGGCAAAGACCACATGGAGGAGATCATCCGGGAGAATTACTACCGGGTCAAGAACGAGATCAGGGATATTATCCGGCAGGAGATCGCCCGGATCGAAAAAGATCCGCAGCTTCAGAAGCTGCTGCCCGGGAAGAAATGAAAAGGGGAGCATTCTGCAATTACGAAATGCTCCCGATGATTATTTACTGAAGTGAACGGCGGCGGACTGTTGAAACGTCACTTTACCGTCAGGCGCAATTCTCCGCCTTGCGCGACGACGAACGGTGCTCGGATATGTACGCCGTTCATCGTGTTGAGCGTGAGACTGCCGCCGGGATCGACCGCGACATTCTCCATAAAAACAAACCATCCGGTCTTTTCAATATGATTGTCGATGATCTTATTCTCGATGGATTCGGCCGGAGCTCCATAGGAAAGGGCACTATACGCATCGACCGCGCCATACCCGGATTTAGGATTCCGGAGTCCGTTGGGGCGTCCGTCCTCAGTTCCGTACTCATAAGTCGGAAGTTTCCAGGCCGTCCTTTCAATAATGTCACAAACGGCTTTTCCGCTCAAATCGGGATTCTTTGAAAGAATCAGCGCAGCGACAGCCGCAACCTGCGGCGCTGCCAATGAGGTTCCGTTGTCCACACTGCTTTTTCCCTCCAATTGCAATACGGGTATCATAGGACTGGGGGCGATGACGTCCAGCGAGGCACCTTTGGTCGTTCCCGAATCCGGGTGCCCCTGCGAAGTCATGCCTCCGACAGTCAATATCTCCGGAAATTCCGTATTGGGATAATATCCATCGGAAATAACCGAATTTCCGCTGCAACATACTACGACGCATCCCTGTCCGTTACGGCCGTCTGTCAGGGCATTTTCAAACGCTTGGTTCAATTGAGTATCCCCCTCAGACATTACCCAAGAACAATTGATGACATCCGCTCCGTTGCTGGCCGCATATTTTATTCCTTTTGCTAAATATTCTCGAGAATTCCATTCTCCGAATTTTGCACTGACAGCCAGCAATGTGGCGTCAGGAGCAATGCCGACGATACCGCGTCCGTTGTTCGGCGTCGCGCCGATAATGCTGCAAACCTCCGTACCGTGGTGATTTTGTTGGGGATTATCCGGATACATATAGATTTTGGCAGGACTTCTCTCCTCCACGGCATCCCAGCTTCGGTCGATTTTCAAATCCGGATGGTTTAACTGCATTCCTCCGTCTACGACGGCCACGACAATCGACGGATCGCCTTTCGTAATGCCATGCACTCCGTCAAATCTGAGATCGAAGCCCGGATTGGTTCGGTTGTACAGGTTCCATTGATCGGCATATCCCGGGTCGTTATAGCTTGCGCATAAAAAAATTCCTCCGATAAAATCTACGGCCGTTCCCGCAAACATGCCGGATTCATAGGCTTTGTTGGACAGTTCGAGGGCATTCAATGTGCTGCCGGGCAAACAGACGAGCGAATACCAAAGCGGCATCGACGAACTATGACGTACGATAGCTGCATCGTTTTCGGCGGCGAAGGTCTTCAACAGTCCCAAATCCTCTGCCTTTTTCAACTCAATTCGAAAACCGTTCGATAATCCCAATTCGGTTCCGTCTTTCGTCGTATAATACGGCGCAGCATACAACACCTGCGAAAAATCGATCGGGTTTCTCCCTTTTGCGGTCGTCCATACGCAACCGTCGAAAACAGTCTCTGCTTCCGTGACGACATTGGCCTCAAGAGAATACCCGCGCACTCCGGCAATGTCGAGCGATATTCCGGAGCGGGTTAATGCCGCATCGGTTGTATCCAAGGCGTCCTTACGAAACAATACATAGTATTTGTCCGGTATTTGCTTCAAATAAACCTTTCTGTCTGAGACCCAATAATAAGTCTCTGCGGTGCTGCGCGTCAGTGCTTCCTGTGATATGGGAAGGTCAGCGGAATCAATATCTTCCGTAACGCACCCTCCGAAGCCCAGAAGCCCCAGCAATAATATGGATTTATGGAGATTCATCATTTTTTCATTTAGTGACACCATATAATATCGTTCATTTCCGGATAGGCGAATGTAAACAGATCCGTGTCCCGCAACCAGTTTGCAACCTGCACATGATTCCCTGCCGATCCGTTAATACATACGACTGACCGATAATTCTCATAATAAGAATCTTTCCGCCCTACGACATAGGCATGCAGATCACGCAAATATTGTTCGGCCTTCTCTATATCCTCTTCCGAGCGGATATTCAGGTATAAAAAATTCGACCTGCCGACAACCATGTCCGGAGCACTGCTCTCAGGCATATAATAAAGGTGATTGCTGTACACCAGCCCTTCGATGGCATCTATCCTTTCGGAACCTTCGACTTCCATACCCAAACAATCGAATAATTCTTCGGGATAACCGTCGTGAAAGTAAAACGAGGTACTGTATTTTGAGATAGTACCAGGGCGAACGGTAAATCCGTTTTCGGACAACTGCCGGTAAATATTCTCCGCATCGGCCTCTTTGAAAATTATAACGAATTTATCCGGAATAGCCTCCAATCTTTTTCGTTCTCCATCAGGATACCAATACCCGTCGTATTCGCCCTCTGCGATGTCGATTACGGCCGGCGGCAACGGCGGCAGCACGGAAGGATTACCTTCCGGGGGCCACGGTTTGATATTCGGTCCGTCGGGTTTTGCAATCGTGTCTTCGTCGCCGCATCCGCAGCACGAGAAAACGAGAAGGAGAAACAGAAGGCGTTTCATTAATAGTACGGATTATTGGTTTTCGAGTTGTTTTATTCTGGATTCCAGCACTGTCACCTGGTCCGCCAGCTCCTGTACGGCCTGGGTCAGCAGGACGACCACTTGCAGATGATCGACATATTGGGTGCCCGTATCGGCATCCTTGACGACGGCTCCGGGCAGGATGTCGGCGATATTGTCCGGCAGGAAAACGTATATCGGCTGTCCGAGGATAACGTTACCGCCTCCGATTCCGGGCCTCCCCGAAGAATATGTTCCGGTTTTCAACTTATTGATTGTCGATAATCCGGTTTTAAGCAGCGGAGTTTTTCCGGCCCGACACAGTGCATACAGATTCGAAGTCTGGAGTTTGGGAATACCGACTTGCCCTACCGCTGATAATTGGGGCGTTTTTCCCGAAAGATCGATTTTCAGCGATACGTTGTTGGCGCTGTTACGGAAATAGTGCCCTGTTCCCTCCCATGCCGTCACACAATCGGACGGCAGCGTAACGGCTCCGAATGTCAGATGACCGTTTCCGTCGTAAACCAGTTGAGCATGAAGCGTCGTCGTAAAAAAGACGGCAACCGCGAATAAGAAAATTTTTTTCATAAAGCTTTTAGTTTAAAGATACATACGAAACATTATAAAGATAACCTTTTCTTGTGGATATATACAAATTTTTGTTGTAAATCTTCCGAAAAACTTTACCCCCCCCCGCTCCAGGCGGAAACACCGGGTATATTATCCGGCGGTACCGACGGCTTCATGCCCGGGAAAAGGTCTTTTTTTCGTTAGGGACCATGATCCGCAGCGTGATTTTTCCGGCTTTACCGGCCATACGCGGCCATAGGAGGACACTTCGAACAGCCGGCATCCCGGTCTTCTATCTTCGCGGCATAAACCTTTGTTTCACTAAAAACATTCGTATTATGTCTGAAGAGAATCAGAATCAGCCGATCAACCAAGCTCTCGAGCAGGCCGATCCGAACTACCGGGAGACGCTGCTTCTCTACAACGAGAAGAACAGCGCCGTGGAGGCCGTCTCCGAGCTCCGGCAGCAGGACAACCGGTACAAGGTCACGACGACACAGCCGCTCACGGCCAACAAACCTGCGTTCTACCACCTGAAGGACTACAACGCCGCGGCCGCTTTCATCAAGGGCTTCAAATCCGTGGAGAGCAACCGGCAGTATCAGTTCCTGAAGGTTGGGGCGGACAGGGCCAGCGATGTCTCCCAAAAACTCATGCGCCTTGCCGACAATCCGAAAGATCCGGAAGGTCTCAAGGTGCTGCACGACCATGCCGTGAGCTCCTACCAGCTCGAAAGGGTCAGATTCAACCCGGGCGAGCTGCGGCTTCAGGAGCTCGGGGAGATGGGCGTCGTCGTTACGCCGAAGGAACTGGAGGCCCTCAAGCACGGCATTCCGGCCACGGAGCTGCACGACGTGCGGCTCAAGGTCGGCGACATCCCCATTGCCGGACAGTTCGCGCTGCATCCTTACCGGGATTCGAACGGCGAGGTGCAGGTCGGATTGCAGAGCACGCTGCCGCGTCCGGAGTTCGAACGCGAAGAGTACAGAATGATGTTCTCCACGAGCGAGAAGGAGCAGCTGCTCGCAGGCAAGACGCCCGACAGGCTGTATGAACTTCCCAATCCGCATACGGGAGAGAAGGAGTGGTGCTTCGCAGCGCTGAATCCCGCGACGAACCGCCTGGTGACGGTCCCGAAGAAGGATGTTCCCGAAATCCGCTACTTCAACGGCGTGCGGCTGAACGACACGCAGCAGAACGAGCTGGCATTGGGCGGCCGGGTTCAAGTCGAAGGCTGCGCCATGCGCAACAGCGATGTCACCTATTCGGGCAAGGTGGGCTTCGACGTGCTCTCGAACGAATACAAGATGACCGACTACCTGTTCAGCCATCCCTATATCTCTCCTCAGATAGACCGTCAGCTCGACGACCGCCAGCGTGCGGCCCTGCTGAGCCCCGAGGGTCTGGACTGCTCGAAGGAGAAGGAGCGTCCCATCCTGGGCAAGAACGGCAAGGCCCTGAACTGCATCCTGCGTATCGACCCCCGCTCGAACGGCGTGGTCTACGACTTCTCGCAGCAGCGCCGTCAGGAGCAGCAGGAGAAACAGCAGCAGGAGCCGCAGGAATCCAAGGCGCAGGAACAGGCCCCCGATGCCGGACAGACACAGGGCCGCGGGCGCAAACGCTGATCCTCCCCGTGCGATGGAAACGCCCGATGAAAAGTGGTTCCGGGAGCGGCTGCGGCATTTCCTCGAAGTGCGTCACCCTCCGCGTCAGTCTCATCTTTCGATGATCGAGCGGCGCAGCCGTGCGGCTTTCGACACCTACACCCGGCATCTCGGAGAGGGAACCGATGCGGCGGTTCGGGCTGCCGACAAGGTGCTGTTCCGGGGCCTGCTCTTTTCGAAATACGATACCGTCCATCTGATTCTCACGACGGATTTTCCGGCCATCCCCGAGAATCAGCGGCAGGCGGTAGCGTTGAAGCTCACGCGCATCTGCGCTCCGATCTTCCGGGCTTACGACCTCGGCGACGACTTCTCCGAACGTCCGGAATTCCGGCAGCTCCGTGACGAGCTCCGCACCGGCATCCGCCGATGGATCGACGAGAACGGCGTGCCGGGATACCGGAGTCCGGCCCGACACGAGAAAGTGCCTCCGCCTTATTCCGAACGCCCGAAATACCGTAAACGCAATAAGCGCAAATAAAACCATTCATTCACAACCAAATCATTCAATCATGAAAAACATCCTTTTGATGCTGGCGGCTGCGGCTGCCGCACTGTTCGCTTCGTGCGACAAGAACGACTCCCCGATGAATCCCGCACAGCCCGGCATGCCGGACGCCGCTGCGGTGACGATCACGCTCGCCGAGGCTCCTTCCGATGAGACCCGCGCCTTCTTCGACACGACGGCCGCGGCCGAGACGTGGGAGAAAAGCCTCTCGTCGCTCTCGGTCTTCGCCTTCGACAACGGCGGCAGGCTCATCGTGCGCCGCGACTTCACCTCTTCCGAGCTGGCGGCAAAGTCCGCGACCTTCGCCCTTCCGAAATCCGCTGCCGGCACCGAGTGCTCGTTCTATGCCGTAGCGAACTTCGACGCGTCGTCCGCGACGACGAAATCCGCGCTGACGTCCATGCTGGAGAAATCCCCCGGGGATTACAACGGCACCTTCGCCGAGGTCTCGACAGAAGCCAAACGCCCGGGAGGTTTCGTCATGTCCGGGATGAAATCGCAGACCGTCGGGGCCGTGAACACCACGACCTCCGTGGCGATCTCCCTCAAACGCACCGTGGCCAAAGTGGCCCTTCAGACGACCATTGCCCCTACCTTCGCCGAGAAATATCCCGGCTCCATCGCCATCAACTCCGTGAAGCTCTCGCGGGCCGCGTCGCAGTCGCTTCTCTTCGCCGGCACACCCTCGCCCGGAGCGATGACCTGTACGCACACCCAGACGCCCGGTGCGGCCTCGGGGAAGTACAACTCGCTGTTCTACGTCTACGAGACCGGGAAGCTCGATGCCGGCGAGCGGGTGCTGCTGGAAATCGACGCCACCTACGACGGCGACGGCAGCAGCTCGACGACCGACGACCGTTCGGAGGTGACCTATTCGACCGAGCTGACGGGCAAGGCCGCCGGCGAGATCCTCCGCAACGGCTATTATCGCATCGCGGCCAGCATCACGGGGCTCGTGGGGCAGGACTGTCAGGTCTCCGTGACGGTCGCCGACTGGGAGACTCCCGCAACGCAGAACGTCGATCTGGGCGCATGATATTCATTCCGGTTCCCGTCCCTTTGCGGACGGGAATCCCTTTTTCATCCACGCACCATGAAAAATCCGATCATCCCGCTGTTTGCGGCTCTCGGCCTGTGCAGCATCTCCTGTTACCGTACTCCGGCAGAATCCGGCCTTAAAACCGTCGTGGCGGAGCTTCCGGTACGCTCCCGCCAGATGGGAATCACGACCCGCGCGACGGACGACGAGGCGTTGCGCGACGTGAACTGGTGGCTCTACGATACCGATGACGCCGTAATCCTGCACGGGTTCCAAAACGACGCAACCGTCCGCTTCGAATGTATTCCGAACACCTACCGCCTGCGCATCGCGGCCAACATGGGCGCCGACCTGGGCAACGCTCCCGCATGGGACGATTTGAGGGTCTCGCATGCCGACGACCGGGACGTGCTGCCTATGTCCTGCGACGTGCCGCTCGACATTCCCGCCCCGGCAGGCGGCGTCGTACGGCTCCCGGCTGTCGAGGTCGAACGCCGTGCGGCGAAGATCTCCTGCAATATCTCGGTAAAGGCTCCCGGCATAGAGCTCCGATCCGTCCGTCTGTGCTCCGTGCCTTCCTCCATGCCGCTCTTCGCTCCGGACGCCGCACCTTCCGACAATCCCGACGACTATACGGACACTCCCGTACAACCGCTTTCGGGCCGGCAGGCCGCCGCGGAATTCTACCTGCTGCCCAATGAGCAGGGAACGGTGACATCCATCACCGACCAGCGGCAGAAGAATCCCGACAACGCTCCCGCGAATGCGTCCTGCCTGCTGATCCGGGCCGCTGAGGGCGACAGGATGCTCACCTATACGGTCTATCTCGGAGAGAACAACACCTCGGATTTCAACGTCCGGGCGAACCGTCACTACCGGATGAACGTTTCGGTTCTGGGCGACAACGCGGTGGACACCCGCATCTTTTCCTATGCGCTGCATGTCTGGGACGACTTCGACCAGAGCGGGTTCGGAGGCTATTGCACCTACGAGGGTACGACCTGCCTGCATGTCGACGTCTCCGACAACGATGCCGCGATTCCCCTCGGCGGGACGATCACCGTCACCGCAGGCGATGCCTCGCAGGTGCGCCTCGACGACTTCCGGGGCGGCAGCGGCCCGGACTTCGAAGTTCCCTTTCCGACGAGCACCAACATCTTCGGCGTGCAGTATCATCCGCGGGTCTTCACCGAAAAGAATGCCCGCTTTGCCTACCACGTGACCCTGCGCGACCCGTTCGGCATCTGCGCCGAATACGACTTCGAACACCGCATGGCCAACGAAGTGCATATCATGACGGGCACTGGCGGCGACGTGGCGGTGGAACATGCGCTCGTCACGCGAAGCTATGGCGACGGGGATTCCCGCCAGACCGCCGCCCTGTGCTACGAAGAGGGCTGCCGCCTGACAGCCTCAGCGAATACGGGTTACACATTCGTCGGATGGTACGCCGACCGCGGCTACACCCGTCTGCTGTCCCGGGAGACGGCCTACGATTTCGTGCCGCAGGAGAATCTGGAGACCCTCTTCGCCCGCTTCCGGGCCCGGGACATCGCATTGGACGGAGCGGGCACGGCCAACTGTTATATCGCCATGCACCTCAATTCGGTTTATTCGTTCGATGCCACCGTCATGGGAAACGGCAGGGCCACGAAGAATATCGTGCCGGAAAAACTTTCGGGCGTCGCAGCGAAAGTCCTGTGGGAGACGGGAAGCGTCCGCGGAGCCGTCGTCCGCTCCGCAGACTATCTGGACGGCAGGGTCTGTTTCGAAACCGGCACGGCGCACGGCAATGCCGTCATCGGGCTGTTCGACGCCGCGGGCGACTGCATCTGGTCGTGGCATATCTGGTCGGTGACCTACGACCCGTCAATTTATGCGAAGACCTATTCGACGGGGGCGGTATTCATGGACCGCAACCTCGGGGCCGAATCGACGTCGACAAGCGATGTCCGAACCAAAGGGCTCTATTACCAGTGGGGCCGCAAAGACCCGTTCCCTTATCCTGCGACGAACCGGAAGACGGACAACGAGACGCCTGCCGCGACGAGCTGCCTCGAAGGGTATGCGTTCAAGGCTTGCGGCCGAAATACCGCTCCGTCGCTTCCGGCGGGCAGTTATACGATCCAATGGGCCATCGGGCATCCGACGGTGCTGCTGACCTCCGCACCCGCATCCGCCGGAAGCGGTCAGGCATATACCTCGGCCTGGTGCTCGCCGCTGAATCCGAACCTCTGGGGCAGCGGCACGGACGGCTCGAACTCCTCGGACGTGAACGTCAAGACGATTTACGACCCCTGTCCTCCCGGCTGGAGGGTTCCGCAGCCCGGGGCATGGGACAAAGCCTATTTCAACAAATCGTCGTATGTCGAAGAGGGAGGATGGTACATGTACTATACTGCCTCGGGACGCTCGACGACCTGGTATCCGTTCTCGGGCTATCTGGACGGGCGCTCCGGAAAGATGCAATATTACTGGCCGGCCTATCAGGTGCGGGTCTGGACGAATACGCCGACGCTGACCTCCTCCAAAGACTGTGCGCGGTATCTCTATATCTCGGACGAAAGCGGTGTCGTCGGGATTACCGATGCCGGGCAGGACGAGGGAATCGCCGTGCGCTGCATCCGGGAATAATCCTTAAAACCTTCGAACATGAAACGATTCATTTTGATTACGGCGCTCCTTCTCTCGTGCGGCCTTGCGGGCTGCCGCCAGGACCACCTCGGCGGCGACAACGGCCCGCAGCAGGTTGCGGTGGAGCTTCCCCTACGTACGGACCCCATGACGGTCTCGACCCGCGCGGCGGACGACGGGGCGCTGCGCGACGTGAACTGGTGGCTGAGCGATGCGAACGGCAACGTCGTCCAGCACCGTTACCAGACCGCCCCGACCCTGCGTTTCGAGTACGTCCCCGGTACCTACCGCCTGCATGTCGCGGCCAACCTGGGGCGGGACACGGGGGTCGTGACCGACCCGGGCAGCCTCTCCGCCACCCTCGACGGTGATTCCGACGTGCTACCGATGGCCTGCGATACGCAGATCGACATTCCCGCCTCGGCAAGCGGCGTCGTGCAGCTTCCCGCCGTCGAGGTCACGCGCTGCGCAGCGAAGGTCTCGTACCGCATCGCTGTCCGCCCTTCGGACATGGAGCTCCGTTCCGTGCAGCTCCGCTCCGTACCGCTCGCGGTGCCCCTGTTCGAGCCCGACGCCGCACCGTCCAACGCTCCGGAAGACTATACCGACGGCAAGGCCGTCGCGCTCTCGGGCCGTCAGGCCGTGGGCGACCTCTATATGCTGCCCAATCCGCAGGGGACGGTGCCGAAAATCACCGACCAGCGGCAGAAGAACGCCGCGAATGCTCCGCGCTGCGCCTCGTATCTGCTGATCCGCGCCGTGCGCGGCGGCAAGGTGCTCGCCTACACGGTCTATCTCGGGGAGAACAACACTTCGGACTTCAACGTCCGGGCGAACCGTCACTACCGGCTCGACATCACCCTCGTGGATGACAATACGGCCGACACGCGCGTCTCGGCCTACACCGCCGCAGCGGAGGACACCTTCGGCCGCACGCAGCTCGGAGGGTATTGCTACCATGCGCCTTCGAACCGGCTTACCGTAACGCTCACGGGCGACGGGCATGCGCCCGCCGTCCGGGGACGGCTCGACGTTCTCGAAGGCGACGCCGCAGCCTTCCGCTTCGACGGCATCGCCGGCCCCGGGCACGACTTAGGCAGCCTCCGTATGGGCGGCAGCAGCCGCTTCCCCATAAGCTATGCTCCGGAGATTTTCACCGTCGGGAACAGCCGTTTGCGCTACCGCGTGCGGCTGACCGACGAGTACGGATTCTCGCAGGACTATGATTTCGCATACGACTTCGCCAACTTCCTCTACGTCCATGCCTCGGAGGGCGTCTCCGTGCGGGCTGCAAACCCGCTCTATAGCCGCACGGAAACCCAGGGCCAAGGTACGAGGGCCACGCTGCTCTGCCTCGAAGAGTGCCGCCTGGAGGCCGTGCCCGACGCCGGATATACCTTCGACGGCTGGTATGCCGACAGCGGCTGTACGCGGAAGCTCTCCGCTGAAAAAGCGTATCTCTTCCGTCCGGAGGAGAAGCGTTCCGAAATTTATGTACGCTGCATATCCTCGGCCACGCCGCTCGACGGCAGGGGCACGGCCAACTGCTATACTCCGACCGAATACGAGACGTGGTACTCGTTCGACGCCACGGTCATGGGCAACGGCCGCGCGACGACGGGCATCGCGCCGAAGAGACTCGCGGGTGTCGCGGCGAAGGTTCTCTGGGAGACCGGCACGACCCGCGGTGCAGTCGTGGAGCAGGCAGCCTGTTCGAACGGCCGCATCCTGTTCCGCACGGGCACGGCTCGCGGCAATGCCCTCATCGGACTGTTCGACGCTGCGGGCGACTGCATCTGGTCGTGGCATATCTGGTCGGTGGATTACGAACCTTCGTTCTACGGACAGGAATACGCCTCGGGAGAGACCTTCATGCGGGAGAACCTTGGGGCTGAGACCACGGCCGTGACGGATACCCGTTCGAAGGGGCTTTACTATCAGTGGGGCCGCAAGGACCCCTTCCCGTTCCCCGCCTCGGCCGACCGCCCGACAACCGAAGGCACCGCTGTCGTGCAGTGCCTTCCCGGCTATGCGTTCGAGGTGTGCAGCAATACGGCCTCGGCGACGAAGTACCCGGCGAGCTGCTATACGATTGCGTGGGCGACGGCGCATCCTACCGTGCTTCTCGCGGCGGCGCCCAACCCTGCGGGCCGCAACCCGAATTTCTACGGGTCGTGGTGCTATCCGCTCGATGACAACCTCTGGGGTGCGGGGGACGGCAAGAAGACCATCTACGACCCCTGCCCTCCGGGGTGGAAGGTGCCGCCGCGCGAGGCGTGGGACATGGCGTGTTTCTCGAAATCCTCCAATTCGCCGGACTGCGGCTGGAACATGCACTACTCGGAGTATTACGGAATCACCTTCTATCCCTACACGGGGTATCTGAGCGGTGCGGGCGGAAAATACGCCTACTGTCTCTCCGACTCCCAGGCCCGTGTCTGGACGAATGAGGCATGGGCCGGAACCTCGTCGCAGTCTTCCCCCGACAAGGCGTACTATCTCGGCATCTCCGAAGCGGGGCGGGCTGCATTTGCGAACGGCGGCTCCCGCGACGAAGGGTGTCCCGTGCGCTGCGTCAAAGAATAAGTTTCATACTCAACTTTTCGGCCATGAAATCGAAAATCATTATTTTTACGCTGCTGCTGGCGGCCTTGTGGGGTATGCCCCGCAGGGCTGCGGCACAGTTCTTCGCCGTGAGGGCCGACGCTCTCGCAGCCCTTGCCGGAACCCTCCACCTCGGAGTCGAGGCTTCCGTGGCGGACAAGTGGACCCTCGAAACTTCCGGATATTGGAATCCCATTCGGACATCGGGTCTTTCCATGAACTTCGGGGCCGTGCAGATAGGCCCCCGCTACTGGTTCTACGAATCCTTCGTCGGCCATTTCATCGGAGCGCAGCTCTCCTGGGCCGGTTACGACCTCGGGCGCCGCACCCGCCGCTACGACGGGAACGCCTGCGGCATAGGCCTCTCATACGGTTATGCGTGGATGCTCTCGAAGCGATGGAACGTCGCTGTGGAGGCCGGCATCGGGTTATTCCATACCCGCGACACGCGCCGCGACCCGACCGTCCCGGACTGGGAGGACGAATACATCTATCACACCCGCCGCTGGACGCTCCTGCCGTCGCGGCTGGAGGTATCGTTCTCATACCTTTTTTAGCCATGAAGCGATACGATATATTGTTGCAAACAGCGATGGTGGCGGGTTGTCTTACGTCGATCCTCGGCTGTTCGGTGACGGGGAGGCTCCAGCGGCGGCAGACGACGGCTTCGCTTTCGCAGCTCACACGCGCCGAGCGGCAGGAGCGGCAGCAGGACTCCCGTCCGCAGGTCGTGAAGCTCCGACGCGACAGCGATTCGTTCTGTCTGGCTCCGGTCGATACGCTCTCCGACGGCGAACGCGTAATGGCCCTTCAGATCGAACAGGTGACAGTCGTGTCGCGGATGCGTTCCGTTCCCGAACGAAACGGGCGTGTCATGCTGGATTTCATCATAACGCTTCCGAAGCTGTTGTTGGGAAAAAGCCGCAGCATCGTCATTACGCCCGTACTCCATAAGCCCGATGAATCCGTGCCGCTGGAGGATTTGGTGATTCGGGGCGGACGCTTCTCGCTTCTCCAGGAACGCGACTACTGGCAGTACGAGAAGTATCGCTGGGTTTACGACCCGGACAGTGTGGAGGCCGAGCGGATGTTCAACCGTCTGGTGAAGTTTCCCTATCCCGAGGATGCCCGGCTCGATTCCGTCGTCGAACGGCGCGGGATGATGGAATATTACTATTCGCAGGAGGTGCCGACGGACGAAACCTCGAAACGAATGACCGTAACGCTTCAGGGGAAAGTCGTCGGCATCGACGACAGCGCCTACACGCTTCCCTCGTCGGATACGCTTTCCTATGTCGTATCCTCGATGCTCTCCTTCGTCGATACCATGCCGCGATACCGAATACGGATTATCGACAAGTATGTGACCGTTACTGACCGCAGCTACATTCAGTTTATGGTCGGGAGAACCGATGTGAAAGAGGATTTGGGTGAGAACCGGGCGCAACTCGACAAAATCGAGACCCTCATGCGGCGTATTCTCGAACAGCAGGAGTTCTACGTCGATACGATTACCCTGACGGCTGCCTCGTCGCCCGACGGGCGGACGGCACTCAACGATGCCATCGCCGAAGGCCGCGCACGGGCGTTGAAACGTTATCTTGCCTGTCGTTTCGGACGGCAGATCGACACGATGCTTACCCTGCGCCGGGTCGGTGAGGACTGGAACACACTCATAGAACTCATACGTGGCAGAACGGAGGTGAAACACCGCGATGAAATACTCGCGCTGATAGCCGCGGAGAAGAATCCCGACCGCAGGGAAGCGAAATTGCGGCGGCACTATCCGGAGGATTTCGCGTGGATAAAGGCGAATCTCTATCCCTATCTGCGGGCCGTGAATTTCCGCTATGATTTGCGGCGGGTGGGAATGGTCAAGGATACGGTTCACACGACCGAACTCGATACGGCCTATGCCCGCGGCGTGGAGTTGTTGCAAAAACGCAAGTACGCCGAAGCGTTGTATATCCTGAACGGTTACAACGACCGCAATACCGTCGTGGCGCATCTGTCGATGGGGCACGACGAGCGGGCGCTGGAGCTGCTCGACGCGATGCCGAAAGATGCCGTGACGGAGTACCTGCGGGCCATTGCCTGCTCGCGTTTGGGACGTAAGGAAGAGGGGCGGGAGTATTTTCTCCAAGCGTGTCACCTCGATCCCCGGATGGAATACCGAGCCAACCTCGACCCTGAAATTACAGAACTGTTAAGATGAGAACGACCATGAAACATAAGAAAATCGCATCTATAATTTTCTATTGCCTGCTCGCAATACTCGGGGGCGTACTTATCGTCTCGCTCTTTGTCGGATGCCATGTTTACACCGATGAAGAAGTCGAGATTATCCGATGCCCGCAAGTACAGGATACGGTGCAGATTCCTGATTGGGAGGAGGCAAAATAAAGATAAACGGCTGCGATACTCAAATCGCAGCCGTTATCATTCACAGAAATATCCATCTTCAGAAAAACACCAATGCGGATTTTTTTGCAATATGGGAGTTAACTCGACGGTTGTTGTGTACCGGATACTATCGGGGCTATCTTGAGCAAAAAACTTTTCTTCTTGAAGAAAAAAATCTCCGAAAATAGCATTGCAATAGTAACATCCGTGCGATAGATAATTGTGTCCTACCGTTTTGCTGAATCTCGGTTGCAGTTTCCCGATTCTCATCTCTTTTCCTTGCTCTGTCTTTAAAAACCTTTGTACAGCATCATATACCTGTGGATTTTTGTCGATGTCGTCATTATCCCACATGGAGCTGCATGAATCGATATCCAGACCGCAAACGGTTTTAAGAGGCGATGTAACCGCATAGCAGTACTGCTTTTTATGGCATTTCCAGCAATCGTATTCAAAGAAAGAAATTGTAATTTCCTGTTTGGGGCGTATCCTGGTATGTTCGCAGAACTTTAATTTGCGATTTAATAGGCTGACAACCATCGTCTTCAACGGTATTCTACGCTCTCCGAATTGAACGTAAATTTCGGAATCTTCGTTTTTGAAAATCTTGAAAGCCGGAATATCCTTATCGGCGACCAGACTTTTATCGTAATTTACCATTTCTTTGGGAGCTATGCGAAAGAACCAACAGCCCCGCACATCCGATGCCTTATATCTGGATTGGCGGAATTGCGTTTCTTCATACGATTGACGGCTCCATTGAACTTCGAAAGCAATTCGTTTCTGTCCCTGTATCGCAAGAACATCGGCCCGCCAATCCGCTTCCGAATATTCGGGAATAGCCTCCCAGCCACACTCTCTGCATGCCTCCAGAATAGCAACTTTTGCTTTAAGATGTTCTGCCGACTCGGGTTTCCAATCGCATCCGGCTGATTTCGAATGAACGAAATGCTTCAATCCTTTACTGCTTGTACGTAAAAAACCTTCTCCACCACAACACGGTAATGTCAAAGATGATTGGTCGGTTTTGAGTTGTAGCTTCAGATGGTTCCATTCGTCATCAGTCAAGTCGACCGAAATGATTTCCTGATTATCTATGCAAGCACGCAGTGGCATTGGGCACGAATTTACGGTTAATTGAAGATTCTGTAAGTCAGAATGCGATTTGAACAAAAATAAGTATTTTTCATATAACAGACAAATCTAATATGTGATCTTTCCGCCCACCCGTCCAGCAAGATAGCCGCTGCGGACGACGCACCAAGACCGCAAGGGTCTTGTTTTCGGTCGTTCCGCCGCGGCTATCCTTCTCTTGCTGTCCGGGCGTTCCGGACTGCTTAAATATCTTTTTCCATGAAATTGCTTACAAATGAAATCGTCTCGAAATTCGAGAATCATCCCATCGGTTCGCAGGACGGAAAGGGACTGGATGCCGAAGTCCTCGTCAAATATTTCAATCCCTGCGGTGCCGGGACATGGCTCATCACCGAAGCCGAACGCGAAGGCGACGACTGGCGTCTTTTCGGCTATTGCCACATCTTCGAATGGGAGTGGGGCTATCTGATGCTCTCCGAGCTGGAATCCCTACGCCTGCCGTTCGGAATGACTGTCGAGCGGGATTTATACACACAAGGAGATACAGTCCGGGACTTCCTTGCGGACTACGCATAATTCAATTCCTCAAAGTATTTCAGTTATGACCCGATATAAAGACACTGCCCTCCGGCTTGAAAGGGAGCTGAAAGAGGCGCTTGACGACGAACGCTACAAGAATCTGTCGTTCGTCGCGGCCGGGAATCTCTCACGGGGTGCTAAAAGCTATCTGCGTCGGCACACGGAGAAAATCTGCCGGCTGCGGCATGAATACGACCTCTGCCTGCGCATTCAGCGGATCATAGACGGCGAGGTCTTCACGCTCGAAGATATTGATGCCTGCCGTCTGGAGATCATGCGCCAATATCCCGAATACGAACAGCCCATAACCGCCCGGTCGGGAATTCTCTTCGCCGTGGAAGCCATTCGCAAATCTTTCGGACAGAAATACCTTCTACCGCTTTACAGGCATCCCATCCGAATCGATTTCGGAACGGCGAACGGCCGGATATACATCATTCATTCCAGCAACTTCATCGAATACGAAGCCAGGGAAAAACAGAGCCCGGAGACGTGATCGTTCTCCGGGCTTTCGGTTGAATTTCATCGCAGCGCCTTTCGGAAATGGCGTTCCAGCACCTCGAAGATGGCCGACTGGGGATAGAGGAATTTCCCGCCGAGCATCGTATAGGGTATGATGCGTTCGTCGCGGTAGGTCTGCAAGGTGCGTTTCGAGATGTCGAACATCGAGCGGACCTCCTCGCCTGTCAGATAGACTTCGTTGAAAATCGACGGCCGATGCTCTTCGATAAGGCGTTCCGTCAGCCGCAGCACCTCGGTGAGTCGTTTGCGCAAATCCCGGAAATCCTCCGTTGTGCGCGTAATCAAATCCTCCGTCATCGTTGTGCGGGAATAAGGTTGTCGGTGAGAATACGGTGGATGTCCGCCTCCCGAAAGAAAATCTTGTTCCCGATGGCGGTATAGGGAACGATGCCGGTCTGGCGGTAATACTGCAAAGCCCGTTTGGTAATTCGCAGGGCTTTGCAGACCTCCTCCTGTGTAAGCCACCTGTCCGGTGCAGGAGATACGGACAACGAAGCCAGATGTGCGATGCGGCCGCACAAGCGCAGGATGAGCGACTGCAATTCCCGGTAAGCCGCAGATTCAATCATTTTGCATTCCATAGAATGAATAGGTTTAGGTGAGACTATGCCCGAATGAACGGGGGAATGGCAAAATAACGACATTGCGGAACGAAGTGTTCCCAGTGTCCTGCGGTGGCCGCGTATGGCCGGTAATTAGTCTGTCCGAACTGAAAAAACAACAATTTGCGGCTTTCTGCGAATTTTATTATCTTTGTATTGCAGAGTTGTTTGACTGGAGAACAGGCGATATTCGGTAATCCGGAGATGCGTTTCCAAATCATTACTTCACTCAAAAAACAACGCTGTAACTTTTTAGGTTACAGCGTTGTCTGAAAAAGAAGGCGCCCCTGCTTCAGGCGATGGTCCGTTATTTCGACGATTCGCGCCGGCGCTGGGCCGAGCTGAGCGCCGGGGCGGGCAATGTGCTCGAACAGTTGTTCATGGTGCTGGGCGACGTCATGGACCGGTCGGAGGAGACCGGCCGGCTGATGGACAGTCTGAAGAGGCTTTATCCCGCCGTGCACGACAAGCTCATGCGCGAAGGCTCCGTCCGGAACCGCGAGGAATTGCGTGCGATGCTCCGTCAGGGGATCGCCGACGGGCTTTTCATCGGCAGCATAGACATCGACCTGGCGATCTCGGTGCTCTACTACACGGCTTCCGCGCTCGTCTCGCGCCGCGATCTGCTGCTGCCCGAGGGCATCTCCGAACGGAAGGCCTTCGTGCAGATCGTCAGCACCTTTTTCCGCGGTATCTCGACGGCCGAAGGGTTGCGGCTCGTGGACGCCTACCGCGCACGCTACGAATAGTCCTTACCTTCCTGCTTTCGCTTTTCTCCGGCCGTTCCGTCCTCCTTTCCGTCCCGCCGGGACGGATGCGGTCCGAACGGGATATAATTGCGACCTTTCGATGCAATAATCGAAAGCGTATGAAAACAAAGCGAATCGAAAGCCGCCGGCCGGAGGTCGGCGGCCCGTCCGGAAGGCGCATCTCCTTTCCGGACTACCTGCGGCGGCAGATCGAGCGGCTCACCGAGAGCGGCCGGCTCGGCACGGCGCGCAACTACCTGCGGACGTGGAACAGCCTGAACGCCTTTCTGGCCGGGAAACCCTTTCCGATGCACCGGTTCGACAGCCGTTTCGTGGAGGAGTACGGAGAGTGGCTCCGGCGGCGGGGCGTGGTGCGCAACACCGTCTCGTTCTATATGCGCGTGCTGCGTTCGGTCTATAACCGGGCGGTCGGCGAACGGCTCGTCGCGCAGACCCATCCTTTCGGAAACGTCTATACGGGGATAGACCGCACGCGCAAGCGGGCCGTGGACGAGCGGATCATCGGACGTTTGAGCCGGCTCGATCTGCGCGGGTCGGCGCCGCTCGCGCTGGCCCGCGATCTTTTCGTCTTCAGCTACTGCGCCCGGGGCATGGCGTTCGTGGACATGGCGTTTCTGCGGCGGCAGGACATCCGCGACGGGGTGGTGCACTACGTCCGTCACAAGACCGGCCAGCCGCTGAGCGTGCGTCTCGAGCCGTGTATGCAGGCCATCGTGGCGCGCTATGCCGGCCGTGCGCCCGGCTCGCCCTACGTCTTTCCGGTGCTGAAGTCCGGGGAGTTCGGCAGCGCCTACCGCCAGTATCAGGTGGCCCTGAACTACTACAACCGCCAGCTCAAGCGGCTCGCCGCGCTGGTGGGACTGGAGACGGGGCTCTCCTCCTACACCTCGCGCCACAGCTGGGCCACCGCCGCGCGGAATCACGAGGTCCCGCTGCCCGTCATCAGCGCGGGACTGGGCCACACCTCCGAACACACGACGCGCATCTACCTCGACTGTCTGGAGAGTTCGGTGATCGACCGGGCCAACCGGGCGATCGTCGCCTGCCTCGCGGGCGGGGAGTGAGACGCGCGGGCGGAATGCGGGGCCGTGCGGCGACGGGTGTGTCGTGCGGCGGGGGCGTTCCGTCCGGCTGCACGGGATGCGGTGCGGCGGATTTTCCCGGAAAGCCTCCGGACGGTGCGCCGCGCTTGCGTTTTATTTCGTATATTTGCGACGATGAAAACCGCGATCGGATGAAACTCACCTTTCTGGGAACCGGCACGTCGCAGGGCGTGCCCGTCATCGGCTGCCGCTGCGGCGTCTGCACGTCGCCCGACCGCCGCGACCGGCGGCTGCGCACCTCGGCGATGGTCGAGACGCGCGGGGTCCGGCTGGTGATCGACGCCGGGCCGGATTTCCGCTACCAGATGCTCCGCACGGGGGTGCGGCGTCTCGATGCCATCCTGCTCACGCACGAGCACAAGGACCATATCGGCGGACTGGACGACGTGCGCGCCTTCAATTTCGTCGATTATCCCCCGACGGTCCGCAAGGTCGATCTTTACGCCGCACCGCGCACCGCGGCCTGCGTGCGCAAGGATTTCGATTACGCCTTCGCGCAGGACAAGTACCGCGGCGTGCCGGAGATCGAGCTGCACGAGATCGACGTTTCGCGGCCGTTCGAGGTCCGGGGCGTCGGTGTCACGCCCGTCTCGGGGCATCACTCCGACCGCTTCGCCGTGACGGGCTACCGTATCGGTCCGCTGGCCTACCTGACCGATTTCAAGACGATCGGGCGGGCCGAGGAGGAGAAGCTGCTCGGCGTGGAGGTGCTGGTGGTCAATGCGCTGCGCTTCGAGCCGCACTACTCGCATTTCAACGTGGAGGAGGCGCTGGAGCTGATCCGCCGTGTCGCTCCGCGCGAGGCGTACCTGACGCACATGTCGCACGACATCGGACGGCAGGCCGCCACCGAAGCGACGCTTCCGCCGCACGTGCACATGGCCTACGACACGCTCCGGGTGGAGATTGGAACCGAGTGACGTTCCGGCCGCGGAGGGAAAAACATAAGACACTATGAAAACACTCAAGGATAAGGTTATCGTCATTACGGGCGCTTCGTCGGGGATCGGCGAGGCGATGGCCCGCGAATACGCCGCCCGGGGCGCGAAGGTCGTGCTCGGCGCGCGCAGCGTGCAGAAGTTGCAGCTCCTCGCGGGCGAAATCCGCCGCCACGGCGGGCAGGCCGCCTACTGCGGCGTGGACGTCACGCGGCCGGAGGAGTGCCGCGGGCTGATCGACACCGCCGTGCGGGAGTTCGGCGGGGTGGACGTACTCGTCTGCAATGCGGGCATTTCGATGCGCGCGCTCTTCGACGACGTGGAGCTGGAGGTGCTGCACCGTCTGATGGACGTCAATTTCTGGGGCACGGTGAACTGTTGCAAGTACGCGCTGCCGTACCTGCAGCGTGCGAAGGGGTCGATCGTCGGGGTCTCCTCGGTGGCCGGCCTGCACGGCCTGCCCGGCCGCACGGGCTATTCGGCCTCGAAGTACGCCATGACGGGCTTCCTGGAGACGCTCCGCATCGAGAATCTCCGCAAGGGGCTGCACGTGATGATCGCCTGTCCGGGCTTCACGGCTTCGAACGTCCGCTTCTCGGCCCTCACGGCCGACGGGTCGCAGCAGGGCGAGACGCCGCGCGACGAGTCGAAGATGATGAGTCCCGTCGAGGTGGCCCGTATCGTGGAGCGGGGCATTCTGCGCCGCAAGCGGCTCTGCCTGATGGAGGCCGAGGGGCGCGCCACGCATTTCGTCAAGAAGTTCGCTCCGGCGTTCCTCGACCGCATGTTCTACATGGTGATGGCCCGCGAGCCGGATTCGCCGCTCAGGTGACCGCATCCCGGCGCCGGATCTTCCGGCATTGCCGTCCGTGAAATGACAGAAAGGGCGCTTCGCACAACCGAAGCGCCCTTTCTCTGCCTCTCTCCGTCGGAGAGCCTATTTGAAGAAAATCGACGAGATCTCCTTGTAGTTGTGCACCCGTTCGATGACGTCGGCGAAGATGTCGGCCACCGACAGCACCGTGAACTTGTGCAGGTCCTTGTCGGGGTTGAGCGGGATGGTGTCCGTCACGATCACCTCCTCCAGCGCGCTGTCGTTGATGCGCTCGTAGGCCGGGCCCGACAGCACGGGGTGGGTGATGGCGGCGCGGACGCTCTTCGCCCCGCGGGCCATGAGCATGTCGGCGGCCATGCAGATCGTGCCGGCCGTGTCGATCATGTCGTCCACGATCAGCACGTTGCGGCCTTCGACGTCGCCGATGGCGGTCATCTTGCCCACGACATTGGCCTTGGCGCGCTCCTTGTGCGAAATGATGATCGGTGCGCCGAGGTGTTTGGCATAGGTGTTCGCACGCTTGGCGCCGCCCATGTCGGGCGCGGCGATCGAGAGGTCCTCGATCCGCAGGCTCTCGATATAGGGGACGAAGATGCCGCTGGCGTAGAGGGCGTCCACCGGAATGTCGAAGAAACCCTGTATCTGGTCGGCGTGCAGGTCCATCGTCATGATGCGGTCCACGCCCGCGGCCATGAGCAGGTTGGCCACCAGCTTGGCGCCGATCGGCACGCGGGGCCGGTCCTTGCGGTCCTGGCGCGCCCAGCCGAAGTAGGGCATCACGGCCACGACCTTGTAGGCCGAGGCGCGGCGTGCGGCGTCGATCATCATCAGCAGCTCCATGAGGTTGTCCGAGGGCGGGAAGGTCGATTGGATGATGAAGACCGTGCAGCCGCGGATCGACTCGTTGTAGGAGGGCTGGAACTCGCCGTCGCTGAAACGCAGCACCTCCGATTGTCCGAGGGTCGTGCCGAAGCTCGCGGCGATTTTCTGGGCCAGGTATTCCGAACCGCGGCCCGAAAAGATCTTGATTTTGTGGATAGCCATTTGTGCGATGGGTTGTTTGACGTTGCAAATATAAGGCAATGCGCCGAGAAAACGGCCCCTCGGGGCCGCGTTTTTTCAACATTCGGTTAAACTTTCAGGCATTCGCCGATGAAATCGAGGATTTCCTCGCGTCCCGTGCCGCGTTCGGACGACGAGACGAACATCGGCGGCAGCTCCTCCCATGTCTCCGAAAGCCGTTTACGGTAGCGCTCCACGCTCTTTTCGCACTGGGTTTTCGAGAGCTTGTCGGCTTTGGTGAAGACGATGCCGAACGGTACGCCGTGTTCGCCCAGCATGTCGATGAACCGGAGGTCGATGCGCTGGGGCTCGAGGCGGATGTCCGCCAGCACGAACAGGAAGTGCATCTTCCCGCAGCGGAGCACGTAGTCGGTGATGAGCGTCGAGAACCCGTCGCGCACGGTCTTCGACGTGCGGGCGTAGCCGTAGCCGGGCAGGTCCACCAGATACCATGCGTTGTCGATGCGGAAGTGGTTGATGAGCCGCGTCTTGCCGGGCGTTCCCGAGACTTTGGCCAACCCCGGGCGGCCGGTGAGCATGTTGATGAGCGACGATTTGCCGACGTTGCTGCGCCCGATGAAGGCGATGTCGCGCAGCCCGTCCTTCGGGACCTGCGAGATGCGTTCGGAACTGCATCGGAATTCGGCTTTCGAGATTTTCATCGTGCGGGTGTTTTTTCGGCGCGCGCCGGACGCTTCGCCCCCGGGCGGCGCGGCGGTGTCTGCGCAAAGGTAGTGCAATCCGCGCGCACCGCCAAATTTACGGCCGTCCTTTCCCCGCATTTCCGGTCCGCCGGGGGACTTCCGTTCGTTGCCGCGGGGCCGTTCCGTTCACTTTTGCATCGGATTTGCAGCGTTCGGACCGAAAAACACTCTTGGCCATGAAAACACGTCTCCTTGCGGCGCTCTGCGCCGCTGCATTCGCCCTTTCGCTCCGGTCCGGCGCCGATGCCTGCACGCGCGCCGTCTATGTCGGTCCCGGCGGCATGGTCGCCACGGGGCGCACGATGGACTGGCGCGAAGACCCGCTCACCAACCTCTATCTTTTCCCGCGCGGCGCGGTCCGCCGCGGTGCGCTGACCGACGACACCGTTCGCTGGACCTCGAAGTACGGCTCGCTCTCCGCGGCCGGCTACGACATCGGCATCGCCGACGGCATGAACGAGGCGGGGCTGACTGCCAGCCTGCTCTTCCTGCCCGAATCGGTCTATGAACGGTCCGGCGATACCCGGCCCGTCATGGGGCTGAGCATCTGGACGCAGTACGTGCTGGACAATTTCGCCACGGTCGCCGAGGCCGTCGCCGAACTGGGGAAGGAGGCGTTCCGCATCGACGCGCCGGACCTGCCGAACGGCGTGCCTGCACGCCTGCACCTCGCCGTTTCGGACGCCACGGGCGACAGCGCGGTCTTCGAGTACCTCGGCGGCCGGCTCGTCATCCATCACGGCCCGCAATGCCGTGTGCTGACCAATTCGCCCTCCTACGACCGCCAGTTGGCGATTCTCGGCTATTGGCGCCAGATCGGCGGCCTGACGATGCTGCCTGGGACCAATCGCTCCTCGGACCGTTTCGTGCGCGCCTCGTTCTATATCGAAGCCGTCGTGCAGAGCGCCGATCCGGCGATCGCCGTGCCTGCCGTCATGTCGGTCATGCGCAACGTGTCGGTTCCTTACGGCATCTCGACACCCGACATGCCGCACATCGCCTCGACGCGCTGGCGCACGGTCTGCGATCAGAAAAACCGCGTCTGCTATTTCGAGCCGACGCTCGGCATGGAGGTTTTCCGGGTCGATCTGCGGAAGGTGGATTTCGCTCCCGGGAGCGGCGAACGGGTCCTGCGCCTGACCGAGGGGCAGAGCTATTCGGGCGACGTCACGACGGAGTTCCGCTCCTCGGAGAAGCCCTTCGGATTCCTTTTCGGCGTGTAAGGCGGCCCTGTCCGCCGGATTCGTGCGCGCCGCGCTTGCCGAATGGCTGAAATTCCCTACCTTTGTCTCCGGACAAAACCGGATTTCATCATGGAGAATTTCAGCCATTTCCTCATCACCCGCTTCAACCTGAACCTCTACGAGCGGGACAAACACGCGGCCCCGACCCGCACGGCGCGGTGGCTCGAACACCGTTTCGAGGTCTTCGAACGCTACTGCCTGCCTTCGGTGGCGGCCCAGACGGCGACGGATTTCAGGTGGCTGTGCCTGTTCGACGCCGCCACGCCCGAACCCTACCGCCGCCGCATCGCGTCCTACCGCGCCGTGTGTCCCCGCTTCGAGGCGGTGTACTATACGGCCGCCCAGACGGCGTGTCTGACCGAAAGCCTGCGCAGTACGATCCGCTCGGTTCTCGCGGCGGAACACGGCTCCACCCCCCCCCTCACGGTCTGCTGATTACGACCAATCTGGACAATGACGACGCTCTGGCGAGCGACGCCCTCGAACTGCTCCGGCGCGAAATCCGCCCCTGTCCCGGCAAGCGGATATACAGCCTGCTCTACGGCTACCAGTACTTCACCTCCGAGCGCTTCCTGCTCAAGATGCGCTACACGAACAACCATTTCCTGACGCTCGTCGAACCCTTCGACGACCGTGCCGAAACGATCATCGCCTACCGGCACACGCGCGCCATCCGTCAGCAACCCACCGTCTATATTTCCTCTCCGCACGGTAAGTGGCTCGAAATCGTTCATGAAGACAACGTGAGCAACGACCTGCGCATCAATGCCAAGGTCCGCAATATTCCCGTGCTGCGGGGCCGGACGTTTTCCGATTTCGGCCTTCCGGAGCTGCGCGTCACGGCCCGGAGGCAGTGGTTTCAGACGCTGTTCCTGCTTCCGGTGCGTTTCCTCGTGACGGGCGCGAAGCGGCTGCGGGGCAAGCGGGCGCGGCTGCGGAGAAAATAACCGGGATTTTATTTGCCGTTCCGGCGGATTTTCGGTAAATTCGGACCGCAGGCTCCGCTGACGCCTGCGGCCGGCGGCATATTGCGCCGGTCCGACCCGAAACCGATTCCGCCATGATCCGCTTTCCGCTTCTCCTGCTCTGCCTGCTGCTGTCGGTCGCCTGCGGCCGTCGGCACACCGCCGTAACCGACCCCGAATTCTCCGCGACGGCCCCCGGCGATTCGCTGCACGCCGTGCGCATTCCCGTCGGCGGGGACTTCCTGGGCGAATATCCGGTGCTGACCCTCGGGGAGCGTATCGTGATGCAGAATCCGTTCCGGTTGAACAAGTGCTATTCGGTCTGCCGTTTTTCGGGCGATTCGCTGGTGAAGGAAGGGAAGTTCCTCATGCGCGGCCGGGGACCGCTGGAAATGATGATTCCGCAGGGTGTCTTCGATCCGGAAGCGGAGCGTTTGACCGTGTTCGGACTCTATAACGGGGAAAACCGGATGCTCCGGATCGGTCTCGGCGATTTGTACGATCCGTCGCAGTGGGAATACGGGACGCTGGACTTTCTGGAAGGCTACCAGTTGGAGTCGCCTTGCCGGCTGACCGATACGACCTTTCTGACGATCGGACACACCGTCGAGTCGTTCAGCCCGTTTTCGATTCTCGACCCCGGAGGCGAGCGGGTCACGCCGCTCGATTTCCGGTTCCCGGAGCCGCCGCTCGATCTGCCGGCTTCGCAGCAGGCGATATTTTGGACCGGCTGGTTGCACAGGCATCCGCAGCGCAGCCGCTTTCTGTACAGCAACCAGAATTTCCGCTATCTGCTCGTCTTCGACGTGACGGAGGACGGCCGGGTGGAGGTCGTGCGGAGGCTTTACGACAAGATGCCGGAGGCGCATCCCTCCGGCGATCCGGGGCATCAGTTCGACATGGACGATTCCTGTCCGCACGGTTTTTTCCCGCTGGCCGTGGACGATCGCTTCATCTATGTGGGTTATATGCAGGATACCTACGGCGAGCAGCGGGAACGGGTGCGTGCCGGGGATCTTCGCCAGTTGTTTCCCTCGCGCATCAACGTTTACGACTGGGACGGAAACTTCGTCCGGCGGCTCGTTCTGGACCGGCCCGTCGGCCCGATGGTCGTGCACGACGGCCGGCTGATCGCTTGGTCGGTCGATCCCGAGACGGCCGAGGAGATGTTGGTACGGTATGATCTTTAGGTGTATGCCTCGGTTATTTGGAGTGTAGTAGATTGAATCGTTTTTTATGTCGCTAATTGATTGGTTTGTGTGTGATATAAAATGTAATTTTGATTTTTAATAATTGTTGTGTGTGTTTAAAAGTGTAAGTCTATTGTTTGCATTATAAAAAAGAAGTGCTATTTTGGTTTGGTAGCAGTCGCTTTGTTCGCAGGAGTTTCTACGTATATGGCGAATCGGGATTCGGAAATGACGGATCTGATGAGAGCGGATATCGAGGCATTGTCCGCTGATGAAACGGGTGATGGTACGACGGGAATGGGACAAATATATGATGCCAAAAAAGTTCGAGAATGAAGTCGGTTTCCATATTTGTAATGTGTTTATTTATAATAAGTTGCAATGGTTCTGCGTCTCGAGTCACTCATGCCGATTTCCTTGAAAATGCTCCCGGCGATTCGCTGCACGCCGTGCGCATTCCCATCGGCGGGGACTTCCTGGGCGAATACCCGGTGCTGACCTTCGGGGAGCGTATCGTGATGCGGAATCCGTTCCGCTCGGACAAATGCTATTCGATTTACTGTTTTTCGGGCGATTCGCTGGTGAAGGAGGGGGAGTTCCTCTCCCGGGGGCGCGGCCCGTATGAGATGCTTTATTCGGAGATCGGGTTCGACCCGGCGTCGGGGAGCCTCAATCTGCTGGCGATTCATAATCAGGAGAATCGGTTTTGCCGCGTGCGTTCGGATGCTCCGGAATATCTCTACGATCTGTCGCACTGGGAGTATAAGTCGTTGGCGGGGATCGGCAACCGTACGTGGATCACTTCCTGTCTGCTCGATCGTTCCTCGTATCTCATGTTGGGCTGTCAGGCCGATTCGCTCGCCATGTTTTCCCGTTTCGATGTCGATAGCGGACAGGTTACGCCGCTCGGATTCGAATTTCCCCGGACGTCGCTGGACCTCTCTCCGCTGGAGCAGCACGTCTTGTGGACGGGGAAATTGTATCGGCATCCGCAGCGGCATCGTTTTGTCTACTGCGCGCAGGATTTCAAATATCTTTTCGTTTTCGACCTGACGTCGGAGGGGAGGATTCAGTTGGTCCGGGGTGTGTACGATCGCCTTCCGGATTTGAAATGGGTAGATGATCCTCGAGAGTGGCATTATACGTTCGACGAGGCATGCGAAGAGGGTTTCGAGGCGGTAGCCGTGGACGAAGCGGGCATTTACGTCGTTTACACGCAATCCACCCACGGCGAACTGCGCCATGCGGTGAGAACCGGCTCCGCGCAGCCCGTCCGACCTGTCCGGATGAACGTTTACGACTGGGACGGGAACTTCGTCCGGCGGCTCGTTCTGGACCGGTCCGTCGGCCCGATGGTCGTGCACGACGGCCGGCTGATCGCTTGGTCGGTCGATCCCGAGACCGCCGAGGAGATGTTGGTGAGCTACACGCTGTAATCGCCTGCAAGCCGGTTTTCGAGACGACGGCCCTTCTGACGGAGGGCCGTCGTCGTTTCGGGGCGGGAGCGCCACCGCTTCCCGCCGCGGCTCCCGGATCAGTAGTGCCGCGGATATTTGTTGTTGAAGCGGTAGCCGACGCCCAGCATGAGGAAGTTGGGCATGTGGAAATCCCGGAGCGAATAGCCGATATGCGCGAATGCGTTGCGCGTGATGCCCACCTTGAGCGTGAGCGTCTGGTAGAAGGCCTTCAGGTCGCCGCCCTTGTGCAGGACGTTCATGCCCAGTCCCAGCCCGATCGTGAAGTAGGGCATGACGAACTCGGCACGGCCCGAGAGACCCAGCGCGAGCTGCCTGTCGATCGTCGGACGTGCGAATTCCAGCGGAGCTCCGCCGCCGAGCTCCGCGATGCGGTCCGGGACATAGACATTCGCGCTGCCGTCGTATACGCCGTCGAGCGACAGTCCCGCGCGGAACTTGTAGCCGAAATTGTACAGGGCCGAGAAGTTGAATCCCACGACCGGATAGGTGTCGGGCGAGGCGTAGAGCACGTCGCCGACCTCCACGCCCTTGCTGCACCACGATCCGAACAGCACCAGATCGTAGCTGAAGTGCCTGCGGAATTCCGGCGCCGGGGTGCGTTGCGGGATTTCGGCCCGCTCCCGGCCGAAGTTGTAGGTCAGTCCGGCCCCGATGCCCGCCGAGTTCAGGCCCGCGTTCGGAATCTTGGTGTTGCCGTTGGAGAAGTGGGTGAGCGTGGGGCCGAAGGTGAGATCCAGTTCGCGCGTGAGCATCCACCGGAGGAAGAAGTTCACGTTGAGGAAGGCGTTGATCTTCGACCCCATCATGGTGTTGAGGCGGTTGTCGTCCCGGTCGTAGGGTTTCCATCCGAACGAAAGGCCGAAATTCCATTCGTAGTCGAGAGACAGGCGGCACGACAGGCGGGCGATGCGCGCTCCCTGGAACAGGTAGGCCGCGACGGGATTGCCCAGCTCCTGCGGATTGGCGAAGTCGTAGTAGGCGATGCCGAACCCCTGATAGACACCGCCGTAAGTCCGGTCCGCGGGCGATCCCGGCCGGAAGCGGAAGGAGTATTTCAGGTGTGCCGCGAGCGAGAGATCGACGGGCAACTGCGCGAGGTTCTCGCCCCGGAGAAAGGGGTTGATCGTGAAGATATGCTCGGGCCGGAACTCCGCGCCGATACGGTGCGTCAGCCGCCGGGGCCGCTTCCCGTCGCGCTCCGGTGCGAAGGACGGCGGGGCGATGCCTCCGCTCCGGCCGCTCCGCCGCAGGGAATCCCGGACGGCAGGTTTCGTCTTCGGACGCTTTTGGGCGGCGGATTCCGTTCCGCTCCGGATCGTTCCGGACTGTTCCGCCGCCCCGGCTTCAGAACCCGCTGCGATTCCGGTGCGGTCCGTCCCGTCCCCGGCGCGGCCCGTCGCGTTTCCGTTCCGGGGCTTTCCGGCCTGCTCCGCCGCGGGACCGGCGGCTGTCGTCCCGGCCGCATTGTCCGCCGCGCTGCTTGCGCCGGCCGTCGTTCCGACCGTGCGGCCCGTTCTTTCCGCCGGAACGGCAGCGACGGGGAACAGCGACAACGCCCCTGCGAGGATTGCGGCGTACAGGTTCCCTCTTCTCTTCATTTCGGCGGATTTTCGGTTTTCGAATGTCGAAGTTACGAATTTTTCCGCAAACTCCTCCCTTTCCGCACCGAAACTTCCCGTGCTTCTTTCGGCGTGTCCGGCGTCCGGGGTGTGTCCCGATCGTCTTTTTTCGTATCTTTGATGTAGTCTGTATATGTTTAATTGACTACGAGCATATTACGAAGGACGCGCATGAGATAAGCTAACGGATAAGAAAAAGGAAAGTGTTCAGAAACACTATATTCTTAATATTCTTATGCTATCAAATAACTCTTCTGCGACAAAGATAGGAATAAAAACCGAGAATTCGAGCGAATTGAGGCAAGAAGGTTGAAAACAAGGGGTTTAGAGAGTAACGGACTGCGCTGTCGTAGCCAAATCGAAGCCATCGAAAAGACAACTGTTACTATCCCGTTACTCTGTTCCGAGTAGTAAAGGCAGTTTCGGACGGATTTCAAAACGCTGAAATACAAGCTCTATTCGTCTTGTTCCGACTGCAAATATAGCCGAAATTCCGTAAGTATACATAGAAATACGTTTTGTATGTGCGCAATATGTATTTCTACGTATACTTATGCAGCAGTAGGGGCTTTATGCCCGTCTGTGGACGATTCAGGAAAAGTCCGCAGGCTGAACCGGATAGAATAACGGGAAGCCCGGATAATAGGCTCCCCCGAAATGAATTTCGTGGCATACAAGCGAAATCTAATCAAAAGGGCATTGGCAACCGTCCAATACAAGAAAACAGTCCCAACCGCCGAAAGCTATCCGATAAAAATATAAGATATCTCAACGACTGATAAAACTTCTATCAAAGATTTTAATGATTGAATTATTTTCAATATCTTTGTTAGCAATCTGTTTTGAAGATAGAGATGAAAGAGGTAAACCGATTGAAAATTATTCTTGCTGAGAAGAATAAAACGGGCAAATGGCTGGCGGAGCAGTTGGGCAAAGACCCTTCGACTGTATCGAAGTGGTGTTCCAACTCGTCGCAGCCGCAGCTGGATACGGTGATTCGTATTGCCGAACTGCTGGATGTGGATATTAAGGAATTGATAAACAAATAACATATGGCAAAAGAACAGGAGCGCGCGGAACTCCACCGCACGATCTGGCAGATAGCCAACGACCTGCGGGGCAGTGTCGATGGCTGGGACTTCAAAAACTACGTCTTGGGAATGTTGTTCTACCGCTTCATTTCCGAGAACATCACTGCCTTCATCAATGCGGAGGAACGGCGTGCGGGAAACGCCGACTTCGATTATGCCGCGTGCTCGGACGAGCAGGCCGAATTCGGGCGCGAGGTAACCGTGCAGGAGCGGGGATTCTATATCCTCCCGTCGCAGCTTTTCGGCAATGTGCGCAGGCGGGCAGCGGCAGATCCCAACCTGAACGAAACGTTGAGCAATATTTTCCACGCGATCGAGAACTCGGCCAAGGGCGCGGCGAGCGAGGAGGATATGAAAGGCCTGTTCGCCGACATCGACGTGAACAGCAACAAACTCGGAGCGACGGTGCAGAAGCGCAACGAGACGTTGGTGAAGATTCTCGATAAAATCGGCGACATGAAGTTCGGCAACCTTGCCGACAACCAAATCGACACCTTCGGCGATGCCTACGAGTTCCTGATGACGATGTATGCCAGCAATGCGGGAAAATCGGGTGGCGAATTCTTCACGCCGCAGGAGGTTTCCGAGCTTCTTGCCCGTATTACGCTCGTCGGCAAAAAACAGGTGAACAAAGTGTATGATCCGGCCTGCGGCAGCGGTTCGCTGTTGCTGAAATTCGCCAAAGTGCTGGGCAAGGAGAACGTACGTCAGGGATTTTACGGGCAAGAGATCAACATCACCACCTACAACCTCTGCCGCATCAACATGTTCCTGCACGACATCAACTACGAAAAGTTCGACATCGCGCTGGGCGATACGCTGCTGGCACCGAAACACTGGGACGACGAGCCGTTCGAGTGCATCGTCTCCAATCCGCCGTACTCGATCAAGTGGGCGGGCGATGAAAATCCGCTCTTGATAAACGATCCCCGGTTTTCGCCTGCCGGTATCCTTGCACCTAAAAGCAAGGCCGACCTCGCCTTTACGATGCACATGCTTTCGTGGCTGGCGACCAACGGCACGGCGGCAATCGTCGAGTTCCCGGGCGTGCTTTATCGTGGCGGTGCGGAGCAGAAAATCCGCAAATACCTGATCGACAACAACTATATCGACACCGTTATCCAACTGCCCGCTAATCTCTTTTTCGGGGTCGGCATCGCTACCTGCATCATCGTACTGAAAAAGAGCAAAAAGGATAACGCGACGCTCTTTATCGATGCCTCGGGCGAGTTTATCCACGAGGGCAACAAGAACAAACTCTCCGCCGCGAATATCGCGCGGATTCTCGATGCGTTCGTCGCCCGCAAGGACGATGCGCATTTCGCCCGTCTGGTCGAAAACGGCAAGATTGCCGAGAACGATTACAACATATCGGTTTCGTCATACGTCGAACAGCCCGACACGCGCGAGGAGGTGGATATTGACGAGTTGAACAAGCGGATTGCCGAAATCGTCGCCCGCCAAAACGTGCTGCGCACGGCAATCGATGCAATTGTAGCCACTTTGTAAGAAAGGATTGAGTATGAACAATAAAGAGATAACGATTCGCAGTTCGGCCGCCGAATACCTGATCTTCGTAGCGGCTACGGGCGAAAATCCTTCCCGTGTGGAACTTCGGTATGAGGATGAAAACATTTGGCTGACCCAGCGTATGATGGCGGAGCTGTATGGCGTGGATGTACGCACCATCAACGAACATATCCGGAAGATTTACGCCGACAACGAATTGTCCGAGGCGGCAACTGTCCGGAATTTCCGGATAGTTCAAACCGAAGGCAGCCGTGAGGTCAGCCGCGAAGTGAAACATTATAGTCTCCAGATGATTATCTCCATAGGCTTCAAGGTCAATAACGAGCGTGCCGTACAGTTTCGCAAGTGGGCGAATGCGGTTGTCAAGGACTATACCATACAGGGATGGGTGATGGACGATGAGCGGCTGAAACGGGGCGGTACGGTGCTTACGAAAGACTATTTCGAGAAGCAGTTGGAGCGCATCCGAGAGATTCGTCTGTCGGAACGTCGTTTTTACCAGAAGATTACGGACATTTACGCTACGGCCATCGATTACGATCCGACGGCAAAGGCCACTCAGCGCTTTTTCGCTGCGGTACAGAACAAGATACATTACAGCGTGCATGGGCACACGGCGGCGGAGTTGATCTATCAGCGCGCCGATGCCGACAAGGAGCACATGGGGCTGACGACATGGGAGGGTGCGCCGACGGGCAAGATCCACAAATACGACGTGAAGGTTGCCAAAAACTACCTCACGGAAGAGGAGTTGCAGACGCTTGGCCGCATTGTTTCGGCCTATCTCGATCTGGCGGAGATACAGGCCATGCGCCATATTCCCATGACGATGGAGGACTGGGAGAAACGGCTGAACGGCTTTTTGTCGCTGATGGATCGGGAGGTGCTTGCCAATGCCGGCCGCATCTCGGCAGAGCTGGCCAAAGCCCATGCCGAAAGCGAATGGGAGAAATATCGCATTGTTCAGGATCGTCTCTATACGAGCGATTTCGACCGCTTCGTGCAACTGGAGGAGCGCGCAGCCGACAAGGAGAAAGGAGGTGAGCAATGAGCCATATCGAGGAGATGATTCGGGAGTTATGCCCGAATGGGGTAGAATACAAAAAGCTGAAAAATACAACTACCATAACGAGAGGTGTGCGCGTTGTTAAAAGTCAATTACAATCGATAGGAAGTTATCCTGTTTATCAAAATAGTTTAACTCCTATGGGTTACTATGATAAATACAATTGTTCAGCTAATACAACTTTTATCATAGGAGCTGGTTCTGCTGGAGAAATAGGATATAGTTCTGTTGACTTTTGGGCTGCTGATGATTGCTTTTTCTTTGTGTGTCCAGATAATCTACAAAGCAGGTTTCTTTATTTTGTGTTGCTTAGTCAACAAAACATTATTCGATCTCAAGTTAGAAAAGCCAGTATTCCACGATTGGGGCGAGCGATTATTGAAAACATTGAGATTCCCGTTCCGCCTCTTGCGATTCAGAACGAAATCGTAAATATCCTCGATAAGTTTACGGAGCTGGAGGCGGAGCTGGAGGCGGAACTGGAGGCACGGCGGAAGCAGTATGAATACTATCGCAATAAGTTGTTGAATTTCAGTAAATTCGTGGGGGGGGGGTATTCTGAAGGTGTAAAATGGTGTAAATTAAGCGATATAGGCACATTCTATGGAGGTCTCACCGGAAAGAGCAAACGCGATTTTATAGCAGGAAATGCCAAGTTTATCACTTATATGAACGTATACTCCAATATTGCGATAGATGTCAACATGAATGATATGGTTCAGATTGCAGAAGGAGAGAAACAAAATAAAGTCGAGTATGGAGATGTTGTATTTACTGGTTCATCGGAAACACCTGATGATTGCGGGATGTCTTCCGTAATGACTACACGTCCGGATGGGGATTTATATCTCAATAGTTTTTGTTTCGGATTTCGTATGAACGATAGAGCATTGCTATTGCCCGATTTTATGAAATTCTTATTTCGCAGTGAAGAGATACGAAAACAGATAATAAAGACGGCCAGCGGTGTTACTCGTTTCAATGTATCAAAAAAACGGTTTGGGGAGGTTGTCATCCCCATTCCTCCAATGAAAGAGCAGCAACGTATCGTTGCCATTCTCGATAAATTCGAGACATTGGTAAACGATATTTCGGAAGGACTGCCCGTCGAGATTGCCGCCCGTCGGCAGCAATATGAATATTATAGAGATAAACTACTGACATTTAAGCGCAAAGAAGATGCAAAAATACAACCTGGTTGCTGAAAATCCCGAAAGTACGGTCGTCAGTGACTACCGGGCAGAATACCGCACGGAAAAAGAGTACCAGTCGGAGGCCGATCTCGAACGGGCATTTATCAAACTGCTGACCGAACAGGCATACGATTACCTGCCGATTCATACCGAAACGGAGTTGATTGCCAACCTGCGCCGTCAGTTGGAGAAACTCAACCACTATACGTTTACGGATGCCGAGTGGTCGCGTTTCTTTACGGGTTGTCTTGCCAACAAGAACAGTGGAATTGTAGAGAAGACCGCCATCATTCAGGAAGACCATGTGCAATTGCTGACGCGCGACGACGGGACAGTCAAAAATATCTACCTGCTCGACAAGGCCAATATCCACAACAACTCGCTTCAGGTCATCAATCAATACGAAGCAGATAACGGTGCACGCTCCAACCGTTACGATGTTACCATATTGGTGAACGGTCTGCCGTTGGTTCATATCGAGTTGAAACGGCGCGGCGTAGACATCAAGGAGGCTTTCAATCAGATCGACCGCTACCAGCGGGAGAGTTTCTGGGCCGGCAGCGGGCTGTTCGAGTTTGTGCAGCTCTTCGTCATATCGAACGGAACCTATACCAAGTATTACAGCAATACCACACGCCAGAGCCATATCAAGGAGGCTTCGGGCGGTAGCAAATCCAAGAGCAAGCAGACGAGCAACAGTTTCGAGTTTACCTCGTGGTGGGCCGATGCCAACAACCGGCCTATTGCTGACCTTATGGGCTTCGGCCGTACATTCTTCGCCAAACATACGTTGCTCAATCTGCTGACCCGCTACTGCGTCTTCACCTCCGATCGGTTGCTGCTCGTCATGCGTCCTTATCAGGTCGTGGCGACGGAGCGCATTTTGAGTAAAATCGGTATAGCAGACAACTATCGGCTGTACGGCACAGTAGAAGGCGGCGGATACGTCTGGCATACGACGGGCAGCGGCAAGACGCTCACGTCGTTCAAGACGGCGCAGTTGGCGAGCAAACTGCCTTACATCGACAAGGTGTTGTTCGTGGTCGATCGCAAAGACCTCGACTATCAGACCATGCGCGAGTACGACAAGTTCGAGCGCGGAACGGCCAACAGCAATACGAGTACGGCGATTCTGAAACGACAGTTGGAGGATCCGGAGGCGAAAATCATCATCACGACCATTCAGAAACTTTCGGTTTTCATCGGCCGCCATGCAGAGCACTCTGTGTTCCGGCAAAAAATCGTCATCATTTTCGACGAGTGCCACCGTTCGCAGTTCGGCGACATGCACACGGCCTTTACCCGGAAATTCAAACGTTATTTCCTTTTCGGCTTCACCGGAACCCCGATTTTTGCCAAGAACGCCGTAAGCGGCGGCAAGCCGAATCTGCGGACGACCGAGCAGGCGTTCGGCGAGCAGCTGCACACCTATACGATCGTCGATGCCATCAACGACAAGAATGTGCTGCCATTCCGCATCGAGTACGTTCGCACCATCAAGGAGAAAGAGGAGATCGAGAACTCGATGGTATGGGACATCGCCCGCGAGGAGGCTTTGGCGGACAAACGACGTATCGCTAATATCGTCGCCTACATCCTCCGGCATTTCAACCAGAAGACGAAGCGCGCCGCGAAATCGTATGAGTTTCACGTCGTGACCAATATCAGCGAGGTAGCATCGGCAGGTCGTCGCAATAAGGTGGAAGAGGTAAAGCGGCGGACTCGCCTGACGGGTTTCAATTCGATCTTCGCAGTCTCCTCTATCGAAACGGCGAAGATGTATTACGCTGAATTCAAGCGGCAAATGGCGGTGTTGCCGGATGCGCAGCGACTGAAAGTGGCGACCATATACAGTTTCGGCGTGAATGAAGATGCGGACGGCTTCATCATCGACGAGAATCCCGAAGATACGAGCGGGCTGGATCGGAGTTCGCGGGATTTTCTCGAAAGCGCTATCGTGGATTACAATGCGATGTTCGGAACTTCCTACGACACATCGAGCGACAAGTTCCAGAATTACTACAAGGACGTATCGCTCCGGATGAAGAATCGGGAGTTGGATTTGTTGATCGTCGTCAATATGTTCCTGACAGGCTTCGATGCCACGACGCTCAATACGCTGTGGGTCGATAAAAATCTGCGGATGCACGGGCTCTTGCAGGCCTATTCGCGCACGAACCGCATCCTGAACTCCATCAAGACGTTCGGCAACATCGTATGTTTCCGCAACCTCGAAACGGCTACGAACGAAAGCCTCGCCCTGTTCGGAGACAAGGAGGCGGCAGGCATCGTGCTGCTCAAAACCTTCGATGAGTATTACAACGGTTATACACAGAACGACAGGGAGATTCGCGGTTATGCAGAGTTAGTCGAAGAATTACAGGCGAAATACCCCGTCGGAGAACAGATCGTCGGCGAGCAGAACAAAAAGAACTTCGTGCGGTTGTACGGTGCGATTCTGAAACTACGGAATATCCTATCGACATTCGATGACTTTGTCGGACGCGAGATTCTGACTGAACGCGACATACAGGATTACCACGGTGCGTATATCGACTTGTACAACGAGTTCCGCCTACAGAAACACGAGGCGGAGCAAATCAACGAAGATGTGGTCTTCGAGATGGAGCTTATCAAGCAGGTAGAGGTCAATATCGACTATATTCTGTCGTTGATTCGTAAATACCACGAAGAGCATCTACAGGACAAGGAAATTATCGTGTCGATCCGCAAGGCGATCGATTCGAGTGTTGATTTGCGCAACAAAAAGGAGTTGATCGAACGATTCATCGAATTCCTCACGCCCGAATCCGACGTGGACGAAGATTGGCTCGCTTATGTCGAGGAGCAGCGTCGTGCCGAGCTGGATCGGATTATTGCCGACGAAAACCTGAATCATGACGAGGCATACAAATTCATGGACAACGCTTTCCGTGATGGATTCGTGCAAACGACGGGAACGGCTATAACCAAAGTCTTGCCGCCCGTCTCCCGTTTTACGCCCACCGGCGATCGCACGAAGAAACGCGAAGCCGTCATCGAACGACTGACCGCATTCTTCAATCGGTTTTGGGATATAATATCAGAAACAAAAGAATAACAATTGTATGAAACTTTTTTCAGAGAGATACGGTTACACCAAACCTTCGGATGTAATTATTAGAGAAAAAATTACGCCTGAGATACAAAATGCTATTTGCTCTTGCTATGATAAATTAAAAAATAGGCTCTTTTTAGATTCAGGCTTATATTTTGATACAGATCCATATATTGCATTGGAACAGTATTTATGGACTTATTTTTTGAATAATCGAGAGGGCGATTTTCAAGATGGAAGACGTTATTATATCGTTGCAACTGCATTTTTGGAGGATAAAAATAATTCTTGGTATCGAAAATTAGATATAGTCGAATGTACTATTAAATATCTTCAAGATATTGACAAACGATATAATAATTGGAGGACTCCTGTAAACCAAATGTTCATCAAACAACTCAATTTTGAATTTGAGCGTTTGAATTTTGCCTATCGCATTATCGGACAAGAGATTGTTGAGATTACGTCAAAAAGCGAGATTGCTACAATTGAAGATGCAATGGCAAATACTTCTCGCAACATTAAGATACATCTTAATAGGGCATTGGAATTATATGCACAACGCCCTACGGCAGATTATCGTAATTCCATCAAAGAGTCAATCTCGGCTGTAGAAGCTTTTTGTAGAGAAAAGACAGACGAAAACTCTTTGGGAAAAGCATTGAACCACTTGGAAGCCAACGGTATTATTATACCCAAACTCTTAAAGGTTGCTTTTGATAAATTATATGCCTATACGAATCAACCTGATACTGGTATTAGACATGCCTTGATGGACAGTGATGGAGCATATACTCCTGCATCTGAGGAGGCTTTATTTATGCTTGTTTCGTGTAGTGCTTTCTTGAACTATCTTTGCAGGAAAATTAGATAAATGGGCATGGAACTGTTGAATTGGAAATTACTAATAGCGTGTTTCCTCCTTGGAGGATACCTAACTGCCTTTATTATGTTGCTGTTTTTTGAAAATGAACACCTCAAAAAAATCAGTCTATCTAAAACAATAGACTTTACTTTATCATGGCTATCACGATTGTGGTATCCATTCATTTTAATATTTTCTACTACATATGTTTGTTGCAATTATCCTGAATGTTTTAATTTTCAATTCTTTTCTGACTTTCAAGGAGATAATCTAATATTTCTTATTTGTGTATTGTTATGGTTGCTGCCATTATTCGAAAAATTCGAGATATTTAATGCAAATTTCAAATTGAGATGGCAAAACGAAGTATCCAAAAAGGCCGCAGACGAGGCTATTATGACCAATGGAACAAATAATGCAGAACAGTTAGAAAGAATGATGGCAAGAAAGGAGGATAAAGAACATGAATAACAACATTCCAATACAACAAGTAATTGACCAAGGGCTAAAAATAATGCAAAACGGCCAAGTGACAGACGCTATGTATCAAGTTTGGGTTGAATATTCAAAATCAATATTGAACATGACTACAAAAAATCCATCAATATATTCTAATTATTTATCCGTTATATTGGCAGCCTCTAATCCCAATATACAACCCTATCAGCGATTGAGTATGTGTTTACAATACTTAATCAAGATTCAACCAATTATTTAGACATAGTAAGAGCCTATTCTTTGATGCCAAAGGATAGGCCTTGTTTCCTGCCCAATAGAGGACTAACCGTAAAAGCGAATAATCGGTTTAATACGACCTCAAATAAAGTTATGATTTCTCTAATTATTCAATTCTTCAGTACATATCTCATTTGTTGGTAGTGATGTCGAATTCATAGCTGACGGCTGATGGTTGTTCATACTGAACTCTGATGCGATGGTCAAATTACAGTGAAAAGAGATAGTATCAATAAATGAGTACTTATTTATTCTCTCTTTTGGCTGTATGCTGTAGAATGAAATGGATGGCAAAACGACATGAAGATTCAGTTTACTTTAGTCGGTTAGCTCTATTATATAAGCTAAACCGAATAAAATACAGGTAGGCATATCTGCTTTTCTATATGTCTGTGGTTTTTATGAAAATATCTTTGCCTGAAGACCGATGAAAATAGCCTAATATAGAAATCCGACTTTTTTCTCTTGGCTGCAACACCCCGGGATATTCAGCCGTAACTCCATTGGATAAGCAATCGATAGCAACCTCGGATTGCCCCAAAAAGTCCGAGAAACCTAACAAGTGAAAGGAAGGGAAACAACTGCAAGGTGAAAAAATAGAAGAACTGCTCAAACCTTTGGTTTTGTGCCTGCTTTGTTGTTTATTCACACGGGATTGAGATTTAATATTGGAATATTAGCAAATTGACAAACCGCTATTAAAGACTTACTACGATTTGCATAAAGTTGTTCTACGAGTTGTAAAATACAGCATTCAGCGCAGTTACACAGTCGCTAAATCATCACAGACAACTTTCTTAACCTCCACTTAACTCTGTCGTTCAGGCAGGTACATAAAAAATTCTTACCATTATAAAAAGATTATACTTTTTTGGTAAAGGCGGATTCGCATCCACTCGTGGTCGGAAGATTTTTCTTCCGGCCTTTTTTTAGTTTCATGCGTATTTATGGGTGCCACTATGAGGTCGTTTTTTTGTATTATTTTATTGATTATTAGGTGTTTGTATTTTTTTATTATGCGTTTTTTTGATTATCTTTACATTGATAATCAAAAGTTATGGCAAGTTTTAAGGATCACAGAGTACGGGTTAATGATCTATTGGGATTCATTCCAGAAAGCCTACTTTCTCACCTTTCCGCTACGACAACTGTCGATTACTATACTAAAAGTTCTTCACGGCAGAAAGATGTTCTACCTACTGCTGTACGGTATTCTGGAGAACGACCGTTTAAGTCAACGCACACTCGAAGACATTTTTAACGATTCGGTATTCAAAATTCTGTTTGGGTTAGAAACCGATGAAAAAGTTTGTCGCAGTTCCCTTTCGGAGCGGTTATCGAAGATCCCTGCGGATTATTTCCGTCAGATTTACGATTGTGTCTATGATCGATTCTCGGAGTGTTATTCCAGTTCGGAGATGGAACAATACAACCTTATCCGGGTCGATAGTTCGATCGTTTCAGATACATCGGGTAGGATGGTTGAAGGCATCGACAACAAGCGCGGTAAATTGGCAGTAAATATAGTATTGCATTAGATAATATGTTGCCATGCGGTGTAAATTTGTTTGTCGATCCGATTTACGGAAGCGAAGATATTGCCATGCCCAAAGTGGTGTCAGAACACGTTAAGCGGCAACAGGGACATCGTAACATATACGTGTTGGACAGAGGATTGCAATCAACAAGGAATATGGCAGCCTTCAGCAAAGAGTCGATATGCTTCATTGCCAGATCAAAAGAAAACCGAAAATATGTCGAACTGGAGCAAATTCCGTTTACTGACAGCGATTTAGGAGGCTTAGAACTTATCCGTGACAGCAAAGTCTATCTGTACACAGGGCAACCTGTAATGGACAAGCGAGGTAATAAATATTACCGACAGGAGTTAGTTGAAGAACCCTTGAAGCTGATCGTAGCTCGCAGTAAAGACGAATCGGCTACCGAGTATTGGTTCATAACCAATGACTTTGAGCTTAGGCCCAAAGAAATTGCCAATGCTTACCGAAGAAGGTGGGATATTGAAGTCTTCTTTCGTTTTATCAAGCAGGAATTAAACGCAAGTCATCTCATATCGTTGAACAAAAACGGAATAGAGGTAATCTTTTATATGACTTTGATAACCGCTATGTTAGTATTGATCTACAAACGAGCAAACAATGTCGGATATAAAACCGCTAAACGACGGTTTGCTATGGAAATTCGCGATCTGGCTATCGCAATGATAAGCGTACAATGTGGAGGCAATCCGGCCTTATTCTTCAAAACATAAAAAGGCCGGAAGAAAAATCTTCCGACCACGAGTGGATGAGAATCCGCCTTTATTTTTTCAGGCGGGCAATCTTGTTCCGCTTCCTTATGCGGGAGCGTCATTCTTCCTGCACATCCACTACTCATACCGACTGTTCGGGAGCTTGGCAAGGACGAATATCCGGACAATATCCGCGGCGGAAGGTAGTGTCCCGGGGCGGTCGAAACGATAGTCGTTCCGACCGTTCGTCGTTTCCGCATTTTGCCCGCACCGACGCCAACCTCTTCCAACACCTGTTCCAACCGAGACAACGGGGGCGGCCGGTCTGCCCGGGCCGTCCGCAGGCGGGTTAAATTCGTCCCCTGCACCGCTATTGGTGCTAATCTAATATTTCGCAAAGATGGACGAAAAAGTAAAGAACGACGAGAAGAAGGTAATGCTCGTCAGGCAGACCGGAGAAGGTCAGGACGGCAGGCTGAAGGCCGTCGGCAGTATCGACGAAGACGGAAACATCGAGACGCTCGATCCCACTGCGGCGAATGTCGCCAAACTGTTCGACGTGAACACGAACCAGCCTGCTTTGGAGGCGTTTTTCACCAAATTCATGGAGCAGTCGCAAGACCCTGTAAAAACGGGTATCTCGGAGATCTTCATCATGGCCGAAAGCGTGCTGAACAAACTCATCAGAATCGACCTCGATCCGCAGCTGCTCGAAAACTACCGCGTCGATCCGGCCGAAGAGCTCGCAAAGATGGAACCGCAGATCGCGGTTCCCCGTTTCGAGCCTATGGATATTTCGAGAATCGACACGGCGGATATGGAGCGCATGGGTATCCGTATGGGAGACCTCGAACCCCATTTGAAGGCGATGTCCTACGGGCACAAATCGCACGGACTGATCGAAATGCGGCCGGAAATGGAACCCGGCGGCATGCGCGTCACCACCAAAGGGCGCGTATCGCTCGAAGAGCAGGCCGACGGCTCGCTGAAAGTCGTGCCGCACTACTATCGGGAGAAGTGCGACCTCGACGCGCCCTTCCACAACGTGCTGCTCGACGACGAGGCCAAGCGCAACATCGTCGAAACCCGTCATGCGGGCAAGGTGATCGACCTGGAGCTGGAGCCGGGCAGGATGACGCCCTGTTACGTTTCGCGCGACAAGTGGACGAACGAACTCGTTGCGATGCCTGTCTCGGAGTTCGATAAACGCGCATCGATCAAGAATGCCGACCTCTCCGAGGGCGAACAGCTCGACTTCTACTCCGGACGTAAAATTCTGCTGAAAGGCTATACCACCCGTTCCGGCTACAAACGCGATGCTTACATCCAGATCGACGCCTCGGAGAGCAATATCGAGTTCGACCACAGCGGCCTCGACAAAAGGCGCTATCAGGAGCATAACCGAGAGGTATATGCCGCCAAACGTTTCGAGCAGGGCAACCCTTTGCCGGAAGGCCCGCGGGCCATGTTCATTCCCAAGCGGGTGTTCGGGGTGGAACTGCCCCAAGAAGCCTACAATCAATGGCTGGACGCCCTCAATTTCCCCGAAAAGCGCAAAGATGTCAAAGCGACCTATTTGCAGGGATTACAATTCCCCGGAAGCCCGGAACGTGCGGATCGCTGGGTAAAACCCGATTACGAGGCCGGAAAGATCAAATCTTACCGTTGGAACCCGGATTACTCGCGCAAACAGTCCTCCTCGCAGTCACAGGCTCCGGCCCGAACCCCGTCGAACGAGCCGTCCAAGCAGACCGAAGGACAGCCGCAGAAGCGGCAATCCGAACGCGAAGTGCGTCAGGTCGCCCCGCCGAAGCCTCAGCCGAAGAAGTCCAAGAGCGTAGGAGGCCTGTAACATGCTCGCAGTCATCCTGATTATCATAGCGGCCTCGGTATCGCTCTCCGTCGTGACCCTGCTGATTCTCTATTATGTCGGCAAACGCCCCGATGCGGAACGGACGCAGGACGACGACAGCCGGTATTACGACGAGAACGGCAACCACCTCTACTACGACCGCAAGCTGATCGCCCGCCTCGAAAAGGAGCAAGAGCGGGCGGCGCAGCAAAATAAATAGCCACTGAAAACATCCGAAAAACCGAACCATGAAAGTCATCATAGCAGAAAAGCCCTCGGTAGCGCAGCAGATCGCCGCCGTCGTGGGCGCTACCGCCCGTAAGGACGGCTATATCGAAGGGGGCGGCTACGCCGTCACATGGGCCTTCGGCCACCTCGTAGGCCCGGCCATGCCGGAAGCCTACGGCATCGAAGGGTTCAAGAGGGAGAACCTTCCGATCCTTCCCGAAACCTTCGTCCTCGAACCGCGCCGCGTCAAAAGCGGCAAGGAGTACAAGCCCGATCCGGGAGCCGTCAAACAGCTCGCCGTCCTCAAGGAGCTGTTCTCCCGCGCCGAGCGAATCGTCGTGGCTACCGACGCCGGGCGCGAAGGCGAGCTGATTTTCCGCTTTATCTATCACTATCTCGACTGCAAGACGCCCTTCGACCGGCTGTGGATCAGCAGCCTCACCGAGCGGGCCATCCGCGAAGGGTTGGCTAACATACGGCCCGGCAGCGAGTACGACGACCTCTACCTCTCGGCCCGTGCCCGCTGTGAGGCGGACTGGATCGTGGGCATCAACGCATCCCAAGCACTCGCCATCGCTGCCGGACGCGGTGCATGGTCGCTGGGCAGGGTGCAGACCCCCACGCTGGCGCTGGTGTGCGGGCGCTATCTGGAAAACACCTCGTTCACGCCGCAGACCTATTTCCGGCTCAAGCTCCACACGGCCAAAGACGCTACGGCCTTCGCCGTTCTCTCGACGCCGAAATACGATACGAAAGCGGCGGCGGACGAAGCCTGTACCGCAGTCCGGGGCAGCGACGGCGTGCAGGTTACGAAGGTCGAACGCCGCAATGTCACCGAGCAACCGCCGCTGCTGTACGACCTGACCGCTCTCCAGAAAGAGGCCAACACGCGGTACGGATTCTCGGCCGAAAAGACGCTCGGCATCGCGCAGGAGCTTTACGAAAAGAAGCTCGTCACCTATCCCCGCACGGGGAGCCGCTACATTCCGCAGGACGTGTTCGAGGAGATCACCCCGCTGCTGGCCTCGCTCTCCGGCCATACGGGTTTCGGCCATCAGGCCGCCGACCTGTCGGGCGGGGAGCTGAACCGCCGCTCGGTGGACGGCAAAAAAGTGACCGACCACCACGCCCTGCTGATCACCGGCCATACGCCTGCGGGACTTGCGGCGGACCATGCCAAAATCTACGATATGATCGCCGGGCGCATGGTCGAGGCGTTCTCGCCCGCGTGTCTGAAAGAGATCACCTCCGTCCGTATGGAGTGCGCGGGCATCCCGTTCGAGGTGCGCGGCACGGTCGTAACGAGTGCCGGATGGCGCAAAGTATGGGGCGAGCCGGAAGAGCGTACGGAGGAAGATGCGGCGGCTCTGCCCGAGCTCGCCGAGGGGGATATGCTCACGGTGCGCGGCTGCGACCTCGTGGAAAAGCAGACGCGCCCACGCCCGCTGCATACCGAAAGCAGCCTGCTCGCGGCAATGGAGACTGCCGGTAAGGAGCAGGAAGACGAGGCTGAGCGCGAGGCCATGAAGGATTCCGGCCTCGGCACTCCGGCCACCCGTGCGGCGGTGATCGAAACACTCTTTTCGCGCGAGTATATCAAACGTGAAAAAAAGTCGCTCGTGCCCACCGAGAAGGGCCTCGCCGTGTACGGCATCGTCAAGGATATGCGGATCGCCGACGCAGCCATGACGGGCGGCTGGGAGCTGGCCCTTGCGAAGATCGCCACCGGGGAGATGAACGCCTTCACCTTTCGTAAGGGTATCGAAGTTTACGCCTCGCAGATCACCTCCGAACTGCTCAAGGCGCAGGTCGGGTCGGTCGCCGGGCGTACAGGCGCTCCGTGTCCCCGCTGCGGGGGCCGGGTGACGTTCTACCCGAAGGCCGCCAAGTGCGAAAATGCGGAGTGCGGCCTGACCGTATTCCGGACGATAGCGAAAAAGGAGCTTACGGACGGCCAGCTGGAAGCCTTGCTCGTCAAGGGACGGACGCCGACGATCGAGGGCTTCGCCAAGAAGGACGGGGGCACGTTCGAGGCCGCCGTAGTCTTCGACGGCGATTACCGCACCGCGTTCGCCTTCGAGCAAGGCGGCAAGACCCGTAAGCCGGGTGCGGCGAAAGTCCGGAAATAATCCTTATCTTTGCCGCTGGACGACTTGTCACAGACGCTTTCGGCGTTCGGCAGGGAAGTTCAGTGGCGGCGCTTCGGGTGGGAACCCGGAGCGCCTTTTCTTCCTTCGACCTTTGCGTTTCACACCACTGAACAATCCACATCATGCCGAACGATCATCATAACGCCCCGCAGACGGGGTTATCTTATTACGGCCTTTCGCTGCTCTCTTATCTGCGGGAGAGCCATCCCGACCTGGCGGACGATGCCGACTTCATCCGCACGAGGGCGCAGTCTGCGGCCGAAACATACAGCCGCATCATCCGCAGCGGAGGCTCCCGCATCGAAGCGGCCGAGGAGGCCGACGCCGTACTCTACCGGGGGCTTCATTTCTCGTTATACAGTACGCTCGCAAACGTTATCCGCAGCGAGTTCGCGGAGGACATTCCCGAAGAGGATGCCCGCGAGGCCGCCCTCATCCTCCTGCCGCAGGCCAAAGAGGTCGCCCGAAGCTACGAGCTTACGGACGACTTCGCCGCCACGCCGCAGTACGAGCGGCTCTATACCGAACTTACGGGAACCGTTCAAATCCTGCTCGACAATGGCGTACAATAAGACCGAACACCTGCGCCGCAATATCGAAGCGATCCGCACGGCCTTCGCGCTGGAGAGGGAACAGCGGGCGGCTACGCCCGAAGAGCGGGATGTGCTGCGTGCGTACAGCGGCTTCGGAGCGATCAAGGAGGTGTTGGAGCCGCTGCCGCACAAACAGGAAACGGCGCTCACGCCCCTGATCGAAGAGCTGCACGCCGTGCTGAAAGAGAACACCGGCGGCGAGCGCGAGTACAAACGCTATCTGGACGGCCTCAAAGCTTCGGTGCTGACGGCCTTCTACACACCGGAACCCGTGACGGACGCCATTATGCGGATGCTCTATAATGCGGGCGTCGTTCCGGTGCGTGCACTCGAACCGAGCGCCGGAACGGGGGCTTTCGCGGAGTACCTGCGCCGTTATAACGAAGAGGCCGAGATCACCTGCTTCGAGAAAGACCCGCTTACGGGTTTAATCCTGCGCCACCTGCATCCCGACGATACGGTGCGGGTGCAGGGTCTTGAAACCATAGAACCCGCCTACGAGGGGCACTTCGACCTGATTACGAGCAATATCCCCTTCGGGGACGTTTCGTTGTTCGACCCGGCGTTCTCCTCTTCGCGCGATCCGGTGCGCCGGCAAGGCGCATGGGCGATACACAACTACTTCTTTATGAAGTCGGTCGATCTGGTGCGCGCCGGGGGCCTCGTCGCCTTCATCACTTCGCAGGGTATGGCCGATGCGGAGCGCAATCGACCCGTGCGGGAGTGGCTGATGGAGCGGTGCGATCTGGTCGCGGCCGTGCGGCTGCCGAACAACCTCTTTACAGACCATGCCGGAACGGAGGTGGGCAGCGACCTTATCGTCCTGCAAAAGAACTCGGCCGCCCGACCCCTCTCCGAGCGGCAGCGGGACTTTATCGAAACGCGCACGCTCTCGAACGGCATTACGGTAAACAACAGCTTCCGATCGCTCGACCGCGTGGTGCAGACCTCGGCCAAAGTGGGCACGAACCCCTACGGGAAACCGGCGATGGAGTTCACCCACGCCGGAGGCGTGGAAGGCATCGCCCGTGCGCTGGCGGATATGCTCGCGGAGGATATGGAGCGGCATTTCAACCGGGAGCTGTACGAAAGCCATGCCCCGAAGACCGCTCCGCGTCAGTACAGGGAACGGCAGACGGAGACGGTAAGTCCGCGACAGGCGCACGACGACATCGGGCAGGCACGGAATACGGAGCTGTCCGGGCAAACGGCATTACGGCAACACGGGAACCGAGAGATCGCACGGGAAATTCCTGCGACGGAGCGTGACGGCATCGGGCAGGAGCAAAAAGCAGAATTATCCGGCCAGACAGTCCGGCAGCAGACGCGGCAGGCAGCACCGTCCGCGGCACAGGCTCCGGAAACTACGGCCGGTATATTCGACGACGAGCCGCCGTACCCTCCCGATCTCGATCCGTTCTGGCAGGCCATAGAAGACCATTGGTTTCCGGACGAGGCCGAGGCGAGAATCCGGACGGAAGAGGCCCTCCGCGCCGAAAGGCGGCAGACGGAACCTTCATCCGCGCAAACGACGCTCTTCCCGGACGCTCCGGCTTCGCCGCATCCTTCCCGGCAAACCGCCGGATTCCGGCGGCCGGCAACCTCCGTCCCTCTTCCCGAAACAACTCGCCGCGGCGGCCCGCGCCGAGCCGGAGAGATACTGCAAGAAGTGCTTTCCGACCTGCGGCAGAAAGCGGAACGGTATCAGGCCGGCCGGATGCAGGAACCCGCACCTTTCGATGAGCAGCCGGGGCCGTTCTGGCACCCTACCGAGGAGGAGTGGCGCGACCTTAACCGCTGGATGGAAGAACGGTATGCCGTTACGCAGGCCGCCTCCGACGGCTACCGGCTCGACCCCGAAACGGGAGAGATGATCCCCATAGAGGATGCCGAAGCGGAGGAAATACGGGACGAAGCGACCGTACAAGCCGAAGGTGCCGCCATGCCGGACGAATCCCTGCCCCCTCTGCCTACGCAGGAAGCATGGCTGCCTGCCGGGCAGGATTGGGCGGAGTTCGGCGCGTGGCAGGAGGAGCGGGAGAGGCGGTTTATGGAAGAGTACCCGCCCTCGCCAGAAATGTACGGATACGCCGAACCCGCCGTACAGACGGAAGCGACAGTCGTTCCGAATGAGGATACCGGGGCTGCCGCGACGCCGGATGAACAGCCCGATACGGCAGAATTGCGTGGGGAACCCTCCGTACAGAATGTACGGGCAAACATATCCGAACCTGCGGTTATGGAACCCGCTGCACGGCGGACAGCAGCACACGCCCCTGCCTCGGCGCAAGAGCCGCAGTCCATGCAGGAAGCGGAACGGCCTGCCGGCAGCACGGTACGCCCGGCCGGCGACGGGCGGGAAGAGGCGGTTGCGGAACCCGCTGCAACGGCAGCGCAGGCACGAGCGGCCGGACAACCCTCGCAGGATGGGTTCGCAGGATCGCTGTTCGATGCTTTCGATACGCAGACCGAACCGGAGCCGGTGCTGAACGTACAGCAGGAACCGGTGCTTACGCTCTACGACCTGTTCGGGTTTTCAGCCGAAGAACGCAGTCAGGTGAACCGTCCCAAGAAGCGCGGCCCGAAACCGAAAGCGCAAAAGCAGACGACGGCCCGACCCCGGAAAGAACCCGAAGAGGAACGCTTTATTGAATGGCGCGAGGAGCTGATGATAGCGCGTCAGGAGCGGTTGGAAGCGAAGCAGCGGGCCGCAGCGGCAAACACGGCATTGTCCCCGGCCGAGGCGCTTCGGAAAGCCGCTGCACACTTGGCCGCCGCGACACCGATACAACCCCCGCAGAGCGCACAGGCCCCGAAGGCGGCTAATGTTTCTCGGGAGGAGGAGCGTCCTCTGGACTGGCGGGAGAGGCTGATGCAAAACCGGCCGCATCAAGAGGAACGACAGCCGGCAGAGGTATCGACCGCCGTAACGGCGGAGCGCTCCGCAGGTACGTCCGCAGAAAATCAACCGAGAACGATAACCGGAAACAGGCAGGATGCGGCGAAGCCTGCGGCAGGGCGATCCGGCGTAGCCGGGCAGCCGCAGGCCGCGACCCGAACGGAATACGGAAGGGAGCGGCCGGAACCGTCTCGTAAGGTTCCCGACAGTGCTGCGGACGGCAAATCCGGAGACAGGGCGCAGCTATCGGACGCATTGTCGCCACAGGCCGACCCGTTCGATGCGACCGGCTCTCCGCATCCCGCGCCGGATGCCGCCGCCGTCACAGGGGCCGCTGCGGACAATCCGGCACCCGCAGGCAGTGCGGTACGGCAGGGCGTCCCGTCCGCACGTGTTTCCGGAAAGCGAGCCGAAGCCGCTATGCCGCACAATACGGCACACGGCGACGAGGCGGCCGAAGACCCGCTCGCACCCCGGCCTTTCAAGGGAGAACGGCCGGAACATTACCGCGACGGGACGCTCATCGTGGATAAAGAGAACCGTGTAGGATACCTGAGCGACCTGAAAACCCTACGCCCGATGTTCCATCCGCTCGACCTGCCCGAAGAACAGCGGGTGAAAATGTCGCTCTATATCGAGGTGCGGGACACCTATTATCACCTCTACAACGTGGAGGCCGACACACTGGCCCCGCACCCCGCGCTGCGCGTAATGCTGAACAGTCTTTACGACAACTTCGTGGAGCGGTTCGGCCGGCTGAACGAACCGCAGAATATCGACCGGATACGGATGGATCCGGGAGCTGACGAGATACTCTCGCTGGAACGCTACGCCGACGGTATCGTGAACAAGGCCGACATCTTCGACCATCCCGTCGCATTCAATCCGGCGGAGATCGAAAAGACGGACGATGTGCATACGGCACTGGCGGCCAGCATGAACCGTTATGCGGACATCGATATCGAGTATATATCGGAACTTACCGGGGCGAGCGAAGCGGAGGTGCTGGAACAGCTCAAAGGGCGTATCTACTTCAACCCCGACAGCGGGAAATACGAGATCGCCGAACGTGTCATCGCGGGCAACGTCATCGAGAAGGCCGACCGCGTCGAGCGCTTCCTCGACGAGAATCCGGATCACGAGGGCGCACGGGAGACCCTCGCGGCGCTGCGAGAGGCTACGCCCAAGCCCATCGCTTTTGAAGATTTGGACTTCAACTTCGGCGAGCGGTGGATACCTACGGGTATCTACGACAGTTATGCCTCGTGGCTCTTCGAAACGGAGGTCAAGATCGGTTACATTGCCGATCTGGACGAGTTCGGCATTACGGCCAAAGACGAGTACAATATCAAGATACAGAACCAGTATGCCGTTCAGGGAGAGTTCCGCCGTTATACCGGACTGCATCTGATGAAACACGCCCTGCACAACACGATTCCGGACATCACCAAAAAAGCCCGCAAACTGATCGACGGCGAGTGGAAAGAGGTAAAGGTACGCGACGGGGAGAAGATACAGCAGGCCAACATCAAGATCGACGAGATCCGCAGCGGTTTCACGGACTGGCTGTGCGACCAGTCCGCCGACTTCAAGGAGCGTCTGGCCGACATGTATAACCGCAAGTTCAACTGTTTCGTGCGCCCGAAGTACGACGGTTCGCACCTGACCTTTCCCGGCCTCGACCGCAAGGCGCTGGGCATCGAAGACCTCTATCCGAGCCAGAAGGACGCTATTTGGATGGATATTCTGCTGGGCGGCGGTATCGTGGACCACGAGGTCGGCGGCGGCAAGACGCTTATCATGTGCTGCGGAACCTACGAGAAAAAACGCATCGGACTGGTGAACAAACCGATGATTACGGGACTGAAAGCCAATATCCATGAGATCGCCAAGACGTTCTGCACAGCGTATCCGATGGCCCGCGTGCTCTATCCGGGCCGCGAGGATTTCACGCCGAAGAAGCGCGAGCAGATATTCCGGCAGATCAAGAACAACGACTGGGATGCGGTGATCCTCTCGCACGAGCAGTTCGGCATGATCCCGCAGTCGCCAGAAATCCAGCAGGAGATCTTGCGGGCGGAACTCGACAGCGTAGAACAGAACCTTATGCTGCTCAAGGCGCAAGGCAAGAGCGTATCGAAACGTATGCTGACCGGCTACCTCAAGCGCCGGCACAATCTGGAGGCCAAACTGCAAAAGATTCAGTACGCCCTCGACCACCGCAAGGACGATGCGGTGGACTTCCGCCGTATGGGTATCGACCACCTCTGCGTGGACGAGAGCCACAAATTCAAAAATCTGATGTTCAACACGCGGCACGACCGCGTGGCGGGCCTCGGCAACCCCGACGGGAGCCAGCGGGCACTCAACATGCTCTTTGCCCTCAGAACCATACAGGAGCGCACGGGGCGCGATCTGGGGGCGACATTTCTGTCGGGGACGACCATTTCCAACTCCCTCACGGAGTTGTATCTGCTGTTCAAATACCTGCGTCCGAAAGCGCTCGACCGGCAGAACATCCGCACCTTCGACGCATGGGCCGCCGTATTCGCCAAAAAGAGCGTCGATTACGAGTTCTCGGTCACCAACCAGATCGTGCAGAAGGAACGGTTCCGCTATTTCATCAAGGTTCCGGAGCTGGCGGCTTTTTATTCGGAAATTACGGATTTCCGCACGGCCGAGGACATCGGTATCGACCGCCCGCGCAAGAACGAGATACTGCACAACATCCCGCCCACGCCCGACCAGCAGGCGTTTATCGACCAGTTGGTGCATTTCGCCAAGACAGGCGATGCCACCGTGCTGGGACGGGCACCCCTCACGGAAAGCGAGGAGAAAGCCAAAATGCTGATCGCTACGGACTACGCCCGTAAAATGTCGCTCGATATGCGTATGATCGACCCGGAGCTGTACGGCGATCATGTGGACAATAAGGCGAGCCACTGTGCCGCGCAGATCGCGCACTATTACCGCAAGTACGACCAGCACAAGGGCACGCAGTTCGTCTTCTCCGATCTGGGGACATGGAAGCCGGGAGACGAGTGGAACGTGTACGCCGAGATTCGGCGCAAGCTGGTCGAAGACCACGGCATTCCGGCTTCCGAGGTTCGTTTCATACAAGAGGCAGCCGGCAGCGAGGGCAAACGCAAGAAGATGATCGAAGAGATGAACACCGGACGCATCCGCGTATTGTTCGGCTCGACCGATATGCTGGGTACGGGCGTGAACGCCCAGAGGCGGTGCGTGGCAATCCACCACCTCGACAGTCCGTGGCGGCCCAGCGACTTGGAGCAGCGCGAAGGGCGCGGCATCCGCAAAGGCAACGAAGTGGCCAAGCTCTACGCCGACAACACGGTGGATGTTATCATCTACGCCGTCGAAAAGTCGCTCGACGCCTACAAGTTCGGGCTGCTGCACAACAAGCAGCTCTTCATCCGCCAGCTCAAACACAATAATCTGGGAGTGCGTACCATCGACGAGGGCGGTATGGACGAAGGCAGCGGCATGAACTTCTCGGAATATGTGGCCGTGCTGTCGGGCAACACCGACCTGCTGGAAAAGGCGCGCCTCGAAAAGAAGATCGCGGGGCTGGAGAGCGAGCGTCAGGCGTTCATCCGCGGTAAGTCGTCGAGCCGCAGCCAGTTGGAACATACGCTCGGGGAGATCGAAAAACTCGACGACAAGATCGGGCGCATCGAAAAAGACCTCGAAGCCTTCAGAAGCCGTGCGGAACTCAACGAGGACGGTTCGTACCGCAACCGTATCACGCTGGACGGGGTGGAGAGCAACGACCCGCAGTTCATCGGCAAACAACTGAACCATATCGCAAAAACCGTCGATACGGGAAGCGGGGAGAAGCGTATAGGCTCCATCTACGGGTTCGAGATCATCGTCAAGAGCGAAAAGAGCATGAAGGAGGGGTTCGAGTCCATTCGCAACCGCTTTTACGTGCGGGGAGAGGGAGAATACCTCTACCAGTACAACTACGGCAATCTGGCCGGAGACCCGCGCACGGCGGCGCTCAACCCCCTGCACGCGCTGGGCACGATCGAACCGACGCTGGAGAAATTCCGCAAGGAGCGCACCTTGCTGGAAAAGGACGTGCCCCAGCTCCGGCAGATCATCGAGGGTACATGGCGCAAAGAAGCCGACCTCGCGGCTTTGAAAAAAGAGATGGAACGACTCGACCGGCAGATACAACTCGCGCTCAAACCCGTAGGCAGCGACCGTGACGGCGAAGAGGCTGGAGAGCAGCAGGAACAGCGTCAGGAGAAGGACGCGCGACGGGAAGCACCTGCCGCCGATGACCTACAACGGCATATTCCCGCACGCCTGCGGCAGATCGCCGATGCCTCCGGCGGACGTATCGTCATCGGGGGCGTGCCGCCCCGCACGGACGATGATTTTTCATCCAAAAAAATCAAACTATAAACAGGAAAGCCTTGCATTTTATCCTTGCAAGGCTTTCCCGTTTCATCGGTTATCGGGGGCCCGATCAGGCTGTTTATTCCTTATCCGAACCAAGCGGCGGCAGTCCGATCGTGTCCTCGATCAGTCCATCGGGATTCTTGTCCAGAAAATTCTGGCCCGATACGACACTGTGCCCCAACTCCCGTTCCGTCTCCTTGCGGGCCACTCCGGCGACGTTGCCGCCGCGCCGGGCGACCCGTTTGCTTTCGGCGAACGTATCGGGTTTCTCCTGCTGTGAGATTTCGGTCGTCACCCGTTCGCCCAGCATCGTGAAGATCAGCTCCAAATCGGTCATGTGGTCACGCAGGTTTTGGCCCTTTTTCGTCAGCCCCTTGATCGCCCTGTGTTCCGAAGGCGTCACGCCAAATGTCGCACGCGCGATCTCCGCCGTCAGGATAGCGAAATCCCTCTCTTCCCGAATGCCGCGCTCTTTCCATTCATCCGTCAGGTTCTGCCGTATGGCGATGCCCCGCAGCCGTTTGTCGATCCAATCCTTCGGATAACCTTTGGCCTCGTAAACGGCCTTCATGCGTTCCTGCGCCAGCTCAGGGTTCTCGATCTCCTGCACACGCTCATATCCGACCTGTGCCAGCCATTGCTTGAATGGCTCGGCCTTCGGAGAGGGGATCGACTGGATGATACGAAACAACCCTTTAACATCGGCAGCCTGAACAGACCTCCGGCGACCATCGGCGGCGATCATCGCAACTGGGGTACAAATTGTACCCCAGTTGCGATTAAGCAAGGGATCGCGTTGCCGCATACGCTTGATATACTGTTTGACATCTACGCTGTCCGTCAAAAATTCAACGACATCGGCAATGGAAAAATACCATTGCTCATTCATCCATGCGCGGCGGATCTGCTTGTCCTGAAAAACGACGATCTTACTGTCTGCCATAACGAATTTATTTTATTTTTCCGAACCGCTGCACACGACCGACTGTCGGAGCGGACGGAATGCGAACTATTTCACTTTGGCAGCAAAGGCTTTCGAGGGCTTAAAGGCCGGGATCGTATGGGCAGGAACGATCATCGTCGTATTCTTGGAGATGTTACGCGCCGTTTTGGCCGCCCGATGTTTCAGCAGGAACGTGCCGAAACCGCGCAGGTAAACATTCTCACCGCCGATCAGGGAGTCCCGGAGCTGCTCCATGAATCCTTCCACTATACTCGTTACGATTCCTTTCTCAATGCCGGTCTGCTCCGCGATCCGGCTTACGATGTCAGCCTTTGTCATATCCTTATCGTTTATAGGTTCATTATGATTTATTCCGGTTGCGCTTCGGGCAGGAACGCCGCGAAGATTCTGCGCAGTTCCTTTTCCGATAACCGGTTGCTGCGGATCGTTACCACGCCCTTTGCCGCCTCGGCTGTCAGACGGCCTCCCGTTACGGCACGGCCATCCGCCCCGACATAGAAAACCGAAGGGTCTGCCTCGACCGCCCGCCGCAATATCCGGTCGCATTGTCTTGTTTCGATCGTCAACTTCGCCATAATTCCAATCAGCAGTGCAAAGATAATCTTTTTTCGCCGGTTCGCAGCGCCATGTCCGCTCCCTGTGCCAACGGTTGCCATGCCGACGCCAACGGCTGCCACAGCGGCACCGTACCGCCGTCCGCCGTCCGCGTCGTCTTAAATTAGCGTAGAACCATTTAATAACGAGTCGATTATGTCGCAGGAAGACGATTTGAGGGGTTTGGCCAAGGTCATGGATTTCATGCGGGCCCTGAGTATTTTATTCGTGGTAATCCACATCTACTGGTACTGCTACGGGCAAATTCTGGCGTGGAACGTCGATATAGGCGTGATAGACAGGATTCTGCTCGGCTTCGACCGCACGGCGGGACTGTTCGGCAGCATACTCTACACCAAACTTTTCGCCGTGCTCTTTCTCGGCCTCTCGTGCCTCGGCACCAAAGGGGTCAAGGAGGAGGAGATCACATGGCGCCGGATCATCGCGGCGCTCGCGGCCGGCTTCGTACTCTTCTTTTTCAACTGGTGGCTGCTCGACCTGCCACTGCCGCTGTCCGCCGTCACGGGGTTCTACATCCTGACGCTATCGGCCGGATATATCTGCCTGCTGATGGGCGGCGTGTGGATGAGCCGGCTGTTGAAGAACAACATGATGGACGATGTGTTCAACAACGAGAACGAATCGTTCATGCAGGAGACGCGCCTCATCGAGAACGAATACTCGGTGAACCTACCGACGCGGTTCTACTATAACAAGCGGTGGCACAACGGCTTCGCCAACGTCGTAGTGCCGCAGAGAGCCTGTATCTGCGTCGGCGTTCCGGGGTCGGGCAAGAGCTACGCCGTCGTCAATCAATTCATCAAGCAGCAGATCGAAAAGGGGTACACGATGTACGTTTACGATTTCAAGTTTCCCGACCTCGCGGAGATCGCCTACAACCACCTGCTGATGCACCAAGAAGGCTACAAGAAGGTACCGACCTTCTACGTCATCAATTTCGACGACCCGCGCCGCTCGCACCGCTGCAACCCGATCAACCCCTCCTTTATGAACGACATCTCGGACGCCTACGAGAGCGCCTATACCATCATGCTGAACCTGAACAAGACATGGGTGCAGAAGCAGGGCGATTTCTTCGTCGAAAGCCCGATCATCCTCTTCGCCGCCGTGATCTGGTTCCTGCGCATCTACGACGGGGGACGGTACTGCACCTTTCCGCACGCCATCGAGTTCCTGAACAAACGCTACGAGGACATCTTCCCGATTCTGACGAGCTATCCGGAGCTGGAAAATTATTTGAGTCCCTTCATGGATGCGTGGCTCGGCGGGGCGCAGGATCAGTTGCAGGGCCAGATCGCCTCGGCCAAAATCCCGCTCTCGCGCATGATCTCCCCGCAGCTCTACTGGGTCATGTCGGGCGATGACTTCACGCTCGACATCAACAATCCGGACGATCCGAAGGTGCTGGCGGTGGGCAACAACCCCGACCGGCAGAACATCTACGGCGCGGCCCTCGGCCTCTACAACAGCCGTATCGTGAAGCTCATCAACAAGAAGGGGCAGCTCAAATCGTCGGTCATCATCGACGAGCTGCCGACGATCTACTTCAAGGGCCTCGACAACCTGATCGCCACGGCCCGGAGCAACAAGGTGGCCGTGCTGCTCGGATTCCAAGATTTCAGCCAGCTCAAGCGCGACTACGGCGACAAGGAGGCCGCCGTGGTGATGAACACCGTCGGCAACATCTTCTCCGGGCAGGTGGTGGGCGAAACGGCCAAGATGCTTTCGGAGCGGTTCGGCAAGGTGCTGCAAAAGCGGCAGAGCATGACCCTGAGCCGCAACGACAAATCGACCTCCATATCGACGCAGATGGACAGCCTGATCCCGGCCTCGAAGATCTCGACGCTCACGCAGGGGATGTTCGTCGGGGCCGTGGCCGACAGCTTCGAGCAGCCTATCGAGCAGAAGATATTCCATGCCCGCATCGACCTCGATACCCGGCGTATAACGGCTGAAACGGCCGCCTATGTCCCGATCCCCGAACTTGCGTCTTTCGTCGATGAGAACGGCACGGATCGTATGGATGAGGTCGTCAAGGCGAATTATATCCGTATCAAAACCGATGTCGAGGAGATTATTCGACGAGAGATCAAACGCATAAGCAACGACGACAAATTGAAATATTTGTTGGAGAAGAAATAGCCGGGTTATGTATTGTTCGGAATAAACTCGCCCGCTCGGATGATCTCCCCGTCGTCGGTCACGCCCTCGACGATAGCTTCGTAGTCGACCGTTGCGTCGGAGGAGAAGAATTCCACCTGCGCCTGGCCGTCGCTGTCGAGCCGCACGGCAGGATCCCAGTAGAGCGTCGTTCGGAAGTCGGGAACGTCGGACCGGCGGCTCTGTTCGGTTTCGTAGGCGGGGGGGGGTAAAACTCGGCGGGCGTCTGGTACCCCAGCGGGGTAATCAACCGCACACTTTC